>OUWB010006053.1_pt1 | contig 10841 bp, 2 predicted proteins | sample 1779821 | NCBI WGS metagenome assembly OUWB01 (sample SAMEA3914806, study PRJEB12502) | metagenome | biome: forest; material: soil | place: Canada | collected 2011-08-03 | depth 0.1 m
ACGGTAATGCTCACCGCGCTACTGGTCGAAGTCAGCCCCAGGCTATCCGTCGCCTGGGCCGTGATGCCATAGCTGCCCGGGTCGATATCCGGGAAGACAATGCTATAAGGCGGCTGAGTCAACGTCCCCATCAAGTTCTGGCCGTTATAGAAAGACACTTGGGTGATCGTCGTACCGCTGACGCTGGCGCTGGCACTGACGGTGAGGTTCTTGCCGCTGACCTGCGCACCATTGGCCGGGCTGGTGATGGCCACCTGGATCGGAAGCGATACCTGGAACGCGATCGGTGCACTGACGGTAAAGCCGCCGTGGCTGTCGGTTGCTTGGGCAGTGATGCTGTAGCTGCCTTCAGCCGGATTGTTCCAAACGACACTATACGGCGCCTGGATGGCGCTGCCAATCAGGGTGCTGCCGTTGAAGTATTGGACTTGGGTAACGGTGGCGCCCGGGGCAATGTTGGTGGCGCTGGCGGTCAGGGTGATTGTTGCCGGTCCCGCGAAGGCTTGCCCTGCCGTAGGACTGGTGATAGTCAATGTGGGTACAGCCGAAACGACGACTGGCAAGGTCGCGTCAAGGGAACTGGCGTTTTGTTGGCCGCCTATGGCCAGGAATGTGCCGTTGCCGTAGACAAGGCCTTCCCAATAGGCGCTTGTCGGCAACGTGCCGCTGTTCCAATTGATGCCGTCGACCGATGTGGCGGCGAGATTGACAGTGCCGTTATTGCCGCCGCCGAGGTTGTTGAAGGTAACGTTGCCTCCCGCACCGGCGATGGCGACGAACAGTCCTCCGCCGTAGGCGACGCTGCGCCAGCTACTCGGTGTCGGTAGGTTGCTGGCGGTCCAGTTGATGCCGTCGGGCGAGACGGCGCTGTAGCTGACGCCGTTCGGGTAGGTGGCGCTGACGCTGCCGTTGCTAAAGCCGATGGCGACGAACGTGCCGCTGCCGTAGGTGATCGAGCTCCATTCGGTGTTGATCGGTAAGGTGTGCTGGGTCCAGGTCACGCCGTCGGGCGAGGTGGCGCTGATGTTGCTGTTGCCGGCGATGGCGACAAAGACGCCGTTGCCGTAGGTGACCGATATCCATTGGGCGCTGGCCGGCAGGGTTTGCTGGGTCCAGTGGATGCCGTCGGGCGAGGTGGCGGCAATCGAACCGCTGTCGGCGATGGCAACGAAGGTGCCGTTGCCGTAGGTGATCGAACTCCAATTGGCGCCTAGCGGCATGGAGTAGAGGTTCCACGTCACACCGTCTTGCGAGACGGTGACGGAATTGCTACCGTATGCAACCCCGACAAATACGCCATTGCCGTAGGCGATACTGGACCACCGATCGCCAAAGGGCATTTCCATGTAATTCCACGTGACTCCGTTGTTGGTGGAGTACGCAGCGTTGCTGAAGCCCCCTCCGGTCCACGGCAGGACCACGAATTTGCCTTGGCCATAGGCGACGGCACTCCACCAGTCCGCCGGGCTTGCCATCGTTTGGCTCTGCCAGCTCCCGGCGGTGCTGTATTGGCTGGGACCGAGATCGAATTGTGCATTGGCACTGGCGCTCAAGCCTGTGCTGTCGCTGACTTGGGCAGTGATGAAGTAGTTGCCAGGCGCGAGGTTGGGCAGGCTCACGCTGTAGGGCGCCTGGGTTGCCGTGCCGAGCAAGGCGGCGCCGTTGTAGAACGCCACTTGGGTGACGTTACCAACCAGGTCGCTGACCGCGGCATTGAGAGTCAGTGTGTAGCCACCGGAGGCGGCGATATTACTGCCGGTGAGCGTAACGGTGACGGCCGGTAAAACAGTGATCGATACGGGGGCACTCGTGGTACTGCCAGCCAGCGCATCGGTCACCACGGCGGTGAGCGTGAGGTTGCCCGATGGAATATTGTTCCAGGTCAGGCTATAGGGTGCCTGGGTCGCCGTGCCGATCAGGGTGCTGCCGTTGAAGTATTGCACCTGAGCGATGGCGGCGCCGGAACTGGCGGCATTGACCGTGAGGTTGATGGGAGTGGAGGTGAAGAGGCTCTGCCCTGCCGTGGGGCTGGTGATGGCGATAGTCGGCGGCGTCGCTTCGGCAACGGTCAAGGTCGCGTCGGTGAAGCTGGCGCCTTGGCTGCCAACAGTCATGAAGGTGTTGTCGCCGTAAGCAAGGCCAAGCCAATAGGCGCTTGTCGGCAATGTGCTGCTGTTCCAGTTGATGCCGTCGACGGAAGTGGCGGCGAGGTTGAGGTTGCCTACATTACCGCCGCCAAGGTTACCGAAGGTGACATTGCCGCCTCCACCGGTGACGGCGACGAACAATCCGCCGCCATAGGCGACATTGCGCCAGCTGCCTGGTGTCGGAAGGGTGCTGGTGGTCCAGTTGATGCCGTCGGGCGAGACGGCGCTGTAGCTGACGCCGTTCGCGGCGTTGCTAAAGCCGATCGCGACGAAGGTGCCGTTGCCGTAGGTGACCGAACTCCATTCCGTATTGATCGGTAAGGTCTGCTGGGTCCAGGTCACGCCATCGGGCGAGGTAGCGCTGATGTTGCTGTTGCCGGCAATGGCGACGAAGACGCCGTTGCCGTAGGTGACCGATATCCATTGAGCGCTGGCCGGCAGGGTTTGCTGTGTCCAGTGGATACCATCTGGCGAGGTGGCGGCAATCGAACCGCTGTCGGCGATGGCGACGAACGTGCCATTGCCGTATGTGATCGAATTCCAGTTGGCGCCCGGCATGGTGTTGTAGGAACTCCAGGTCACCCCGTCAGGCGAGACGACAGCGGTACTGCTGCCGTTGTACGAAACCCCGACAAATACGCCGTTGCCGTAGGCAAGACCGGACCACCAATTGTTATACGGAAGCCAGGAATTGTGCCAAGTCGCGCCGTTGTCATTGGAGTACGCGGCATAGCTGGTATAGCTCGGGCTTGCGGGAGCGCCGCCGTTCCAGGGTAGAGCAACGAACTTGCCTTGGCCGTAGGCTACGGCGCTCCACCAGACCGCCGGAGTGGGCATCGTTTGGCTCTGCCAATTGCCGGCCGTGCTGGGTTGGCCGAGAGCGACGGTAACGGGAAGCGCGGCACTGGTGGCAGATGCGCCGAGGCTATCCGTGGCCACGGCGGTAACACTATAGCTGCCTGAGGCGACATTGCTCCACGTGACGCTGTAAGGCGCCTGGGTGGCGCTGCCGACCAAGGTGGTGCCGTTGTAGAACTGCACCTGGGTAATGCTGGCGTCGCTGCTGCTGGCATTGGCGGTGAGCGTGATGCTGGCCGGTGCCGCAAAGCTCTGGCCTGCGCTGGGGCTGGAGATGCTGACAGAGGGCGCGGCGTCGGTGCTCACGCTGAAGTTTTGGCTGACGCTCGATGCCGCGGCATAATTGGCATTGCCCGGTTGGCTGGCAACGATGGTACAGGTGCCGGCCGCGAGCAAGGTCACGGTCGAGCCGTTTGTGCCGCCGGTCGTACAGATTGCTGTCGTGGTGCTGGTGAAGCCAACGGTCAGGGCACTGCTGGCAGTCGCGCTCACCGTGAATGCCGGCTGCCCCAGAATCTTGTTGCCCAGGGCCGAGAAGCTCAGGGTCTGGCTGGCCTGCGCAATCGTGAAGCTCTGCGTAACTTGTTGCGCGGCGTTGTAGTTGGCGTTGCCGCTCTGGCTGGCTGCGATGGTGCAGGTACCCGGTGCAATCAGACTGACGCTGGCGCCGGAGACGGTACATACGGCAGTGGTGCTGCTCGCGTACGTCACGGCAAGGCCGGAACTGGCTGTCGCATTCAAGGTCACGGGTCCGCTGCCGTAGGCGACATTCGCCGGCGCCGTAAAGCTGATGGTCTGTGCCGCTTGCGTCGCACTGAAGGATTGACTGACCTGCGCCGCGGCGCTGTAGTCGGCATTGCCGGCCTGGTTGGCGTTGATCGTGCAGGTGCCGGACGTGACGACGGTCACGGTGTTGCCCGCCACGGTGCACACGCCCGTCGTGGCTGAGGTGAAAGCGACACTTAGCCCCGAAGAGGCAGTGGCGGTCAAGGTCACGGCGTTGCCGTAGCTGCTGTTGGCAAGCGCCGCGAAGGTGATCGTTTGCGTGGCCTGGGTGGAGCTGAAGCTTTGGCTGACCTGAGGAGCGGCGGCGTAGCTGCTGTTGCCGGCCTGGTTGGAATTGATGGTGCAGGTGCCGACGCCGACGATGGTCGCGCTGTTGCCCGATACGGTACAAATGCTCGTCGTGGCCGAGGCGAAAGTCACGGCCAGGCCCGAGGTAGCGGTGGCGCTCAGCGTGACGCTGCCGCCGTAGGGGGTAGCGGCCGGGGCAGTGAAGCCGATGCTCTGGCTGGCCTGGGCCACCGTAAACGACTGGCTCACTTGCGGCGCGGCGGTGTAGCCGCCGTTACCGGCCTGGTTGGCGTTGATGGTGCAAGTGCCGACCCCGACCATGGTAGCGCTGTTGCCCGAGACGGTGCAGACGCCGCCGGTGGCGGAACTGAATGTGACGGCCAGGCCGGAGGTGGCACTGGCGCTCAGGGCGATAGCGGCGCCATAAGTGCTGTTGCCGGGTGCCGTGAAGCTGATGGTTTGCGGCACCTGGGTGACGGTCACGCTTTGGCTGACCGAGCTGGCGGCCGCGTAGTCGGCATTGCCGGCCTGGTTGGCGCTGACGGTGCAGGTGCCGCTGCCCACGATGGTAAGGTTGCTGCCGGAGACGGTGCAGACGCTGGTGGTGCTGGAGGCAAACGATACCGCCAGGCTCGAGCTAGCTGTGGCGCTCAAGGGCACGGTGCTGCCGTAAGCCGGATTGGACAGTGTCGGGAAGCTGATGCTTTGCGCAGCTTGGCTTGCGCTAAACGAGTGACTGACTTGGGACGCGGCGCTATAGTTGGCGTTGCCGGCCTGGTTGGCGTTGATGGTGCAGGTACCGACGCCGACCATGGTGGCGTTGCTGCCGGAAACAGTGCAAACACTAGTCGTGGCCGAGGTATAGGCGACGCCCAGGCCAGAGCTGGCGCTACCGCTGAGAACCACGGTACTGCCATAGGTGCTGTTGCCGGGGGCAGTGAAGCTGACGGTCTGGCTGGCGGGCGTCACGGTAAACGATTGACCGACCTGGGTCGCGGCGTTGTAGCTGGCGCTGCCGGCTTGGTTGGCGTCGATGGTGCAGGTGCCGGCGCCAGCGATGGTGACGGTGCTGCCGGAGACGGTGCAGACACCCGTGGTGGCGGAGCTGAAGGCGACGGACAAGCCGGAGCTGGCCGTGGCGCTGACGGCAAACGGGGCCGCGCCGTAGACTTGGCTACCCAAGGCGGCAAAGCTGATGGTCTGGGCGATCGGGGTGACGGTAAAGCTTTGCGTCACGGACGTGGCAGCGGCATAGGTGCTGTTGCCGGTCTGATTGGCGATGATGCTGCACGTGCCGCCCGCGACGAGGGTGACGGTGCTGCCCGAGACGGTGCAGACGCCGGTGGTGCCGGAGCTGAAAGCCACGGCCAGGCCGGAGCTGGAACTAGCACTGACAGCGAATGGGGCACTGCCGTAGGCCTTGCTCGATAAAGCCGAGAAAGTAATCGTCTGCGCTTCACCCAGCACGGTGAATGACTGGGTGACTTGTGTGGCGGCGTTGTAGTCGGCGTTACCGGACTGGTTGGCGGCAATGGTGCAAGTGCCAGCTGCCACAGCGTTCACCCCGGTTTGTCCAGCAGGTGAACACACGCTCGGTGTCTGCACGGTGTAGGTAACCTGCAAGCCTGAACTGGCCGTCGCTCCCAGGGTTTGGCTCGACCCGCCTATGTTCATGTTGACCGGGGTCGGGAAGGTGACCGTCTGATTGGCTGCGCTGACCGTGAAAGATTGCGAAACCGGGCCGCCGGGGCCGTAGTTTGGCAATGGACCAGATCCGGCCGTGATCGTGCAAGTGCCGACGCCGACGATGCTCGCCGTCGCCCCAGATACCGTACAGACGGACGTCGTGCTACTGGAAAAACTGACGGTGTTGCTGGGGTTGTTCGTTGCATTAAGGGTAAACGGCGCTACTCCATAGCTGACATTGGCAATAGCCGGAAAGGTGATGGTTTGTATGCCATTATTGATCGTGAACGATCGCTTGACCTGCGGCGCCGCAGTATAGGTAGCATTGCCGGCCTGATTGGCGTCGATGGTGCAAGTACCTGTGGCGACGTAGCTGACGGTGCTGCCCGAGACGGTGCAAACGCTGGTCGTGGTGCTGGTGAATGCAACCGGCAAGCCCGAACTCGCCGTGGCGCTCAATGTCAGCGTCGTGCCGTAGCTCTGTGCCGATATCGTGCCGAAGGTGATGGTCTGCGAGGTCAGCGCAAGAGCCGATGGGCTCACAACCAACGCGGCGAGCGCCAACAAGGCGCAGGCGGCATGAATTAAACGAGTCTGGATTTGTCGAATCACGGTCTTCCCTTTTGTACTGTTCTTTTACTTTTTTTGTTTCTTGTATTGCCGTTTCGTTTGTAGCAACTGAGCCCAGGCTTACATCTGGATCACGGCAACCGGCATGTCGCCCAGGTAGACGTAATCCCTCTGGCTGATCGTGCCGCCTACGCTATCGACCTCGCCGATCAGTTTGCCCGTGATGTCGTATTCGAAGACGGTGCTGCCCATGCCGCTGATCTTTTGTACGCGTTGACCCAGGGCGTTGATGGTGTATTGCACGTTGCCGTTGGCCGTGATGGCACCGCTCATTCGTCCGCGCGCATCGTAGACGTATTGATTGATGCTGTTGTTGGTGATGCTGCCATTGGCGTCGGTCGTGTATGCCAGCGTCTGTGCGGCGGTGATCTGTTGCAGTTGATTGCTGGTGAGCGGGTAGGTGTAGGTGTTGGAAGCCGAACCTACGGTACTGCTCGTGCGGTTGCCGTTGGCGTCATAGCCGTAGCCCAGGGTGTTGAGTGAAGTCAGGGCACTGGTCAGGCGGTCAAGCGCATCATAGCCGTAGCTGGCATTGTTGCCGGGGTTGGCGCCGTCGGTGGTCGCGACGATATTGCTCGCGCCATCGTAGCTGAGGGTATGCAAGACGCCGTTCAATGTGTAGGAGACAATGCGGCCATAGCTGTCGTAGCTACGTGCGACGGCTGTGCCGGCGCTGTTGACGTAGCTTTTGATGCCGCCGAACGGCTGGTATTGCACCTGGCTCACCAGTACGGTGGTAATGTTGTTCCATACGCTGGTGATCTGATTGATGCGGCCATCACCGTCCCGTCCATAGCTGATGATGCGCCCGCTGGGATAGGTAATCGAAGCCAGACGGCCTGCGCTGTCATAGGCATAGGTGCTGTTAAAGATCGAAGGTGCCACGGCGCCGCCAACGCTGGCCGCGATGTTGATGACCCGCGATTCTCCAAGAATACGGCCGGCCTGGTCGTAGCTGAAGCCGATACTGCCGCTGGCATCGCTGATCTGGCTCAGACGTCCCAGCGCGTTGGTACCTTGGTCGTAGGTGTAGCTGACGCTGCTGCTGTCGGCATAGGTAATGCTGGACAGACGGTTCAATGCGTCATAGCTGTATCGCGTGGTCTGTTGCTTGGCATCGGTGCGGGTAAGAAGGTTGCCGCCAGCGTCGTAAGTGTTGACGGTCGTGCCGGTATCCGGGCTTTGCAGTTGGTTAAGATTGTCCAGCCCGTCGATCTGGTAACTGGTGACGAGACTGCGCGGATCGGTGACAGAGGTCAGATGGTCCAGTGCGTCGTAACCGTATTGCGTGACGCCTTGCTTGGGATCAGTGACGCTGCTGCGGCGATTAAGCGCATCGTAACTGATGCCAGTCACGTGCCCCAAAGCGTCGGTCACCTGAACAAGGTTGTCGTTGTAGTCGTGCGCATAGTTATAGACAATGGTAGCTGAAGGCGTTTGCGCCAATGCCTGACTTCCCCAAGCCAATGCGGCGAGAACGGCTATGCGAGCAAGTACCGATGCGCCGCCGATGCGATTGTGCTGATTCATTGCGCCGCCCCCGTAACTTGCTGGTTACGATTGAGACTATCGTAGACGCGGCTGATCTGCCTCGTGAGTACACCGTTAGGATCGGTGACCGTTTCACCGATCCGATTGCTCATCAGGTCCAGCGTATAGGTGATGCTGTTGCCCAGGCTGTCCTTGATGTTGGTGAGGCGATGGGCCGGGTCGTAGGTGTAGCTGATGGTGGTATTGTCGGGAAGCGTGACTTGGAGTAGCTGGCCGGCACTGTCGTAGGTATAGCTGGTCGTTTGCACAATGCTGCTTGCGGTGAAGACTTTACTTGTAAGCCAACCACGCGGCGCGTAGGCCAATGTCGTCGTGGCACCATTGGAGTCGGTGATGAGGCCAACGCGGCCGTTGTTGTCGTAGTTTGACAATGTCGTGACCTGACCAAGCGCATTGGTAATGGTAATAAGGTTGCCATTGTTGTCGTAGGCGTACGTGGTCGTGTCGTTGACATCGGTACGCGGTCCGGTGGCGGTCAGGATTTGTCCGACTGTGTTGTAAGTGTAAGTCCAGGTCCGGTTGCTGCCGTTGGCCGAAACGGTCTTCGTTAACAGGTTGCCGCCAGTGTCGTAGTTAAACGTGGTGATGCGCCCGGGTTCTGTGATCAGTGCCGGCAGCCGGTAGGTCGGGTGCCATTGGGTGGTAATCGTGCGAGCTTGGGTGGTGCCGGATGCTTCGGTGCGGCTGGTTTCCAGGTCGCGCGTCAAATCGTAGCTGTGGGTCGTGACGTTGCCATTATAGTCAGTACGGCTTGCGACATTGCCGTTACCATCGAAGGTGCGGCTCACAGTCCGACTACAATTCGCCCCACAGGTTTGAGTATAAGAACTAGGCCGCAAATAATTGTTCAGCGTCTGTATGTTGTAATTCGTCGTCACGCCGTTGACATCTGTAACAGTCGTGTTGCTTGGGCTCGAATAGTAGACGGAAATACGCTCCACGCCTCCCGCAAACGAAGAAGATGTGACATTGCCCCATGGATCGTAGGTCCACGATACGTATTGGTTTCCGTTTTCGTCGACGATGCCTGTCAATGCAGCCGGGTTATTGGTATCGGTATAGAGATATTGCCTTGTACTGCCATCCGGATAGCTGACGGACGACAAATTTCCGCTGGTACCGTACGAATAGGTATATTGGCCCCCGTTGGGATCAACCGCACCAGTCAAGCGCCAACTATTGTCGTAGCTGAACGTCATGACATGGCCGAACGAGTCAGTCACACTGGTCAAAAGCGGGGGAAGCTGCGTAGCGCTGCTGAAGTAGGAGGCATTGTTCGGGTTTTGCGTATAGTGCATCGTTTGCATGAGGCCGGCACGATTTGTAATGGAGAGCAATCTGCCTGTCAAATCGTACAGTTCTGTCTCGTCGTTCTCGTTGACATAGCTGAATCCTGTCGAATTGCCGCTACCGTCAGTCAAGGTCGCAAACTTGGTGGAGAACTCGTTGACATTCGGCGTCCAGGCACCGTTAGTCATCGTAAAAGTGCGCGTCGTGTTGTCTGGCCGATAAAGGGTGGCAGTCAATGTGTTCACCGCCTGAATCATCACGTTGCGGTCGTAATTCATGCGCCATTTGCTAGTGTCGTAACTGACTGTCGCCCCACCAGATGTAGTGCTGATAATCTGGCCGCTACCAATGGAAACATGCAAGCTTGCATTTGCCGCCCCTCCCGAAGGGTCGCCAGAGGGAGCTGGAACCGGCGTCCCCGAAAATGTCGGCGACAGATGCTCGCCGGGAGGTAATGTTTGGAAAAGACCGTAATAGTACTGCCCCATTTCTACGCCCGGCTGCGTGCCGAAGTTGTCGTACACGCGGCTTAATGTGATGGGAAACGGGCCGATGCCGACATAGTCGGCTTCCTCTCGCACGTTCTCACCCGCCAAGACGTTTATCGGATCACCTAGATTGCCTTCGTCCTGGCTTTTGCAATGACATGGCAAAGGCTTGGCAGGTAGTGAGCAATGCGCAGGTACAGAACCTGCGGCCCCGACATACGAAGATCCTACGGGACAAAACCAGTTTTCGATGACCCCAACGCCATCGTTTTGGTAAGTCGGTGCACAACCATATTGCTGCGGATCCAAGTTCGCTACAAAAGCTCCGTTCACAATGCACTGGTAGTACCAAGCCTCGCCCTGAACCACCCAAGGTGGATTGGGGATCGATTGTGAGCCTACATATTGAGCGTTATATTCGCATGCGCCATTCGAAAGATAGAAGGTCAGGTTTTGCGTCGCGTAATACTTCCCCCAATATGCCTCGCATACCTCCTCGGCGCCATTCATCCACGGGAGCCCATTAGGACCGCCGACGTTGGCCATGTTTGGATCTCCAGACCCATACATCAAGACAGGCGATAGACTTTGCTGGGCATGCGCATTCACCGCAAAAGTCAAAACAAGCACCATCAGCGCGGCGAAGCGCTTAGACAAATAAGCAATCACAAACAATCCCCTTGGACAGGCCACCTCGATGAGGCGAGGCGAAAACATTCGAGCAGACGATTTTTACTAATGCGCTTGGCTCGCGAATTCATGTTTTTTATAAACGGCCGAAACTTCCGCATCGGCAATCATAGCAAATATCGCTGAGCGATTTTAGAAATTTTTCCAACCCCTTCGAAACCCTCGAAAACTAATTGCGTTCGATCGCTTCGTATGCACAAATAATACGTCGATACAACTGCAAACAGTTACAGACACAGAGCCGGCCCCGTTTGATTGGACAGTAAACCGCTGTCGTTAAGTGGAACCTTGCGGGTGTAGGGTTATCCACGGCGCCGCTCGCCGCCCCATGCGCAGGGCAAGAGCGTGCGGCGCGGTGGGTAACTCGGCCTGCCATCTACGCCGCCTGTTCCAGGGCGCGAAGGTTGGCGAAGTAAAACGCATCCGG
>OUWB010001377.1_pt1 | contig 10836 bp, 12 predicted proteins | sample 1779821 | NCBI WGS metagenome assembly OUWB01 (sample SAMEA3914806, study PRJEB12502) | metagenome | biome: forest; material: soil | place: Canada | collected 2011-08-03 | depth 0.1 m
TCTAGAGCGCTTTCCGAAAAGTGTGACGCACTTTTCGGATTAAAAAGCGCGTAAAAGCAAAGAACTAGAGCGCCGATCTGATGCAATCAGATCGGAATACGCTCTAGACGCCGCGAATGCGGCCCTCAGTAAAAGGGGGGGCACAGATGGCACAGATGAACACAGATTTGGCTTTCGCCGAACTCAGTTCGGCGAAAGCCAAACTTCGTTTTAAGGCAATCTCCGAAGTTCGGTGCTTGCCCTTTTCACTGAAGCGCTTCGCGCGATCAGAAGGCCAAGATATCTGTGCCGCCGCGCAGCGGCGATCTGTGCCATCTGTGGCCCGCCTTCCTTACTTGCACAGCCCGTCGATGTCGCTGATCGACACCGAGGCCGGCAGGCCGGACAGGTCGATGCCCTTCTCGCCCGCCGTGCGTTCCATAACCGATCCCGAGCCGGCATGGGCGTCGGTCTCGGCATAGGCCGGATCGCTTTCGGCCTGTTCCAGCGTCACGTAGTGCGCGCCGGCCTTGTCGAGTTCGTCGAGCACCTGCGGCAGCATGACCGAGGCAAAACCGCCGATATGGGTCAGCAGCACCTGCGGGATAGTCCGGCCATAGACTTTTTGCGACATCGACTTCATGCGCACGATCTCCGCGCGCACGGCGGTGATATAGCGCGTCTTCATCATGGTGATCGTCGCGTCGTCGCCCTTGGCCAGGCAGCGGTTATAGGTCTCGGTATAGGCCCAGTCGGAAAACGACACGCTGACATCGGCGATGCGGTAATGGTGCGCGGTCAGATAGGCGATGACCGCGTCGTGATTGTCGGCATTGCCGGCGTCGAGGAAGGGGAAACGCAGGAAGCGCCAGTTTTCGCCGGCCATGAGGTCATCGAGCACCGGCTCGCCCTGCTGGAGGTCCGCCGTCCACGCCGCCAGGCTGCTCTTGCTCAGCGCCGGGTGCGAATAGGTGTGGTTGCCGAGTGGGAAGCCGGCGGCGCGCCATTCCTTCAACACCGTGATGCTGTCGGGCTCATTGACCAGGCCATGGGCGTTGACGAAGCCCCAGGCCTGCGGCACGCCATGCGCTTTCAGCGCCGTGATCTCGGCGCGCTCGATGCCGACGCGGGTCATGCCGCCGGTCGGCAAGCTGCCATGATCCGGCAAGTCGTCGACAGTGATGGCGATGTCGAAGTGATCGGCCGCCGCGGCCGCATGGGCCGAACCCGCCGCCAGCAGGGCGCCAAGCCCCAGAATAAAAGCCTTCACAGCGCATCTCCCTTGATCTTGATTATGTTCGTCTTGATTGCGATGGTCTGACCAACCTGCCGTATTCGCCGCGACGACGCAACAGCCTTGTGCAGCCGGCAAAGCGGCGTTATGCGTGACTCGGGCACGATTCCAGGGAGCGAGAAATGAACGGCAATCTATTCCTGCGTACGAGTATGGTTTTCCTCATGGCGGGCATCGGACTCGGCATGTTCATGGGGATGCATGAGGACTTCACCCAGGCGCCGGTGCACGTGCACCTCAATCTCGTCGGCGGGGTTTGGATGTTCCTGGCCGGGCTGTTCTACAACGCCCATCCGCACGTCTCGCGCAAGGCGATGGCGGCGCACTATGTCCTGGCGGTCGTCGGCATGCCCTTGTTCGCCATCGGCCTGTGGGGCGCGGATATCCAGGCGAAATGGTTCCTGCCGTTTGTCATGTCGGGCAGCACCCTGTCGGCACTGGGCCTGCTGACCTTCACGGTGCTGGTGTTTATCGGCACCGGCAAAAAGGCCGCTTAAGCCGCCAAAGCCTTGAAGCCCTGGGCCGCGCGGCGCGTCACCGCTTCCAGATCGGCGAACAGCTCGGCGTCGATATCGTAAAAGATGAAGCACGTCTTGGTCTGGGCGACCTTCTTCAGCCGCTCAGGCACGACGATGTCGCGCCCCTCCTTCATGGCCAGCGGCGGCAGGTAGTAGGCGACATTGGTCTGCGAGAGGCGCACCGAACCGAACCACACCGGGTCTTTCGACGCCATGACATCGGTCGGCACATTGGCGGTGAACTCTCCCAAAGCGTCCTTGCCGATGTGCAGGGCCGGCGCGGCGCGCAGCATGGTGTCGCGGAGCGCAATATAGACGGGGTAGAGATCGGCCATGGCTGTTCCTCTTTACGGGCCTGGTTCACAAGGTATTGAGCGAACATAACCGCAAAGTCCAAAAATTTCATTGCCAGGAGGCGACATCGGATATAGTTTCAACAGAGACTATATCGTCGGTAACGACTCCGGAGCGCCCCATGCGGACCACCCTCGGCTTCGATCCTCTCGCGGTGCCGGTTGCCGACTGGACGCCCGGCCTGGCCGAAGGCGCCTTCTTCGACGGCATTTCCGAGCAGGCGCTGGATCCGATGCTGACCCTGCTGGCGCAATTGCGCACCGACACGCGGCCGGACAAGATCGACCTCGGCATCGGCGTCTATCGCGACGAAGACGGCAAGACGCCGGTCATGGCCTGCGTCAAGGCGGCCGAAGCGCAACTGGTCGATAGCCAGTCCAGCAAGGACTATCTGTCGCCCGAGGGCGATCCCGGTTTCCTGCACCATTTGGCGCCGATTGTCCTGGGGCCCGTTCATGCCGCCGACCCGCGCATTGCCGGCATCCAGACGCCCGGCGGCACCGGCGCGCTGCGTCTGGCGGCGTCGCTGATCGCCCGCGCCAATCCCAAGGCCCGAGTCTGGCTGGGCCAGCCGACCTGGGCCGCCCATGCCGGCCTGATGCAGGCCGGCGGTCTTGAAACCGTCGACTATCCGTTCTTCGACCGCGCCACTCAGACGCTGCTGTTCGACGACATGATGCGCGCATTGGAAGGCGCCAATGCCGGCGACGTCGTGCTGTTGCACGGCTGCTGCCACAATCCGACCGGCGCCGAGATGACACCGGCGCAATGGCGCACGGTTACCGAGTTGGTCCAGCGCAAGGGCTTGCTGCCGCTCGTCGACATCGCCTATCAGGGCCTGGGCCACGGCCTCGACGCGGATGCCGCCGGCCTGCGCGGCCTGATCGACGCCGTGCCGGAAACCATTATCTGCGTCTCGTGTTCGAAGAATTTCGGCCTCTATCGCGACCGCATCGGCGCCATCTGGATCAAGGCGTCGAGCGCCGAGGCCGCCCAGCGCGCTCGCAACGGCCTGATGGTGGCCGCGCGCTCGATGTGGTCGATGCCGCCCGATCACGGCGCTTCGGTCGTGCGCACCATTCTGGAAAGCCCCGAATTGACCGCCGTTTGGCGCGGCGAGGTCGACACCATGCGCACCCGCATCCACAGCGTGCGGGAACGCCTGGCCGCCGCCCTGCCTCAGCTTTCGGCCGTCGCCCGCCAGACCGGCATGTTCACGCTCTTGCCGCTGGCGCCCGGCGCCGCCACCGCGCTGCGAACCCTTCACGGCATCTATCTGATGGACAGCGGCCGCATCAATATCGCCGGCTTGCGGGGCGCCACGCTGCCGCGCTTCGCCGACGCCATTCGCCCTTACCTTGCCTGAGAGGAGCCCAGTATGCATACGACTGAGAATATCATGGGTCTGAACGGCTTCGAATTCGTCGAGTTCACCGGCCCGAACCCCGTGGAAATGGGCCGTCAGTTGGAACAGTTGGGCTTCGTGCCCGCCTCGCACCACCCGGAAAAGGACATCGTCCGCTACAAGCAGGGCCGTATTAACTTTCTGCTCAACCGCGTCGCCGTCGGCCAGGCGGCGACCTTTCGTGCCGCACACGGCGCCTCGGCCAACGGCATGGCGTTCCGCGTCGCCGATGCCGGCACGGCCTATGACCTCGCCCTGGCCAACGGCGCGCGCCCGGCCGACGCCCGGTTGGGCGCTCTGGGTGAAGGCAGCCACGTGCTGCAAGGCATAGGCGGCTCGCTGCTCTACCTCGTCGACCACGACGTCTATGCCGATTGGGACGCCATTCCGGGCGCCGCCCAGGCCGAAGCGGCCAATAGCGTCGGCTTCGGCATTGTCGACCACCTGACGCACAATGTCCGCCGCGGCGAGATGCGCACCTGGTCGAGCTTCTACCGCCAGGTCTTCGGTTTCGAGGAGCAGAAGTATTTCGACATCAAGGGCCAGGCGACCGGCCTGTTCAGCCAGGCGATGATCGCACCCGACGGCGCCATCCGCATCCCCTTGAACGAAAGCCAGGACGATACCAGCCAGATCGAGGAATTCCTGCGCCAATACAATGGCGAAGGCATCCAGCACATCGCCCTGACCACCGACGACATCTTCGCGACCGTGGAAAAGCTGCGCGCCCGTGGGGTGAAGCTGCAAGACACGATCGACACCTATTACGACCTGGTCGACACACGCGTGCCCGGCCATGGCGAGGACCTGGGGCGGCTACGCCAGAACCGCATTCTGATCGACGGTGCGGTCGGCGATGAGGGTATATTGCTGCAGATCTTCACCGAGACCACCTTCGGGCCGATTTTCTTCGAGATCATCCAGCGCAAGGGCAATCAAGGTTTCGGCAATGGCAATTTCCAGGCCCTGTTCGAATCAATCGAACTGGATCAGATTCGCCGCGGCGTGATCAAGGTCGCCTGAAACCTCTCCTCCCCTGCGTAGCGGGGGAGGTGGCAGACGGCGCGCAAGCGCTGGATGACGGAGGGGGCCGTTCCACCGTCCGGCCCCTCCGTCGCGGGGCTTCGCGCTCCGCACTCGCACCCGCGCCACCTCCCCCGCTTCGCCAAGAGGCTCGCATAGGAGGAGAGAGTTAAGCAAAGGGAGGTCGAACCCATGACCCAATACATGACCGGCTTCGGCAATGAATTCTCGACCGAAGCCGTGCCGGGCGCGCTGCCGGTCGGACGCAATTCGCCGCAAAAGCCGCCGTTCGGACTCTATGCCGAACAGTTGTCGGGCTCGAGCTTTACCGCGCCGCGCGGTGACAATCGCCGCTCCTGGCTTTATCGCCTGCGTCCCTGCGCCAGTCATCCGGCGTTCATACCACTGCCCCACGATACGCTGAAATCCGGCCCGTTCGGCCATGCCAATCCCAATCGCCTGCGCTGGTCGCCGCTGACGATTCCGGAAAGCCGGACGGATTTCATCGACGGCCTCATCACCTATGCCGGCAATGGCGATGTCGCAAGCCAAGCCGGCGTCGGTATTCATCTCTATGCCGCCAACGCCTCGATGCAGCGCGTGCTGTTCGACGCCGACGGCGAGCTTTTGATCGTGCCGCAATCGGGTGAGCTTTCGATCTTCAGCGAAATGGGCGTGATCGATGTCGCGCCGCTGCAGATCTGCGTCATCCCGCGCGGCGTCCGCTTTCGTGTCGAACTCAAGGCCGATCATGCCGTCGGCTATGTCCTCGAAAACTACGGCCGGCCGCTTCGCCTGCCCGACCTCGGTCCGATCGGCGCCAACGGCCTCGCCAATCCGCGCGACTTCGAAACGCCCATCGCCGCCTTCGAGGATAGCGAAGCGTCCACCGAACTGGTGCAGAAATTCCAGGGTCAGTTGTGGACGACGACGCTCGACCATTCGCCGCTCGACGTCGTCGCCTGGCACGGCAATTACGCACCCTACCGCTACGACCTGACGCGCTTCATGACGATCAATACGGTCAGCTTCGACCATCCCGATCCGTCGATCTTCACGGTCCTGACCTCGCCGTCGGAGCACCCCGGCACCGCCAATTGCGACTTCGTCATCTTCCCGCCGCGCTGGATGGTCGCCGAGGACACCTTCCGTCCGCCGTGGTTCCACCGCAATACCATGAGCGAGTTCATGGGCCTGATTGCCGGCGCCTACGATGCGAAAGCCGGCGGTTTCGCGCCGGGTGGCGCGTCGTTGCACACCTGTATGAACGCCCACGGCCCCGACAAGGCGAGCCACGCCGCGGCAACCTCAGCTGACTTGAAGCCGCACAAGATCGAGAACACCATGGCCTTCATGTTCGAAAGCCGCTGGCCGTTGCGGCCGACCGAATGGGCGCTTAAAACACCCTTGCTGCAGGACGATTACGACGCATGCTGGGACGGCTTTGAGAAAGCGAAACTTCCGTGATAGACGAAACCCACGACCCCAAGCGCATATCATGGGTCGATAGTGCCAACGGCCACGCCGACTTCCCGATCCAGAATCTTTCGTATGGCCTGTTCAGCCCGGCGGAGGAAGCGCCGCGCCCCGGCGTCGCCATCGGCGACCATATCATGGAGCTTGCCGCCCTGGTCGCCGCCGGACTGAGCCGCGACGTCCCCGCGAGCGTCGAACCGATCCTGGCCACGCCGGGCCTGCGTAAATCGCTGCGCCGGCAGATGTCGCGCCTGCTGTCGGACCCGCAATACCGCACCGCCGCCGAGCCCTATCTGCACGCCGCCGCCGATTGCACGCTGCATCTGCCCGTGCGCATCGGCGACTATACCGACTTCTATGTCGGCATCCACCATGCCACCAATGTCGGCAAGCTGTTCCGGCCCGACAATCCCCTTTTGCCCAACTACAAGCACGTGCCGATCGGCTATCACGGCCGCGCCAGTTCCATCCGGCCGTCGGGCATCGATGTCGTTCGCCCGGTCGGCCAGACCAAGGCGCCCGACGCCGAGGCGCCGGTATTCGGCCCAACGAAACGCCTCGATTTCGAACTGGAGCTGGGCGTTTGGATCGGACCTGGCAACGACCTGGGCCGTCCGATCGATATCGCCGACGCTTCAAACCATATCGGCGGCTTTTGCCTGTTGAACGACTGGTCGGCGCGCGATTTTCAGGCCTGGGAATATCAACCGCTCGGTCCCTTCCTCGCCAAGAACTTCCACACCACCGTCTCGCCCTGGATCGTTACCCCGGAGGCGCTGGAACCGTTCCGCACCGCGCAGGCGTCCCGGCCCGACGGCGACCCGCACCCCCTGCCCTATCTGTGGAACGAGGCTGATCAGGCCGCGGGCAACCTTTCGCTCGATCTGGAAGTATGGCTGCAAACCAGGCAACTGGGCGAGGCCGTGCGCCTCAGCCACAGCCATACGCGGCACATGTACTGGACCTTCGCCCAGATCGTCACGCACCACGCCTGCGGCGGTTGCAACCTTACGACCGGCGACCTGCTCGGCACCGGCACCCTGTCGGGCCCGGACAAGGCCAGCGCCGGTAGCTTGCTGGAACTGAGCGACGGCGGCAAGACGCCGATCACCTTGCCGTCGGACGAAACACGCACCTTCCTTCAGGACGGCGACGCGATTATCCTGAAGGCCCGCGCCCATGCGGATGGATTCGTCTCGATCGGCTTCGGCGATTGCTTCGGAAAAATCAGAGGCTGAAATGCTCACCCTTCACGGCTACTGGCGGTCCTCCGCCGCCTACCGCGTGCGTATCGCGCTGAACCTGAAGGGCGTCGCCTACGAACAGGTCACCTATGATCTGCGCCAGAAGGCCGAAAAGGCCGAGGCCTATGCGTTGCTGAACCCGCAAAAGCTGGTGCCGGCGCTGCAAACCGAGGACGGCGCCATACTGACGCAAAGCCTGGCTATTCTCGAGTGGCTGGAAGAGACGCATCCGCGCCCGGCCTTGCTTCCGGAAAATCCGACAGATCGCGCCCATGTCCGGGCGATGTGCGGCCTCATCGCCTGCGACATCCATCCGGTCAACAATCTGCGTATTCTCAATGCTTTGCGCGACGATTTCGACGCCGGCGACACGCAGATTTCGCAGTGGATCACGCGCTGGGTCGGCGACGGTTTCGACGCCCTGGAAACGATGATATCCGGTCGCTTCTGCTTCGGCGACACACCGACGCTTGCCGACGCCTGCCTGGCGCCGCAGGTCTACAACGCCCAGCGCTTCAAGATCGACCTCTCGCCCTGGCCGAAGATCCGCGCGGTGGCGCAAAGTTGCGAGGCCCTGCCGGCCTTTGCCGCCGCCCGTCCCGAAGCCCAGCCCGACGCCGACACATGAACGCGCGCCTGTTCAGTACCCCGGCCGGCGTCGCGCTCGGTCCGCTGACCCAGATCCCGGACGGCAAGGCACGCAATTACGTGCTGGAGATCGGTGAGGCCCATTTCCATGGCTTCATCGTGCGCGACGGCGAGGCGGTCTACGGCTATGTCGACCGCTGCCCGCACACCGGCCTGCCGCTGGCCCACGAACTCGACGACTATATGACGCCGCAGGGCGATCTCATCAACTGTTCGTGGCACGGTGCCCTGTTCCGCATCGGCTCGGGCTATTGCATCGCCGGTCCGTGCGCCGGCCAGAGCCTGACACCCTGGCCGGTCACCAATGACAACGGCACCTTGAAGACGGTCTGAGCCAACGGCTCAGGCGACCGCTTCGTCGACCGCCCGCTTCGCTGTCAGGCTGCTGCCGGCGGACGCCGCGATGACCAGGCCGATGGCCAGCCACTGCATGAGACTGAGGTGTTCGCGCAGCAGCAGGAAACCCATCACGGCGCCGGCGGCGGGTTCCAGGCTCATCATCAGGCTGAAGGTCTTGGCCGGCAGGCGTTTCAGCGCCCACATCTCCGCGCTGTAGGGAATGGCGCTGGAGACGATCGCCGCCGCCGCGCCCATGGCGAGGACCGGCAAGGACCACAGGGCGGCGCCGGCATGGAAGACGCCCAGCGGCACGGTGAACAGGCTCGACACCACCATCCCCAGGGCGACCGCCTTGCCGCCGTCCATGCGCAGGCTGATCTTTTGCCCGACCACGATATAGGCACCCCAGCAGGCGGCGGCGATCAGGGCGAAGACGATGCCTATCGGGTCGATACGCCCTGCCCCGCCGTGCCACGGCAGAAGGATGGCCAGCCCGGCGACGGCGCAGGCGACCCACAGGAAATCGATCCCCTTGCGCGACGAGATGACGGCGACCGTCAACGGTCCGGTGAATTCGATCGCCACGGCGATGCCCAGCGGCAGGCGCGCTATGGCGAAATAGAAGGTCAGATTCATCACGCCCAGCAGTCCGCCGTATAGCGCGATGATCGGCCAGTGCTTTTGGTCGGGCATCGCCGCCCACGGCCGAAACAGCAGCAGGAGCGCGATGGCCGAAAAGGCCTGGCGGCAGGCGGTGGTGCCTTCGACGCCGATGACGGGGAACAGGTGTTCGGAGAGCGTCGCGCCGAACTGCACCGAGAATACGGCGGTCAGGACGGCGGCGACGGCCAAGGGGCGTTCTGGGATTTTCGACGACATGACGGGGGCTCTACGCGAAATGGCTCGCCGGGGATAGACGGGCGGATTGCCAAATCCTGGCGGGATGAGATCGGTTTGCGCCTAAAGCCAGCGTGGCGTATGAACGCAAATCCTCCGGATCGCTCGCGATCCGGCAAGGCCGACCGGCCGCCGCGCACGTTTGCGCGTGAGCCCGCGCGGCGAATGAGCGCAAAAAATGACCGACCGGATTCGCAAGGCACCCGAAATTGGCTCGCGGCTTCAGGCTTTGCGCAAACAGCAAGGCCTGTCTCTCGACGATCTGGCCGCGACGTCAAAAGTGTCGCGCTCGATGTTGAGCCAGGTCGAGCGCGGCCTGGCCAACCCGACCTTCGCCACGCTTTGGGCGCTGACCCAGGCCCTGGGCATCGATATCTCCCAGTTGATCGGCGACGCCGCCGATGAACGCGACCAGCAGATCGAAGTCATCGAGGCGCACAATATACCGCGCATCCAGTCGGCCGACGGCCATTGCACCCTGCGTATCTTGAGCCCGCCGGAAACCACCGGCGAGGCCGAATGGTACTGGCTCGAGATCGAACCGGGCGCGTCCCTGACGTCCCAGCCGCACGCCTCGGGCTGTCGCGAGCACCTGTCGATCATCGACGGCGAGGCCATGGTGATTTCCGCCGAGGTCCAGCAAAAAGCCACAGCCGGCGCCACCTTGCGTTACCGCGCCGACGTGCCGCACAGCATCAGCAATACGGGGACGGGCCGGCTGACCGCGCTGCTGGTGGTGATGGCGGGGTCGTAAGCAAGAAACCCCACTAATCTCACTTGAAACCAATCCCATCATATTGTACATTTCCGTCAATATAATGGAATTGACCCTATGCGCGCAGATTTCTACACCCGTGTCGACGCCACCCTGGCCGACATCGACGCCCGCGGCCTGACCAAGCCCGAACACGTCATTTCCTCGATGCAGCGCCCGGCCCTGACGCTCAAGGACGGCCGCCAGGTCATCAATTTCTGCGCCAACAACTACCTTGGTCTGGCCGACCACCCCGAAATCATCGAGGCCGGCCGCGAAGCCCTGGCCCGTTACGGCAACGGCATGGCCAGCGTGCGCTTCATCTGCGGTACCCAAGACCTGCACAAGCAACTGGAAGCCCGTATCTCCGCCTATCTCGGCAAGGAAGACGCCATCCTCTACGCCGCCTGCTTCGACGCCAATGGCGGCGTGTTCGAGCCGCTGCTCGGCGAAGAAGACGCCATCGTCTCGGACTCGCTGAACCACGCCTCGATCATCGACGGCGTGCGCCTGACCAAGGCGAAAAAGTACCGCTTCAGGAACGCCGACCTCGAAGACCTGGAAACCCAGCTCAAGGCCGCCCGACAAAACGGCGCGCGCACCGTGCTGATCGCCACCGACGGCGTGTTTTCCATGGACGGCTATTTCGCGCCGCTGGAAGGCCTGTGCCAACTGGCCGATAAATACGACGCGCTGGTCATGGTCGACGACTGCCATGCCACCGGCTTTGTCGGCCCCAAGGGCGCCGGCACCGGCGCCCGCGCCGGCGTGGCCGATCGCATCGATATCCTGACCGGCACCTTCGGCAAGGCGCTGGGCGGCGCCATGGGCGGCTATGTCGCGGCAAAGAAGCCGGTGATCGACCTCCTGCGCCAGCGTTCGCGGCCCTATCTGTTTTCCAATGC
>OUWB011199226.1_pt1 | contig 10824 bp, 11 predicted proteins | sample 1779821 | NCBI WGS metagenome assembly OUWB01 (sample SAMEA3914806, study PRJEB12502) | metagenome | biome: forest; material: soil | place: Canada | collected 2011-08-03 | depth 0.1 m
GGATGGGTCGATTGGTTCAACAAACGCCGCATACACCAAAGCATCGGATATATTCCACCCGCGGAAGCCGAAGCCAGGTACTATGCAAAACCAAATGAGCACGCAAAAGTCGCGTGACTCAGATAACCAAGACTCCGGCAAACCCGGGGCGGTTCAAGGGCCGGTGTAAAAGCTGATCTTTTAGGGCGCTGCGTGCAGGCTTAGGAACGCAGCGGCAGGCAGGCCGGGCCGACCGGTTCGAAGGACTTGTAGGTCAGGATGAATTCCTGGTGGCCCATGTCTTCCGACAGCGAGCGTTCGCCGGCGGCGACGCGCAGCACCAGGTCGACGATTTCCGCGCCGACCTCATCCAGCGTCGCCTTGCCTTCCATGATGCGGCCGGCGTCGATATCCATGTCGCCCGACATGCGGCGATAGGTTTCCGGGTTGGCGCAGACCTTGATCACCGGTGACAGGGCCGAACCGACGACGCTGCCGCGGCCGGTGGTGAACAGGGTCATGTGGGCGCCGCAGGCGATCAGTTCGACGATCTCGGCATTGTCGGAGATGTTGGGGAAGCCGAAACGCGGCTCGCCGTCCGGCACCACGTCGAGCAGGTAGAGACCGCCGGTCGGCGGGACGTCGCCCGGCTTGATGATGCCGCAGATCGGCGCCGCGCCCGACTTGGAATAGGCGCCCATCGACTTTTCTTCCTGGGTGGTCAGCCCGCCCTCGGCATTGCCCGGTGCGAACGAGCCAAAGCCCATGACGGTGTAGTAGTGTTCGGCTTTTTGCACGCAGGCTTCGAGCTCACGGCCCAGTTCCGGGGTCACCGCGCGATCGGCCATGATCTTTTCGCAGCCGACCAGTTCGCCGGTTTCCTCGAAAATGCAGGCGGCACCGGCGGCGCCCAGGGCATCGAAGGCGCGACCGACCGCCGGATTGGCGGTAATGCCCGACGTGCCGTCGGAACCGCCGCAGATGGTGCCGATGACCAGTTCGGAGACGTCCATGTCGGCGCGCGGCGTGGCGGCGGCCTGGGCACGGATGCGTTCGACCGCTTCGATGCCCTTTTGAATTGTCGCTTTGGTGCCGCCTTCGTTCTGGATGACGAAGGTTTCGACCGGGCGGCCAGACGCCTCGATGTGCCGGGCCAGCGCCGAGCGATTGAAGCTTTCGCAGCCCAGGCTGACCAACACGACGCCGCCGACATTGGGATGGGTGCACAAGGCATCCATCATGCGGAAGGCGTACTTGTTGGGATAGCAGCCGGGAAAGCCGATCAGGTGGACATCATCGAAACCCGACTGTTCGACGATGCGGCGCGCCACGTGGTGGCCGCATTCGACCAGATAGGCGACGGCGACAATATTGCGGATGCCCTTGCGGCCGTCGGCGCGCAAATAGCCGGATATGGCGGGACGCCCGTCGAGCGGCGTGGCGATCACCGATGTCGAGGTGGCAACCAGGGGTTTATTCATCGGCGGACGCCTCACGCGTATGGGTCTTGATGTAATCGCTCTGCATATTGTGCATGTGAACGTGCGCGCCGCGTAATGTCAACGCTGTCATCGAACCGATCGAGGCGCCGTACTTGATGATCTTGGTGCCGGGCTCAAGGTCGTAGCGGGCGATCTTGTGCCCGACATCGATATCCTGCGGCAGGACAAGCGGCGCGCCGTCGAGATCGAGGCGCTCGCCGGCCATGGCGTGCTCGCGGCAAACGAGCACGTTGTCGTCGTCGTGCAGAAGGATAAAGGGGCCAATATTCATTTAGACATCGCGATCATAGAGTGACTGTATCGAGGGCGGGGACGGGCGCCGCCTCATGCAGAAGGTTTTGGAATTTCAGCTCTTCCCACAGGGCGGGTGGCACCACCGTAGCAAAGCGGGCCAGATTGCCTTGGACCTCGGCGGGAGACGCCATGCCGGGAATGACGCTGACTACGGCCGGGTGGGCCAGGGGAAATTGCAGGGCCGCAGCGGCCAGCGAAGTGCCGTGCGCCAGGCAGACCGCCTCCAGCGCCTTGATGCGCTGGGCGATATCGGCCGGCACGCCGGCATAGTTGTAGTGTGTCCCGCCGGTCAAAACGCCCGAATTGTACGGGCCGCCGACGATCAGGGCCACACCGCGCGCCTGGCACAGCGGCAGGAAATGGTCGAGTGGGGCCTGTTCAAGCAGGGTGTAGCGCCCGGCCAGAAGGACAAGGTCGAGATCGGCATGGCGCAGCACCTCGTCGCAGACCTGCCATTCGTTAACGCCGAGGCCGATGGCGCGAATACGGCCGTCCGCCTTGAGCTCGGTCATGGCGCGCAGGCCGCCGTCGAGGAAGGCCTTCATGTGGCCGGCCGAATCGGCGCCGTGCGTCACCTGGCCCAGGTCGTGGGCCAGCAGGATGTCGACGTGCTGGCGGCCGAGGCGAAGAAGGCTGGCCTCGAAGCTTTGATAGACGCCGTCATAGCTGTAGTCGAAGTGCGGCTCGAACGGGTCGCCATCGACAAAGCCGTGACGTTCGGTGCCGGCCGGCGGCGCGGGAATAGGTTTGAGGACACGACCGACCTTGGTCGAAACCACGCTATTGGGTCGCAAGGCCTGACCAACGCGGCGTTCCGACAGGCCCTGGCCGTAGTGCGGCGCGGTGTCGACATAGGCGATGCCGCCATCGAGCGCGGCCTCGACCGTTGCCGCGGCCGCCGTATCCGGCACGGCGCGATACAGGTTGCCCAGTGCCGCCGCGCCGAAACCGAGCGCGGTCACCTGAACATCGCTATGGCCCAAACGGCGAAGAGGGAGGAGCTGCCCTGAACTCACGGGAGGCGTTTCCGATCGTACTATTCAAGTTTGAAACTATTATTATAGATGAAAGAGATAACGCGCAATGCCAGACCCGTAAAGGGCAAAGTGGCTTGGTCAGACCCAATTTGAGGTCAAAATAGGGGCTAAAATATGGAATGTGTCGCGGCCGCCATCGGCCGTGCAGGTCAAGCGCCCAAGGCCTTGCTGAGCTGGCGGGCGGTCGCCTTGAGGCGCGTGACGGCCTCGTCAACGTCGATGCCGTCACCGACCTTGATGAACGGCATGGTCAGGGCAGCGGCGCAGGTGACGTCGTTCATGACCGGGCAGGCGATGTCGATAATGCCGTCGATATAGAGGCTTTTCGACTGGAAATGGCCCTGGGCGATGGCGCGTTCGGCCTGGGTCTCATAGATTTGCCATTCCTCCGCGCTGACCTGCGGCCGCAACTGCGCGCGCCAGACATCGCGGATCTTGGGCTTTTGAAAGGCGTAGAGAATCAGGCCGGAATTGGAATGGACCAGCTTACGCTGATAGCCGACGCGCACGGTGAAGCCGACGTCGCCGGGGGCTTCGATGCGGGCGATGACCACCATATTGTCGTCCGACGCGATGGCGAGGTGGCAGGCCTGGCGGGTCTGGTCGCTCATCGCCTGCATCAGGGGCAGGGCCGAGGCCAACAGGTTTTGGCTGGGGCCGCGCGAAATACCGAGTGAAAACAGCTTGTTGGTCAGCTCGAATCCTTCGCCGCGCAGGGAGGTGGCGACGTAGCCGCGGCTTTCGAGGACCTGGACCATGCGAAACAGTTCGCTGACCGAGCGGTCGAGACGGCCGGAGATCTGCGACAGGGTCATCGGCGACTTGGCCGTGGCCAGCAGCTCGAGTACGTCGAGGCCTTTTTCCAGGGCGGGAGCGCGGTACTTGGCACTGCTTTGGGCGCCACCCTTGCCGTTGTCGTCGTCCCCCGTCATGTCCTTGCTTTTCAACATCTCAGTCCAATTAATCCAGTCGGTAGAAGGCGCGGGCGGTGCGCGACAGAATCGCCTCGCGCTCGTGTGACACTTTGTTTTCAAGCCACCCGTGCGTCCAGTCAAGCCATGCGTGATATCCACCGGCCAGGTCGGCCACCGGCCAGTCCGAACCCCACATCAGCCGGTCCGCGCCAAAGGCCATGAACAGGTGATCGGCGACGGGGACGGCGTCACGCCTATCCTGGCCCGGCTTCATTTCGGTGAACAGGCCGGACAGCTTGCAGGCGATATTCGGACAATCGGCGGCTTCACGCATCCGGTCGCGCCACAGGGGAAGGTCATGGGGCTGGGCGAAGGGCGGCTTGGCGCCGTGGTCGATGACGATGCTGAGCGACGGTAGCGCCTTGGCCACCGTAACGATGAAGGGCAGGTGGCGCGAGAAGACAAGGGCATCGAGAGACAAGCCCTGGTCGGCCATGGCGAGGAGCACAGGCCGCACGTCGGGCTTTGTGATCCAGTCGTCTTCGGCCAGGCCCTGCAGCATCGGGCGCAGGCCCTTGAATTTCGGCTTTTGCGCCAGTGCCCGGATACGCGCCGGGGCATCGGGTGCGGCCAGATCGGTCCAGCCGACGACGCCGGCGATCAGGTCGCTGCCCTCCGCCATGTCGAGCATCCAGTCGGTGTCGAGAGGCGAGGGTTGCGATTGCACCAGGATGGTCGCCTCGACGCCTGTGCCCTCAAGCGTGCGCGCCAGGTCGGCGGGGCCGAAGTCGCGATGGATGACCGCAAGGTCGGGCGTCGGCCATTCGTGGCCGTTTTGGCCGATCCGCCACAGGTGATGATGGGCGTCGACGATCAATGCGAAGACGCTCCGACGGTGACGGGGCCGCTCTTCTTGGACAGCAGGCTGTAGAGGGCGATAACGACGAAGCAGGCGGTCGGCACGAAGATCGCCAGGCGGATCAGGTGGGTGGCGTCCGATACCCGGCCCATGACGGCGGTCAGCACGGCGCCGCCGACGATGCTCATGACCAGCAGGCTCGCGCCGGTCTTGGTCAGGGGGCCCAAGCCCTGGACCGAGGTGGCGAAGATGGTCGGGTACATGATCGACATGAACAGCGACGCCGCCACCAGGGCGTAGAGGCCGTTCTGGCCACCGACGCCGGCGGCATAGGCGGTCAGGGCGATGTTGATGACCGCGAAAACAGCCAGCAGGCGGGTCGGGTTGACGATGCGCATCAGGGCGGTGCCGGCAAAGCGGCCGATGACGAACAGGACCAGGCCGGCGGACACGTAGGTGGCGGCCATCTTGTCGGTGATGTGGATCTCGGCCTGGGCGTAGCGGATGGTGTAGCTCCACAGGCCGACCTGGGCGCCGACATAGAAGAATTGCGCTACCACGCCCATCAGGAAGTGGCCGCGTCTGAACAGGCCGCCGATCGCCGCCAGCGCGCCGATCTTGTTGTCTTCGTCATCGAGGCTATGGGTGGCCTGCGCCGGGAAACGGCTGAGCGCGACCAGCCCCGCCCAGGCGAGGACGACCAGGCCGATGACGAGATAGGGCATTTGTACGGCCTTGGTCTCACGCACGAAGTCGGCGGTCGAGTTGAGCTTTTCGATGCCCGACAGGATGAAGGCCTGGCCGACGGCGACGCCGGTCAGCGAGCCCAGCGGATTGAAGGCCTGGGCCAGGTTGAGGCGAAAGGCGGCGTGCTTTTCGTCGCCCAATATGGTCATCAACGGATTGGCCGAGGTCTCCAGGAAGGCCAGGCCCGAGGCGATGATGAACAGGGCCCCCAACAGCCACGGGTATTGCCGGATTTCGGCGCCGGGCCAGAAGGAAAAGGCGCCGATGGCAAAGATGACCAGGCCTGTGACCACGGCGGCCTTATAGCCGAAGCGGCGCATGACGAGGCCGGCCGGAATGGCCATGAAGAAGTAGCCGAGGTAGAAGGCGGACTGCACGAGCCCCGACTGGAAATCAGTCAGGACGAAGGCCTTCTTGAATTGCGGGATCAGGATGTCGTTGAGATTGTTGGCCATGCCCCAGAAAAAGAACAGGGCGGTGATCAGGATAATCGGCCACAGGGCGAGCGGCGACGATTTTTCGGATGACGACATGGGTTTTCCCTGACAGCTGTGGCTCTCGACGGCCCTATGGACCTTACGACATCACATATGAATCGGAGCGTCAAATATGAAATTTACAGGCGCCTTGAAACCTTTAAGCTGAGGGGACGGAGATTCCTATGACCGACACGCTTTATTTTGCCCTCGACCTCAAGGACGATGCGGCGCTGATCGACCGCTACAAGGCCTGGCATGCGCCCGGCCAGGTGCCCGAGGCCATCAACCGTTCGATCCGCGAGGCGGGCATTGCGGCGCTCGAAATTTTCCTGGTCGGCAACCGCATGGTCATGGCCTTGACGCCGGGGCCCGACTTCGATGGGGCGGAAAAGGCCGCCGCCGATGCCGCCAATCCCGATGTTCAGGCGTGGGAGGAATTGATGTGGACCTTCCAGCAAGCCTTGCCGTTTGCGGGGCCCGGTGAGAAGTGGTTGCCGATGCAGAAGATCTATGCTTTGAGTGCGCAGCCTTAAATTATAGTATAATTGCAATTGTCGGACAGTTAGGCTAAGGCTGCCCGTACAGTGATAAAGTCCAGGAGCGGAGATGTTCGGCGTGTTTTCAAAGCCTTTGAAGATCGGCATTGTGGGTTTGGGCAAGATCGTCGTCGATCAGCATATCCCGGTCATTCGCGCCAACAAGAAGCTGGAACTGGTCGCCGGCTGCTCGCCGGCCTCGCGGCCCGACGGGGTCAAGGCCTATAATACGCTCGAAGACATGCTGGCGGCCCATCCGGAGATCGAGGCGGTCTCGGTCTGTACCCCGCCCCAGGTCCGCCACGCCATCGCCCGCCAGGTCATTGCGACAGGCCGGCACTGCTTCCTGGAAAAGCCGCCGGCGGCGACGCTGGGCGAGGCCGAGGACATCAAGGCCGCCGCGGCCGCCAAGGGCGTCAGCCTGCTGGCCTCGTGGCACTCGCGCTATGCGCCGGCGGTTGAACAGGCCCGCGCCTGGATCAAGGCACGCCCAATCAAGGACATCAAGATCGTCTGGAAAGAAAACGTTCGCCAATGGCACCCGGGCCAGACCTGGATCTTCGAGGCCGGCGGCATGGGCGTGTTCGACCCGGGTATCAATTCCCTGTCGATCCTGACCCATATCGTGCCGGATCCGGTGCTGGTCAAAAAAGCCGACCTGCACATTCCGGTCAATTGCGGTGCGCCGATCCAGGTCGAGATGGATATGGTCTCGACCAGCGGGGTGCCGATCCGTGCCGAATACGACTTCCTGCAGACCGGGCTTCAGACCTGGAGCATCTATGCCGAGGCCCAGTCCGGTGAAAAGATGGCGCTGCACCTGGGCGGCACCGAGCTTGAGATCGACGGCAAGACGATGGTCAAGGAAAAGGAGGCCGAATATGCCGGCCTCTATGCGCACTTTTTGGAATTGGTGCGGGCCAAGGCCTCGGATGCCGACTTCTCGCCGCTGCGTATCGTGTCCGACGCCATGTTGCTCGGCAAGCGCATCGACGCGCCGGAATATATCGAGTAGGCGCGCACGCGTCCAAAGACGGCGGCAAACAGCATTAGCAGGACCAGCGGCGCCAAGGGCACGGCGAGGTGCAGGGCAATTTGGCGTGACAGCAGCGGCAGGAGCGCGGCGAGGAGCGCGATCGTCGCTTCCCAGGGGCGGCGGCCGTCGCGGGCACCGCTGACCAGCAGCCAGGCAATCGGCAGGGCGGTGATGGCTAGGTCATAGTCGAGCAGGAACGGTGTCGCCAGGACCGTGGCCGAGACGCAAAGCGCCACGAGCGAAAAACCATCGGGGCGATATCTACGCGCGGCATAGGCGGTCAGACCGAGGACGGCGAGCGACAGCAGGCCCTGGGCCGTCATCGCTACAATGATCGGCGTTTTCAGCAGCTTCAAGGCGGCATAGAGGCTTTGCATCTGCGCCGGGTTGACCAGGCTCAGCACCAGGCTTTGCGTGGCGTCGTGGCTGGCCTGTAGGAAGGCCGTATAGCCGGTGGCGCCGACGGCGAGCCAGGCGAGACCGCTGAGCGCCAGGGCGCTGAGGCCCATGGCCAGTAGCGGCTTCCAGCGGCCGCAAACCAGCAGGGCAACCGGCAGGACGATGGCCAGTTGCGGCTTGATGACCAAGAGCCCGAGAATAGCACCGGCGAGCCACGGGCGGCGGTCGAGCCAAAGCGCGCCGCCGGCCAGCAAGGCCAGGGTCAGGGCGCCGTTCTGGCCACAGCCGAGATTGATCCATAGGGCCGGAAAGGCGAGCAAGGGAATGATCGCCGGGCGCACGTTCGGCGCCAGGGCCTTGAGCCCGCGGTAAAGCGCGAAGATTGCCAGGGCATTGGTCACGGTCAACCACGTCAGGACGGCGGCGCCATAGGGCAGCCAGCCGAACGGCCATAGCAAGAGCAGGTAGGGCGGGGGATAGAAGAAGGCGAGATAGCCCTGGCCTGGCGCGATTGTGCTCTCCATGCGGGCGTGGACGGCGCGATGCCAGGCGTCGGTGGCATGGCCGCCCACAGCCAGTTTGGCGGCGGCGTAGAAGCTGACGAAGTCGCCGCCTTGGGTATAGCGGACGTGCGAGATAAAGGCCTGCGAGGCGATGATCCATAGCGCCGCTGCGGCCAGGGCAACGAAGATCATCAGGCTGTAGACGCGGGCGCGTTCGGCGTTTAGCCATTTGGCGTCGCGGAAAAAACTAAGCATGAGACGCGCCCGCGACGGAGAGCGGCTTTGCCGCCGTATCGGGGCGGGCGACGCGGCGCAGGACGACGACGTAGAGGCCGAGCAGCAGCAGGGGCGTCAGCGGCAGGTGCAGGTTGGCGGCGACGGCGCGGGCAAACAGCGGCCAGACGAAGACGATCAGGATCGCCGTTTTTTCCCAGGGCAAAAAGCCGTCGCGTCTCCCGCGCATGGCCAGCCAGCCGAGCGGCACGGCCAGCAGCATCAGGTCGTAGTCGAGCAGGAAGGGCGACAGTTGCAGGGTTGCCGTGACCATCAGGGCGCATAGTGCACCGGCCTCCAGCTTGTGACGCCAAGTCATGAAAGCGGCCGAGCCCAGCACGAACAGGGCGACCAGGACCTGGGCGGCGAGGGCGAGCGGCGAGGGCGCGCCGAGCAGGCGCAGCGCGGCAAAGACGCTTTGCATCTTGTCGGGCGAAACCAGCCCTTGGTCCAGCGTCGCCGTGGCCAGCGCGCTATTGTGCCAGAAGGCGAGGTAGCCGGCGTTGCCGACCGCCCACCAGGCCGCAGCGCTCAAGGCGATGGCGCTGAAAGCGGTGGCGGCAAAGGCTTTCCAGCGGCCGGATACGGCGAGGAGGACCGGCAGGGCCAGGGCCAGTTGCGGCTTCATCACCAAAAGGCCGAAGACCAGCCCGGCCAGGATCGGGCGACGCGGCAATAGCAGACAACCGCCGGCCATGAGGGCGGTGAACAGGGCGGCGTTCTGACCATTGCCGAGATTGAGCCAAAGCGCCGGAAAGGCCAGCAGGACGATCCACGGCACATCCTTGGCCCAGCGACGCAGCAGGACGACGGCCGCTGTCGTCGTGGCGCCAAGCCAGGCCGGCAGGGCCAGGCCGTAGGGGAGCAGGGCGAGCGGCCAGCACAGCAGCAGATAGGCCGGCGGATAGAAGAAGGCCCAATAGCCGAGCGGACGTCCGAAGATGCCGTCCTCGGCCGCCTTGTGCGCCACCGGGTTCCACGCATTGGCGGCGTAGCCGGACAGCGCCAGCTTCGAGGCGGCGTAGAAGCTCATGAAGTCGGGGCCGAGCGGCTTGCCGGCGCGGTCGATGCCGTGCGGCGCCATGATAACCCAGGCGGCGAAACCGATGGCGCTGATCGCCAGAAGGATCAGGCTATAGGCGCGCACCCGCTTGTCGTCGAGCCATTGGGCATCGCGAACAAAGGACAAAAGGCGGGATGGCAGCGACAAGGCGGGCTCCGGTTAAGCGGAGAGCCTGCCACAACAGCTTTGAGAAACCGTGAAGTTACGGATTATCTTCGTTTAGCGCCTGCTCGAAGGTTGCGAAGATATTGTGCTCGGGCCCCTTCAGGATGCGGTTGCGCACCCAGCCGACCGGATCGAGCCACAGCCCCGGAAAGACCCGCAGCATCTCGCTGGGCGGCGAGGCCGGGGCGGCTTCTTCCATCAGCCAGTCGCCGCCATGCAGGCGGCGTGCGACCTCGCCGACATAACCGCCGAGCATCAGGTAGAGGCCCTGCAGTTCGGCGTCGCCGTCCGCGTCCCAGGGATTGCGCTTGCGTTCGGCCTCAAGGAAGTCCGGCGCCAGGTCCTCATGGATGCAGCCGGCCATGGCTTCGACCAGCACGACACTGTCGTGGCTGAAGTCCGGCCGATGCCCCAGATACTGTTCGATGATCTCGACCGCCTGGTCGGCATGGGCCGCCATGACTGTGTCGAGATCTTCAGCCATGATCAGGCTTCCGCGTCGTCGACGAACTCGGCTTCCTCGGTGTTCGACCGCGTGACGCGGGCGACGCGCAGCGCATTGGTGCTGCCCGACTTGCCGAAGGGCATGCCGGCGACGATGACGATGTCCTGGCCGGCCTCGGCGATACCTTCGGCGCGCGCCAGCTTGGTGGCGACGGCGACGGTTTCGGTCATCGAGTGGGTGATCGGCGTCAGCACCGGATGCACGCCCCAGGTCAGGGCCAGGCGGCGGGCGGTTTCGACGTTCGGCGTCAGGCCGAGGATCGGCGCGGTCGGCCGCTCGCGAGCGACGTGCAGCACGGTCGAGGCCGAATTGGTCAGGGCGGCGATGGCGACGGCATCGATCGTCTGGGCAACCTGGCGCGCCGCGGCGGCCATGGCGCTGGACGTCGTCTTTTCCGGCTCGGGGCGGCGGCGATCGGTCAGCGAGCGCCAGCCGGCGTCGACTTCGACGCGGGCGACGATGCGGTCCATGATGGTGACGGCTTCGACCGGGAACTGGCCGGCGGCGGTTTCGGCCGACAGCATGACGGCGTC
>OUWB010003752.1_pt2 | contig 10792 bp, 12 predicted proteins | sample 1779821 | NCBI WGS metagenome assembly OUWB01 (sample SAMEA3914806, study PRJEB12502) | metagenome | biome: forest; material: soil | place: Canada | collected 2011-08-03 | depth 0.1 m
ACGGCGCGCGGCGGCATGACGTCGCACGCCGCCGTCGTTGCCCGCGGCATGGGCCGGCCCTGCGTCTCCGGTGCCGGCGAGATGCAGATCTACGCCGAACGCTCCGAATTCGTCTCGCGCGGCCAGACTTTCCGCCACGGCGACCTGATCACGCTCGACGGCTCGACCGGCGAGATCATCAAGGGCTTGGTTCGGATGATCGAGCCGGATTTCTCCGACGACTTCCACCAGATCATGGCCTGGGCCAATGAGTACAAGCGCCTGGCCGTGCGCACCAATGCCGAGACGCCGGCCGACGCCAAGACGGCGCTGGGCTTCGGCGCCGAAGGCATCGGCCTTTGCCGCACCGAGCACATGTTCTTCGACGAGGACCGCATCTCCGCCGTGCGCGAAATGATCCTGGCCGACGACGAGGCCGGTCGCCGCAAGGCCCTGGCCAAGATCGAACCGATGCAGCGCCAGGACTTCACCGAACTGTTCGAGATCATGGACGGCCTGCCGGTGACCATCCGCCTGCTCGACCCGCCGCTGCACGAGTTCCTGCCGCACACCGAGGAAGACGTCGCGCAAGTGGCGGCCCTGTCGGGCGTCGGCGCGGACAAGCTCTACAAGCGCACCAAGGAGCTCAGCGAAACCAACCCGATGCTGGGCTGGCGCGGCTGCCGCCTGGGCATCACCTTCCCGGAAATCTACGAGTCGCAGCTGTCGGCCCTGTTCAACGCCGCCATCGACCGCGTCGAAGCCGGCGGCAATGTCCAGCCCGAGATCATGCACCCGCTGGTCGCCACCCGTGAGGAAATGGCCAACCTGGTCGCCATGACGCACCGGGTTGCCAAGGCGGTCTTCGAAGCCCGCGGCAAGTCGGTCGAGTACAAGACCGGCACGATGATCGAGCTGCCGCGCGCCGCCCTGCTGGCCGACCGGCTGGCCGAGACGGCCGAGTTCTTCTCGTTCGGCACCAACGACCTGACCCAGACGACCTTCGGCATCTCGCGCGATGACTCGGGCCGCTTCCTGAACCCCTATATCGAGAAGGGCATCTTCGAGAAGGATCCGTTCGTCAGCCTCGACCAGGACGGCGTCGGCGCCCTGATCAAGATCGCTCGCGAAAAGGGCAACAGCCAGCGTCCGGACATGAAGATGGGCATCTGCGGCGAACACGGCGGCGATCCGGCATCGATCGCCTTCTGCCACACAATCGGCCTGGCCTATGTCTCGTGCTCGCCCTACCGCGTGCCGGTCGCCCGCCTGGCGGCGGCGCAAGCCGCCATCAGCGGCGAGGGCTAAACCGCAACGATTGAAACCCTTCGCGGCGGCCGATCCCGCCGCGAAGCGGTTTTCAAAGGAGGGTGACATCCGCTGTCCGATGTTGGATGCCCTGAAATCCGTGTTCATCTGTGTGCATCTGTGGATAATTCCTTCTGCCGTAAGGGGAATCCACAGATGCACACAGATGAAACACAGATTTCAGGATGACGCCCAAACACAGGGGATCGATCGAATTTGATATCGCTTCGCGCGAGAGGGCGTCCCATGCGATGGGACGCCCTTTTGCTTTCGCGCCACACCAAGCGTCTGTCTCATAACAATTTGTCTTGCCCCGTTGCGTATACTGCGCTGCCGCGATACACCTGTGGTTAATAAAGTTTTGACGGTGCTGAGGGGTGTCCGGTGAAGCCTAAGGGGGTATGGTTATCGGGTCTGTGCAGTCTGGCGCTGGTAAGCGCCGGCGGCCTCTATCTGACCCTGCCGCAGATCCAGCACGACGTGCAGACGCAAGTCGACGCCACGCTGAAGGCCAAGGGCTTCAAGGACGTCAAGGCCACGGTGTCGGGCCAAAGCGTGACCCTGGCCGCCACGACCAATAGCCCAGCCTCGGCCTCGCACCTGGCCCTGGCGCGCGCCGCCATCCTCGACATGCACGAAACCCTGATCCACGACGGACGCCTGCCGCACGGTCAAGGCGACCTGCCGGGCGGCCAGATGGTCAACGGCCTGGTCACCGAGGTCGCGGTCAATACGCCGGTCCCGGCGCCGGAAGGCGGGGCTTCGACCGCCATGACGCAAATCCCGGCCTGGCCGGCTTCAGCCGATGCGCCTCCTGGGGCGCCGCCCGAAGTGGCCGGCGAAAAGGCAACGACCATCGCCTCGTCCTCGGCCGGCACCCCGCCGGTCGCCGGCGACAATGCCCGTCTGGCCAGCGACACGGTGTCGCTGTCCGGTGAGGCGAAGACCTGCCAGGACGGCATCAACCAGGCGATCGGTTCGCGCCGCGTCGATTTCGTGCCGGGCACCTACCAACTGGCGCCGGGCGCGGCCGCCGTGCTCGACGACGCCTACCGCGCCATCGAGACCTGCCCGCAGGACGTGAAGATCACGGTCGCCGCCTATACCGACAATGTCGGCGACCCGACCGCCAAGCAGATCATTTCCAGGACGCGCGCCGAAGTGACGGCCGACGCCCTGGTCAAGCGCGGGCTGGCCGCGTCGCGCGTCGAGGCCGACGGCTACGGCGCCGCGTCGCCGATCGCCGACAATGCGACACCGCAGGGACGGCTGCTGAACCAGCGCGTCGTCCTTTCCGTTCGTGCCGAGTAGGGGGGCTTCATGTTGTATCTCATCGTCGAATTGCGCTGGCTTCTCCTGGCGGCCGTCGGCCTTGGCCTGGTGACCGGCTTTGCCGCGCGCCGCGCCGGCGCGTCCCGCAAGGGAGCGAAGAAATGACCGACCTGATCCTGATGTCGCTGGGCCTGATGCTGGCCGCCTTCGCCATCGGCGCCGGCCTCGGCTGGCTGTTGGCCGGACGTGCCGTCAGTCACCACTCGGCCTTCGAGCACCCGCGCGAGCCCTTGCTGGACGCCGCCGAAACCTTCACCACCGGCGTGGTCGTGCCGTTCAAGACGGAAGCCGCCGTTGTCCCGCAGCCGGCACCTCCTGCACCGCGCCCGGCCTACGTCCCGGCCCCCGTGCCGGCGCGCCTGGAGATGGCCGCGTCGAACGTCGCCATTATCCGCGATGCCGATACCAGCCTGCAGGGCCGCGTTTCCAGCCTGGTCGCCATGACGCCGGAAAGCGTCGAGGCGGCGGTACAGCAGGCCGGATCCGGCCTGGCCCCGGTGCGGCTGGACGCGCCCAAGGGGGCGCCCGACGACCTGACCCTGATCTCGGGCATCACCGCGGCGTCGCAGCGGTCGCTGAACGAACTCGGCATCTACCACTTCTGGCAGGTCGCCGGCTGGACGCCCGAGCACGTGGCGTGGCTTTCGTCGCGCGTCGACGGCCCGGGGCGCATCGCCCGCGAAAACTGGATGTCCCAGGCCGCCCGTCTGTCGGACAAGTTCTGATCTTGTTAAAGAAGATTTTGAACCACGGAAGACACGGAAAAAGCACGGAAATTTTGGCCTTCTATCGCACGAAGCGCTTCGTGGCAATTGGATGCTGCGGCTTTAGGGAATGATCCTGAAGTCCGTGCTTTTTCCGTGTCTTCCGTGGTTCAAAAACCTTAAGCCCGCGGCAAACTCAGACCTAACGACGGCGAAAAGCGGAACTGGTCGCGGTCATAGCGATAGAGCGCCGCCGGCCGGCCACCCGTATCCTCGCGCATTTCGCCCAGCGGCGCCACGAAGCCCGTCCGTTCCAGCGCCCGGCGGAAGTTCTGCTTGTGCAGGCGCAGCCCCGTCAGGGCCTCCAGCGATCGCTGCAGCTCAAGCAGCGTAAAGCGCTCCGGCATCAGCTCGAAGATCACCGGGCGGTATTTCAGCTTGCCGCGCAGACGCGACAGGCCGGTCGCCAGGATGCGGCGATGGTCGAGCGCCATGGCCAGACCCGCCACGCCGGAATCGGTGGTGGCGCCGGCCTCGGCGACCAGGCCCGCATCGTAGAGCAGCTCATAGCGGTCGAGCACGCGCTCCTCGTTCCAGTGGTCGAACTCCAGCGGGAACAGGGTCTCGATGCGCCTTAATCGCAGACCGGCCTCGGCGCCTTGTGCCCAGGTTTCCAGCGCCGGGCGCAAGGCTCTCAGGGACGCGTTCTGTTCGCCGCGCAGGAAATCCTCCCATGGGAAGAAGCGGTGGAACGGCACCCATACGGCATTCGACCGCGTCTCGAAATCGGTCGACGGCGTCAGCGCCAGGTAGCCGACCGAGATGGTCTCGCCACGGGCCGCATCGCCGAAGCTGTAAAGCTGTTCGACATAGCCGATGTCGAAGCCGGTCTGGTCGTGCACGAAGGCACGCAGGGCCAGGTCGAAGGTGCGGTGCCGGCCCGGCGCAAACGGTCCCGACGGCAGGACGTAGCACGCGCCTTCGGTGCCCGGCCGGCACAGCACCATGGCGGTGCCGTCCTTCACCGTGACCACCACTGCCGAGAGTTCGATGGCTAGGCTCATAGCTGGCGGATCAGGTCATCGAAACGGGCGACGAAGGCCACGTGGGCGTCCTTGCCGGGCAGGGGCGTGATGTCGAGGACATAGCCCGCCGGCGGCTCGCCGAAATAGGTGCGGGCCTCGGAGTCGTTGAACCCGGCCAGCTGGATGGCCTCGTAATAGGCGCAGGCGTGGTCGGCCTGCTTGATCAGGGTCTTGACCGGGCCCGGCATAACGGCGGGCAGGCCGAAGCGGATATGGATCGCCTGTTCCAGATGGCTTTCGAAGCGCTTGTAGTCGAGGCCGAGCGCGGCCTTGAACGGCGAGATCATGTCGCCGATCACATATTCCGGCGCGTCGTGCAGCAGGGCCATCAGGCGATAGGGAACGGCCAGGTCGGGTTGAATAAAGCCGCAGATGTCCTCGACGATCAGGCAGTGCTGGGCGACGGAAAAACCGTGGTCGCCGCGCGTCTGGCCGTTCCACCGCGCCACGCGCGACAGGCCGAGCGCGATATCGTCGATCTCGATATCGATGGCGGCCGGGTCGAGCAGGTCGAGCCGCCGGCCGGACAGCATGCGCTGCCACGCGCGGGGCGCGGTATCTTTTGCGGGCTTGCGGGCGCGCGAACGGGGCGAGGGCAGGCTGGAAGGGGCCAAAATGTCACATCGGGATTTTACGAGGAACGCGGTATATTTTTGTCATATCGGCATGGGTTTGGCGACTTTAAACGAGCGCTTATATCAACTTATCCAAGTTGATATTCGCTTTTTTAAGTCGCTCAAGCGCCGCGAGGCTCGCGCAATGGTGCGCGGCGGGCGGTCGCCCTTGCCGGATGGCAAGAGGCCATCCGGAGGGCACAGGAAAGGGAGGCGATCATGGCTTTGGATGAACGGACCCGTTCGGGGAAGCGCAAGACCCCGGTAACGACGCAGGGCGTCTGGGCGCGGATGACCGTGCCGGTGGCGGGCGCCGTCGACGATGCGCCGATCATCGACTGGGCGGTGCGCCTGGCCGAGGTGTTCGACGCCGATCTCAATGTCGTCTTTGCCCCGCCCGACCCGGCCGAACTGTCGCCCTGGCTTGGCGAAGGCTTCATGGGCACGGTGCAGATGACGACGATCGACAGCGTGCGCGCCGCCGGGGAGGAAGGCGAACGTCGCGCCCAGGCGCAGTTCGACGCCATGGCTTATGAGCGCGCCACGTTCCTGCGCCTCGTCTCACCCGTGTGGCAGGACCTGGCCCTGGAAGCGCGGCTGTCGGACCTGATCGTCTTCGGCAATGAGGCCGCCCTCGGCCGCGGCCTGCTGGCCGAAGCCTTTACCCAGGTCCTGATGGAGGAGCGCTGCGGCGTCTTCATCGCGCGCCGGGCCTTCAACCCGACGGGCGTCGCTGTGGTCGCCTGGGACGCCAAGGAGCCGTCGTCGCGCGCCGCCCGCCGCGCCGTGCCGCTGTTAAGGCAGGCGCAAAAGGTCATCATCGTCGGCGCCCCGGTCGGCGAACGTCCGGTCGAGCTCGAACGGCTGGGCGCCTACTACGCCGCCCACGGCATCGAGGTCGGCTATGAACGCCTGCCCAAGGGCGAGGTCTGCAAGCAATTGGTCGAGGTCTGCGAACGCCACGGCGCCGACTACATGGTCGCCGGCGCCTTCGGTCGCTCGCGCATTCGCGAATTCGCCTTCGGCGGCACGACGCGGCAATTGCTGCAGAACACGTCGCTGAACCTGTACATGGCGCACTGAAGATATGAAGGTGTCGTAACTTCGACGAGCGACGTCTTGTCCAACGACCTCGCCTCTGCTATGTATATCCCAATTGCATATCACTTTTTGGGAAGGCGTCATGGCCAGTTCGACGGTGTTCATCAGCAATCGCAGCCAGGCGGTGCGTCTGCCCAAGGCGATGGCTTTTCCCGAGGGCGTCCATCAGGTGGATGTCCTCAAGATCGGGCTCAGTCGTGTCATCGTGCCGCAGGGCAAAAGGTGGGACGATCTCTTCCTTGATGGGCCGCGCGTCAGTGACGATTTCATGGTCGAGCGCGCGCAACCGGCGTCTGAAGAGCGCGAAGCCTTCTGATGCTGACCTATATGCTCGACACCAATATCTGCATCCACGTCATGAAAACCTATCCGCCGGCCGTCCGCGAACGGTTCAACGCCTTGGCGGAGCAGTTGTGCATATCAAGCATCACCTTGGGCGAATTGCACTATGGCGCGGAAAAGTCAGCCCGGCGCGCCGATAACCTGACCGCGATCGCGCATTTCGTGGCCCGGTTGGAAGTCCTGCCTTTCGCGGAAAAGGCGGCGGCCCATTACGGACAGGTTCGCGCCGAACTGGAGCGGGCGGGGACGCCTTGCGGACCTCACGACATGCAGATTGGTGGCCATGCGCGTAGCGAAGGTTTGATTGTCGTCACCAACAATATGCGGGAGTTTGTCCGTATGCCGGGGGTGAGGGCCGAGAACTGGCTGTAGAGCCGCCGTCATTTTGTGGTGGCCGGGGGCGACGGATAGACCGCCGACGGCGTGAGCGTGTGGCGCGACGAATAATCCGGATCGCGCCGTGACAGACGTAGCGGCCTATGATGCGTGCGCGGCGCAGGTTGAGCTGGGTGGCGGCCAGCACGCCGACCAGCAGCAGGTCGGCCATGAACGACAGGTCGAGCCCCGCCGCCAGCGGCGCCAGTTCCGGCGCTGCCAGCATCAGCAAGCCGACGCCGATGGCGACCAGGACATAGGGCAGGGCGCGTTTGCCGCTCGGCGTGGCCAGCCAACGGGCCGAACCGTCGAGGCTGTCGAGGATCAGCCGCCCGACCGGCGTGTCCGGACAAAAGCGTGCCGTGACGATCAGCGCGACCAGCGCCAGAATGAAACCGGATACCATGAGCCCCTCCTGCAAGCTGAAGATGGGGCAGCCGACCCGGATCGCAAGCCGTAGATGTCGAATTGACCGTGCGCCGCGCCGGCGGTTATATCGCCGCAAGCGCAAGCGCAAGCGCAAGCGCAAGCGCGAGCGCTGGAGCCTGTCATGTGGCCGCTGATCGAATTGGCCGTCGAACCGAAGTCGCCGGAAGACCGGACGGCGCTGGTGGCCGCCCTGGCGCAACTGGCGGAAGCGGATTCATCTCTGAGCGTTTCAACCGATCGGGAATCGGGATTGACGATTCTTCATGGCTCGGACGAGGCCGTGCTGGATCGCAAACTTGGTATCCTGATCCATGGTCACGGTATTGCGCTGAATGTTGGCGCGCCCCAGGTGGCCTATCGCGAAACCATCACCCGGAGGGCGGAGATCGCCTACAGCCATACGAAGGTACGGGGCGAAAAGGGAGAATTTGCCCACGTCAAGCTGGTCTTCGAGCCGGGATCACGCGGTTCGGTCCTCGATTTTTCGTCTTCGGCGCCGCCTGACGCGGTGCCTCCGTCTTTCCTGGCCGGAGCCGTGGCTGGCCTCGAGGCCGCGCGGACCCTGGGGCTGCTGGCGGGATTTCCGGTCATCGAAATGAAAGCGACCCTGGTCAACGGCGCCTATCACGATCGCGACTCCTCGCCGTTGACCTTCTTCATGGCGGCGCAAGCAGCTTTCAAGGCGTTGCGCGACAAGGGCGGACCGGTTCTACTGGAACCGGTCATGGCCGTAGAGATATCGGCGAGGCCGGCGCGTCTGGCGGCGATCGTCGCCGACTTGCAAGCGCATCGCGGGGCGGTTGCGGCTCAGGATGGCGTCGTCAAGGGGCTTGTGCCTCTGGCGGGCTTGCTGGGCTATGAAAGCCGCCTGCGCGGACTGACAGAGGGCCTTGGCGCATGGTCGATGGTTTTCGACCACTACGCACCGATTCCCCGGGCTACTCCGCCGGATGACGTTTTTCCGCCGGCTATGGGGATGCGGGCCTGAACCCTGTGGCTTCCCCGCTGATTACAGGGCGGCCGGCGTACAGACGATGACCCGCATGTCGGGACATTCGGTGACGTCGAGGCTGGTATATTCGAAGAGGCGCTCGCCGTCTCCGTGGCGCACGCGCTTTACCGTCGACGGCTGGTGGACGACGTCGTGGCGCGGCCACCAGGCGCGAAACTCCGGGCTTTCCGCCAGCAGCCGGGCGATCAGCCGCTCGAAATCGGCATTCCCGCGATACTTGGCGCTGCCGGCCCGGAACATCGCCAGGGACAGCGGGGCTAATGCCTCCCAGTCGACCAGGCGCTGGCGGTGCGCCTGATCGGTGAACATCAACGACATAAGGTTGCGTGCATCGCCTTCAAGTCGGCCGAAATCGCCGAAGACCTCCACGGCCGCGGCGTTCCACGCCAGGATGTCCCAGCGCCGGCCCAGCACATAGGCGGGCTGGTCGGTCATGCTCGACAGCATGCGCGCGATGGCCGCCGGCACCTGCTCGGCGGCGGCCGGCGCCGCCCACCGGTCCGGCCGGTCGGCCAGGACGAACAGGTGGGTGCGCTCGACGGCATCGAGCTTCAGCGCCATGGCCAGGGCGCCCAGCACTTCGGCGGACGGCTTCACGTCGCGGCCTTGTTCAAGCCAGGTGTACCAGGTGGTGCCCACGCCGGCGAGGAGCGCGACCTCTTCGCGCCGGAGACCGGGTGTGCGGCGGCGGACACCGGCCGGCAGGCCGGCCATTTCGGGCGTCAACCGGGCGCGGCGCGAGCGCAGGAAGTCACCGAACTCGGCCAGGCGCGTTTGGGGACGGGCGTCCTGTGGGGAGATCAAATCGTCGGGCATGAGCTATCATAGCAGTATCGATACCAGGATAAAGCCGAAACTGTTTGCGGGATTTGAAACCCGTCATACCGCCTCCGTTCCACGGAGCACGCCATGATTTTCAAGTTCCTCTTCAAGACACGAAAGACCCATCCCATGTCGCAGCACACATTCATTGCCGGAGGCTCCTCCGGCATCGGCCTGGCCACGGTGCGCCGGCTCCTGGCCCTGGGCCACAAGGTCACCGTCGCCGCGCGCAACCGCGAAAAGCTGGAGGCGGCGCGCTCAGGCCTAGCTGCCGAAGGATTGGCCGGCGACGTCCACACCCTCGTCATGGATGCCGCCGATGCGCCCGGCCTGCCGGGCCTGTTCGCGCGCACGGGCCCGATCGATCATCTTGTCCTGGCGCTCGGCAGCGGCAAGGGTGTGGGACCCTTCGCCGGCATGGCCGTGGCCGATATGCGCGCAAGCTTCGAGGAAAAGGTGTTTGCCCATTTCGCCACAGCGCAGGCGGCGCTGCCCCACCTGCGCAAGGACGGCAGCCTGACCTTCATCTCCGCCGTGTCGGCCCAGGCGGCCATGCCAGGCACGTCGGGGATCGGCGCGGCCAATGCCGCGGTCGAGGCCCTGGCCATGATCCTGGCCTCGGAACTGCGCCCCTTGCGCGTCAACGCCGTGTCGCCGGGCATCGTCGATACGCCCTGGTGGGATTTCCTCGACGAGACGCAAAAGCGCGCGGCCTTTGCCGACTATGCGGGGAAGACGCCGGTCGGCCGCGTCGGCCAGCCCGAGGATATCGCCGATGTCATCGCCTTCATCATCGGCAATACGTTCGTGACGGCACAAACGATCGTTTGCGACGGTGGCGTGCGCTTACCGGCCTGATGAAAGCCGCCGAGATTCGGGGGTATCGGCTCAAAAAGCCTTTGCCAAAGCCGCCCGGATCTCGGCCATGGCCGGAGACCAGTCGTCCAGCGTCGGCGGGGCGAAGATGCGCGCCTTGGGATACCAGGGGTAATTCTCCGCGCCCAGGCGCAGCCAGGTCCGCGGCGGGGCCAGAAGCCACAGGTTCGCCCCGCAGGCCCCGGCAATATTGGTCGTGGCGTTCGACGGCCCGATCACCAGGTCGCAGGCGCGACAGAGCGCGGCCAGATCGTCGAGATCCTGCTTCAGGTCGATGCCCTCGGGCGTCACGACATTGAAGCCCAGAGCCCTGGCCTCGGCCATTTCGGCGTCGCTGTCGCCATATTGCAGGTTGACGAAGCGGACACCGGGCAGGCTCAGGATCTCCGCCCACTGGGCGAACGGCGAGAAGTAGCGGTCGCGCAGGGGCGTCGACTTCAGGCTCTTCCACAATATGCCGACATTTCGCTTTTCGTTTGAAAGTGTTTTTCGCCAGCGATCGACGTGCGCCGCATCGGGCGTCAAAAACACGTTCTGCGCCGGGAATGCGTCAAGCCTTGGGCGCAGGCCGGCCAGGAAATCGCCCATCAGCGCCCAGCTGTCGAAAGCTTGCCAATCGCAATCGTCGAATGTGCGTTGCGTTTTGCCATCGATCGTGCGCGTGCGATGGGCGACGACGGTCGCTTCGGGAAAACTGCGAGCAAACAAGGAAGCCAGACGCGGCTCGACGGCGATGCCGAGATGCGTTACGGATTTCGCAATTTCCGGAATAAGCGAAGCGTATAGCACTTCGTCGCCCAGGCCCTGTTCGGC
>OUWB010006101.1_pt1 | contig 10776 bp, 12 predicted proteins | sample 1779821 | NCBI WGS metagenome assembly OUWB01 (sample SAMEA3914806, study PRJEB12502) | metagenome | biome: forest; material: soil | place: Canada | collected 2011-08-03 | depth 0.1 m
TGAGCGGTGGCGCTATCGTCTTCAATCAGCAATACGCGCATATAAGCCCCTCCCGGCTTGAGGTCACAAATAGCGGGAAGGCACGATGCCTCCGACCCGTTAATGGTGTCAGCTAAACAGGAAATCCCTTAAGATTCGTTAAGCTTAATCGCAGACCTTATCCCGTAGGGTGATTTGCGAATCGGGGGCAAGAGTCGAGAGTCAACCTTTATCGTTATTCACAGGAAATTCGACCGATTTGGGGCGAATGAGTCTTTTGAATCACACAGTTGCGTGAATCGACCACACATGTCACAGCCGACATACCCACAGGCTTTTCGTGGGATTTGACTGGACCGAAGGGGTCGATAGTACCGGCAACCCTGGTCATCTTTTGGTCCAACTCATTGAAAAAAATGCCTGATAGGACGTAAATTTTTCGATTTTCGCATTCGCGTTTCAGGATATGTAGGCCAGCATACCGAGGCCATGAGCGACGCATTTGCGGCAATAGGCCTTCATCTCATCGAATGCGCCACCAAGCTCTTCTTTCAGTTCCGCCGCGTCTTCGTCCCAAATGTCGGGATATATGTTGAGCGCCTTCATGCGCTGGGCGTCGAAGTGGGCGAGAACGGCTGATTTTTCCAACCCATCGAGATATTCGCTCAGCTCCCCGGTCTGCGCCGCGGAGATGGCCCGCGCCGGACCGTAGCCTACGTCCTCGTCGCCGACCGACGGCGCATAGAAGAGATAATTGACGGGCGACGCGCCGCCATGGTCCGCGCCGGTGAGCAGGAAGTAGAGGCCATGCTACATCTTGTCCACGTCGAATACGTCGTTGAACGGATAGGCGCCAAAGGCCATGGCGAACCTGGGCGGTGGCGCTTGGCCAGCCGCCTCCATCTGTTTCTTGAGTTCGGCCAGCGCCGCCGCATATTCGGGTCCGCGATCAGGTTCTTCCTGGCCAGCCTCAATGAAGGCGTGCACACCCGCCGGCGTCGCCATCAGCCGTGAGATGTCGGCATCTGAAATCCGCTTCAAATACAGGATCATGCTCATATCGGTTCACCTTCCATCTATAGTCTGCAATCCGCAGCGGCACAGGAATTCAAACGTGCGGTCGTAAACGGCCGGCGGCCGCGTTGGATCCGCCGGGTCACCGCGCGGCACGAAAATGACCATGCCCTGGCGCGCCCGGGTCAGGATAACGCGGTAGGCGCCTCTTGATCCGAGAAATCGAGATGGTAGTAGATAGCCGCTTTAGCTCCTACGCTTCGAATCCCATTCTCGTGGAGCTTAAGGCAGCAAAGCTTGACTTTGATGCCAATAGGCTTTGGGCTTAACCGAGCTTGTTGCGCCCTTCTGCACTTGGCCCGCTAGCACCTGTTATAGCTCGTGGTCAGCTCCCATTTTGGCCTCGACATCGGCCATAATGTCGAGAACAGAGCGATCACTGGCGCCGCTCACAGCCCCTTCGATCAGGGCCCGTTCCAATGCGCCTTCATTGACCAGCCGCTCCTGATCGCGGCGGACAAGGTCTCGGACATATTCGCTGCCGCTGAGGTCGTCGCCATCCTCGACGCGCGATCTGATTAAACCACGCATCTCCTCGGGCAACGATATGTTTATGGACGGCATGGAAGACCTCCCGTTTGCCGCCCACCATAACACACCTATCGCGGCGCCGCCTCGTCGTAAAAGGCCGCCAGGTCGGTCTTCAATTGCTTCAGCGAGTCCGGATTGAGATAGGCCATATGGCCGGACTCGTAATAGCGAAAGGCGATGTTCTTTACCGCCTCGGGCAGCAGAGGCATGTGCTTGATGTCGTATTCCGTCTCGAAGAACGGCGTGAAGCGTCAGGGGAGTCAATCGAGGCCGGATTAATTTTCGATAATGTGCCGGCCTCCACTTTGCAGCCTTCGAACAATCACCGCCTGCTCGGCCCTTGCCTCCGGTGAACCCGATCCGCTTTTGCCCGTGGTGAGTTCGGCCAGACGCAAGGGTGACGTGCCACTCCTGGTCGTCAGGCCTGGATCGGCGCCGCCGCCAATCAAGGCGTCGACCGCCGCGGCCGAGCGCGTGCGCACGGCCTTGTGCAATGGCGCCGTGCCGCTCTTGTCGCAGGCATTGGGATCGGCGCCGGCCGCGATCAGCGCGACGATGGTCCGCGCCTGAGCCGCCGGATTCCATCGCTCCGCTCCGGGTCTGCCGCTGGCCGCGGCATGCAGGGGCTCGGCGCCGCGACGGTTTCGGGCGCGCGGGTCGGCCCCGGCCGCCAGCAGACTCCGCATCATGTCGATCCGGTGGGCCGCGGCGGCGATATGCAGGGCCGTGTCGCCGGCCATGAGATAGCGGCCGAGGCTCGGAATAAAGAAATCACCACCGCCCTGACGGGTCGCGCCCTCGCTCAGGACAGCGCGCGCCAAGGCAGGCCACGAGGCGAGTGCCGTCTCGAACGCGGCTTCGTCGCCGGCGATGATCGCGTTCATCAGGGTCATCAGGTCGGCGCTCATGGCCCTATCTAACGCATTTTCACAACCGCGCCAGTACCTCCGGGTGATCCTTCCACGCCGGCATGGTGGCCATATAGGCGATGGTTTCCTGTTCCGCCTGGGCGCGCGGGCTGCCGCGGCGCTGCTGCCAGGCAACCATGCGCTCGAAGCGCGTCGCGAAGTCCTGCAATTGCCCGGACGCGTCGACGCAATGCTGACAATAGGGGCCGGCCTCGATCGGCATGCCGCAGCTTTCGCATTTATGGCTCATGATAAGGTCCCTTGAGAGCGGAAACGAAGGTATGAAACGCCTGCAGGAAGGCGGCGCGCTCGGCTTCGGGAAGCGCCGTCGCCGCCCGCGCCAGGACGGCCGGGTCAAGCACCTGGCGCGCCTCGATCAGCGCGGCACGGCCGGCGCCGGACAGCCAGATCAGGCTTTTGCGCGCATCGCCCGGATCGCGGTCACGCTCGAGCAGCCCCTTGGCCAGCAAATGGTCGAGCATTTCGGACAGGGTCGACGGCGCCCGGTCGAGATGGCGGGCCAGTTCGCCGGGCGTCAGCGGCCCGCTCATCGCCAGGTGATCGAGGACGGCCACGGTTTCGGGCGTCAGCCGCTCGCGCTTGTCGCGGACACGGCGCACCGCGCGCAGATAGGTGCTGCGGAAAAGGTCCTCGAAGGCGGCGGCGAATTCGGCGTCGGTCATGCGACGACGCTAAACCCGTCGCTTTCCTTCGTAAATCCCGAAGGATCAGGCGCGGGTGTGGTGGGCGCGGCGCTCACGCCTGTGGTGGCGCGCATGTTCATGCTTGGTCTCGACCGCCTGTTCACTTCCGGCCGTCGCATTGCCACCGGCCACCGCGGGCACGGTCGCAACGGCCGCCGCCACAGGCGTGGCGGTCACAGGCGTAGCGGTTCCGGGCGCCGCAACGGCGGAGCCGGTCTGCGGCAGGTCGAATTCCATGGTCTGCGGCTCGGACTGGTCGGCAAAGGTCGCGGTGATCGTCAGGTGATGCACACCCTTCAACCGCGCCAGGAATCCGGCCGGATCGGCCAGATAGGCCGTCGAATGGTCGCCGTCGAACAGCAGCTGACGCGCGCCGGCCGGCGCGGGGGCGCAGGCAAAGCTCTCGCTCGGGCCGTCGTCGAAAGAGATATTGAGGCCGTTGGCGGCGGGCGCATAGCTACAGGCCAGTTCTCCGTCGATATCGAGGCTGACCGCCGTGGCGGCGACATGGCTGATGCCGAGGGTCGCCGGCCCGCCCTTGAACGGCGCCGGCTCGGTAAGGCTGTTGGTGCTCTGAACGCTGATCGTATTGGCGCCGGTGGAATGCCATTGCGGCTGCGGCGCCGCGACGGCCTCCGTCACATACGATACAGCGGCGGCCTGAGACGACGGGTCGCGATACTGCAGCCGGCCGACACCGATGGTGACGATGGCCGCCACGCCGATCACCAGACCGCACGCCGCCAGCAGCCCCGTGTTGAACGACCGCGCCACCCGCATGTCGCCATGATAGCTGACCGCGACGACCTTGCGCCGGCGCAGCGCCCACATCAGGGCGCCGGCCCAGCCGATGACGGTGACTCCGAGCGCGGCATTCAGCCCGCCGATATAGGCCAACTTTGGGTGACGCACCCACGCCGCCACCAGGAGGGGCGTGAAATAGACCACGATGGCGCCCAAGATGAGGAGAAACTCGAGCATGTTCGCATCCAATTTTATTGCACGTGCGAAGGCTAGGCCGCCGCGCAAAACCTGTCAAATAAAAATGATTGAACCCCTTTAACTGTCACGGTTTCGTCATGATTGGGAAAGGGTGCCGCCGCGCCTAATTACCTGATGCCAAAGTGAAAATTTCCGTGCCGCACACAAGATGGTGCCCGCCGTTATATTGCGCGGGAGCGCGCCTTGACCGCGCGACCGGCCGAATCAGGGCGTGGATGGGGCGTTTTTGGGGGTGGCGGCCAGGACGATCGGCATTTCGCTCTCACCGACAGGCAGGTTCAGCAGCTTGGCGCGGCCGTCCTTTTCCTGGGCTTCCCAGCGGGCGATGTGCAGCCGATGGACGCCGCCGGCACGCACACTCTGGCACGCGACCGGCCCGCCGTCGAGATTGAGCGCCACTTTCAGCTCGGGCAGGGCCGCGTGCAGGAATTCGGCCTCGCGGTCGAGCGAAAAGAAGGCCTGCCGGGTCGAACCGATGACGATGCGGCCGGCTCCGTCCTGGGCGACGAAGGTGCGATTGGCCAGCCAGCGGCTTTTGACGCCGACATGGGCCTGACCGTCGGCGCCGATCAGCAGGGGATAGGCGACCATGGCGTCATGCGCGCCGGCGAAGGCCTTGGGCCAGCCGCTGCCGTCGCGCAGATCGACGACGCGGGCGCCAGCCGCGTCCGCGACGAAGGCGCCGGCATTGGCGGTATAGGTTCGCGGCCCCAGGGGCCGGCCGGCGCTGAGAATCGGCGTGTCCGGCCCATTTTGTTGCGCAAAAAAGCTGCCGTTGACGATGACCGCCGCGTCGGGCAGCGCCTTTTCCCAGCCGTCGATCGTATAGGGCTTTTGCGCGCGGCTATGGACCGAGAAGGTGTAGCGCGAGGGGTCGATGCGCACGAGGTCAAACCGGTCGATCTCTTCGGTCGCGGTCAGTACGGGCAGTTCGGCGATATCGAGGCCCGGCGCCACGGTTCGCCAGACGAGCGCGCCGGGGTGAACGGCCGGCGGCACCGGCTGCCACGCCGCGTGCATGGCGTGCGCGACGCGGAAATCGTCGGTCGATACCTCCGGCCAGCCCGGCCGGCCCAGGAGCTTGTGCAGCAGAAAGCCGCCGGCGAAGACGTAAAGAAACGCGATGGCGGCGATGACAAGCGCGACCGCGCCCAATAGCCCGTGACGAACGTTCATGATCCCCTCCCCGAGGCAGCGAACTGTCGCTGGGTTCAACGGCGAAAACAAGGCGACGAGGTGCGAAATAAGCTCCTCAATTCTACCTCCCCAGCTTGTCCGGGAAGGGGAATGGTGGGGTGTCTTGCTTCCTTTTTTCCCGCTTTCTTAATCTTTCCTGGTTTTTTTGACGCGCATTTTGACCGAAAAGTGCGGACACTTTATCGGAATGCGCTTGGTCGTTAACCCTTATTAACGGCGAAGCGCCTAAACTAAACGCCCATGGAAGACCTCGTTCAGATCGCCCGCAATGTCGACAGTATGCGCGTCTTCGGCCGCGTCGCCGTGGTCAACGGCCTGCTGATCGAAGCCAAGGGCGGCCTCAGCTACATGCAGGTCGGCGCGCGCTGCGAGATCATCCGCCGCCACGACGTGCCCCTGCCGGTCGAGGTCGTCGGCTTTCGCGAGGACCGCGCGCTGATGATGCCCTTCGGCCCGGTCGAAGGCGTGACGCCCGGCGCCGAGATCCGCATCTCCGCCGAGGGCGCCAAGGTCTTTCCGACATTGGCCTGGCTCGGGCGGATCGTCGACAGTTTCGGCAATGCCATCGACAGCCACGGCGCCTTGCCGCAGGGCCGCGAGGGCTACCTGCTCAAGGCGCCGCCGCCGTCGGCCCATAGCCGGCAAAGGGTCGGCGAACGGCTGAATCTCGGCGTGCGCGCCATGGACGTGTTCACCACCTGCTGCCGCGGCCAGCGCCTCGGCGTCTTCGCCGGCTCCGGCGTCGGCAAGTCCGTGCTGCTGTCGATGCTGGCGCGCGAGGCGACCTGCGACGCCGTCGTCGTCGGCCTGATCGGCGAACGCGGCCGCGAAGTGCGCGAATTCATCGAAGAGACGCTCGGACCCGAGGGCCTGCGCCGCGCCATCGTCGTCGTCGCCACCTCGGACGAGCCGGCGCTGAAACGGCGCCAGGCGGCCTATATGACCATGGCCCTGGCCGAGTTCCTGCGCGACCAGGGGCTGGAAGTGCTGTGCCTGATGGACTCGGTGACGCGTTTCGCCATGGCCCAGCGCGAGATCGGCCTGGCGACGGGCGAGCCGCCGACGACCAAGGGCTATACGCCGACCTGTTTCTCCGAACTGCCCAAGCTGCTGGAGCGCGCCGGACCGGGCCCCGTGCGGCCGGACGGTTCGGTGGGCGGACCGATCACCGGGCTGTTCACCGTGCTGGTCGACGGCGACGATCACAACGAGCCGATCGCCGACGCCGTGCGCGGGATTCTCGACGGCCACATCGTCATGAGCCGCTCCATCGCCGAGCGCGGCCGCTTTCCGGCCATCGACGTCCTGAAGTCGATTTCGCGGACCATGCCGGAATGCCAGACCGTGCCCGAGCGCGAGATCGTGCGCCAGGCGCGCAAGGTGCTGTCGGCCTATACGAACATGGAGGAGCTGATCCGCATCGGCGCCTACCGCAAGGGGTCGGACCCGGACGTCGACCGCGCCATCGTGCTCAACCCGGAAATCGAAAACTTTCTGCGTCAAGGCAAGGACGAATACACCCCTCTTGACGAGTCGTTTACGAATTTGGCGGCAATATTGGGCCAGGCGTGACGGCCGTAAAAGGCCGTCCTCGTCGTCGCTGATGCGACGCACCTCCCCGGCTTCAGAGCGGGAAGACACATTAACTTCTGCGGAATTTTTTCATAATGACCAAGTGGGCCAAATCCCTCATCCGCCTGTCGACCTTCGAGGTGGAAACCCTGCAGAAGCGCCTGGCCGAGGTCGTCACCCGCCGTACCCATGTCGAGATGAAGATCGCCACGGCCGACGCCGAATACGAAATCGAATGCATCAAGGCCTCGGGCGACCCGCACCTGGCGCGCCACCTGCCGGCCTACAAGCACGGCCACAAGCTGCGCCGCGACCAGCTTGCCGCCGATCTCGACCTGATCGTGCGCGAGGAGGACGGCGTCCGCGACAGCCTGAGCAGCGCGTTCGAGGACCTGAAGAAATTCGAACACGTCGCCGAGGTCACCAAGCTCAACCGCATCGCCGCCGAGAAGAAGGTCGAGAACGCCATGCTCGACGAGGTTTCGCTGCGCATGCAGCGCGCCTAGAGCCGCGAGCGATGAATCGCCGGGCCTGGCTCGCCGGCGCCGCCGGTTTTGTTGCCGCGCCGGCCTTGTCACAACAACCGGCCCTGCCCGCGCTTAAATCCGTTGCGCCCTGGCCGCTCGGCACCTGCGCCCAGGTGCATCAGTTCGACGACCCGCAATGGGTCGCTCTCGCCACGACAAACTTCAACCGCCTGACGCCCGAATGGGAAATGAAGATGGAGTACGTCCTGCAACCGGACGGCTCGCTGCGTTTCGACCGGCCGGACGCCATCGTCGCCTTCGCCAAGGCGCACGACATGGCGGTGCACGGCCACTGCCTGATCTGGTACGCCGAGGATGGCGGGCGTTTCCATGAGCTCGACGGCCAGGCCTTCCTCGACACCTATAACGACTATATCCACCGCGTCGCCGGCCGCTATGCCGGCTTTATCCGGACCTGGGACGTGGTCAATGAACCGGTGACCGACGAGGGCTCGGTCCTGCGCGACTGCCTGTGGTCGCAAAAGCTGGGCGAGGACTATATCCGCCTGGCCTTCGCCGCGGCGCACGCGGCCGATCCCGACGCCATACTACTGATGAACGAGTACAATCTCGAATATACACCGAAGAAGCGGGCGACCTTGTTGCGCGCCGCCGAACGGGCGCTGAAGGCCGGCGCACCCTTGCACGGCATCGGCACTCAGACCCATATCGGCGGCGACGTGCCGCCCGGCGCCATTCGCGCGGCGATCCGCGATATCGCCTCATTGGGCCTGAAGGTCCACGTCTCGGAGATCGACATCACCCTGCACGAGGACCGCTTGGTCACTGCGGTCGAACCGCGCGCCGATCAGTTGCGCGTGCTCGACGAGCTGGTCGAGGCCTATCACGAGGTGCCGGCCGCCCAACGCGTCGGCATGACCTTCTGGGGCCTGCGCGACAGCGATTCCTGGCAGAATACGGGGCCGCACCGGCGGCTGATCTTCGACGAGCCGTTATTGTTCGACCGCTTCGGCCGGCCAAAGCCGCTGACCCGCGAATTGGCGCGCGATCTGGCGCGCGGTTAGTCGCGCAGCTTGCCGAAGCGCGGCTGGAAGAAGGGCGTCTCGGTGACGTCAGGCGTTTCGGGAGGCGTTTCTGAGCTCACCGGTTGGGTGACCACCGGCGCGGCCGCCACGGCGGCGTCGAATGCCTGCGGTTGCGCCGGCGCGACGGGCGCCTCGGCCACCGGCAGCTTTTCCTGGAACTGGCGCAGGAAGCGCAGATCCTCGGCGATGCTCAGCACGGCCAGATAGAATTCGCACAGCGACCGCCACAAAAGCACGCCGATCAGAATCATCAGCCAGCCGACGATGAGGATCGGCGCGGCCAGGACCCAGCCCCAGGGCGGGCCTTCCTTGATCCCTTCACCGATGGCGGTGCCGGCGACGGCCATGGCGGCGATGACCAAGAGGCCCAGGCCGATCCAGTAGACGATATGGACGATCGGCCGGGTCACCATACGCTCGAAGGTCAGCAGGTTGAGAAACACATCCTTCGGCCGCGAAGTGCCGAACGCCTGCCGGATGATCCGGTTCATCAGTCATACCTCGATAACGCGAATATCTACTCGCTACTTGCCCCTAAAAGGGGCGTCGTCATCAAATTGTCAAGGGGCGGAGACGGGTGCTCGTGCCACATCCCTTCTCTCCTCCCATGTGAGCGAAGCGAAACGGGGGAGGTGGCAGACAGCGCGTAAGCGCTGGATGACGGAGGGGGCCGCCGACCGTAGAATGGGCCCCTCCGTCGCGGGCCTCGTGCTGCGCACGAGCACCGCGCTACCTCGCCTTGCCGGCCCGCGCCCACTGCGCTGCGCTTGCAAGGGAGGAAAGGGATTTAAACCGTCCCCACCGTCTTCAGCTTCACCTTCGGATGGATCTCATTCTGGCTCATAACCACGGTCGACGCCCGGAACCGCTCGACGATCGAGCGGACGAACGGCCGGATATTGGGCGAGGTCAGCAACACCGCCACCTCGCCGCTCATCGACACGCGCTCGAAGACGTCGCGCACGGCGCGGATGAAGTCCTGCAAAGCCGACGGCGCCATGGTCAATTGACGCTCCTCGCCGGTGCCGACCAGCGACGCCGAGAAGGCGTTTTCCCAGTCGTGCGACAGGGTGATGATGGGCAGCGAGCCGTCCTCGGCGCGGTTCTGCCAGCACAGTTGCCGCGCCAGGCGTCCGCGCACGTGCTCGACCATCTGGGTAATCGACTTGGTGTGGCCCGCCGCCTCGCCCAGCGCCTCGAGGATCGCCGCCAGGTCGCGTATGCTGACGCGCTCCTTCAGCAGGGCTTGCAGCACGCGCTGCAGCGTCGCCGTCGAAATGACCACCGGGATCAGGTCGTCGGCCAGCTTCTTCTGATCGGGCGGCAACTCGCGCAGCAGCTTGGTCAGCTCGGCATAGGACAGCAGGTCGGACATATTGTCCTTGAGAATCTCGGTCAGGTGCGTGGTGATCACGGTCGCCGGATCGACGATGGTATAGCCGAGGAACATCGCCTCTTCGCGCAGCGCGCCGTCGATCCACGTCGCCGGCAGGCCGAACGCCGGCTCCTTCATGTGCTCGCCGGGCAGCTCGACCTGGCGGCCGGTCGGGTCCATGGCCATCAGCGAGCCGATGCGCACCTCGCCGGTGCCGGCCTCCATCTCCTTGATGCGCACGCAATAGCCCTGGTGCTTTAAGCGCATATTGTCGAGGATGCGCACCGACGGCATGACGAAGCCGTATTCCTGGGCCAGCGTGCGGCGCAGCGCCTTGATCTGGTCGGTCAGCTTGCGCCCGTCGAGATCGTTGATCAGGCCCAGCAGGCCCAGGCCCAGCTCGATCTTGACGTCGTCTATGGCGAGCGCCGTGTTGATCGATTCCTCTTCCGGCGGCTGGGCGGCGCGTTCGGCGGCGGCGATTTCGCTGGCCGTCCTCGCCTTCGGCGTCCGGCCGATGCGCCAGGCCATCAATCCGGCGCCCAGCGAGATGGCGGCGAACGGCAGGATGGGCATGCCCGGAACCAGGCCCAGCGCGCCCGACGCCGCCGACACCATGCCGAGCACGACCGGGTTGGTCGCCAACTGCGCCACCAGGGCCTTGTCGGCCGAGCCGTCGACGCCGGCCTTCGACACCAGGAAGCCGGCGGCCAGCGAGATGATCAGCGCCGGGATCTGGGTGACCAGGCCGTCGCCGACGGTCAGCTGGACATAGGTCGAGGCGGCCTCGCCGGCCGGCATCTGGTGATAGAGGATGCCGATCAGGATGCCGCCGACGATATTGATGGCGGTGATGACCAG
>OUWB011204056.1_pt1 | contig 10767 bp, 5 predicted proteins | sample 1779821 | NCBI WGS metagenome assembly OUWB01 (sample SAMEA3914806, study PRJEB12502) | metagenome | biome: forest; material: soil | place: Canada | collected 2011-08-03 | depth 0.1 m
GGGTTTTTACAACAAATAGTAAACACCCCCAAGAAAGCGGGAGAAGCTGGAGGCAAAACTGGCATTCTGATAGGTGTTGGAAGATGGCTAATGGAATATTGGGGGCATTTTAAAAAAGATGTTTTAGTCCAAATTGTAGACGGCTGCCTAATAACATTCGCAACGGCCTTAACGGGGGTTGTGGTTGGCTATATCAGTCAGAGAATACTAAGGTATATAATTAGCAGATTTTATAAAAGAAATAACGATGCAACCTAAAGACTTTGTATTTAAATACATCACCTCTGCAAAAAATGTGCAGCTAAAAACAGGTGTTCCTTTTTTGGTAACACTTGTACAGGCAGCCGTAGAAAGCAAGTGGGGAGATGTGGCGCCAGGATTTAATTTCTTTGGGGTGAAGAGCGAACACGGAATTTTAGACAACAGTCAGCTACTACTAACTCATGAATACCTGGACAACCCTAATGTAAAGTTTCCAAAGATAGTAAACGTGGTTCAAAAGGGGAAAAGAGTTTATGAGTATACGGTTTACGACTACTTCAGGAAGTACGATACTGCCGAAGACGGCTTTATGGATCACGCTGAGTTCTTGGTTAAGAATGAGAGGTACAAAGAAGCATTGAGTTTAAAAGACCCTGTAGAGGTACTTGAGGGAATAGCTAAAGCAGGTTACGCTACAGATCCTAACTACGAAAGTTTACTTGTAAGGGTAGCTGGAATGATACAAAAATATACTATATGAAACTACTACCATCAGGAATTTTAACCCTTGTTGCCGATGGCAGAGTACTATTAAGGGCAATAAAATTAATATTCAATTTACTTAAACTATTTAAAACTCTAAAAAACAAAATTATGTGGAACAAAATTAAATTATTCATTCACCAAATAATAACAAAACTAGAGAATGATTTCGAGAGCTATATTACTAAGTATGTAGTTCCTACTATTGCTGTATTGAACGAGGTCAAAAAAGCCATTGATAACCCTGTAGTGGACTGGGCGGCAAAATTAGCGGGCATCCCTGGGTTTGCAGAAATAAAAGCTTTCCTCGATAAAGCTATTCCACAGGCTGTATTGGCATTAGGAATAATACAAGTAGACTTAACGCCAAAGGTGGGATCAGACGGCAAGCCCATTCCATTGACAATAGACGATTACCTTAACGCGCTAGTAACTTATTTGCAGGCGCAGCCAGCGATGACACAAGCGGGTGTATTAACCGAACTTGCAGGCTTTATAACAAAAATAGCTCACGGAACATTAACGCAGGCGCAGGCAGTATTAATTGTAAAATCTGCCGAGGTTAAACTAGAGGAAGAGGCAGCAACAGCAACGCCCGTGGCGGAAGTAGCGCCGGAAGTAAAATAATTAAAAGAGAGGACTCTAAACGGACTCTGTAAACTTACTGAATGGAGAAGGAAAAAGACAAGCGTTTTTTCTTAGCCCTAAACTATGACGCAGCGCAGGAGTTTTTACAACCCGGCGACTTCATAGATAGCCTCAACATCCGCTGTATTGTTACCGACCAAGCCAAAGACGGCATACTGGAAAACACCAGAGGGAACACCAGCAAGTTTACAGAGTTAGGGTTCTCGTTACCTACCGGAACAAATATTTGCGTGGGCGACTGCATGGATGAGCAGAACAACCGCCTGATATGGTTGAACTACAACTCCAATGCAAACCACGGAGTTTACTGTTACAACTACGACAGTAATAGCATAGAGACAATAATGGTAACGCCTGCGCTTAACTTCCAGGCGAATATTGTTATTAGCAGTACCGATATAATTAATAACATACTTATATGGACGGACAACTATAATCCACAGAGGAAGGTTTATGTTAACTCAGCCTTACAGGGGCAGTATGGGACTACGATAGTTCCTGAAATGATAAACGACGCTAAGGTTTGCCCTAGCTGGCCTTTGAAATGCACCCCGATAGAAACGGCAGGGTTTAATAATATACAATCGCTAAAGAGCTTTCAGTTTATATACAGGTACGTTTATTTTGGAGGAGAGAAAAGCGTGTGGAGTACCGTAAGCAAACTTGTGCCTACTGGATATGTGAACGATAGGATACTGACAATTACGCTTGACTTTACCGCCTGCGAACTGTTTACCAACCCTCCCCTTCAAAATGTAATTACTTACGTTGAGTTTGCCAGCCGTGAACTATACACGCTTAACTTTAACCAGTTTGCAAGACTGACCACAGCGCAGGTAATAAACGGGTATAACGTAACTAATCCGACTACGAACGCTCTGATACCCGGGCAACTTAATTACTTCGACACCGAAGCTAAAACGCCAGTAGACACGGCAGAGACAGATATAGCATGGAGCGAAGTTCCTTTGCTTTCCGGTTCGGTTTGTTTCCAGGATAGTATAGAATTTTCTGCCGATACGCTAGAAGGGTACAACTTCTTTCCAGCTCCAATTAGTAATGTGAGCCAGTTTGAGTTGCCAGCCAGCGGGGGACTGCCAGACGTTAGCGACTGCGATTTACACATAAACCAACGGTATTATTTACCAGGAGGCTGCGCCTACGGGCTTTCCGGGACGTGGTACGACGAATACGGAAGAAAGAACGGAGCCATTGACTTACCACAACTGGCTTTTACCACTGCTCCTTTTAGAGGAAATTTTGCTAAGGCAAATGGATTGCAATTTGATTTGAACCTGGCAGACCCCGCTAACTACCCACCGTGGGCGGTGAAGTTTGAGGTACTTAGGACGGCAAATAAAAGCGTAGTTTCTTTCTTTGAGGCAAGGGCTAATAATGTTTTTTACTATACAGGGCAGATTGACCCGACGACGGGAGATTATATATATGTGCTTGCAGAGCCGGGGCCGGGGAACTCTAACCTTACCGATGCAGGTACGGCGGAGCTTCATGTAGATATTAGCAACTTACTACAGTACGGAACAAATATACCTTATGTATTTACGCCGGGCGACAAGATAACATTTATTACTACTGGGGGGAACCAAAGCACTAGTTCAAACCAGAATACTTCGCCAAGAATAATAGAATTAGCGGCAGCCCCAAGTTTAACAGGGTTAAACATACTTGGAACTATAGGCAGCCTAGTTCGAGTAGATTATAGCCAAGCGTATAATTACAATTTTAACGCAATTGCAAACGATCCTGGAAAAGGAGACCAAATAAATGACAACCCACAATATGGAATGCTGGTGGTAGGGAATAATGGAATTATTGCAGTGGGATTTTATGGTTTTGGGCCTTCTGGTAATCCGCCTCCATTCCAATCAAATCTTAATATTATTTTACCTACGCTTACAACCGCTAATCTTTATGCCTGTGATAGATCAAGAGGATTTGGAAGTGGATATTATCAGGGTGGGTCAGCGAATTTAGATTTAATTGGAGGCGACAACGGCCAAGTGTGGGCCATGCAAACAAGAAGCGACGCTAATCAAACAAATGATCCATCTGTTTTAATAAATCCTATTGCTATAGTTACAGGCAAGACTGGAGCTATAAGAGGTATTGGATATAACAACGACTATTTTATTTCTACCAGCACAAATAGCTTTTGGGTTTGTGGAGACGGAGGAACTATACTAAGAATTTACAGCAACGTGGCCAGCGACTGGACACCCGCAAACCTATTAAAAACAGACTATAGTCAACCTGCGTACGGAAATATAAACTCTATTGCATCTTCTTTTAATACTTATGAATACGCGGTTATGTGTGGCGACAATGGACTACTCGCCTATACCCAGCCTGAAAGTTCGACAAATTTACAGTGGACTGCTATTACTTGTAACAGGCTAAATAGTATATGTATTTGTAAGGGATCGGCTGGGGTTGCCTATATAGCAGTTGGAGATAGTGGAACTATCCTTTATAATACTTTAGGGCTTCTGGTGCCAGGAGGTTGGCAAATTCTTCCAACAACTACTGCCGCTAATCTTTATTCTATTAAGCAAAACACACAATACGAACACGATTCTTATCATACTGGATATATTGGCAGGTTTACCCAATTTACTATAGTAGGCGAAGACGGTACATGTTTTATTTTGGACTTTTCGGGGTCGTCGCCTACTATTTATGATAACTCTAATGTAATTAATATAACAGAGGGGGATGCAAAAGCTTCTATTATTCAATGTATAGATCCTTGGATAACCACAAATATCCCCTATGCTATATGTGTTGGAACAAAAGATACCTTTTTTGATTTAAGAAATCTTATTTCACTATCAACACCTGAATTTCAAAATCTAAATACAAATATAACAGGACAGAATACAGAATACATCCTTAACTGGGGGGCTAAGTTTGAAATCTACACCCCTACTACTTCGCCGGGAGCCGAGGATATTTATTACGAATATGGAGACGCTTACGCCGTAGGGCAGAACTATACTATAAATGCAGGCAAGAACGACGACGGGGACGCGTTTCTGATTAAGAAGAACTTCCAGGGCAGCGTGCCTTTAAGTGGGTCTACTACTAATACTATAGGCTGGTCTGTAAAGGGAGACGTTATCTTCTCTATGCAGCCCAACTCTAATAACACTACAGGAGAAGGGGTTTCTACGCCAAACACAACAACGGGTGGAGCGATTACCGACACGCCTACCCCCTGGGATCTGGACTGGGGCAGACCCAATATAGTAGAGCTATACCCCGAAGTGCAGGAGCGAAGGAACATAATACGCTTTAGTAATCCTTACATACAGGACAGCAAGGTAAACGGGCTCAGTTATTATTTGGAAGAGAGCTATGTGATAATCCCTTACGAGAACGGCTTGATAACCAAGATAACCCCCGTAGAGTTTGTGATGCTTATTAACTGTACGCGACATGTAGTAACGGCGTACATTAACAAAACTATATTTAACCAAAGCTCTACAAGTCCCGGAATAGCGGCAACGTCTGACACGGTAATAAACAACGTAACCCAACTTAAGGGAGCGTATGGATGCAGCAACCCGGAGAGCATAACCAAGTACGATAACCAGGTTTACTTTTACTCTGCCAACAAAGGAGTAGTAGTAAGATACAATTTTGCGAACGGATGCTTTAAGATAAGCGATTATGCAGCGAGGAACTACTTCTATAATAAGAATGACGAGAACTTAGCCTACTGTAATTTGCATGGAGGCTTTGACCCTCGCTTTAGAAGTTTTATGTTGACTTTTAACTACCAGTTTTCCTTTACACAGGAAACAGTGGTAGATATAGAGGTAGGTTTGGAGCCATCCGGGACATTATTTGCGCCAAACAATGGTTACCTGTTCTCCATTAATAACGGTGCATCTTCCATAACGCCTATCAATACGGCTACCAATGCGCCAAGTCCTGATATTCCAATAGGGGGAACTTTGTCAGGCGGCGTTTTTGCCCCTTCTGACAATTGTTTGTACCTACCTAACACGGGAGGTTCTGGATACGTACAGGTGGTTGATACCGTTGGACTAGATATAGTAGATACTATAACGGGAGTTGGGACACAACCTAATGGAGCTATCTATTATAATAGCAAAGTTTATATTACCAATGTTCAGGGCGGCACAATAGCGACCATAGATGTAAACCCAAGCAGCGGGACATACAGGCAGGTAATACATACCAGCTCGTTTATGGGAGACTATCTGGTAGCGCCTAACTTAAATCCTGACAATGGAGAGATATATTATTCTGCCACTACTTTTGCAGAGCTATCTGTATTAAGCACGAGTACCAATGATCTTTTAATTACTATATCACTTCCTTCTGGAAGCAACCCCCACGGAAGCATATATGCGCCTAATGTAAAAAGGCTTTACGTTTGTTTACCCGGGGCGACGGGAACCAACCAGATAGCGATAATAGACACCAACCCGGCGAACGGCACTTATCATACTGTACTAGGATATATTACTCTTCCTGCCAATGGAGTTATAAGTGGAATATACCTAAACAACTTCGTTTGGCTGGCGGGAGGAACCGGAAGCTTCCTGTATGGGATAGACACTACACAAGGGCTAGGGAAGTTAGTAATAATACAGCCAGTAGGCAACGACCCCCAACTGTTAACGGTAGACCCGAACAACAACTACCTGTTCCTTACCACCGCCGGAGATACGGTAGTAACGGTATACGATACTATAAACCAAGCGGTTTTAAACAATATAAACGTAGGCTTCCAGAGCGAAGGGATAACTTTTGTACCCAGCAACGGAAAGATATACGCAACGGTAACTGGCAGTAATCTGGTGGTTAGCCTGGGAGGGATGATAACCCCTGATACGATAGCCTTTAACGAGGATGGCAACAGATGGACAAGCAGGTTCTCTTTCATTCCCGAACGGTATGGATGGATAAAAAATACCATGTATACCTTTTTGAACGGGGAGTTGTGGGAGCATAACAGCTCACAGCCGGGCGCACTGTACAATAACTTCTACGGACAGCAATACGGGGCTTCTGTAACTGTAGTGTTTAATATGGAGCCGAGCGTACAGAAGAACTATGAGAACATACTAGCGGAGACCATGTACAACAACTGGGTAGTAAGTTCTATATCTACCCAGGAAGGACAGGAGGCGGTTGTGCCGGGAACGCCACTGAACTTGCAGACCATAAATAAGGTGCAGGACGTAACGATATTTAGGGACATAAATACCCCTAACCTGGCAGACCCGCAGGACAACGGAAGCTTTATACAATCTAACACGCTAACGGTAGTATTCCAGAATAACGGAACCACCTACGCTACGTTCCGCTTTGCCAATGTGTTTAGCAAGAGGGCGGAAAGAACAGATAAATAAACTATTAGAAGATAATAAAATTAACTAAATTTATACTACTATGGGACTAATCGGAGATGTATTAGGCGGAGTAGCAGACCTTGAAACAGCGGTAGCGCAGAAGAAAGTTTATAAGTCGCTGAACCCGGTGCGGCCTACGTATACTATACCTACGGCAGATACGGCGGCTTTGCAGACGGCGCAAAATGCTGCTGACACCACCGCTTTGCCAGGTCAGGGGCTTTACCAGAACCAGATAAACCAGACCACAGCGGCGGGAGCCAATAAGCTTAACCAAACCGGAGGAACCGTAGGAGAGATAGTAAACGGACTGGACACGCTGAACCGAAACGCGCTGAACTCTACCAACAGTTTAGCAGAAGCGGGGGCGCAGATGAACCAGCAGAACAAACAGTTGTACGAGCAACAGGCGAATAATTACGCCCAAGACGAGAACACGGCTTTTTCTTACAATAAGAACGACCCGTACCAGACGCAGTTTTTACAGAAGCAGGCTGCAAAGAACGCCTGGTACCAGAACAGAGGAGGGGCCTTTTCTAGCTTCGGTAATGCGGTAGACTCGGGAGTAAGCGATGCTTTGTCTGCCTTTTCGGGAGGTTTATTAGGGGGAGGATCTGGGGTAAGTAACGCCGCAATAGCGGCAGCAAATAACGCACAACCATAGTATGGCGATAGGACAACCAGATTTAGTAGCGCAGAAGATATTAAACTCCGGGCCGGAAGGCTTCGCGGATGGAGCCGTGCTTCCTTACAGGCACGAGGAAGACCCGCTGGCGCATACGCTGGACAGGATAGATTTGCTAAAGAGACAACATGCGAAAGAGAACGCAGATCACTTAACGACTCAATTAAATAGACTTCCAGAAATAAACCGCAGGCTTCAGGAGAGACAGTTGGCGCAAAAGCAAGATTTAACCCAACATGGTATTTCTCTGCACAACCAGGGAGTAAACGCCGTTACAGATCCGCAGTTCATGCAGCACTTTAATCAGGTTGATGCAGATATAAGATCAAGCAACCAGCACGAAGCGGATTACAAACAGAAAATGACTGAAATTAACTCAGCCGGAGATTTTGTTAATAAGCCTGTGCTGCAAAAAAAGTTAACAAATGAATATGAAGAGGCGGTAGCAAAGGCAGCTATAAACGGAGACTATTCTGGAATACAGGGAGGATTTAAAACCACAACTACAGACCCGGAAGCTTTTGAGACCAATCAATATATTGCAAAAACAGTAAAAGATTTTGGAGACACGGTAACCAGCAACGAAGATTTAAGGAACGGCGCTTACGGACAACTTATATATAAGGATGAAAAAGGATATAAGTTTAAAACAGACAAAGACGGGAAAATTGACCAAGGGGTAAAAGATTATTTTTTAAGGAACCCTACCGCCGACCCAAATATGTTACAGCATAGGGCTGTTGTTGATAATTTAACAGACAAGAAAGCCGAAAATCTGGCCTTGATGTATCAGCAAGACCCAGCGTATAAAGATTTATCGGTAGGCGAAATAAAGGATAGGATGGCAAGACCAGGAACCCCTATTTATTTTGATAGAGAAAAATATAAAGATGATATACTGGATGCTGATTTAAAACCTTATCAGAAGACTACAGATAAACACGATATAGGGGCAGGGCACGCTTATCCAAAGCCTGAAAAGGGAGATGCGGAGAAAAGCAATGTCGTTGTTAAGCCCGCTGTTATAACTAGCAATATGGCAGTAACCAGGTACAGAATAAACGAAAACGGAACAAAAACACCAATAAAACAAGTAGGGTCATTGCCAATAGCCTCGCCTGGTTTTTCGATAACCTTAAAGAACGGGAAATCTCCAGTGGTGGATGTAAGCCCCGACCACTATTGGGATGGTACTAACGGAACACTGGTAAATAAAAACAAAGACGCTTTTGATATGGAGGTTACTGGGGGAGGGCTGACTATGACAAGGCCAGACGGAAAATTATTATCTACACAAAGCCCTAGGGAGACTATAGATGTTATCAACAAACTTCCGTTAAAAGACTTAGTAAAACACCAACTGGTAAGATTTGCGATAGGGAATGTAGTGGATAAGGCAAGCACAACAGGCGATAGCGACAACGCCACGACCGGAAGTATACCAAAGAAGCAGGCTACCTTACATAATAAGAGGATTTATATACCAATGGAAGATGGGCATTTGGATACACAGAAGATAAATAGCGCTACAGGAGACCAAGCGACCACCACTACCCCAGAAATGCAGAAGGTGCAGGACGCCTATGACAATAGATTTAAAAATGCTACTGATGCGGAACTTGTGGATCTTATAAATGACCAATTCCCCAACGATACCAGAGAACAGAAAAAGCAAACCTTTTTTAAAATGAAACAACAATAATATGGGAGGGGGAGATTTTTTAGAGAAACTTAAAGCCGCCAGAGCGGAATCAGTTGGAAGCAAGACTACGACTAATAAAAGAACCATGACCGATGAGGAGATTGATAAAGCGTTTTCTGATCCCGTTGAAAAAAAAAGCCCAAACGAAAGCGAAGCACAGGAAAGCCAATCGGATTCTGGGAACGATTCTGCAAAGCCTGTTCCGCTGGCAGAGCTGCCTTCTGCAAAGAGTGGGGAAAGTCAACTACAAAACAAGCTACTAGGAAATCAAACATTGCAGCAGGCAATGGAGAAAAGCCCTAGCGAAAACGCGTTTGGGCTTTTTAAGCAAGAGAAGAATTTACAGGATGTTTCAAAAAATTTGCTTGCAAAAAACAGTCATTTAAATTTTATCCAACGAGCAATAGACCCTGACAAATACCCAGTCATAAAAAATGATGATGGTTCTTTTTCAACTCACCTTATGGCGTGGGGAGAAGGGCCAAAGGGAAAGCCAATTGTTTTCCCAACTATTGTACAACAAAAAGATGGCACGCTGAAAAAGTTTGACAACATGGACGATGCCTATAATCATGCTGTCAAAAACAATGAATATGTAGAAACGCCTAACGATGAAACCGCCGCTTACTTTTCTGAACATGGATACAAACAAAGTCCCTTCTTTCATCAACAGGAAGACCCTAATGTTTTAAAACAGGGACTAAGCCCCGCACAGGAAGCGAGAAAAAAAGCCACTTCAGAAAATTGGGAAGGAGGCGCCAGCCATTTAGATAAAACAGTAGACCAAAGTAAAGAAAGCAATCCTTTAGTTACCGGCTACAAGACCATGAAGGATTTTGTGGTAAACACTGTTCCTAAAACAGCAGCCTCTGTAGCTGCGTTAATGCCTAACAATCCGCACCTAATGGCTCCCGAATATGCCAGGCAACATATTTTACCAAACCAAAGCGAAGAACAAAAGGAAAATCTTAAAAAAGGCGCCATAGAAGCCCGTAAAAATCTTGTTGACTATTCCATAAAGCAGGACGAAGAAAGCGCTAAAGAAACCAGTAATTTAACTAAGTCTTTGGGAGACGTACATGGCTTTGGCGACCTGATGAACTACGTGGTACATAACACTGCAAACGCAGCGGCGCAAATTCCACTGGCTGTTTTAACCGGAGGCGGTTCGGCGGTAATGCAGGAAACTGGAAACCACTACATAGAAGGTGTACAGGAGATAGCGAAAAGAAAAGGGATAAGCCCTTCTGAGGTAATAGAAAAAGGGCTAGACCAGCCAGCCATAGCAATAGCCAGCGGGGCCTTAGCCGGAGGGCTAGAAACATTGGGAGCCAAAGGGGTTGCAGGAGCCATAAACACTAACGCCCTTTGGGGGACGGTGCGGGATAAAGCCTACAAAATGTTTAAGAGTACCGCTGGAGAAGGACTAACTGAAGGATTGCAAAATGTAGTTGAACAGTCTTCTAAGAATTTGCAGGGAGGAGATAATGCGGGAGAAGCTTTGAGCAAGATTGATAAGAAAGAAGTTTTGGAAAACACCGTAGGGGGAGCTGTTGGAGCTTTGGGGTTACACGGTATAAGTT
>OUWB010003787.1_pt3 | contig 10758 bp, 7 predicted proteins | sample 1779821 | NCBI WGS metagenome assembly OUWB01 (sample SAMEA3914806, study PRJEB12502) | metagenome | biome: forest; material: soil | place: Canada | collected 2011-08-03 | depth 0.1 m
GGTCTATGTGATCGGCCAGGCGCCCGAGTTCGCCGCCGACGTGCAGCAGATCGACTACGTCTCCGGGCAGCACCGCGACCGGGGCGAGGTCTCCTGGCCGGTCTATTTCGACCCGGTCGTGAACCGGAAGCTGGCGACGCTGGCGGCGGGCGCGGGCTTCATCGACCCCATGGCCCGGATGTGCCGCGGCGGCCTGTGCCCCTATCGCCAGGGGGATCAGTTCCTGTTCGCCGACTACGGGCACTACTCGACCTATGGCAGCGCCCTGGCGGTGCGGACCTATTTCCCGGTCGGGCGCGCGCATTGATGGCGCCGCACGGCCATGTCATAGCCGGGTCAGCCCCGCGCGCCGCTGAGGCCGCCGGGCCGGAGGCCCTGTCTTGACCGCGTCCGCCGCCGCCCTGCCTCGAACCCCGGCCGCGAGCGCCAACCCGGCTTCGGACCTGGCGCGTTCGCGCCGGCTGGGCTGGGCCTGGGGCGTGTGGCTGGGCCTGTTCTCCCTGGCAAGCTTCACCCTGCGCCCACCACCGGTGCGCAACGTGCTCGACCTGGATCAATACCGCGATCCGGGCCCCAAGCTGGCCGCCGCCCTGGTGCTGCTGGCCCTGGCCGCCATGCTGCCAGCCCTGTGGGGCGCGGCCACTCGCGGGGTGGATTTCCGCCGCGCCCGCTTCCTGGGGCCGGTGGCCCTGTTCCTGTGCCTGTCGATCCCGCTCAGCTACATCCCGCCCAGCGACCCGCTCGAGGTCGTCTATGTGGTGATCGTGTTCAACGCCCTGGCCGCCATGGCCCTGACCGTGTCGACCAATGTGGACGGCGAGGCCCTGTTCGCCTCGTTGTTCTCCAGCTTCGCCATCGGCCAGACCCTGGTGATGATCTGGGTGATCAAGGACCACGACTATTTCTGGGGCCGCCTGTTCGGCCGGGTCCAGCCCAACTATTGGGGCGAGGTGGCCCAGGCGGCGGTGATCGCGGCCATCGCCATGCGCGGCTGGTGGATGCGCGCGGTGGTGATCGTCGTCGGCCTGTGGATCATCTACGCCACCCAGAGCCGCGGCTCGATGGTCGCCCTGGCGGTGGGCCTGATGCTGGCCTTCGTGCTTTACACCACCATCTCCCGCTGGCGCGCGCCGCTGTGGATCGGCGCCATCCTGGCCCTGGTCCTGCTCGTCACCCTAGGCTCGCACTTCATCCTCGAGGACCTGTTCAAGGTCAGCGACCCGCGCCGCGGCGCGGGCTCCGGCCTCACCGGCCGGGCGGCGGCCTGGGAAGAGACCCTCAACCTGATCACCAGCCACCCCTGGACCGGGGTCGGCTACCGCCAGCACGAGCATTACCTGACCAGCGAGGCCTCGGCCCACAACGCCTACCTGGCCACGGCGGCCGACACCGGCGTCATCGGCCTGGCCGCCTATATGCTGTTCCTGCTGGGCGGCCTGGTCCGCGCCTGCGTCAAGGCGGTGAACGACCGCTCGATGGTGGCGGTGACCTGCGCGGCCTATCTGGCCGCCTTCATGGTCGACGGGCTGTTCGAACGCTCGGCGCTGAACACCGGCAACGCCTATTGCCAGCTGATGATCCTGGTCGCCGCGTGGGCCTGGCGCCAGGACAACCCCTATGCCGGCGCAGCCCTCGCGCCGGTCCGTCGTCCGTCAAGACGCTGAGGCCCCATGCAGACCGTCGCCGTCTTCGACCCCGTCACCGGCGCCGAGCGCCGCATCTCCCGGCTGGGCCTGGGCTGCAGCAAGGTCGGTTCGCTGGGCAATCCGGCCTCGGGGGCCGAGTTGCGCGCGCTGATGCGCCAGGCCTTCGACCTGGGGGTGACGGTGTTCGACACCGCCGACATCTATGGCCAGGGCGACAGCGAGCGTGAGATCGGCCGCGCCCTGCGCGCGGTGCGCGACCAGACTTTCGTGATCACCAAGTTCGGCAAGCAGTTCTCGCCGGTCATGCGGGCGATCCGGCCGCTGAAGCCGGTGATCAAGCCTCTGCTCGCCCTGCGCGGCGCGCGCGGCGGGGCGGCGGTCACCGCCCAGCGCGAAGGGGTGATGCGCGAGGACTTCTCCCCCGCCTGGCTGCGCGGGGCGCTGGACGCCTCGCTGCGCCGGCTGGGCCGCGAGCAGGTGGACGCGGTGCTGCTGCACAGCCCGCCGCTGGCGGTGTTCGGCGACCCGGCCGTGGCCGAGCTGCTGGCCGAGCTCAAGGCCAGCGGCAAGGTGGGCCATTTCGGCGCCTCCTGCGACGACGCCGACGACCTGGCCGCCGCCCTGGCCATTCCGGGCCTGAGCCTGCTGCAGCTGCCGCTGGACGTGATCGACCACGCCGCCGCCTCGGGCCTGGCCGAGCAGATCGCCCAGCGCCGGATCACCGTCTTCGCCCGCGAAGTCATTCGCCTGCAGCCCGGCCTGGATCCGCTCTCGGCCGTGACCCAGGCCGCGGCGCGCCCCGGCGTGGGCTGCGTCATCGCAGGCACCAGCCGCCCCGCGCACCTGACCCAGCTGGCCCAAGCCCTGGGCTGACCGGTCGGGGCGGACCTGCGGTCCAGGACGGCGCGCCTCCAAAACCCGGACTTCACAAGGCCGGAACACGCCCCGCGCCCCTGCGTGGCGCGCCGATCCGACTCGGTTAATTGAATAATAACTTTCTACTTGAGTAATAACGGTTAATTTTTTATATACTTTATATCTGCGTAATATTAACGCGGCTTTCACTGTGATATTTCAGTGTAGTTTAAATTGTGTCGCCTATGCTTTTGCTTAGATTGCAAAAGCGAGTCGCGCGAATATGCTCAAGCTCATCGCACTGTCCGGCCTGTTGCTTCTGGGCGCCTGCGCCTCGGTGGACCAGGGGCCGCGCGTGACCGCGCAGGGGCCGTTCATGCCCGCGGGGATCACCGTGGACGCGCCGGTCGGCTACGCCGACATGTGCCGGCGCGACGCCAGCCTGTGCGACGACGCCGCCATCGCCGCCGCCGCGCCGGCCCAAGCCCAGGCGCCGGTCATGACCCCGGCGGCCGATCGCGCCGACGAGGCCCAGCCCAAGATGACCCTGGCCAGCTGGTCGCCCGAAACCCCGCTGGCCGCCCAGCCCCTGGCGCAGACTCAGCCGAGCCTGGACGACACCCAGCGGACGGCCCTGCTCAACCAGGTCAACCGCATGGTCAACGGCGCGGTGGCCCAGCGCACCGACATGCAGAGCTTCGGCGTCGAAGAGCTGTGGCGACCGTCGGGCGTCGGCCCGGGCGCCACGGGCGACTGCAAGGACATCGCCATCGAGAAGCGCATCCAGCTGATCCAGCACGGCTTCCCGGCGCGCGACCTGTTCTATGCCGTCGGCTTCCGCGCCGATATCGGCCTGCACGCCGTGCTGATCGCCCGCACCGGCGCCGGCGACGTGGTGCTCGACAGCCGCACGCCCTACATCGTCGGCTGGGGCGAGGCGCCCTATCTGTGGGTCAAGCGCCAGTCGCGCACCGACCCGGCGCTGTGGACCCTGGTGGGCGGACCGCAGCCTGCGACCCAGGGCGTGAACGTGGCGGCGCTGGACTCCGCCCCTGCGACGCCCCTGGCGCGCTGACCGTTCGCCGGCGCCGCGGCGCCCAACGGACTGGCGCCGTTCTTGAATGGGCATTGTGCAACGCAGCAATGCGCTTGCGTCAGGACAGCGTCGGCACTAAAACTGTGCCGAATTGGGAGACCTACCGTATGAGCTCGAAACTGCTGCTGCGTGGCCTGATGCTGGGCCTGGTCGGTTCGCTGGTGGTGGCGGGCGCGGGCATGGCGCAAGTCGCCGACACCGCGGCGACTTCGGTGTCATCGTCGCTGGAGGCCTATCGCCTAGGCGCCGACGATAAGATTCGCATCCTAGTCTACAACGAACCCAACCTGTCGGGCGAGTTCACGGTCAGCTCCAACGGCACGGTCTCCCTGCCGCTGATCGGCGATGTGCCCGCCGTCGGCCAGACCACCCAGCAGCTGCGCGACGCCATCGAGCAACGCCTGGCCGCGGGTTACCTGCGCTCGCCGCAGGTGAGCATCGATGTGCTGGAATACCGCCCCTACTTCATCCTCGGCGAAGTCAACAAGCCGGGCGACTATCCCTATACCGCCGACCTGACTGTCATGAAAGCCGTGGCCACCGCCAACGGCTTCACCTATCGCGCCGACGAGAAGCACGTGTGGCTCAAGCACGCCGGTCAGGACAAGGAAGAGAAGTATACCATCACCTCCGATATCCCCCTGCAGCCGGGCGACACCATCCGGATCGGTGAGCGCTACTTCTAAGGGCGCCGTGCGGCGCCCCGTGCGCCGCACACAACATTTTTTACAATCTCGGCTTGCTGGCTGAAACCTTAATTGGTTCGTTACATTTAGGTATGCCTAACCCTGTAGGTGACTGCAGGGTATTTTTGTGCTCGGCGTGCTATGATGGCCCAAAATGGGCATTGGCCTAATTCTTGAAGTGCGACAAATTGGATTTACGGCTGGCCGGAATGGGGCGACCGATGATGAAGATAAGAAGCTTTAAGCTTGGCTGTAGCGCACTGATGTGCGCAGCGGCCACGCTTTCCGTCGTGGATATTCCGCAGACGGCCTGGGCGCAGACCACGCCCGCTCAAGCGCCTTCGACAAAGGCCTTGTCGGAGCAGGACATGAAAACCGCCAAGCTCTTGGCGGCCAAGATTCTGTCGATCATCAACTCATTGCCGCCGAGCAGTTCGAAGGACGGGTTCGAAGGCGCCATCCTCGGGGTGACCGCCGGCGTGGCCTGCCCGATCGTCAAGGCGGCGATCGCCATCGTGACCGCCACCCCCAGCCTGCCCGCCAATGCGATGGCCGCGGCGGCGGAGGTGGCCAAAACCTGTGGCGCCATCGGCGCGGTCAGGCAGAATCAACAGACCAACACCGCGCCGGGGTTTGCTGGCGGCGGCGGTGTCGGGCCTAACTACACGCCATAAGTCTAGGACACCGTAGCCTGGCGCGGACGGCGCGAGGTTGGTTGCGGGGTTGATTGCAAGAGGGGCCGAAATGAATTGGATCCGTGTGTCGTCTCTGGCGCTCGCCATAGGCATGACCGTATCCGTGACTGGAGCCGCCGCTCAGGCCCTCAATGAAGAGACCGATTTCGGCCTTCCGCAATTCTATGGGCGCGGCAAGAACGTCAGCGTGATGGAGCGCGACCGGCCCGACTACCAGGCCACGGGCCTGCGCGTGGGCGGCTTCACCGTCCTGCCCAAGATCGAGATGGGGCTGGACTATACGGACAACCTGTTCGCCGTGAACGGAAACTCGGGCTCCACCAGTCCCTATCCTTTCAACGGCCCCAAGACCGACATCGGCTTCGTGGTTGATCCCAGCATCGCCATCCAGAGCAATTGGGGCCGTCACAGCCTGACCGCCCTGGCCAATGTGCGCGAGGAGGAATTCGCCGACTTCCCGTCGGAAAACCGCACCGCCTACAGCGCCCAGACCTATGGCCGCATCGACGTGCACGGCGATTCCTACCTCACCATGGGCATCGACGGCGAGCACGACTACGAAGACCGCGGCTCCACGGTCACCCAGGAGCAGGCCGTCACCCCGGTGCCCTATGACACCCAGGGCGCCTTCTTCCGCGGCGTCTATGGCGAGGATCGGCTGCAGGCCGAACTCGAAGGCGACGTCCGCAACTTCCACTATGACAGCGTCAACCAGCTGAACCTCAACGGCACCCAGAGCCCGATCGACGAGGCGCTGCGCGACTTCACCCAGGGCCAGATCGGCGGCCGGGTGAACTTCGCCCTGACCCCGGACGAAGCGGTGTTCATCAAGACCGACTACTCGGACGGCGACTATCTCTATGGCGCCGTCGGCTCGCCCAAGCGCAACTACGACGAAGTGCGGGTGCTGGGCGGCGCCAATTTCGACATCACCGCCCTGGCGCGCGGCGAAATCGGCCTGGGCTATGTGGACCGCGACTACGCGCTGGCGAGCTATCACGGGATCAAGGGCTTCGCGGCCTCGGCCAAGATCGAGTACTTCCCGACCCAGCTGCTCACCCTCACCCTGACCGGCCAGCGGCTGGTGCAGGACGCGGCCTTCAGCACCGCCAGCGGTTATTTCGAGAACCTGGTGACCTTGGGCGCCGACTGGGAAGTGAAGCGCAACTTCATCCTCAGCGGCCTCGTCAGCGAGGAGATCGACCAATTCCAGGGCATCAGCCGCACCGACGATCTGACCGACTTCAAGCTCATCGGCCACTATTTCATCAACCGCAATGTCGGCCTGAACGCGACGTTCGTCTATTCTGACCGCACTTCGAACGGCGCGCCTTTGACCATAGGCCCGATCTATGATGAGACCCGTTTCCTGATCAGCGTTGTCCTGCAGCGCTAGACCAGACCCGAGGCCGGACCCCACACTGCTGATTAGGATCGACGCATGGTGAACGCGGACGCCCACGCCGAGCCGCGGGCCGCCAGCCAGGCGCCGCCGCCGCGGCCCCTGGATCTACGTGGCCTTGTCGACGCGTTCCTGCGTCGCTGGCGGCTGTTCGTGGCCGTGGTCACGGCGCTGCTGATCCTGGCGGTGACGGTCTCGCTGATCCTGCGGCCGATCTACCAGGCCACCACCAACATCCGCATCGATCCGGTGCAGAAGTCGGCGGTCGAAATGGCCCAGGCCGCCCAGGGCGTGCCGCCCGACCAGAGCCTGGTCGACAGCGAGGTCAAGCTGATGCAGTCGCGCGACGTCGCGCGCACCGTGGTCCAGTCGATGGGTCTGGCCAACGACCCCGAGTTCAATCCCAGCCTGCGCGGCCATAGCCTGTTCGGCGGCGGCTCGGCCAAGGGGCCGCCGGAAGAGGTGGCCACCGACGCCGTGCTCAAGCACACCGAGGCCGCGCGCGAAGGCGAGACCTATATCGTCGACCTGAAATTCAAGTCCAAGGATCCAGCCAAGGCCGCGGCCATCGCCGACGCCCTGGCCGAGCAATATGTCCAGGCCGGCATCGCCGCGCGCGCCAGCCAGGCGGCCGAACAGTCCGCCGGCCTGAACGACCGCCTGAGCACCCTGGACAACGAGGTCAAGCAGGCCGACGCCGAGGTTGCGTCCTATAAGGCCGCCAACGGCATCGTCTCCGGCGGCGAAGGCGGCACCGTCACCGAGCAGCAGATCAATACGGTGACCCAGGAACTGGCCATGGCCGAGTCCGCCGCCGCCGCCGCCCGCTCCAACTATGAGGCCGCCCAGTCGCAGGTGGGCCAGAACGGCATCGACTCGGTCTCCACCGTGCTCAACTCGCCGGTCATCGTCGAGCTGCGCCGCCAGCTGGCCGACCTGCAGCGCGAGCAGGCCGACATCAACACCCGCTATGGCCCCAAACACCCTGAGACCATCAAGGTCGCCCAGCAGATCGAGGGCCTGAACCACCAGATCCGCGAGGAATCGCAGCAGATCGTCTCCGGCCTGGCCAGCGACGCGCGCGCCGCCGAGGCCCGCGAGGCCAGCTTGCGCGGCGACCTCGATCGGCTGAAGGGCGAGGAAGCCACCAACAGCCGCGCCTCGGTGGTGGCCGACACCATGGAGCGCGAGGCCGAGGCCAAGCGCAGCATCTACAACCAGCTGGCCAATTCGGCCCAGCAGGTCAATCAGCAGGAACACAGCACCGAATCCCAGGCCCAGATCGTCTCGCACGCCAGCGTGCCGACCAAGCCGGTGTTCCCCAACAAGCCCCTGTTCGCCGCCATGGGCCTGGCCCTGGGCCTGGCCCTGGGCGCGGCTGCGGTGTTCGCCGCCGAGTTCCTGGACGCCGGCGTGCGCTCGGTGGACGATGTCGAGCGCGACCTGCAGGCCGACTACATCACCTCCGCGCCCCTGCTCAGCGCCAGCGCGCTCAAGGTCGACGGCCGGCGGATCCTGGCCTGGGACTATGTCATGGCCCGGCCCATGTCCGGCTACGCCGAGGCGATGCGCAACATTCGCAGCGCCCTGAACCTGTCGGACCCGGAGCGCCGCCGCCGGGTGGTGGCGGTGGCCTCGGCCCTGCCGGCCGAGGGCAAGACCGCCTGTTCGGTGTCGCTGGCCCGCACCATGGCCATGAGCGGCGAGAAGGTGCTGCTGATCGACTGCGACCTGCGCCGCAATTCGCTGGAGGACCTGGTGACCCAGCCCGCCTCCGCCGGGCTGATCGAGGTGATCATGGGCGCGGCGCCGGTCAGCGCCGCCCTCGCCCAGGACGCGGTCAAGGGCCTGGACGTGCTGTGCGTCTACAAGGCCACCTTCACCCCCCGCGACCTGTTCGGCGCCGAGCGCATGAAGACGCTGCTGGCCGAGCTGCGCGAGCAGTACGACCATATCGTGCTGGACTGCCCGCCCCTGCTGGCGGTCAGCGACGCGCGCACCCTGGCCTCGCTGTCGGACTCGGTGGTCATGGTCGCCCGCTGGGGCCGCACGCCCCGCAGCGCCGTCCGCGCCGCCCTGGACATCCTGCACCGCGACCACGCCCCGGTGGTGGGGGTGGTGCTGTCCATGGTCGACAAGCGCGCCCGCAACTCGCTGAGCAGCAGCGACCCCAGCTACTATTACGACCGCTACCGCCGCTATTATCAGGACTGAGGGCGCGGTCCGCTCCGACCGAATTCCTCTCCGATAGGGGGAGGAATTGATCTTGGCCCATCCATCCAAACGAAAGGGGCCGGAGGTTTCCCTCCGGCCCCTCGGTCCAGGCTGTGAACGCCCGAGACCTAGTGCGTATAGCCGATGCTGGTCGAGATCAGGCTGGAGGGGTGGATGCCCAGCAGCTCGATCGAGCCCCCATTGGAGAAGCTGATGGTCAGCCCCGCGGTGGCGTCGGTCACGGTGGCGGCGTAGCCGGCCTTGAGGAATGAGGACACGTCGATCACGTCGTGGCCGCCGAAGTCGGTGATCACGTCGTGGCCCGTCCCCACATTGAACACGAAGGTGTCGGTGCCGCCGCCGCCGGTCAGGGTGTCGTTGCCCGAGCCGGCGGTGATGGTGTCGTTCCCCGTGCCGCCGATGATGGTGTCATTGCCCGAATTGCCCGACAGGGAGTCGCCCAGATTGTTGCCGGTGGCGGTCAGGTTGGCGGTCCCGGTCAGCTGCAGGGTATGGGCGGTGGTCCCGGCCAGGGAGAAGTTATAGGCCGACTGCACCGTATTGGTCCCCGAGGGCAGGGCGGCGGTGGAGCTGGTCGCCACGAAGACGTCCGAGGTTCCGCTGGTCGAACCCGCCACCGCCTGGGCCTGGGCGCTGTTCAGCGCATAGGCGTGGATATAGGCGATCTCCATCTGGGCCGAGGTGAAGTTGGCCGAGACGTCGCCGGGCCAGCTGCCGCCCAGGGCCAGGTCGACCAGCATATACATCGGCGTGTTCATGTCCGACGGCGTGGCCATGGAGGCGACCTCGACCCCGTCGATATAGTAGCCGATGGTGGTGGGGCTCCAGAGCACGCCGTAGGTGTGGAAGCCGGTCGACAGGTTGGTCAGATCGGTGGTGAAGCCCACCGAGGTGGCCGTGCCGGTCGAGTCGGTATGGGTGGTCTGGTAGATCTTGTCGCCGCCGACGGCCTCCATCGCGTCCAGCTCCGGCGGCCAGCTGCCGTTGGAGGGCAGCAGCCAGAAGGCCGGCCACACGCCTTGGCCCGTGGGCAGCTCGGCCTTGATCTCGAAGTAGCCGTAGAGCTGGCTGAAGCTGTCCTGGGTGGTCAGCAGGCCCGAGGTGTACTGGTAGCCGTCCAGGTACTGGGTGTCGGCCGAAGGCGCCTTGGAGCCGGTGATGGTCAGGATGCCGTTGTTGATCGAGAACGGGTTCAGGCCCAGGGCGGAGGACGAGGTGCCCTGATAGGTGGGGTCGACATAGATCTCCTGCTCGGCGTTGCCGGTCAGGGTGCGGCTGGAATAGGACTGGGCGCCCGAGGTCGCCTGATCGCCGCTGGCGTAGTTGGTCTTCCAGACGCCTTGGCCGGTGGTGGGATTATACAGCGACAGGCTGTTGAACTCCCCATCGAAGGTCATGGTCATCTGGCTGGTGTCCAGCTGCAGCAGGAAGTCGTTCGCGGTCAGCGACGAGGCCTGGGTGTCGCGCAGCAGGATCGCCTGGTTGGAGCCCAGGGTCAGCAGGGTGTCGGCGCCCACCTGGGTCAGGTGCGACTGCACCTGGGAGAAGCTGGTGAAGCCGAAATTGGTCAGCTGGATGAAGTCGTGGTTGGCGCCCGAGATCTGGAAGCCGCTGACCACGTCGAAACCGCCGCCCTGGCTGAACGAGAACACGTCGCTGCCGCCGCCGCCGTCGACCATCACCTCGTTGCCGGCTCCGGCCACCAGGGTGTCGTTCTGGCCGTTGGCGATCAACAGGTCGCCTGCGCTGTTGGACACGCCGGTGGAGTGGGCCGACTCCAGGATCAGGTTGTTGACATTGGCCGGCAGGTTGTAGTCGCACCAAGCCTGGACCGTGTCGGACACGTTGGCGGCGGCGACCACGATCTTGGTGTTGGGGTCGAGGATGCAGAAGGTGTCCGAGCCGCTGTTGCCCACCAGGGTCGGCGCGCCGCCCAGGCTGTCGCCCAATTGGGTGTTGGCCGAGCCAGTGGCGGTCAGGGTCTGGCCGGCGACCGTTGTGCTGAGCCAGGCCGTGGCGGAGGACGCGCCATGCAGCACCGTGCCGAAATAGTTGGCGTCGGCCGAGGTCGAGGCCGTCGGCGACTGTGAGACCACCGCGGTGGCGCTGACCAGGGGCGTGATGGCGCTGGTGGTCGACGCCG
>OUWB010003592.1_pt2 | contig 10732 bp, 16 predicted proteins | sample 1779821 | NCBI WGS metagenome assembly OUWB01 (sample SAMEA3914806, study PRJEB12502) | metagenome | biome: forest; material: soil | place: Canada | collected 2011-08-03 | depth 0.1 m
TTTGGCGCGGGAGACTTAAGCAGCCCCCCTGCCAGTGTCAACGCGGGGCCGGCGTTTGCTGTTCGTGTCGCCAGCCTCGAACGGTTGCATTCGTGGGTCACCCCCTCCACCAGGCTTCGCCCGGTCCCCCTCCCCCTATGGGGGAGGAATTGTTCGCTGATGCGGCCGCCTCAATTCCTCCCCCATAGGGGGAGGGGGACCGCGAAGCGGTGGAGGGGGAGCGCCGCGGTCACTCCAGGACGATGTTGTCCAGCAACCGCGTTGTCCCCACCCGCACCGCCAGCGACAGGATCGCGCCCGCCGCGGCCTGGTCCAGCTCATGCAGGTCATCCGGATCGGCCAGGCTCACATAGTCCGGTTCCATCGACCTCAGCCGCTCCCGCACGGCGTGGCGCAGGGTTTCGGCGTCGCGAACGCCGCCGGCGAACAGGGCTTCGGCCGCTTGCAGGGCGGCGTAGAGCTGCGGCGCCTGGGCGCGCTGATCGGGGGTCAGGTAGGCGTTGCGGCTGCTCATGGCCAGGCCGTCGGCCTCGCGCACGGTGGGGCTGACCACGATCTCCACCGGCAGGTTCAGGTCGCGGACCAGCTTGCGCACCGCCACGCACTGCTGGGCGTCCTTCTGGCCAAAATAGGCCTGGGTGGGCTGGACGATGTTGAGCAGCTTGGCCACCACCGTGGCCACGCCGTCGAAATGGCCGGGGCGCATCGCGCCTTCCAGCCGCTCGGTCACGCCGCCGATGTGGATACTGGCGTCGAAGCCGGCCGGATACATCTCCGCCGGCTCGGGGGCGAAGACCAGGTCCACGCCCTCGGCCTCGAGCAGGGCCAGGTCGCGCTCGCGGTCGCGGGGGTAGAGGGCGAAGTCCTCGTTGGGGCCGAACTGGGTCGGGTTGACGAACAGGCTGGCCGCGGCGGCCCCGCACTCGGCCTTGGCCCGGCGCGCCAGGCTCAGATGGCCGGCGTGCAGGAAGCCCATGGTGGGGGCGAAGCCCAGGGCGCCGAGCTTGGCCCGCTCGGCGCGGAATTCGGCGATGGTCGAGAGGACCTTCACGCCACGTCGGTTCCGCTGGGCGGCGTCTCGGCCAGGGCGGCGGCGATCTCGGCGTCGTGGGTGGTGACGCTCTGGGCCGCGGTGGGGAAGGTTCCGGCGCGCACCTCTTCGGCATAGGCGCGCAGGGCGGTCTCGATGACCGCGCCGATCTCGGCATAGACCTTGGCGTGACGGGGCGGGCGTTCGCCGCCCAGGCCCAGCACGTCGTGCCAGACCTGCACCTGGCCGTCGCAGCCGTCGCCGGCGCCGATGCCGATGGTCGGGATCGACAGACGCTGGCTGACCGTGCGCCCCAGGGCGGCGGGCACCAGCTCCAGCACGATGGCGAAGGCGCCGGCGGCCTCCAGCGCCAGGGCGTCGTCCAAAAGCCGGCGCGCGGCCGGGGCGCTCTTGGCCTGGGCGCGCATGCCGATCTGGTGGGTGGACTGGGGCGTGTAGCCCAGATGGCCCATCACCGGCACGCCCATCTCGGTCAGGCGGCGCACGATGGGCAGGGTCTCGCCCGCGCCCTCCAGCTTCACCGCCTGCACCCCGGCCTCGCCCATCAGGCGGCGGGCGGCGTCCACGGCGTCGGGCAGGGTGGCGTAGGACAGGAACGGCAGGTCGGCGATGACCAGGGCCTTTTGCGTGCCGCGGACCACGGCGGCGGCGTGGCGGACCATGTCGTCCACGCTGACCGGCAGGGTGGAGGGATGGCCGTGCACGACCATGCCCATGGAGTCGCCGACCAGCACCACCGGCAGGCCGGCGCGTTCGGCCAGGGCCGCCGAGGGATGGTCGTAGGTGGTGATCATGGCGATCCGCTCGCCACGCCGCTTCATGGCCTGCAGATCGCGAAGGGTGGTGCGCAAGGAGAGTATCTCCGCTTTTGGGGCGGAGCGCGTCTTTGCAGCGGCAGTCGGGCGGCGAGGCCGCTCGCACTTTCGCCTGACGCGCTCTGAGCCGCTTCAGGCCCGCCACCTAATGCCGCTGCGCCCGCGGGGCAAGGGCCGTGGGCCTGATGGCGCAAGCCGGCGAATATCTCTAGGAGAGGAAACGGCCTTCGCCATGATCCGGAGTCGCCATGGCCCTGATGAAGACCGTGATGCGCGCGTCACGCCCGATGCTGCTGGTTCTGGCCGTGCTGGGCCTCGCCGGCTGCGGCCGCTCGGCCGCCGACCGCAAGCCGCCCGAGCCCGGGGATGTGGCCGTGGCCACGGTCAACGACCAGACGGTGTGGGCCTCGGACGTCAAGCGCGAGGCCGTGGCCCAGGGCTTGATCGGCGAGGGCGACCCGCTGGAGCCCAATTCCGAACAGTTCCACCGGGTGCTGGACGAGGTGGTCGACCAGAAGCTGCTGGCCGCCGAGGCCGCGCGCAAGAACCTGCAGGACGATCCCATGGCCCGCCGCCGGCTGGCCGCCGCGCGCGAACGCATCCTGGGCGACGTGCTGGTCGAGCGGATGGTGGCCCAGGTGGTCACCGACAGCGCGATCAACAACCTCTATCAGGAGCAGATCCGGCTCTCCAAACAGTCCGAGGCGTTCAAGGCGCGCCAGATCATCCTGGCCACCCAGCCCGAGGCGGACGCCGTCAAGAAGCTGCTGGCCAGCGGCGCTTCGTTCGAGGCCCTGGCCATGGAGCGGTCCATCGACCAGGCCACCCGTTTCAACGGCGGCGACCTGGGCTCGTTCACCGCCGACGTCATGCCCCAGCCCTATGCCGACGCCTTGAAGACCGCCAAGGCGGGCGACGTGGTGGGCCCGTTCAAGGCGGACGCCGGTTGGGTCTTGCTCAAGGTCGAGGATCGGCGCATCGAGCCCCCGATCAGCCTGGATCAGGCCCGCCCGCAGATCGTGCGGTTCCTGACCTATGACGAGGTGCGCGATCTGTTGGAGAAGCTGCGGTCCCAGAGCAAGGTCAAGATGCTGATCGGGCCCGCGCGACCCGAGCCCGGCGCCCTGCCCGAGCCAGCCTCGGCCCCAGACCTCGCCGCGCCGCCGCTAAAAGGGAAAGCGCCATGAGCAAGCCGCCCAATCCCGTCGCCAAGCCGGCCGAGATCGTCGGCCAGACCCTGGAACGCGCCTTCGACCCGCTGACCACGGCCCTCAAGCGCGCCGCGCTCAAGCGCGCCGACAAGGAGAGCCGCCAGTTCGCCGCCGATCCGGCCAAGGCGGGCAAGGCCGCCAATCCGGTCTCGCCCCTGGCCGTGCCGTTCCCGACGATCCCGCCGATCGCCGGGGTCGAGCTGGCCGTGGGCCGGGCCGGCTTCTACAAGGACGCCCGCGACGACCTGCTGGTGATGCGCTTCCCGGAGGGCGCGGCCTGCGCCGGGGTGTTCACCCGCCATGCCGTGGGCTCGGCGCCGGTGGACTGGTGCAAGCGCCAGCTGGAGGCGGGGGAAGGCGAGGGCGTGCAGGCCCTGGTGGTCAACGCCGGCTGCGCCAACGCCTTCACCGGCAAGCTGGGCGCCGACGCCGCCCGCCGGGTGGCCTCGGCCGTGGCCAAGCGGCTGGGTTGCCGCCAGCGCGACGTGATGCTGGCCTCCACCGGGGTGATCGGGGTGGTGCTGGACGACGCGCGCATCATCCACCGCCTGCCAGAGGTCGAGAGCCGCCTGACCGAGGACGCCTGGGCCGTGGCCGCCCGGGCGATCATGACCACCGACACCTTCCCCAAGGGATCCTACGCCGAGGCGGACATCGACGGGACCAGGGTCAGGATCGCGGGCGTCTGCAAGGGTTCGGGCATGATCGCGCCCGACATGGCCACCATGCTGGCCTTCATCGCCACCGACGCCAACCTGTCGCCGGCCGCCCTGCAGACCCTGGTCTCGCTCTACACCCGCTCGACCTTCAACGTGGTCACGGTGGACGGCGACCGCTCCACCAACGACACCTGCCTGCTGTTCGCCACCGGGGCGGCGGGCGGTCCGCGCATCAGCCGCGCCGGCGACCGGCGCCTGGCCGATTTCCGCGACAAGCTGGAGGGGGTCATGCTCGACCTGGCCCACCAGCTGGTGCGCGACGGCGAAGGGGCGACCAAGTTCGTCAAGATCACCGTCAATGGCGCGGAGAGCGCGGCCTCGGCCCGCAAGATCGCCCGCACCATCGCCGAATCCCCGCTGGTCAAGACCGCCTTCGCCGGCGAGGACGCCAATTGGGGCCGCATCGTCATGGCGGTGGGCCGCGCCGACGAGCCGGTCAATCGCGAGCGGATCAGCATCCTGTTCGGCGACCTGGTCGCCGCCCACGACGGGGCGGTGTCCAAGACCTATGACGAGGCCAAGATGAGCGCCTACATGAAGCGCCCGGAGCTGGAGGTCACCGTCGAGGTGGGCGTGGGCCGCGCCTCGGCCACGGTCTGGACCTGCGACCTGACCAAGCGCTATGTCGAAATCAACGGGGACTACCGCTCCTGAGCCAGGCCCCCGCCAAGCCCATCCTGCTGGTCGCCGCCGCGGCCCTGGTCGACAGCGACGGCCGGGTGCTGATCGCGCGCCGGCCGCAGGGCAAGTCCTTGGCCGGCCTGTGGGAATTCCCCGGCGGCAAGCTGGAGCCGGGCGAGAGCCCCGAGGCCTGCCTGATCCGCGAGCTGGACGAGGAACTGGGCGTCCAGGTCGCCGAAGCCTGCCTGGCGCCGTTCGTTTTCGCCTCACACGCTTACGAATCCTTTCACCTCCTCATGCCACTCTACCTGTGCAGGCGGTGGAGCGGCGCGCCACAGCCGCGTGAACATGAGGCGATCGCGTGGGTGAAGCCCAACAGGATGAGCGAGTACCCGATGCCGCCGGCGGACGCGCCATTGGTGGCGTGGCTGCGCGACTGTCTCTAGCGCGGCGTTCCGTCTCGCAGTTCTGGGCTGACCGCCGCGGGACCACCGCCATCGAGTATGGGCTCATCGTCGCCCTGGTCTTCCTGGTGATCGTCACCAGCGTCACCGCCTTCGGCAACAAGACCACCAACCTGATCAACCGCGTCTCGGTCGCCATCGGCGCGGCCATCGGGCCGTAGGTCAGCCTCTCTCCCCTATAGCGCAGCGGTTTTCTTTGCCCCCTTGCGAAGTGGGGGAACTGTCAGGGCGCAGCCCTGACTGAGGGGGCGTCGCGGCGAGCGCACGTGGGAGCCGCCGGCTCAAAACTGTGCTAGACGGACGCATGAGCGATCATTCAAACGACCCCGAGACTCCGATGGAGCGCGCCCTGCGGATGAAAAAGGCCGCGCTGGCGACCAAGCCGAAGCCGCCGGGGAGCGGCAATTCCCAGCGCATATCGGCCGCTGGCGTGGCGCCCGGGATCTCAAAGCCCGCGCTGCGCAAATAGCCGGGCGCAAAGGCCATGGCCGGTCTCAAGGACAAGCGCGGATTTATCGACACCGATCGGCTCGATCTTTCGGAGCGCAAGGCTGTCGAATATTGGATGAAGCGCTGGGGCGTGACCCGCGACCAGATTGTGGCGGCTCATCGAAAGGTCGGACGTCTGACCAAGGATATCGCCGCAGAGCTCGGCAAGAAGCGCTGAGGCGTCTGCAGCGGCGTTTCTCCTTCTCCCGCCAGGGCGGGGGAGATCAGCCGCCCGCCTTTTCGCCCGTCGATTGCTCGGTTACGCCCAGGGCGTCGGCCAGGCGCATCTTGGCCGAGCCGGGGCGCAGGGGCTGCTGCTGGCCGGGGTCGGGCGCCCAGCCGGTCAGGGTGATGATGTCGAAGGTGGCCACCACCCGCCCGTCGGGCTCGGAGAACCGCTCGGCGTAGATCTCGCAGGCGCGGGCCAGCACCGCGCGCGACAGGGGCCGGCGGGCGCGGTCGGCCAGGGCGTTGGTCTCGCCCATGGCCCGCAGGTCGGCGATCAGCCTCAGCGGATGCTCATAGCGCACGCGCACCCGGTCGATGTCGGCCACGGGCAGGGCGAAGCCGGCCCGCTGCAGCAGGGCGGCGGCGTCGAAGGTGTCGGCGAAGGGCGCCACGCGCAGGCCCGCGCCGTCGGTCAGCTCGGCCTCGGCTGCGGTCAGCGCCTGGCGCAGCTCGGTCAGGCTGGAGCCGCCCAGGATCGCGCCCAGGAACAGGCCGTCGGGCTTCAGCGCCCGGCGCAGTTGGATCAGGGCGCCGGGCAGGTCGTTGGCCCAATGCAGGGCCAGGGCCGAGACCGCCAGGTCCAGGCTGGCGTCGGCGAAGGGCAGGCGTTCCTCGTCCAGCTGCACGCGCGGCCCGTCGCGGCCGGCCAGCATGGCGGCGGAAAGGTCGGTTTCGATCAACAGGCCCACCCGCGCCGCCGCATCGCTGAGCGCCAGCGCGCGGCGGAAGGCGCCCGTGCGCGCGCCCAGGTCGACGGCGACGGGAAAGTTGCGCATGATCGCCTCCAGCCGCTCGACCACGTCCTGGGCGGCGCGGCCCTTGAGGAAATCGGCGGCGGCGTAGCGCGGGGCGGCGCGGTCGAGGCGGCGCCGGTGCAGGGACCGGTCGAACAGGGACGGAGGGGCGCTCATGGATGCGCAACATGGCCGCTCGCCGGGCGAAGGGGAACCCGCCGCGGCGAAATCCGTCCCTCGGTTGGGATTGGTGACGCGCGCGCGCCTGGCCCGCGCCCTGGACCTGGTCTTCCCGCCCCAGTCGCTGGACGGCGGCGCGCGCCCTCAGTCCAGCGGGCTGTCGGCCCCGGCCTGGTCGCGGCTGGCCTTCATCGCCGAGCCCTGCTGCGACGGTTGCGGCGCGCCGTTCGAATACGCCGCGGCCGAGCGCTGCGCCGCCTGCCTGGCCCAGCCGCGCGCCTTCCAGCGCGCCCGCGCCGCGGTGGTCTATGACGCCGCCTCGCGCGATCTGATCCTGGCCTTCAAGCACGCCGACCGCCTGGACCTGGCCAGGCTTTTCGCCGGCTGGATCGGCCGCGCGGCCGCCGAGCTGCTGGCCGAGGCCGACGCCGTCGCGCCGGTGCCGCTGCATCCGCTGCGCCTGCTGTCGCGGCGCTATAACCAGGCGGCCGAGATCGCCCGGCCGCTGGCCCGCGCCCATGGCCTGATCTACTTGCCGGACGCCTTGGCGCGTCGCCGCGCCACCGCCAGCCAGGCGGGCAAGTCCGGCGCCGGCCGCCGCCGCAACCTGGCCGGGGCCATCGTCTGTCCGCCCAAGGCCCATCGGTGCGTGGCCGGCAAGCGCATCCTGCTGATCGATGACGTGCTGACCACCGGCGCCACCGCCGAAGCCTGCGCCAAGGCCTTGAAGGCGGCGGGCGCGGCCCAGGTGGACCTTGCGGTGATCGCCCGCGTGCGCGAGACCACGGTGGACCCTATATGACCGTCTCCGACCGTCCTCACGAGGCCGCCATGGCGCATGTGACCATCTACACCAAACCCTATTGTCCCTTCTGCTCGCGCGCGCTCAGCGTGCTGCAGGCCAAGGGGGCGGACCTGACCGAGATCGAGGCCGCCTTCGATCCGGACAAGCGCAAGGAGATGCTGGCCAAGTCCAACGGCAAGACCACCTATCCGCAGATCTTCATCGGCGAGCGCCACGTGGGCGGCTGCGACGACCTGCTGGCTCTGGACCGCGCCGGCGAACTGGACCCCCTGCTGCAGGCATGAGCGAGCTCTCCGTCGCCCTCGTCCAGCTGCGCACCCCGGCCAGCCAGGCCGCGGCCCTGGCCCAGGCCGAGCCGCTGATCCGCCAGGCCGCCGCCGGCGGGGCGCAGCTGATCCTGACGCCTGAGGGGACCAACCTGCTGCAGCGCGACAAGGTGCTGCAGGCCCAGGCCATGACCACTGTGGATGAAGACGTCTGCGTCCAGGGCCTGATCGCTCTGGCGCGGGCGCTGCAGGTGTGGCTGCTGATCGGCTCGGCGCTGATCCTGGACGCCGACGGCGCGGCCGTGAACCGCACCCTGCTGGTCGATCCGCAGGGCCGGATCGTCGCCACCTACGACAAGATGCATATGTTCGACGTGGACCTGCCTACCGGCGAGCGGGTGCGGGAGTCCGAGAGCTATCGCCCCGGCGAGCGGGCGGTGACGGCCGACACCCCCTGGGCGCGGCTGGGCCTGTCGATCTGCTACGACATGCGTTTTGCTTATCTCTACCGCGCCCTGGCCAAGGCCGGCGCCCAGGTGCTGGCCGTGCCGGCGGCCTTCACCCGGCCCACGGGCGAGGCCCATTGGGAGGTGCTGCTGCGGGCGCGGGCGATCGAGACCGGCGCCTTCGTGTTGGCCCCGGCCCAGGGCGGCTGGCACGAGGATGGGCGCGGCACCTGGGGCCGCTCGCTGATCATCTCGCCATGGGGCGCGGTGCTGGCCCAGGCGGCGGATGACGAGCCGGGGGTGATCTCGGCCAAGCTCGATCTTGACGCGGTGGCGCGCGCACGGCAGGCCATCCCGGCGCTCAAGAATGAGCGCGCTTTCACTGGGCCTGACGCCGCCGCATGATATCATCCGGGTCATGATCAAATACGCGCTGGCCTGCGACCAGGCGCACGAGTTCGAAGGCTGGTTCGGCTCATCCGCCGATTTTGACGACCAGCAGGCCAGGGGCCTGCTGTGCTGTCCCACCTGCGGGTCGGCCTCGGTGGCCAAGCAGATCATGGCTCCGGCGGTGGCTGGGACCAAGGCCCAGCGCGCCGCGCCCGCTCAGCCCCAGCCTCAGGCGATGATGATGGAGGCCATGGGCCGCCTGCGCCGCGAGGTGGAGGCCAATTTCGACTATGTGGGCGACACCTTCGCCCGTGAGGCCCGCGCCATCCACGAGGGCAAGGCCGAAGAGCGCGGCATCTATGGCGAGGCCAGCCCCACCGAGGTGCGCGCCCTGATCGAGGACGGGGTCCGCGTCGCGCCGCTGCCGCCGGCCGCGCCCAAGAAGGGCGAGATCAACTGAGCGGGCGCCTGCCGTGCTCCAAACAGATTTCAGGGGCGCAATTTTAGTTAAGCCAGGCTTAGGAGTGTGCGCCCTATTCAGGGGAGACACCTTCGCTCCAGGCCATGAACCAGATCCTTCGCACGCCCCCCATCGGCTCCAATCTTCACCGGCTGATCTTCTTCAGCCAGGCGGCGGCCCTCACCGGGGGCGAGCTGGACCGCGATCTGCAGGACATCGTCCAGGCCTCGATCCGCAACAATCACGATGCGGCGGTGACCGGCTTCCTGGTCGCGCATCAGGGCTGGTTCCTGCAGGCGATGGAGGGGCCCAAACCGGCGGTGACCGCCACCTTCGAGCGGATCTGCGCCGATCCGCGCCACAGCGCGCCCAAGGTGATCGCCGCGCGCGCCTCCGAGCAGCGCTGCTTCGCCAACTGGACCCTGTGCGCGCGCCGCCTGGATGCGGACGACGCGGCGATGCTCAAGCTGTTCCGCATGGACCAGCGCTTTGACCCGAGCCGGCTGAACGCCAAGACCGCCCTGGCCCTGCTGATGAGCGCCAGCCAGAAGCCGGCCCGCGCCATCCTGTGGCTGTGAGGGGCTGAAGCTCAGCTGATCCAACAGAGCGGGGTCGTATTTCTCGCCGCGCTCCCAACGCTCCTCATCCTCAGGCGCCCGCGTAGTGGGCCTCGAAGGACGCATTGGCGGAGCCGCTGTGCGTCCTTCGAGGCCCGACGCTTCGCGCCGGGCGCCTCAGGATGAGGACCCCGGGAGCGCTAAATATTTCCAGCAGACATCGGCCCTAAGGCGCCTGGCGCGTGACCAGCATCATGTAGTTGATCGACACGTCGTCTGACCGGCTCCAGCGGTCGGCCAGCGGGTTGAAGCTGACCCCGAAGGGGCCTACGACCGCGAACGGCTCGTGGGCCAGGAAGCCGCGCAATTCGTCGGGATGCAGGAACTGGCGCCAGTCGTGCGCCCCGTGCGGCAGCCAGCCCAGCAGGTATTCGGCGCCGATCTTGGCCAGGGCCAAGGCCTTGAGCGTGCGGTTCAGCGTGGCCACCACCATCAGCCCGTCCGGCGCCAGCAGGCCGGCGCAGGCGCGCAGGAAGGCGCCCGGATCGGCCACGTGCTCGATCACCTCCATGTTGAGGATCACGTCGAACGGGCCAGCGCCCTCGGCCAGCAGCGCCTCCACCGTGCCGCAGCGATAGTCGATATCCAGCTCGCCCTCGGCGGCATGGGCCTTGGCCGTGCCGATATTGCGGGCCGAGGCGTCGACGCCGGTGACCGAAAAGCCCAGCCGCCGCATTGGCTCGCTGAGCAGGCCGCCGCCGCAGCCGATATCCAGCAGGCGCAGGCCGGCGAAAGGCTGGCGCGCGGTGACGTCGCGCCCGAAGCGGGCGGCGGCGTGATCGCGGATGAAGCCCAGGCGCACGGGGTTGAACTTGTGCAGCGGGGCGAACTTGCCGGCGGCGTCCCACCACTCGGCGGCGATGGCTGAGAAGCGGGCCACGTCCTCGGGCACGACGCTGGCGCCTTCGGCGTGGTCCTGCGCAGGGTTCGGGGCGGGTTCGGCGACGTGGGTCATGGAGCCAGGGTATAGCGCGCCGCGCGGCCGGGGAAACCCGCAGCGGCGACGGCCGGCGGGGCTGGGCGATATCCTCGCCATATTGCCCCCGCGCTCCGGCGCCGCTAGAAGGCGCGCCTTGTGTCAATTCCATGAGAGCGGGGAGCGCGCTTGTCTCGGCTGGTGATGAAGTTCGGCGGCACTTCGGTGGCCGACCTGGAGCGCATCCGCCGCGTCGCGCGCCTGGTCGCCGCAGAGGTCGCCGCGGGCCACAAGGTGGCGGTGGTGGTCTCGGCCATGTC
>OUWB010147548.1_pt1 | contig 10689 bp, 9 predicted proteins | sample 1779821 | NCBI WGS metagenome assembly OUWB01 (sample SAMEA3914806, study PRJEB12502) | metagenome | biome: forest; material: soil | place: Canada | collected 2011-08-03 | depth 0.1 m
GTATCGCCGATGCCCGCCCACAACAGGTTGCCGAGCCCGATCGACGACTTGATGGTGCCGGTGCGCAACGGCCCGGCCTCGGTCACGCCGATATGCAGCGGGCAGTCGATGGCGTCGGCCAGTTGCTGGTAGGCGGCGACCGTCAAAAAGACGTCCGACGCCTTCACCGAGATCTTGAACTCATGGAAGTCATGGTCGCGCAGGATATTGGCGTGGAACAGCGCACTGTCGACCATGGCGTCGGGGCACGGCTCGCCGTACTTCTCCATCAGGTCCTTTTCCAGCGAGCCGGCATTGACGCCGATGCGCATCGAGCAGCCGTGATCCTTGGCCGCCTGCACGACCTCCCTCACCCGGTCGGCCGAACCGATATTGCCCGGATTGATGCGCAGGCACGCCGCGCCGGCCTCGGCGGCCTCGATGGCGCGCTTGTAGTGGAAATGGATGTCGGCGACGATCGGCACGTTGGAATGCTGCACAATCGTCTTCAGCGCCCGGGTCGACTCGACGTCGGGGCACGAGACGCGCACGATGTCGGCGCCGGCCTCTTCCAGGGCGCGGATCTGCGCCATGGTCGCCTCGGCGTCGGACGTCTTGGTATTGGTCATCGACTGCACGGTGATCGGCGCGTCGCCGCCGACGGCAACCGAGCCTACCATGATCTGGCGGCTCTTGCGCCGTTCGATGGTGCGCCAGGGCCGGACATGGGTATGGTCGTGGGGGGTATGGTCTGGCGCGCCGGCCGGGTGCTGGGTGTCCATGATCGATATCCTTGTGACCTTAAGCTCGCCTAATATCGCGCCGCGCGCCGCGCCGCACAAGACGCCTATAGCAACTTATTGAGGCGCCGGCGTGTCAGTCGCCGGCGCTTCCGGGGCGGCCGAAGAGGAGGCTTCGCCTTTGGGGGTCTCGGCCTTGGGCGCTTCAACCTTGGGCGGCGCCTTGACCTGGGGTGTTTCGGCGGCCGCGGCGGACGCCGCTGCGGCGGCCTTGGCGGCCTTCGGCGTCGGATGGGGGGCGGCGGGCGCCAGCGCCTTGCCCGGCATGTAGGGGATGGGCGCGTCGGAATGCGTCGCCAGCTGCGGCTTTTCCGGGGCCGGCGGCGGCGCCTTGTAGAGGCTCGAGACCTGCCCCTGCGCCGCCTGGTGGGCGTCAAGGGCCGTGGACAGCTGCGCCGCCCGCTGGTTCAACTGGCCGATGGTGGCGGTCGGGCCCTCCATGGTGCCGGCGAATTCACCGTTATAATACATCTCGACGCCGGCCGGATCGGAGACCTCGATCGTCAGCTCCTGCTGTGCGGTCGACGGCAGGCGGTAGGCCTCCCCCTCCCCCAGTTCGTGGGCGAAGTAGACGGTGTTGTCGCTGCCGTGGACGATGAGATTGACACTCTTGGTCGCCTGGACCGTCACGGTCGAGCCTTCCGGCGGCGCCCCGTAGACGGCGCCTCGCGGATTGAAGGACTTGCGGGCCTGCAGCACGTCCTGGACCGGCACCGGCGCCGACTGGTCGTGATTGCTGGCCGCCGAAATCGAGGCGAAGCCGTCTTCGAGGCCCGGCGTGACGTAGGGCGGCGGGATGTCCTGGTCCTTGGGCGCCGGCGCCGAGCGCGTGACATAGACGACGCCGTCACGGATCATCGGCACGCCGGCCGCCCAGGCCTGGCTGGCCAGGTTGCCGGGCCCGGCGGCCTTGGACGACAGCAGGTTCGGATTGTGCTGCAGCACGTTCCACACGGCAACCGCAGCGACCAGGCACATGGCCGCGGTCACATAGAGCCGGTAATTGGGCTTTAGATCCTCGATCGCCGTGCCGGACGGCGCGTGCAGCCGCGTCGCCGATTCCGCCACTTCGATCTTGAACATGTCGGCCAGGGCCTCCTCGTCGAGCCCCAGCGCCTTGGCATAGGCCTTGACGTGGCCGATGGCGAAGGCGCGCGACGGCAGCACATCGTAGGCCGCCTGTTCCAGGGCCTCGAGGAAGGTGCGCCGCACCCGCGTGATCTCGACGACCTCATCCAGCGTCAGCCCCTTGGCCTCGCGCGTCGTCTTCAGGATTTCGGCCAAATGGAAACGGTCAGCCGGAGCGTTGCCCGACGGGCGGCCCTGCGCGGCAGCACCCAGCCCGTGATAAACCCCCTCATAGGCGTCGTCTTCGATTACACTCGGGGTCGTTTCGGAACTCATGAGACCTCGTTACTCCATCAAGTGGACACAAACACAGCCGCCTGCAAATTTCAACAAATCCGCGTCGTTCGTGACGCGAATTTTACTTAACATCCGTCCGCGCCAAACTCCGTTTGCGCGAAACGCCAACTCGGTTTATGAGGGCGGACTTTCCCGCTCTCAAAGCCCGGTTTTTTCATGCCCGCAGCCTTCGACGACTTGTGGATCGGCCAGGGCGCCTCATTGGGCGCCGGCGTTATTTCCGAAACCGAACTCGAAGCCTTCTGCAAGATGTACGCCCCGCATTGGGACCAGGCCGAGGGCGTCCCCGACGCCCTGATCTTCGTCCTGTGGTCGAAACTGGAAACCGAAGCCTCCAGTGCCTGGCCGCAGACCAAGCGCCTGGCCGTCGATGCCCTGCGCTGGTCGCGTAACCCGCCGCCGGGCGAACTGCTGCGCGGCCGCATGACCGTCATGGGCAAGGACGCCGTCGGCGACACCAAGGGCGTGGTCATCGCCCAGCATGACCTGCTCGATGAAGCCGGCCGGCTGGTTTTCTCCTGCCTGACCCGCTCGGTCTTCCAGCGCCTGCCCAAGGCCCCGGAAGCCTAGGCTCGCGCACCGCGCCGTCCGGCCTAAGGATACTCGGAATGGATAAGTCGACCTATCAAGCCCGGGTGGCCGAATGGATGATGACGTGCTTCGGCGCCGATATCACCAACAGCCTCCAGGAGCGTTGTTTCCGGTTCTTCGAAGAGGCCGGTGAACTGTGCCAGGCCCTGGGCATGACCGAGGATCAGGCGCGCGACCTTGTCGCCTATACCTGGAGCCGGCCGGCGGGCGAGCCCGCGCAGGAGGTCGGCGGCGTCATGGTCACCCTTGCCGCGGCATGTCATGCGGCCAACCTGTCGATGGCGGAGGCCGGTGAAACCGAGCTGGCCCGGATCAACACGCCCGAGACAATCGACCAGATACGGCGCAAGCACCAGGCCAAGACACTGCGGACGCAGATTAACGCAGAGTTTTAAACGGGTTCGGCTATCGGAACAGATGGACAAATGAAAAAGCCCCGGATCACTCCGGGGCTTTTCCTTATGCAAGATTGCCAAGCTTAGTTGATCGGCGAAGCGCCGTTATTGCGCTCAATCGTCAGGGCGATCAGCTTGTCCCAGGCCAGCAGCGAGTTCAGGTGCGCGTAGATGTGGGTCAGGGCACCGTTGTCGCGCAGCTCGACCAGCTTTTCGCCGGACAGCTCGGCCAGCTTTTGCTCGTCGACCGCGAAATATTCGGCGATCTTTTGCGGCTCACCCGTCGTGCCGTCAGCATTTTGCGGACGATACAGGGTTTCGCGCGGCGACAGCAGGTTCAGTTCGCGCAGCAGGCTGACGAACGATTCCGTGCGACGGCGCTCCTGTTCGAAGTCCGAGCAGAACTGCATCGCGTTTTCGACATAGGGCGTCGCCTTGCCGTTTTCGAAGAAGGGCACGTCCGGGTTGACGGCGCGGACCATCGGGGCCAGCGTGTCGACGCACAGGATCATACGCTCTTCGCGTTCGTCATTGGCGAACACGAAGGGATAGCGGCGGGCGAAGGCCGGCAGGTAGGCGTCGGAGCGGAAGTTGCCTTCGGCCGAGACGAACACGTTCTGCGCGGCCGACAGGCCCATGGCCGCCACCGGCATGTAGCTTTCGCCGATAAAGACGATCGGGTAGCTCAGCGAAGCCGCCGGGAATTCGGCCACGGTCAGCGGCACGACATTGGTTTCCGCGACAAAGGCGTGCGGATGCGGCGTGGCGCTGATGCCCATGGCGCCGTGCGCCTCGGGGCTCAACGGCTCCGGGTTCTTGTAGAACAGGACATTGCCCGAAAGCGTCGCGTCGTTGGTGTTTTGTTCGGCCATGGGATCGCTTGAAATGGGTTGGGTTGCGAAAGGGAAGGTCGCTTCTAACCCAACCCCGGCGCACGGGCAAGCCGGGTAACGGTTTTAGGGAAGTGACCTTGCTCACATTTCGGATAAGGCGATCATTTTCACGCGTTTAGGTATGCGGACGGCTAGACTGTGCTGCGTTTACGAGGAAACGCAGCACAGTCTAGATTTTTGCTTGGTCGCGCAATTTAACCGAAAAGTGATGTCCACTTTGTCGGATTGCGCTCTAGAAATCCTTGCTCAGGCCGACAAAGAAACCGCGCCGCGGGCCCCATTGCGGAGCGCCGACACCGACGCCGGACCCATCGCGGATCTCGTAGGCCCGGTCGAAGGCGTTGATCACGTCAAGCCGTGCATCGACGCCGCCCGCCCAGTCGAGATGCTGGCTGACGCTCATATTGACCTGGACATAGGCCGGCAGGCGCTCGCCATTGGGAATGCCGTTGCTGCCGTCGGCGCGCAGGCCCGAGCCGTAGATGGCGTCGAACGACATGTGCGTCTGACCGATCCGGTAGGTCGCGCCGGCCGAGGCCGAGGTCGTCTGGTCGTGGTCGAGATAGATGTAGTGGTTGGCGATATAGGCCAGTTCGTCCGGGGCGAAATTGAACTGCGACGAGACGATGTCCTCGCCCTGGGCCTTGGCGATGGCCAGGTTGGCATAGGTGGTCAGCGGACCGTTGTCGTAGTCGAAGGTGAACTCGGTGCCCTTGTTGCGCCCGTCCTTGTAGTTGAACGGCGTCAGGATGATCGGCGCGCCGAACTGGCCCTCGTCCAGCAGGTCGCGCGAAGACCGTGCATAGCTGTCGATGCCGATGACGATGTGCGCCCCGATCTTCTGCTGGGCGCCCAGGTCGTAATAGTTGTCGCGCTCGGCATAGGGCAGGTCGTTCTGGCCGGCGATCTTGAACGAGGTGCCGGCGAACAGGCTCTGGGTATTGTTGGAGATCAGCTCGTTGGGCGGCGGCGTGAAATAGCGCGCGTAACCGCCATGCACGGTCGTCCCGTCCAGCGGTGTCCACACGAAATTGATGCGCGGGCTGAGCTGGGATTCATTGCGGTAGGAATTCAGCTGGTCGTAGCGCAGGCCGTAATTGATGACCAGGGGCTTCAGCGGCTTCCACTCGTCCTGGACATAGAGGCTGACCGTGTCCGAGGTCTTCTGGCTGTTGTCGCTGATCACGGTCGGGATATCCGAGGTCTGGTTACCCTCGGCATCCAGCATGAAGACGTGGCTCAAGGTATCGCTCTTGCTGTCGTCGCTGGAAGCGATCAGGCCGCCGCGGACCGTATGTTCGTTGCTGATCATCCATGAGCCCTCGGCCTGGATGCCGACCGAGGTATCGGTCTTGTCCGCCGACTGGGCGACCCCGTTGAAGGCCAGTTCCGCATCCCAGTCGGGCGTGTAGACCAGTTGCGAGGTGCGCGCGAAGACCGACACCTGGGCGGTGACCGGCCCCATGCTGCGCAGATAGGAGGCGATGACGAAGTCCGTCGTCTCCTTCTGGTGCGACTGGAGATTGTTGCTGAAGAACTCCGGCACCCCGTTGACCGTATAGCCGTCGCCGTCGGCGATCGAGTTCAGGCCCGGCGTATTGGGGATCTGGAAGCTCTGGTCCGAAATGCCGGCGATCAGCGAGACGCGGCTGTCGTCGTCGATAATGTGGTCGTAATAGCCGAAGCCCATCAGCTGTGCCGTGCGGTCGTGCAGCGGTGTTTCGGTATTGTAGGGGCTTTCGACACCGAGTTCGTTCTGCTTGTAGCTCAGCGAGCCGAAATAGGTGTCGTTGCCGTTGGAGCCGCCATAGGTGACCGACGGCTCGAAATCGCCATGGCTGCCGCCATAGACCGACACTTCGCCGCCGTTCTTCAGGCCGGTCTGGGTGGTGACATTGATGATCGCGGCCGTACGCAGGCCATACTGGGCGGGCAACGCGCCGGTGATCATCTCGATCGAACGCGCATAGCGCGGGCTCAAGACCTCGCCGAAGCTCGACAGGCCCTCGGGCAGGATGATGCCGTTCAGGCGATACTGAACACCGTCGTGGTCGCCACGCACATGAAGTTGGCCGAAGCTGTCCTGGGCGACGCCGGGCGCCTGCAGGATCACGTCGCTCAACGAGGCATTGTCGCCGCCGGGCAGCGCCTTGACGACGGCTTCCGGCACCGTATAGCTCGACGCGCCGATATTGGGCTGGATCGCCTGCTGCGCGGCGTCGAGCCGGCGCGCGCGGATGACGACTTCCGTGGGCTTGTCATCGCCCGTGGGCGCCGCCGATTTGGCCGCCGGGGGTGTAGACTGCGTCTGGGCCTGGGTTTGGGCCTGGGCGACGCCGGCGCTCAGCGCCAGCAGCGACAGGCTAACCAGCCACGCCGCCTTGTTCATCGTCCGTTTGCTCATACTCAACTCCAAAATGCCGCTCAAAAGGCTGCCCACAATGCTGCCCAAAAAATTGCTGCAACGCACCCCGGTTATGGAATAACCTGTAAAGCGTCAAGTTAAATAGTGAAACACTATAACATATATCCTGTAACGACCGATACGACACGTCGACTCTATTCCCGCGACTTGCGAAATCGCGCCCGAGCGCTTACCTTGGCGGCATGAGCCACGCTTGCGACCACGCCCACGATCACGATCACGACCTCAAGCCCGATGAGCGCGCCCTGCGCCTGGCCGAGGCCCAGGCGCTATGCGCCGAGGCCGGCGAGCGCATGACCTCGTCGCGGTTGCGCACCTACGAGCTGATCCTCGAGGCCAATGCACCGGTCAAGGCCTACGACGTCATCGACCGCTTTCACCCCGACGGCGCCGCCAAGCCGCCGACGGTCTATCGCGCGCTCAGCTTTCTGGAGCAGATGGGGCTGATCCATCGCATCGAAAGCCTCAACGCCTTCGTCGCCTGCGAGACCCGCAACGAAAAGCACACGGCCGGCTTCCTTCTGTGCGACTGCTGCGGCCAGAGCGTGGAAATCGCCATTCCCAATGTGTCCGAGATTCAGGCCAGCGCCGGCAAGGCCGGTTTCAGCCTGAACCACATCACGCTCGAAGCCCGCGGCCTGTGCGGCGCCTGCCAGCAGGATTAGTTTTCTTTTATTAGCTCAAACGCCGCATGGCTCCTCGCATGAGCTCGGGCGGCCCATCTTGAGATAAAGAAATGGCGCCCTTGCCGAACGCAAGCGTGTTCGGACATGAGCTCAAATGCCGCATGGCTCGCGCGCTCAGGACGGAGTGACGCATTTAGCGACACGAGGCGCCGGAAATCCACGGCCTGGACGTTAAGAGAGCGCTCGTTATGCAAACGGTTACCGTTTGCATATATCGCCACATCAACGACTCAGCTAAGCCCATAGTCCATTCATGGTTATAGCCCCCTCGCCGACTCCCTTACCCGGCGGGCTTTCCGGAAACGCTCATGTCCGCAGCGACCCTGCAGCCTATCCACCCGTCGTCCTTGCGGGAAACGCTTGACCTTCACACCATGTTCAAGGCGCGCAAGCCCGGCGGGCGGCTGGCCAACCTGTCCTATCTCGACCTGACCGATATCGAGCTGGAAGGCGTCGATCTCAGCGACGCCAACCTGACCGGGGCGCGTCTTTACGGGGCCTCGCTGCGCGACGCCAATTTCGCGCGCGCCAACCTGTTCGGTTGCGACCTGCGCAATGCCGACCTGCGCTTTGCCGTCCTCGACCGTGCCGACCTGCGCGGCGCCTGCCTGCGCGGCGCCAACCTGACTGGGGCGTCGCTGATGGGCGCGGACCTGCGCGAAGGCCAGATCGCCTTCAAGGACGACCGCGAAGGCTACCGGCTGATGAAGCACGAGCGCCGGCCGGGCGAGCTCGACTACGCCATCCTGTCGGGCGCCGACCTTAGCGGCGCCAAGATGACGGGCACCATGGCCGTGTCGACCGATTTCCGCGACGCCAACCTGTCGGGCGCCATCATGTCGCATGCCAAGCTGCGCAAGGCCAATCTCGACGGCGCCATGCTCAAGGGCACCGACTTGTCGGGCGCCGACGTCACCGGCGCCACCTTGCGCGACGCGGTCATGGACGGCACGACGACCGGCGGCTGCAACCTGCGCGAAGCCGACACCACCGGCATGCTGGACGCGCCGATCAGTGTGTTCATCGACGATATGCCGCTGGAGGACCTGCTCGACCAGCACGAGGCCTGGACCCGCACCGGCGGGGCCACCGGCGCGCGCCAAACCATTACCGGCGTGGATTTCCGCTTGGTCAAGCGCATGAGCAAGCGCCTGCTGTCGACCGTCTCCGTCGAGAGCAGCATCTTCTTCGGCATGGACATGCAAGGCATCCAGCTGCAGGGCGCCAACCTGGCTGGGGTCGACCTGCGTCGCGCCAATTTACGCGGGGCCGACCTGCGCGGCGCCAAGCTGATCGGCGCGAAACTGGCCCATGCGCAATTGGAAGGCGCCAATCTCGGCCCGCTCGACCTGGGCGGCGGCCGGCTGCTGCGCACCGACCTGACCCGCGCCGTGCTCAGCCACGCCGACCTGAGTCATGCCGACCTGACGCGGGCCCGCATGATCGAGACCAGTCTCGACAATGTCCGCGACAAGGGTTGCAATTACACACTCACGGAACGTGAGTGATGGCGCCCCTGCGCTAGATCCACTTCCTGGAGCGCAGCCACCACAGCAACCCGCCCGCCACGGCGACCATCAGCCCGATGCACCAATAGAACGCGCCCCTGGCGTGCAGGAACGGGATGTCCTCGAAATTCATGCCGTAGATCGAGGCGATCAGGGTCAGCGGCAGGAAGATCACCGACACGACCGAGATCACCTTCATGACATTGTTCTGCTCGACGCTGATCAAACCCAGCGCCGCGTCGAGCAGGAAGGACATGTTGCCGGTAATGTAGCTGGCATGGTCGGACAGCGACGTCACGTCCTGGCTCATGGTGCGCAGCCGGTCGCGGAAATCGACCAGCGCGCCGTCCCGCAAGCCGACGACGTCAGGCTCAAGGCCGTGGGCGAACGCCGTCAACCGTGCCAGCGAGACCAGCGAGTCGCGCAGCCGGGCGATGGTGTTCTGGGCGTCGCCGATCTCGACCAATGCGTCTTCGAGCCGCGTCTCGCGCTTCGTCCGGAAAATGCCGTGCGACACCGCCTCGATGCGGTCCTCGGTCTTTTCGATCAGGTCGGCGGTGCGATCGATAATGACGTCAAGCAGGCTGAGAAAAGCCTGCTGGCCGGTCTTCATCATGCCGGGATCCTTGTCCGCGTGGCCGCGCAGGATGCGCACCGCCGCGGGGTCGATATAGCGGATGGTGACGAGCCGGTTGCCGACCAGCACAAAGGTCATCGGCCCGGATTGCAGGCGCGTCTGGCCGCCGAAGAAGGCGACCTGCGCGGTCATGAAGGCCGCACCTTTTTCCAGGTAGAGCCGCGACGAGGTCTCGATCTCGTCCATGTCCTCGCGCGTCGGCAAGGGCACGCCGAGCTCGGCTTCGAGCCTGATCTCTTCTTCGCGCGTCGGATTATAGAGGTCGCACCAGACGACCCCGCCCTCAAGCACAGGCGTCGCGGCGTCATCGATCCGGTCCGGTCTATGCAGGCTCAACACGATGGGGCTCCTCAGGACAACAGGCCCTGATTAGCGGTCACCCTCGTTTAATATCGATGTGGAGGGCCTTACGGGCGCGCCAGGGTCTCGTTGCCGTGCGATTGGGCGCCGGCGGAGGTCACGGCATGGCCGGACGGATTGGCGGTGAGTTGCGAGGCCAGTTGCGAAGCCGAAGCGCCCGTGATCTGGGCGCTGGCGGCGACGGCGCGAGCCGAACCTTTACCTTCACCGTGGACGACGGGACGTTCCGGGGTCAGCGCCGCCTTCAGGTCGTCAGGCAAATTGGCCGGCGCCGGCTCGGCGACGGCGACCTGGGTCGGCGCCACGGTCCTGGCCGGTTCCGCCTTGGCGATTTCAGCCTTGGCGCCTTCCGGGACGTCCTTGTTGCCGGACATCGAGGCCACCAGTTGCTGGCCCATGGTCTGGCCGCTTTGCGCCGCCTGATAGATGAAGCCGTAGGTCGAATAGACGGTGGTGCCCAGGTCGTTCAGCGGGCCGTACCACACCTTGACCTTCGACCAGTCGCCCTTGTCGGAGACGTCCATCACGTTGACGTTCTCTTCGACGCGGCCGCGGTGGCCGGCGACCGGCGACCAGTTGGCGTGGGTAACCTGGATATAGCGGTCGGTGATGACCTGCGAGACGACGGCGACGTGGCCGAGCTTCATCTTGCCTTGCGAACGGAAGACCAGCACAGCGCCGGGCTTGGGCGCCTGGCCTTCGTCATACTTGCCCGTGGCTTTTTCCCACCAGGTCCAGGCGTCACCAAAGATCTGCATACCCGTCACCTGACGGGCGAAGGTCACGCACTGAAGGTACGGCGAGGACGAACGCGATTGTTCCGACCGTGCCGTCGTGTGTGTCTGACGCGCCAAAGCAGGGCTGGCGACACTTAAGGTTAACGCGGCACACAAGCAGGCCGTCACAGCATTCTTCACGCAAAACCATCCATGCGCTGTTGTTCCTGTGTCTTTGGTACAACGAAGAAATAAATTTTCAAACTACTTTTTG
>OUWB010003562.1_pt2 | contig 10666 bp, 8 predicted proteins | sample 1779821 | NCBI WGS metagenome assembly OUWB01 (sample SAMEA3914806, study PRJEB12502) | metagenome | biome: forest; material: soil | place: Canada | collected 2011-08-03 | depth 0.1 m
TCGTCGTTCATCGCCATGCGGGCAAAGGTCTCGCGTATGTCGCGCGCCGAAGCTTTCGGATCGGGATTGCCGTTCGGGCCTTCCGGATTGACGTAGATCAGGCCCATCTGCACGGCGCCCAGCGTCTCGTGCAATTCGCGCTCGCCGCTGTAGCGCTCATCGCCCAGCCACGCGCCTTCCGGGCCCCAGAAGAGCTCTTCCGGCTCCCAGGTGTCGGCGCGGCCGCCGGCAAAGCCGAAGGTCTTGAAGCCCATCGATTCGAGCGCGACATTGCCGCTCAACACATAGAGATCGGCCCACGACAGGCTTGACCCGTATTTCTGCTTGATCGGCCACAGCAGGCGGCGCGCCTTGTCGAGATTGGCATTGTCGGGCCACGAATTGAGCGGCGCAAAGCGCTGCTGGCCGCCGCCGGCCCCGCCGCGTCCGTCGCTGGTGCGATAGGTGCCGGCGCTATGCCAGGCTAGGCGGATAAACAGCCCGCCATAGTGGCCGAAATCGGCCGGCCACCACTCTTGCGAGTCGGTCATCAGGGCATGCAGGTCCGTAACCACCGCATTGAGATCAAGCGCCTTGAAGGCCTTGGCGTAGTCGAAGGCCTCATCCATCGGATTGGACGACTTTGAATGGGCGTGCAGGCTGGTAAGGTCGAGTTGGTTCGGCCACCAGTCGCGGTTGCCATGACCGCGCGCGGCGTGCGGGAAGGGGCACTTGCCCGCTTCGCCTTTTTCATCTGCCTCGCTCTTGTCGTTGGAATGAGTATCCATGGTTCGCTCCTTGTGTGGCGGTTGGATCGTACGCGGCACTATGGGGATCGACGGAGAGATAAGTAAAATCGATTTTCTTTTTGAATTTTATAAAATAAATCTATGACGAAAGGCGCATTCGGGCGCACGATCTTCTAGGCCGCGTCCGCGCCTTTGTGGATCGGATTCCGTCATGATCCCAGAAAGTTGCGCGGCGCGTGATCATGCGCCTCGCCGCGAGAAGCCGCCTATCCGGGAGATTTGTCCGGGCGGGCGGAAACCGGTTGTTCGCCCGCCCAGGCCAACTGGGTCAGTACGCCGGCATAGTTGACCTGCTGGCCGTTCTGAAAATCGCTGACAGTGGCGATCAGGTTGCGAATCCGGGTGCGGTCGGCATCGGAAGCGTTCGACGCCAGATATAACAGGCGGCGCAACCGCCGCAGCGCGTCCGCCTGGCTGTCATCATAGGTTTTAAGCCGGGCAATGGCGTCGCGCGCCTGCCGCCAGACGTCGTTACCGACGGCGATCCCCGGCGCCGTCACGGCTTGGCGGGCCGCGTTCAGCAAGGTCGAGCCCTGCGGGTCCTGGAACACGGGCATCAGGGCGGCGTATTGCGCGTTCAGGCCCGGGTCATCGAGCGTTTGGCCGGCGCCGAAGCATTTCTGATAAGACAGGAACAGGGTCTCGTCGTCGACAGGGCAGGCGGGTGCAGTCGCCAGGGCCGCCTTGACCAGCGCGACCACGTAGGCATGGGCGCCATCGTCAACGGGGCTGTAGCATTGCGACCAATGGCCGTCCCGCCCGTCCCCGGACAGGAAAGCCGCGCTCCAGCCATGGCAGATCGGTGGCGGCGGCGCGTCTGTTTGTGCGGTGAGGGACGGTGTCGGAGGCGGCGGTGGCGCAAAGGCCGCGGCTTCCAGTTTCGCCAGCGCGTTCCAGGTCTCGACGGGCAGGGGCTGAGTCTGCGACCGCCAGCCATGATATTGCAGCCGCAGAACGGCCCGGCCGTCGCCATAGCGCTCGATCTCGATCCCCGGCGTTCCGAGAATCCAATAGGGATCATGAATAAGAACCCGCCTTACGTCGCGATGGGCCTCCACGACGTCCTCGATCGGCGCAAAGCCGGCGTCGACGAACGGACGCGCGCGCAGATGCAAGGCCGTATCGTCCGGCGATGGGGTTTGCGGTTCGGCCTGAACGGGAGACGACAGCACGAAGAGTACGAGCAGGCATAAAAACCATGGCGTACGCAGCATATCGTTCCCCTTTTGAGTGCGGCCGCTCGACCATAGCAAGAATTGGCGAATCTGCAACGCGGCATGGCGGCGTTGTCGTTGCGCGCACAGGATGTACCCTGGGGCGAGAATGCGTGCTATAAGCGATCGTCTGACGGGGGGCTTATATGCAACGTGACTCTTCAAAACCATGGTTCGCGCCGAAGCTTTATGGCTACGGTTCCGGCCTGCCGATCGCCTGGCAAGGATGGGCCTTGCTTGCGGTCTATTTTCTGATTGTCGGCGGCGCCACGACGGGTCTGCCCGCTCTTATTTCAAACCCGACGATCCTGCTGGCTGCGATCCTCGGCATCGTGGGGGCGGCCACGATTATCCTGTTGATCGTCTGCGCGCTGAAGACGCAAGGCGGCTGGCGTTGGCGCTGGGGCGGAAAGCCCTGACCTATTCGGCCGCTTCCACTGCCGACTTTTCCTTGTCCTGGATATAGTCGCGCGACAGCGAAAGCTCCCGGCCGTCATGCGTCCATTCCGGCGGCATCCACAGGTACTTCCACTTGTCCTGCCAGCGCGGCGCGCTGTTGATGCGGTCGCGCAGCCAGAACAGGCCGGCCAGTTCGGTGCGGATCGGGTTCTTGTCGTAATAGGGCGTGATCAGCCCGACGATCGCGCGCTCTTCTTCCTTCTGGAAGGTGCCGAGCAGCCGGTCGAGGATCACCGTGCACTGCGAATAGTTCTTGTCGATGTACTTTGCCTGGACGCCGTGATGGGCGCGGTGGTTCGAGGGCGTGGCGATGAATTCCTCGAGGATGCCCAGCTTGGGGATATAGTCGGCGTGGTTGAAGATGCCATAGATCGACTTGATGGCGTGCATGCCGAGGAAGATGCCCGGCGGCAGGCCGAGAAACGCAAAGGGCACGGCGCATAGGAACAGCACGATGTTGCCGTCGATCAGAAAGCCGCGCGGCGCCACGGTAAAGTTGAACTCGTTCGACGAGTGGTGAACCTGGTGAAAGGCCCAGAACAGCCCGACGCGGTGGCCGATGCGGTGGTCGATATAATAACAGATCTCGTGCGCCACGAAGGCCAGCGGGATCGACCACAGGAAGGGCAGGGGCCCGATCAGGCGCCAATGGTCGAAGACCCAGATATACAGGACCATCGGGGCGATGGCGCTGATCAGGAAGTCGAAGGCGTAGTCGATGCCGTTGATGACGATATTGTTGAGCGCGTCCATGTGGTCGTAGACGCCGGGCTTCAGCAGCACATAGCCGAGCCACTCGGCGAAGATCATCAGGAAATAGGCGGCCGCGAGCCCCCAGAACCCGTCGTCGCTACCCATGTAATTGACGAAGGCGCCGGTCGCGGCGACGACCTGGCTCAGGAAATGATGCATTGGCCGTGAACTCTAAGTCGGGGCCCGTCCGGGCCCGAGGTGGACGTACGCGCAGGTCCCCATTTGCTGCGACGCCAAATTTACCGAAAATTGATGGCCGGAGCAAGGCGGTGACCGATCAAATCGGTAGAGCCGGATTCAACAGGGATCGCACGAGCATTGCCCTCTCCCCGTGCAACGGGGAGAGGACGACCAGCAAGCCCGAAGGGCGCAGATGGTCGGGTGAGGGGCCAATGCGGCGGCCGATTTAGCCCCTCACCCGATCGCCTTCGTTCGGCTCTCGTCCTCTCCCCGTTGCACGGGGAGAGGGCAAAAAGCTTGTGCAGATCATAGGCGATAGCCTTGGCAGGGATCAGGCGATGCGCCGGCCGTCCGTGGCGACCAGGCGCAGGTGGGCGGCGCGGACCACACGGTGGTGTTCGAACAAACGCGCCGAGTCGAGCGCATAGAGGCCGATCGCGCCGTACGGATTGGCCGGCATCGGCGTCAGGGTCTGGTAGATGCCGACGAAGCGGTCGACCACGCCGTCGCGGTTCAGCATCGGGCACAGACAGATTTCGAAGCTGACCGTCTCGCTTTGAGACAAGGGAATGTCCTCGCCGGCGCGCATCGCTTCACGCGACAGCCACGGCGCCGACAGCTTGAGAATCAGCGGCTGCTGGTGGCGTTGCGCCATCAACAGGGCGGTTTCCACCGTCTTGAGGAAGGGTTTGCGAAACAGCGAGGTAAAGCTGTTGCCGCGCAGCTCGAAGCCATGAAACGCCACGAGAAAGCCACCGGACAAGCGAAAGCGATAGGCGGGATCGACGGTCGAGATCATCAGCATCTGCGGCACCAGGCTCTTCAGGTGCACGGGATCGAACCGCTCGCGCGGCGGGGCGCGGTCGGGGCTGTCCTGCAGGCCGCGCCAATAGCTGAGAAATGAAACTGTGCTGGAATGGGGCACTTGCGTCTCCGTTGCCACGCAATGACGCAAATTGCTTGCCGGAATTGGTGGAATTCCGGGATTGTTTAAGGAAAACGCAAGTTTGGGCCGGTATGGTTTTTGCTTCAGAGGGGCGCAAAGCCGCCTTTACCCGGCCGCAAAAGCCATAACGGAGCGTTTTATGCGCGCACTCTTCGCGAAATTCGTCACCACCGTCTTCGGTGCGGGCCTGATGATGTCGGCCACTGCGGCTCTGGCCTGCAATACCGGCTGTCCGTCGTCGCCCCCGACCCCGCCGCCGTCCTCGACCTCGTCGTGCGGCTGTGAAACCGGCGGCAACGGGGGTGGTGGTGGCCATCACGGTCACGGCGGCGGCGGCAACAATTCCGACGTCAATATCAATGTCAATGTCGAGACCAGCACGCAGACCGACACCAGCGCCAATGCCAAGGCGGCGGTCGCCAATTGGAACGCGGGTTTTGCGGCGACCGGCGCCAGCAGCTCGGGCAATGGCTATAGCAATTGGACGGAATCGGCGGGCACCCCGCAGAATGCCGGCGCGCTGAACGTGGAAACCGGCGCCGCCGCCTTCGATATGATCACCGAACGCCGCACCGTGACGCGTACCCTGGTCCTGCAGGCGTCGTGCATCGACGATACCGGCGTGCCGCACCCGGCCTCGCAGGTCAGCGCCGAGCGCGCCATCGCCAATGAATATATGGGCGAAGTCTATCGCTGCATCGCCGGCACCCACATGCAGGTGACCATGGCCGATTTCGGCATCTGTGACGACTTCGGTGGCGCTGCCGGCGAAACCCGCGTCTCGGAAAGCGAAAGCTCGAGCTACAGCCGTTCGGAAAGCCATTCGTCGAGCGGCTTCGATAGTGGTTATCAAGGTGGCGAAGGCTACCAGGGCCAAGGTTACGGCCAGGGCGGTCAGGTCGACGCCGGTCCGTGCAGCCCGCAGGCCCTGGCCTGCTCGGCTTCGGGCGGCTATTCGGCACAGGGTGGCAGCTACCAGGGCGGCGAAAGCCACGAAGTGTCCACCGGCGGCGCGCGTCGCGCCGGCTGTTCGGGCAACGCCATGGACCTTAGCCATGTCAATTTCGACGGCGGCAAGACCATGACCTGCCAGAAGGGCGACGCCCTGTGGTTCGACCACGGCAACCTGACCTGCAAGGCGCAGATCCCGCAGCGCCAGTGCAATGAACGTTCGCTGCTGCGCCGCTTCGGCGTCGGCCTGAAGGTCCTGACGGTGACCCGTGTCGAAACGATGCAGCGCCAGGTCGCGCGTCAGGTCGAACGCACCTCCAGCGCGTCGATGACCTTCGACGGCGGCGTCGGCGGCTTCGTCGAATAAGACTTCGAATAAATAAGTAAGTACGTACACAACTTGAAACCCCCGCCGTCACCGGCGGGGGTTTTGCTTTTTTTTGCCGCTCAAACGCCGCGAGGCTCCTCGCACGAGCTCGGGCGGGCGGTTGCCCTTGCCGACGCCTGAGGCGTCGGAGTGAGCTCAAGCGCCGTATGGCTTTTTCAGTGCTCGCTACTTCGCCGGCGCGGGCACCGTCGTATCGGCGGCGGCGCTGGCCTTGGCCGAGGGCTTGACCTGGATGCGCAGCGCCTTCGACATGTCGAGATACTGGTTGGCCAGGGCCTGGATATCGGCCGCCGTAACCTTCAGATACTGGTCGCGGCGCGTGCGGATGGCGTCGAGCTTGCGCGGATCGGTCATCGAGCCGGGCAGGGTCTGTTCCCAATAGGCATTGGTCTTGAGCTCCGAATCCATCTTGTCGATGACCGGCTTCTGCGCCCGGGCCAGTTCGTCGGCGGTGATCGGATGCGCCTTCAGGTCGGCGGCAATACCGGCGACGTCGTCATAGAAGGCCTGGTCCGTCTCGGGCTTCACCTCGGCCGAGGCGCTGATATAGCCATAGCCGGTAAAGGTCTGCGAATTGGTCTCGCCGGCGTTCGGGCTATAGGCGATCGCCTGCTGGCGGCGGACGATATCGGTCAGCCGCAGCGTGATGACTTCCGCCAACATGGTCAGCCCGCGGGCGCGCTGGGTGTCGCTGAAGAAGTCGGCGCCCGGCCAGGCGACGAAGGCCAGGTCCTGGTCGGCGCGGCCGTCGTGTTCGAAAACCTGCTTCAAATCACCGGTCGGGAAGCGCAACTGGTCGGCATCGGCCGGCACCGGCTGCGGCTGGCGCGGCGCCAAGGTGGCGAAGGTCTTGGCGACCTGGGCCTCGGCTTCGGCTTCCGTAATGTCGCCGACGATGGTGATTTCCACCGGCGCCGTCTTCAACTGCTTTTCGATCAGCGCCTTGGCCTGGTCGTTGGTCGTCGCCAGGAACTGCGCTTGCGTCGGCATGATGAAGCGCGCATCGCCCGAATGCAGCACGCCGCCGGCATTCATCTGGAAGACGCCGCCAGGCGAGGATTGCAGGCGCGTATAGTAGTTGGGAATGAAGGCCTTCAACTGGTCGAAGGCGTCCTGGCGATAGGCGCTGTCGGTGGTGAAGGCCATCAGCAACTGCATCTGGGTGGCGAAGTCCTTCGGATTGGTGCCGCCGGCCAGCACGGTCGCGTCCTCGCCGATGCCGAATTCGACGCCGACAATCTTGCCGGCCAGGGTATCCTTCAGGTCCGGCGCCGACAGCTTGCCCAGGCCGCCTTCCGACACGCCCGAGGAATTGGCGACGAAGACCGGCGGGTTGGTCGCCGGATCGAGCGACTTCAGCCCGCCGGCAAAGCGCACGGAGATGCTGATCTCGTCTTCCTTGAATTGGGTCGGCTTGATCGTGACCTTCAGCCCGTTGGCATAGGTCAACTGAGTCAGGCCCAGATCCTTGATCTCCTCGCGCTTGACGACCGCAGACGGTGTGCCGAAATCGGTATAGGGCCAGGGCTTGGTGACCTGTTCGGCTTCGGCCGTCACCTTGGCTTGGTTGACCATGTCGTAGGTCGCCTTCAGCGCCGTCTTGTCGAGGTCGCCCAGGCTCTCGCCGCTGTGCCACAGGAACGGACCGTCGCCGCTGAACAGCTTGGCGATGCCACCATTCAGGTTGGCGACCGTGATCTGCGGCTTCAGGTCGTTGAAGAATTGCACGTCCTGGGCCGGCGAGGTGAAGACCTCGGCGTTTTCGACCGTGTCGGCGATGCTGTCGGCCAGGCTGCGCGTCTCACGCGTCTTGGCCGACGCCGCAGCCTGTTCGAACGACGAGGAGAGGTTGGCGATCTGGCGCTCGACCTCGGCCGGTTCGGCGCCGAACTGCTCGTATTGGCGCAGCGCCGCATAGGCGGCGGCCAGGGCGTCCTTGTCGTGGCCGGGCTTGGGCGTGACGTTCAGCTGGGTCAGTTCGCTGGTGTGCTCGATGCGCTCATGCGACACGCTGGCCGAGGCGAAGGGCGAATCCTCGGCCTTGGCCATGCGCTCGAAGCGCTCGTTCAGGATATTCAGCCGGATGTCGTCGAGGAAGTCGGCGACGTTCTTGGCCTTGGTCTGGTACCGCTCGTCGTCAGGCTGCATCCACGAGATACTGACGCTGTCGGGCAGCCCGGTCTCGGTATAGGTGTCGACCAGCTGGCCTTTCGGCGAGTAGGTGCCGAAATCTGTGCCGCGGATCGGGTGGGCCGGCGCCTTCAGGTCGCTGAACTTCGCCTTGATCTGGGCTTCGATCGCCTTGGGATCGACATCGCCGACGACGATCAGGGTTTCCAGGTCCGGCCGGTAGAAGTTGGCATAGAGATCGGCGAAGGTATCATGTGTCGCCGTCTTGATGACCGGCACCAGGCCGATCGGCAGGCGGTCGGAATAGCGCTGGTTCGGGAAGACGTCGTTCGACCAGGCCTTGAACTCGTGCGTGCCCGGCGTGTCGCGCAGTCGCTCTTCGCCGAGGATAACGCCGCGCTCGCCATTGATCGAGGTGTCGTTGAGCGACAGGCTGCCGCCGATCTCGCGCAGCAGGAACAGGCCGGTGTCGACATCGTCGGCGCCGCTTTTCGGCAAGTCGAGCTGATAGACCGTCTGGTCGAAGGCGGTGAAGGCATTGGTGTCGGGGCCGAACTTCAGGCCGTGACGCTCCAGGATCTTGATCATGTCGCCATCGGGCACGTTCTTCGAACCGCGAAACGCCATGTGCTCGAGGAAGTGGGCCAGGCCGCGCTGGCCTTCCTGTTCCATCATCGAGCCGCCGCCGACGCGCAGGCGCAGCGACACCTCGCCCGGCGGCGTCGCATTGTGCATGATGACATAGGTGAAGCCGTTGGGCAGGTGACCGAAGACGACGTCGGGATCGGCCTTCAGGTCGGAATGGGCCTGGGCGAATTCGATCGGCTTGGCGGGATCGCGATCCGTGCCCAAGGCGGCGGGCGCAGTGGCGACAGCAGCTTTGGCGGCATGGGCCTTCGGCGCCGCTTGCACAGCCGGAGCGGTGCTCAGGGCGACCAGGGCCAGGGTCGTCAGAAGGATCTTTTTCGCCTGCATGGGGTAGGGGCTCCGCCAGATAAAATCTATGGCGCGAGCCTTACCCACATTTGCGGCGAATTAAAGTTAAATTTCGGAAGGAAGATAAGGCATTTTCCTTATTTCCGAGAACTCGGAAAAAGAGAAGCGATGCCTTTTGTCTTCAACCTGAACTAGTAACGCGAACCGGCAGGCGCCGCGCCATCGTCGCCGCGGACGACCTGGCGCTGTTCCTGGGCGCCGATGTCCTGCCAGCGCGCCGGATCGGCACGCGTGCCGCCATTGTTGGTTTGCAGGTTGTTATAGGCGGGGGTCAAGCCGCCGGTCACGCCGAGTGCCGACGGATTGTTCAGGAAGTCGTTGCGCGGATCGAGACAGACGTCCGGACCGGACACGCCGTAAAGATTGGCCATGAATTCCAGCGTGGCGCGTTCGATTTCGGCGCGCACCGCCAGCTGCATCGGCTCCTCGGCGCCCTGGCTGCCGTTGATGTCGAAGATATTGCCGTTGAGGATGTCGAACACCCCGGCCTTCACCTGGCGGCCGACGATCTGCTTCTGGTACGAGATGACGTCGACGACTTCCAGCGTGCGGGTGTCGACCAGGCGCAGGTCGATGGCGACGTTCATGACATAGGTATTGACGCCGGCCTGACCCTTCAGCGAGGCATCCTTTTCGCCGCCTGCATAGATGTCGGCGCCGGAGGTGCGGATATTGTAGTTCAGCTCGGTGATACCGCCGACGATGAAGAAGTCGGAACCGGCGACCTGGCCGGCCATGATCTTGCGGTAGGCGGCCGGCAGGTTCGGGTTCGGCGTCGCCTGGTCGGTGATCAGCTTGTTGTTGGCGTACTTCAGTTCCAGCTCGCCGACCGAGGTGTCGAAGCGCTCGACCTGGCGGGCGCCGGCCTTGGCCAACGCGGTCATCGCCATCAGCGAGGCGCCCTGGGTGATTTCGCGGCCGCCTTCGGACGAGACCTTGCCGGTATAGTCGGAGATACGGCCGACGGCGAGGCGTGGCGAGGCCAGGCGGTGCGCCCGGGCATATTCGCCGAGGCAGACCAGGGCGTCGGAATAGGCCGTCGCATTGGCGGTGACCGGCGCGGCGCCGATCGGGTTATTATAGAGGCCGTTGCCGTTGACGCCCGGCGTGGTCACACAGCCCGACAGCGACAGGCCAAGCGCTGCGGCCGAGGCCAGCAGGATGGCGATACGTTTCTTCCCCTGGCCGGCCGTTTTGGCCGTAGCGGTCTGAGTTTCAGAAGCCATTGAGGTTTACCTGTCCGTTTAAAGAGGAAGCCGTGGGATCGCCGGCGGCCGTTTCGTCGGCCTGGGCGGTGGCGGTAAGGGTTTGGGTTGAATGATCGAAAGCCGCGGTCGTGACGACGTGCAGCGTATTGCCGGCGCTCATCGGGCTGCCCGTGCCGCCGGCGCCGGCATAGGTGTCGCCCGCGCCGAGCGTCTTGGTATTGGCGTAGATGCTGTTGTCCGTGCCGGTGGCGATCTGGCCGTCCGTCTGGACGGCATTGCCGTTGGCGTCACGCGTCGCCATGTTCGTCAACATGTTGTTCGTTTGGGCGCGATTGAGCGCATAGCCGCTTTGGCTATTCACAGCCTGGGCCTGAGCCGTTCCGGCGACCAGGGTCGCGGCGAGCACCAGCCAGACAGATTTCGCGTTGGTTAACGACATGAAGGCTCCGGATCCCGAACCACGCCGGGAACACGGCGAAGGCAGCAAGACGTGGGCCAATGTCCGTCATAACTTTAAAAAATGCGTAACTTTCGGGCGAGAAAGCGTATTTTTCAAGGAAGACAGACGTTGTACGCCCGCGGTTCGCGTCCCGGACGAAGCCCGCCACCGGCCTTTCGCTCGAAATGGTACATCCTGTCAGGCGAGCCGGCGT
>OUWB011097447.1_pt1 | contig 10637 bp, 5 predicted proteins | sample 1779821 | NCBI WGS metagenome assembly OUWB01 (sample SAMEA3914806, study PRJEB12502) | metagenome | biome: forest; material: soil | place: Canada | collected 2011-08-03 | depth 0.1 m
TCGTTGGCGTCGGCCGGGCGGATCACGTTAAGCCCGGGTACTGCCCGCAGTCCGGCAAGCTGTTCGACGGGCTGGTGAGTCGCCCCATCTTCGCCCAACGCCAGACTGTCGTGCGTGAAGATATAAATTACCTGCAGATGCATCATGGCGGCCAGCCGGATGGGCGGGCGCATGTAGTCGGAAAAAATGAGAAAGGTCGCCCCGAACGGAATGATGCCGCCATGCGCGGCCAGACCGTTCAGAATCGCGGCCATGCCATGCTCGCGCACGCCAAAGTGCAGATTGCGGCCGGCGCGGCTCCAACCGCCGCCGCCCGAGCCCTGACGGTCGTGCGCTGTAGCTCCGGGGGCAGCAAAATCGCCCAGGCCGGCGAGTGCGGTCAAGGTCGATGGATCGAGATCCGCCGAGCCGCCGAGCAGTGACGGCAGATGAGGTGCAATCGCGTTCAATACCTTGCCCGATGCAGTCCGAGTCGCCATTCCCTTCGCATCCGCTGGAAAATGCGGGATGTCGCAATTCCATCCATCCGGCAAATCCCCACGCGTCGCGCGCAGCAGATCCGCGGCCAAGTCAGGAAAGACCCGCGTATAGGAGGAGAATAGCGTGTTCCAACGGGCTTGCTCCTGCCGGCCGGCCTGCAACGCCTGACGAAAATGCAAACGTGCTGCGTCCGGGATAAGGAACCTCGGCTCTGGAGGCCAACCCAGGTTCTGCTTGGTCGCGCGCACTTCGTCCTCACCCAGTGGCGAGCCATGAGCCTTGTATGAATCCTGCCGGTTGGGCGAGCCGTACCCAAGATGCGTGCGTACCAGAATCAAGGATGGACGTTGCGTTTCGGCCCGTGCACGATTCAGCGCCTGCTCAATCGCAGCTAGATCATTACCGTCGTCGACCCGCTGGGTATGCCAACCATAGGCGGCGAAACGCTGTGCAGTGTCCTCCGTAAATGTGATGTCGGTGCCTGCGGACAAGGTAACTTGATTGTCGTCGTATAAATAGATCAGCTTGCCGAGTTGCAGATGGCCAGCCAACGAAGCCGATTCGGATGCGACACCCTCCATCAGATCGCCGTCGCTGACGATACCGTAGGTGTAATGATCGACGACCTCAAAATCCAATCGGTTGTAGCGATTGGCAAGGTAGCGCTCGGCCATTGCCATCCCGACACCATTGGCGAAGCCCTGGCCTAGCGGTCCCGTAGTGGTTTCGACGCCGGGTGTTACGCCACGTTCCGGATGCCCCGGCGTCTGGCTGCCCCATTGGCGGAACTGCTTGAGCTGCTCGAGCGTAAGGTCATATCCGGTCATATGAAGCAGGCTATACAGCAGCATCGAACCGTGGCCCGCCGATAAGACGAAGCGGTCGCGGTCCAGCCACGTCGGCGTTTCCGGAGCGTGTTTGAGAAAGCGCGTCCAGAGTACGTAAGCCATGGACGCGGCGCCAAGCGGCAGACCGGGATGCCCGCTATCGGCCTTTTGCACGGCGTCGACCGACAAAAATCGTAGCGTGTTGACGCACAACGCATCCAATGCCGAGTCACTTAGCGTGGATGCGGCAGTTGGATTGAATTTCGCTGAGGCCATAGTAGAACATTTCCCTGCGATCGTTACCCTATTGGGCCAAGCTACGCGGTCTTTGTGGTCGACTCGGTACGCTATCGGGCAAAGACGCGAGAAAGAAAGACTGACGCACCCGATCACGATCCGGGAAATACCTCTTCCAGTACGGCAGCGTACCGACTTACAGTGTGTTACGCGTGACGCTGAATTGGATGGAACAGTCGAAGGACGTGTCACACAAACAGATGGCGGAGGTCGATTGAATTTAGACGTGCCGCATCAAGAAATCGTGCGGAACCTCGATCGTGAGCGGGCGTTCGCATTTCGGGAGTCGCGAGATGAATGATGCAACCGGCAACGTGTTCCCGCTGGACGCCGAAACGCTCCGCAAGATGGATGCCTACTGGCACGCTTGCAATTATCTTGCGGCCGGCATGATTTATCTACGCGGCAATCCTTTGCTGCGTACACCCTTGAAGGCCGAACACATCAAGAGCCGGCTGCTAGGACATTGGGGGTCTGATCCAGGCCAGAGCTTCGTGTTGACTCATCTGAACCGGTTGATCAAGAAGCTCGACCTCAATCTCATCTACATCGCCGGACCCGGACATGGTGCACCGGCAACACTGGCGAATTGCTATCTGGAAGGCCATTACTCGGAAATCTATCCGGACTGCAGCGAGGACGAAGCGGGACTGCAGCGATTTTTCCACCAGTTTTCCTTTCCGGGCGGGATCGGATCGCATTGCACGCCTGAGACGCCTGGATCGATACACGAAGGGGGAGAGCTAGGCTATAGCTTGTCGCATGGCTATGGTGCCGCATTCGATAACCCGACGCTGATCGTGGCTGTCATGATCGGTGATGGCGAGGCGGAAACCGGCCCGCTCGCGACCTCCTGGCATTCAAACAAATTCCTTAATCCGATTCGCGATGGCGCGGTGCTGCCTATCCTGCACTTGAATGGCTACAAGATCGCCAATCCGGCGATACTTGCCCGCATCCCACACGAAGAATTGGAAGCGTTGTTGCTTGGTTATGGCCATCAGCCATATTTTGTTGAGGGTGATGAGCCCGAGGCGATGCACCAGAAAATGGCAGTGGCCATGGAGCACTGCATAGAGGCGATCCGCACCATTCAAGGTCAGGCGCGCGCCCTTGGCCGGGCAATACGGCCGCGCTGGCCAATGATCGTGCTGCGTTCGCCCAAGGGCTGGACTGGCCCGAAGGAAGTCGATGGTCATCGTGTGGAGGGTTCTTGGCGTGCGCACCAGGTACCTGTACCGGATCCCAAAAGCAATGAGGTCAACCTGAGGCTGGTCGAGCGCTGGATGAAGAATTATCGACCAGATGCGTTGTTCGACAGCGTGGGACGGCTGATACCGGAACTACGCGCCCTCGCGCCAAGCGGTACACGTCGCATAAGCGCTAATCCGCATGCGAACGGTGGATTGCTGTGCAAGGCGCTCGAAATGCCGCCGTTTCGCGAGTTCGGGGTGGCGGTGGCGGCGCCGGCGACCATCTATAGCTCGCCGACCGCAGTGTTGGCGAGGTTTCTGTGCGAAGTCATGCGCAGCAATATGAGCAACTTCCGCGTGTTCGGCCCGGACGAAACGGCCAGCAATCGGCTCAGTGCCATTTATGAGGCATCGGAGAAGACCTGGTTGGCCGACACCATCCTCGACGATGCGGACGGCGGGGAGCTTTCCGTCGACGGTCGCGTCATGGAAATGCTGAGCGAGCACACTTTGGAGGGTTGGTTCGAGGGCTACGTGCTGACCGGTCGGCACGGAATTTTCGCGACGTACGAAGCGTTCGTGCACGTGATCGATTCGATGTTTAATCAGCATGCCAAGTGGCTGGAAAAATGCAAAGGCGAACTCGCATGGCGGCTGCCGATACCGTCGATCAATTTACTGATTACGTCGCTGGTTTGGCGGCAGGACCATAACGGCTTCACCCATCAGGATCCCGGATTCCTTGATGTCGTTACCAACAAGAGTCCCGAGGTGGTGCGTATCTATTTGCCGCCCGATGCCAACTGTCTGATCAGCGTCACCGACCATTGTCTGCGTTCGCGTGACTACGTCAATGTGATCGTCGCCGACAAGCAGCCGCATTTGCTATACCTGGATATGGATGCCGCCGTCATCCACTGTACTAAAGGAATCGGCATCTGGGACTGGGCCTCGACCGATCAGGGTGTCCAACCTGATGTGGTGATGGCCTGCGCGGGCGACATCCCGACCATGGAGGCGTTGGCCGCCGTGGCGATTCTGAAGCAGCGCTTTGTCGATTTGAAAATCCGTTTCGTCAACGTGGTCGATCTGTTTCGCTTGATGCCGGATAGCGAGCATCCGCACGGCTTGTCCGACCGCGACTTTGATTCGCTATTCACCACCGACAAGCCGGTTATCTTCAACTTCCATTCTTATGCATCTCTGGTTCATAAGCTGACATACCGGCGTACCAATCACGACAACATGCATGTGCATGGCTATCACGAAAAGGGCAGTATCAACACACCGCTGGAACTGGCCATCATCAATCAGACCGATCGCTTTTCCCTGGCACTCGACGTCATCGACCGCGTGCCCAGCTTGCAGGGCGTGGGCGATCATATGAAAGAGTGGTTGCGCGGAAAAATCATCGAACATCTCGCCTATGCGCATGCCGAAGGCATCGACCAGGACGAGATTCGCAATTGGACCTGGACCGCATAGTCCGATGCGGACGGAAGGATGATCGCCTCCGGAAAGAGAGTGCTGTGTCTCCACACGCACGATTACCGTGACCTATGCATCAATCAGGAGAGCTCCGATCATGGCCCCAGCAACCGTCGCTGTCGCTCCGTTGGCCGATGCGGCGTCTAAGCCGACAGCACCACCAGCTGACGGTCTGACTAACGCCGAAGCGCGAAAAAGGTTGGCTGCGTCCGGCCCGAATACCATGCCGGATACGTCGGCGCATCTGTTGCGTCGGGCACTGGAGAAATTCTGGACGCCGGTGCCCTGGATGCTCGAGACCGCCATCCTGCTGGAATGCTCTCTGGGAAAATTCGTCGAGGCCGGGATCATCGCGGGGCTGCTGCTGTTCAACGCAGTGCTCGGCCTGCTTCAGGAGAGTCGCGCACAGGCGACGCTCGATGCATTGAAATCGCGTCTTTCCCTCAATGCATCGGTCCGGCGCGACGGCGTATGGTCGACCATCCCGGCCGCCGATGTGGTCAGCGGTGATCTGGTCAAGCTGTCGCTCGGCGGGGTGGTGGCCGCCGACATGACGTTGATCTCGGGCGAAACGCTGCTCGATCATTCGATGCTGACTGGTGAATCGATACCGATTGAAGCGACGGCCGGTACCCAGACCTTTGCCGGTGCCTTGGTTCGACGCGGCGAGGCCATCGCGGTGGTAACGGCGACGGGTACGCATACGCGCTTTGGCCGCACGGCGGAATTGGTGCAGACCGCGCATGTGGTCAGTTCGCAGCAGAAGGCCGTATTGCAGGTGGTACGCAACCTGGCGCTTTTCAACGGCGGCGTAATCGCGGTTTTGCTGGCGTTTGCCTTGTATCTCCATCTACCCGTGGGCGATGTCATACCGCTGGTACTGACTGCCGTACTGGCATCCATTCCGGTGGCGTTGCCGGCCACCTTCACGCTGTCGGCGGCGCTCGGAGCCCGGGCGCTGGCGAGGCTGAGCGTGCTGTCGACGCGCTTAACGGCGGTGGAGGAGGCCGGCACCATGGATGTGTTGTGTGCCGACAAGACGGGCACTCTGACGCGCAACAAATTGAGCGTGACGACGGTGCGTACCATGCCGGGCTTTGACCAGCCGCATGTGCTGGCACTGGCCGCACTGGCCAGTGCGGACGGCGGCCAGGATCCGGTCGATACCGCAATCCGTGCAGCAGCGGCGAATTATGTGGTCGCGGATGCGCTGACACTGGTCAAGTTCTGCGCCTTCGATCCAGCCAAGAAGATGTCCGAAGCGAGCGCCAGCGACGCGTCCGGCGCCGTATTGCGGGTCGTCAAAGGTGCTTTCGCGGTGGTGGCGGAATTGGCGCAACCGGAGCCGTCCGCGGCGGGACTGGCGCATGACCTCGAGAATCAAGGCTTCCGGGTGCTGGCGGTGGCAGTGGGTGCACCCGGGGCGCTGAAACTGGCCGGCCTGGTCGCGCTGAGCGACCCGCCACGCACCGATTCGGCGGCGCTGGTCGCGGAGTTGCTGCAGCTTGGAGTGCGCACCGTAATGGTGACCGGCGACGCCCCGGCCACCGCGGCCATCGTCGCGCATGCGGTTGGGCTCGAAAGCCAGGTCAGTCCACCGGGACCGATACCGGAAGACGTGAATCCGGCCACTTTTTCGGTCTTCGCCGGTGTACTGCCAGAGGATAAATTCAAGCTGGTCAAGGCATTTCAGCACAGCGGACATATCGTGGGCATGTGCGGCGATGGCGCCAACGACGCGCCTGCGCTACGCCAGGCGCAGATGGGCATTGCGGTATCGACTGCCACCGACGTGGCCAAGTTTGCCGCCGGCATGGTTCTGACCGAGCCCGGTCTGGGCGGTATCGTGGCTGCAGTCAAGGAAGGCCGCATGACGTTCCAACGTGTGATGACCTATACGCTCAATTCTGTCCTCAAGAAGATCGTGACCGCGCTTTTGCTGCTGTTCGGTTTGCTGATGACCGGGCATGCGGTGTTGACGCCGCTGCTGATGGTGATCCTGATGATAGCCGGCGATTTTCTTGCGATGTCGCTGACGACGGATAACGTGACCCCCTCGCCGACACCGAACGTCTGGCGCATCGGCGAATTGACGGTAGCCGGTATCGTGATCGGCATCACGCTGCTGGCGTTTTGCATCGCGACACTGGCATTGGGGACGTTCGAGTTGGCGTTGGATCTTGCTGCACTGCAAACCCTGGTGTTCGTTACGCTGGTGTTCGGCAGCCAGGCGACGCTCTATGCGATCCGGCAGCACGACCGGATGTGGGGAAGACGTCCCAGCGTATGGCTGATCGGCTCGTCGCTGGCCGATATCCTGATTTGCTTCGTGCTTGCCGTCAAAGGGATCGCGATGGCGCCGCTGCCGGCCAAGACAATACTCAGCGTGCTTGCCGCGGCGGTCGTGTTTGCCATCGTGCTGAACTTGGCAAAAATTCCGCTTTTTGCGCGTTTGAAAATGTCCTAGCGAGGCTGTGATCGGTCCGGCAACGTCGTGCGGATAGCTTGCGGTGGGTACGGGAAAAATGTCCGATACCGCACAGATGGTTGTTTGCTGAAGGCCCACGCTTTACTTGTCCGAGCCGTTCTGTCGGAGACAGTTTGAACGTAACAGCTTTCCGGTTCGTCTTGCTTCACTTGTGGAAGTGATCAGGCGAGTGCTGCCATGACCCAATATTCGATAAATCAGGCCACACCATGCAAATTCAGGTCAATACCGACAACACAGTAGAACGCCATGCGCCGCTTGTTGCGCATATCGAGACGGTGGTCGATGAGGCGATGGAACACTTAAGCGCACACATTTCGCGTGTGGAAGTGCACCTGGGTGTGATCAACGATCACAGGCAAAAGGGAGGAGAGTACCGCTGCTTGATGGAAGCGAGAATGGAACGCCATCCGCCGATTGCCGTCACCGAACAGGCGATGAGTCTGCATCAAGCGATCCAGGGCGCGGCGGTGAAATTGAAAAAGGCGATTGCCAATGCCCTTGGACGTATCGACGACAATGCGAGAAGTTCTGTCATTGCGTTCGATGCTGGAGACGAGCCAATTAGTGAGTCGCGCGGATGACGCAGCATACCCGGCATGCATTGCTCACGAACGCTCAGATGGCGGAGGTTGACCGACTGACAGTCGCTTCAGGTATCAGCGCCATTGCACTGATGGAAAACGCGGGCCGCGCGGTCGCCGACGCCATTGTGCGGCGCTGGTCGCCCTGCCAGATAATCGTTCTATGCGGCCCAGGCGGAAACGGCGGGGACGGATTTGTCGTCGCGGGGCGGCTGGCTGCCGCGGATTGGCCGGTTCGGCTGGCCTCGCTGGTTCCACGTGAGCAACTGCGGGGCGCGACAGCACACCATGCTGCCCTATGGCGTGGCCCGATCGAGACGATCATGCCGGATTGCCTGGACGGCGCCGAACTGGTCGTGGACGCCATTTTCGGTGCCGGGTTGAGTGGGCCACTGGATGGTGTAGCGGCAATCACCCTATCGGCGGCGGCGGAAAGGGGGCTTACCCTCATCGCGATTGATGTTCCGAGCGGCTTGATGGGCGATACGGGAACCGATCTGGGCGCGATGCCAGCCGCCTTGACTGTCACCAGCTTTCGCAAAAAGCCTGGCCATCTGCTTCAACCTGGGCGAGCACTGTGTGGCGAACTTGTGGTGGCCGACATCGGCACACCAGCAAGCGTATTCGATCTGCTTATGCCAAACGCGTTCGAAAACGATCCAAGCCTATGGATCGAAAAACTACCGCAATCGCAAGCCACAGACAATAAATACGATCGCGGACATGCGCTGCTCGTCGGTGGCTATCCGACGACGGGGGCTATACGCATGGCAGCGCGCGCCGCGGCGCGCGCGGGTGCAGGATTGACCACTGTGGCTGTGCCTGACGTGGCGTTGCCGGTTTACGCGGCGGCGCTCACCAGCATCATGGTGCATCCACTCGGGGCAATCGAAGATCTGGAGCATTTGCTTGGCGATATTCGCTATTGCGCGCTACTGATCGGTCCCGGTGCGGGCATTACGCCGGAAACCCGGGCACAAGTTTTGGCGATGCTCAAGACCGGTAGAGCCAATGTACTCGATGCCGACGCCCTGTCAGTCTTCAAGGATGATCCGGGAGCATTGTTCAGGGCGATTACCGGCCCCTGCGTACTAACGCCGCACAGCGGCGAGTTCGAGCGCCTATTCGATGTCAGTGGCGATAAATTGGCACGCACGCGCGCAGCCGCGCGCCTGAGCGGGGCCATCGTGGTGCTGAAAGGAAGCGACACGGTAATCGCTGCGCCCGACGGTCGGGCCATGCTCAATGCCAATGCGCCACCTACGCTGGCGACGGCAGGCGCAGGCGATGTGTTGGGCGGCATCATCTTGGGCTTGCTGGCACAGGGCATGGAGCCCTTCCTGGCAGCCGCTGCCGCGGTCTGGCTGCACGGTGCCGCCGCTAACACATTCGGCCCCAAACTCATTGCTGAAGATATCCCCGATCTGCTACCCGCCGTGTTTCGGCAACTGCAGCCCATGCCGTGAAGCGAGAAGATGGGAGCGTGCCATGGATGCCATGGTATTGAACGAAGTCGGTAGTGCGCTTGTATGGTCGCATTACCCTGAACGCGAGCCAGGTGCCGGCGAGATCCGCGTCAAGGTCGGTGCCTGCGGCGTTTGCCGGACCGACTTGCACGTCGTCGACGGCGAGTTGGCCAATCCGACCGTACCCATTATCCCCGGTCACGAGATTGTCGGCCGAGTCGACCGGATAGGCGCGGGCGTCGAAGGATTTACCCTTGGCGAGCGCGTGGGGATCCCATGGCTGGGCCATACTTGCGGCGCTTGCCCGTATTGCGTCGAGCACAGGGAGAACCTGTGCGACCACCCGGAATTTACGGGCTACACGCGCGACGGGGGCTTTTCCACGCACGCGATGGTGGAGGCCGCATTTGCCATACGGTTGGGTGAGGTCGGTAGCGACACCGAGTTGGCGCCTCTATTGTGCGCCGGGCTGATCGGCTGGCGCGCCCTGACTATCGCCGGGAGCGGCAAGAAGCTCGGGCTTTACGGTTTCGGCGCCTCGGCCCATATCGTTGCACAGCTGGCGAAATGGCAGGGGCGCTCCGTGTTCGCCTTCACACGGCCCGGCGACGCGACGACGCAATCTTTCTCACGTAGCCTTGGTGCAACTTGGGCCGGCGGATCTGACGAACTACCGCCGCAGCAATTGGATGCGGCGATCATCTTCGCTCCCGACGGTGACCTCGTTCCGCTGGCGCTCAAGGCGGTACGGAAAGGAGGACGTGTCGTGTGCGCAGGAATTCACATGAGCAATATTGCTGGCTTTCCTTATCGCCTATTATGGGAAGAGCGACAGGTGGTATCGGTCGCCAATCTGACGCGGCAAGATGGGGTCGATTTTTTCAATCTCGTGCCACAAATCGGAATCGTCACCAGGACCACGCCATATCCGCTGCAGGAAGCCAATCGAGCCCTTGCCGATCTGCGAGCCGGTCGATTCGAAGGTGCGGCAGTTCTCATACCATGAAAGCACTGCATCCATGAAATATAAGGACTATTACCAGACTCTGGGAGTGGAGCGGACGGCCACGATCCAGGAGATTAAAAAGGCTTATCGCAAGCTTGCGCACGAGTTTCATCCTGACGTTTCCAAAGATCCAAAAGGCGAACACAAATTCAAGGAAATTGCAGAAGCCTATTCCACCTTGAAAGACCCGGACAAACGGCAGGAATATGATGATCTTGGCCAACCACCGGTCGGCCAAAGCTTCAAGCCGTCGCCGGAATGGCGGCACCAATATGGTGCCGACGCCAGCGATGCAAGTTTTGAGGATGTGGACCTTTCCGACCTTCTCAATGCTTTCAGGTCAGGCGGCTTTGCTGCAGGAACAGGCCGCCGCGCAAACCGCCCGATGAAGGGGGAGGACTATTCGGTCAGCGTCGCGGTATCCCTGGAGAACGTCTACAGTGGCGGCGAAATCGATCTGGCCGTGGAAATACCTGAATACGAGGCGGGATTCGAGTTGCCGCGTCGCGTGTCGCGCACCTTCCGTGTCGCCGTTCCCAAGGGCGCAACCGAGGGGCAACGGCTGCGCCTGGCCGCCAAAGGGGGGCCGGGGCATGATGGCGGCCCACCGGGCGACCTTTACATTGTCTTGACCATCGCGCCCCATCCGCGATATCGGTTAAGCGGTCGCGATCTCTTTTTCGATCTGCCTTTGGCACCTTGGGAGGCTGCATTGGGTGCCGCGGTTGAGATCCCAACCTTGGGCGGCACGCTCGAACTCAAGGTCAAACCGGGGACGTCATCCGGGCAGCGGCTGCGCCTGGCCAAG
>OUWB010053044.1_pt1 | contig 10634 bp, 9 predicted proteins | sample 1779821 | NCBI WGS metagenome assembly OUWB01 (sample SAMEA3914806, study PRJEB12502) | metagenome | biome: forest; material: soil | place: Canada | collected 2011-08-03 | depth 0.1 m
TCGAAACGCCCGCCGCGTAGGCGGCACCCTGGCGATAACACTCCAACTGAAGCCGCTGCGTAAGCGGCACCCTGGCGACAACGCCACAACCGGAACGAAAGTCACTGGATGACCAGCTTCGCTGTTGTGAAGCACTTCCTGCTATCGCAGGGATGACGACCAAAAACCACCACGCGAACTCGACACTCTCTTCCCCGCGACGAAGAGCATCCTCAGCGCGTCGCACCTGTGCGCCCCACCGGCAAACCCACCCCAACATCATGCCGCCGCCATCACCCTCAACATCCTCAACCCCCGAATCATCAAGCGCCCCGGCGCCCCCAATCTCGCCGCAATCGCATTCAACAGCGCAAAATCATCGTCCGTCCAATAACGCACCAGCACACCCGCCGGCACGTACACGGCGAGGAAGGCGATGGCACTGGGAATAAACGCGTAGCGTCCTGGCACCACCTTGAGTACCAGCCAGGAAACGGCAGTGGCGATCACACCAACGATGAACAGGCGCAGCATCGGTGACCAGGGAATGCCGTCCTTGGTGATTCGACGCAGCAAGTACACCGCGATCATCCACTCGAAAATGCGCGTGCAGCCATAAGTAATGACAGCGCCCAGCAGGCCATAGTGCGGAATCAGGCAGATGCCAACGACCACGTTGGCAATCAGCGAATAGACGCCGATACGGATGCGGTCGTCCTGACGGTCGACCACCGTCTGGAACGCCACGATGCCGTTACCGATCAACAAAAGGCCGGCCAGCACCAGGGTTACCTCGATGGCAGGAATGGCGTCGGTATAACGGTTGCCGTACATCAGGGTGACGATATCCGGCGTGGTCACCAAGCCGATGCCGGCAATGGCGACGCCCGCGGCCCAGTAGAAACGCGTAGCTTCGGCGAGGAAACGTGCCGCGTGGGCCTGGCCGCGCTGCCCATAGGCCTTGGCCATATAGGGCAGCAATGTGGCGGTCAGCCCTACCGAGAACAATTCCACGGCGCCGCGTGTGAGGGTGGACGCAATGGAAAAGAAGCCGACCGCGGTCGAGGTGGAGAAGCTGTTGAGCAGGAACATTTCCACCGCGCCGCTCTTGAGCGAGAGCAGCAGCACCAACCCTGCGGTCAGCCACAGGTGTCGACGCAGGCGCTGCATGATGTCCGCGGGTATGGCGCCTTTGACGAAGGGACGGCAGTACCGGCGATAGGCCGCACGACTGATCAGGTTCAGCGTCAGCGAAGACACAGTGTAGATTGCGATGAAGGCCAACAGGTCCGCGTGCGCGAGCGTGGCGGCGATCACCAGCCCCACGCTCAGCACCCCAGTCAGTACGGTGGCGATGGCCTCGGGCTCAAAGTGCTCCTGCCCCTTGGCGACAGCTACCAACATCGCGTAGTTCGCCCTGGCCGCCACGGCAAGAATGGACAACACGATGATCGGGCCAAGGAACATGCGCCATTCGGCGGGCTGCATGATCAACGCAGTCAGCCCGAAGACGCCCACCACGATAGCCACGCTGATGTGCTGGACCCGGTTGAGCCGGGCAGAGATATGCGAGGCGACGTCCTCCCTGCCCGCCCCGTCGGCCTCGGCGATGAATTTCATCGACGAAGTGGTCAATGCATGATTGCTGCATATGATCAGCCAGCGGCACAGCCACACGGTGAAGGCGTAACGACCGAAATCCGCAGGGCCAAGGGCTCGCGCGATCCACACGCTCAGCACCAGGCCCAACGCGTATTCGATATAGGTAGCGACCGAAACGATGGTGACGCTACGCAGTACGGCAAGTCGCTGGTTCATCACCTGACCACCAGCGGCGCGCAATGAATCAGAAGTGTTCGCGTCAGAGATGTCACGGCTTGGCCTGCGCGGTCGTCGATATGGCGGAGCCACTGCCCGGCGGCTGGTGAATAAACCATTGCACCACGCCGCTGCCCCGATTGTTCCAGTTGAATCGGCGGATCGTTCCGCCCTCGGCCGCGCACTCCGTGTTGTAAGACGGAGTCAACGCTTCCAGCCGACGCTTGAGCGCCGCGCTCTGCACCGGGTCCTGCTCAAAGTAATACGCGGCCGCTACCGGCATTCCCAGCTCTATGTTGTGCGCGTCGCTGTACCAGCCTTCGGAATCCTCGATGTCGGCCAGTGCCTTGGTGGTGGCATGCGCAGACGACCAATACCACGCAATCAATCCATCGGGGCCCGAACAAGGAAAGCGCCAGTCGTGATACGCGGTGATCACCTTGGGCTCGATCCAACCGTGGCTCTCCAGGTAACGGCCATAGGCGGTGATCATCTCCGGGATACGTTTGTCGCCTGTGACCAGCCAGGCGTGCCACAGGCCATCGACAATGTTCTCGCTCATCCACGGCGAGTTGCCGCGCACATCGGTGGCCGGGTTCCAGGTGTCCCCTTCGTGCTTTTGCCAGCTATTGCGCCACGAGCCGTCGTCACCGAGCCCGTCGGGATTCTTGCGTTGATGATCGTAGAGCCAGCCCACGCGCTGATCGATCAGGGTGAGGTAGTGTGGCTGGCCGGTGAGCTCGTATGCACTTACCGTTTCCAGCAGGCCCAGGCCAGCCTGACGCTCCGTGAAAAATTCCGCGGGATTGGCATAGGGCCCGGGTCGACCGCTCCATCCGCCGTTCTCCCACAGCGTCACCATCTTGCCGACGGTGGCGGCGTCATGGCTCTTGTCGTTGCCGGTCAACGCCATGGCAAGCAGGATCGGTTCGATATACACGTATTTGGTATCGCAAGGCTTGCCGCTGAAAGCCCAGCCGCCGCCGCAGAATGGATCCATCGGCAGGCCATCGCGCTTGATGTGCTTCATGTAGAACCGATAGCTGAGATCCGCCGCCTGCAGGTAATCAAAGCGGCCGGTACGCACGTATGCCTTGAACAGCGTGCTTGGTCGATCGAATAACCACGCCGAGTAATCATCGACCGGCAGCTTGCTGGCCCATTCGAACTGGCGGGATACAAACTTTGCATAGGGCTCGTTAGGGCTAGCGGGCTGCTGCGGTCCGGCGATCAGCGATGCGCACAGCCAGGCCGGCGTCAATGTGCCCAGTGCCGTCGGCACGGACAGGCCTTCGGGACCATCGACCAGGCCAGTCTCATAAGGCCATCCAGCGATTTCCTGCTGCCGTGGTTTTCCGATGGCGAAGTAAAAGGTTTCCTGATCCGTCGCCAGGGTCGCGCGAAACTGCACGCGCACGGCCCGAATACTTTTGTCCTTGGCGTACCAGCGCAAGGTCACCGTGGCCACGGAGGGGACTTCGTTGCCCTTCGCATCGAGAATGCGCAGCAACTGGACGTCCGTCAGTGCGCCCGGCGGAAACGGTATGCCAACTGACGTCAGCACCGGAGACCCACTTCCCGCGTTCCGATGAACGATGATGCGTTGATCGGGCACGACATCAGGCGCGGTCGCCCCTCCGTCCGCGCCGTGTTTGCCGGAGGCGCTCGCGCTACTTGTCGGCGTCGCGGCCGCACCAGCCTGGTGCTTGGCAGCCATCGCTGACCCTGACAGCGCGAAACACAACAGCGTGAAGAGACCGAGTAGCCAAGTGCGTTGAAACTTAACTGACATGTGCAAGCTGCCGAGCGAGCTTTTGCTCCCAGTGGAAGGCGGTGCGCACGATGAAGTCGAGATCGTCGTATCGAGGATGCCAACCGAGCACATCCTGCAACTTCGCGCTGCGGGCGATCAGCATGGGCAGGTCGCCCACGCGTCGCGGCCGCTCGATCACATTCAGCGGCTTCCCACTGACCCGTGTCACCGCATCGATGACCTCGCGCACGCTGTAGCCATGCCCGTACCCGCAATTGAGCGTCAGCGACGAGCCGCCACGGCGCAAATGACCCAGCGCGCGCAGGTGCGCGGCGGCCAGATCTTCCACGTGGATGTAGTCGCGAATGCCCGTACCGTCCGGGGTGTCGTAATCGGTACCGTAGATGCAAAGACTCTCGCACTTGCCCACCGCATGCTCGCACGCCACCTTGATCAGCAACGTGGCATGCGGGGCCGAATGCCCAATGCGTCCTGCCGGATCGCAACCTGCCACGTTGAAATAGCGCAGGATCACGTGGCGTAGCCCGCTGGCGGCACTGACATCGCGCAACATGTTCTCGGACATCAGCTTGGACCTGCCGTAGGGGTTGATGGGGCTCGTCGGTGTATCTTCGTCGGCGATGCCGCCATCGGTCAGGCCATAGACCGCGGCTGTTGAAGAGAAAATGAAGTGGGCGACCCCGGCCTCGGCACAGCACGCCAGCAGGTTGCACGTATTGCAGGTGTTGTTGCCGTAGTACTTCACCGGGTCGCTCACCGACTCGGGCACGACCGTATGCGCGGCGAAATGCAACACCGTATCGATGTGATGATGGGCGAGCACGCGCGCGACCAGCTCGCGGTCACCGACATTGCCAATGATCAGTTCCGCGTCATGCACCGCCTCGGGGAACCCGGACGAGAGGTTATCGATCACCACCACGCGCTCACCGCGCGCAACGAGCTGTTGCACGACATGGCTACCTATGTACCCGGCTCCACCGGTGACGAGAACACCTTTCATGACGGCACACCTGCATGGGCAATGGGAAAGTTCTGCTGTAGCCACTCCTCGATGTGAACGATCAGATGCTGGCGGTCGTCCGCTAGTACATAGGTGTGGTCTGCTTCCTCGATATAGCGCGTGCTTACGGCAGCCCGATTCATGATGGCGCCGAAACACTCGCGAAACTGTCGCGAATGATTGAAGTCCATGTTGATGCCGCCGCTGTAGATCAAGGACAGCTTCAGGCCACGATCGAGCATCCCTGCAAGATCTGCGCGAACGACATCCTGCGGCAGCGGCGACACGCCGAACACCGGGTCGTCGCGTACACCTGCGACCTCGCGCGACTTGCGCGCCAACCAACGCCACCAGCGCTTCGCATCGAACATGCGCGGCAGGTAATGACGCAGCCTGAACCCGATCGTGCGATACGCATAACCGTCGAGAAACACCACGCCATCGAGCTTCTCGTGGCTGTTCTTGCCGCAGGCAACGGTGTGCGCGTTCTGCGCCCCTGAGCACAGCCCCACCAGCACGAAGCGCGAACAGCCGCCGTGCTGATGCAGCAAGGCCATCGCATCGTCCACGTCCGCGCAGACCTGCTGCTTGCGTGTCTGCGATTCGCCGCTGGAGCCGCTGTCACCGATGGTGGAAAGGTCGAAACGCAGCGTCGGGTAACCGAGCTCGTTGAGCCGCCGGGTCATGTCCACGTGCAGGCGGAAAGGCCCCACCCGATGAACCATTCCGGCATTGAGCACGATGACGCCCGTTGTCCCTGGTGCTGCAGGTGGCAGTCCTGCAACGCCGACCAGGTGCCGGGCTCGACCGAAGCGGAAGGCCTGCTCACGCATAAGCACGCTCCCGCAGATGAGTGACCACTGCCTGCACCAGCGGGTGCGAAAGAATGGCCGATTCAAGCCGCGCCAGTTCGTCCCACGGCGTGGCCGGCTGCAGGGTATGCACCGCGGCGCGGTTGTTCAAAAGCGCCTCCCAGCGAACCGGCGACGACTCGCCGATCGAGTCGAGCACCAATGAAGGAACCGTCGGGTAATCCCCGCGCAAGCGGGAAATTTTCCCGCGCAATGCCGGACTCACCGCAAAACCAAGCCACTGCCCGCTAGCATGCGACGAAGGGCGCGGACGGATGAAGCGATGCGTATCGCGACGCATGGCATCCTGCAGCGCATCGAGCGTGGCGACGTAGGCGTTGCCATCGATGACCGGGTCCCACGCCAGCACGTCGGCAATGCCGGCTGCCGGCGCCGCGTCCAGCGCCAGGCTTCCGCCCAGGCGCGCACCGAACGCAACCACCCGATCAGCGCCGCTACGCGCGCGCAATTCATTGGCCGCGGTGGCGATATCGCCAAGGCACCGGTTCCAGTCCACCTCGCTGCTCGTACCCGCGGAGTCGCCGCAGCCGTAATAGTCGAAGCGCAACACCGGAATGCCTTCGGCGGCCAACGCACTGGCCAGCTGCCGATAGAGCCGGTGGCATCGAATGTAATCCTGGCCCAAGGGTGCACACAGCAGCACTGCCTTGCCGGCAGTGGCAGCCACCGCGTGATAGATACCAAACAGCTCGCCGCCGGGCCCAAAGAAGAACGGAAGCTCGCTCTCGACCCGTGTCATCGTTTGTATACCAGGGTCAGGAGAATTTCATTCTCGTGATAAGACTGCCCTGTCGCGTTGCTGCTCTGGACCTGGCGTATAAAGGACGTGCTCCAGTTCCAGTGCTTTGTCAGTTGCTGGGAGAACGCCGTGCCGTAGCGATAGGTTTTGTCGTGGCGATCGATCGTCTCGTAATCCAGACGTCCGCCCGAAGCAAATGCCGACACAGACATCTCGGGGGTCAGCTTGTAGTCGACCGTCATTCCCGCGCCCTTGCCGGTCTGGTCGAACTGGGTTTGGTTGACGTAATCGAGCTTGCTGTATGAAGGCGCCACCGAAAAACTGAAACGCTCGTCACGGTAGCTGTAGGTCAGCTCCATCTGCCGCTCTTTGTAGATGTCGGAGCTGATGATCACGCTGCCGACACTGATGCCGCCGCGCGTCGTGTCGATGGCCTCGGTCAGTGGCTGCAACGGCACCAGCTCGCCACCGACACTGACGTTGGTCGGTGCCAGCATGTCCTGCGCCGCATCCGCGTACTGGTAGGCGCCGTTCACGGTGATGGTGTTGTTGGGTGAAAGGCGCCAGCCGACCGTCAGTCGCGCCAGTGGGGCGGACTGCGACGCGCCCTGGGTGAAATCGATGTCGGTCCAACCCAAAGAAGCATCGATATCGATCTGCTCGAGCCGACTGGTATACCGAGCGTACCCGTTATAGCTCGTGTAATTTGATCCTGCGACCGAGGTGTTGTTGAAGTCGACGTGTTCGACCTCGAAGTTTCCAGACAGCTGGTCAGTGGGGCTGAGGTCGCGGTATACGCGAAACGCGCCATCGCCACGTGACGAATTGAACTCCGTCACCTTGGACGCGTAGCTGTTGATGTAATGCAGATCCACCTCGCCGGTCATCCCCTCGCCGACGCGAAAGTGCAGCGAGGGTCCAAGGGCAATCACGTTGGTCTGCTGCTGGTTGTCAGGCGCATTGGCGGCCAGCGAGTTGACTGGCTCCACGCCTGCATAGTCCTGCACGGTGAAATCGAGCCGTTTGGGAATCATCGACCAGTTCATCTGGCCGGATAGTTCGGCGAGCGTCTGGTTGTCGAAGGTGCTGCCGGAATAATCGCGGTATTCGATGTTGCCGGTGGCGTTGGCCTGCACCGTGGAACCCTGCTGCGTATAGGCAAAGTTGACGCCCGGCTCCAGCACGTTTGTGCTGATCGGATTGGTCGTGGTGAGCTCGGTGTTGTCGCTGTGTTCGACCGTGGTGTAGAGCGAGTAGTCGAACTGTCCGGCCCACGCACTGCCCGAGACGGCGGCCAGCGCAAGGGCAATCGAGCGAGCGAGTGTCGTGCGTACCGCCATGTTCCTTCCCCCGATGGAGTGGACGCAACTGGAATCGCTCCACGCAAGCGCAGTACAGCCCCTCAGGGCAGATGATTGAACACCACCCCGGCCATCTTCTCCGGATCGAAATTCGTGACCGCCTGATTGATCGCCGCCGGCGTGTCACGCCCGTAACCAGCCACGACCACCACGAAGTCGGCAAGGTCGGAGAGGATGCGCGCATCCGGTGAGCCCTTGATCGCGGGCCCGTCCAGGAACAGATAGCGATCGGGATAACGGCAGCGCAGCGAGTCGAGCATCGTGCTCATGCGGAACGAAGAAAAATATTCGCCGCTGTTTTCGCGCGCCCTGCCCGCCGGAATCAACCGCAAGCGCGGAATGCCGGTGCGATAGAGCACTGGCTCAATGCCAAGCGCCGGTTGCTCGAGGAAATCAATCAAGCCTCCGGCCAGCGGTTCGACGCTAAGCGCCTTGTGCTGGCTCGGATAACGCAGGTTGCAGTCGATCAGCAGGGCGGTCTTCGCCTCGTCGAACGCAAACGCCGCCGCCAGGTTACGCGAAACGAAACTGCCGCCCGAGCGAGGGCTCACCGATACGACCAGAGTGATGAAATTCTGCTGCCCGGCAATGCCGAGCAAGCGCGTGCGGATCTCACGGAATGCATCGGACTGTCGACGCACCGATTCCTCGCGATGGATCAGCCGGCGCTCTTCAAGTTGCAGCGGCACCAGCTCTCCGGCGCCTTCGTTCATGCGTGCAATCGAATGACCGGGTGCACCGTGTCGCTGCAGATTCCTGGCGGCCTCTTCCAGCACATCGTCGATGCTGCCCTGCAGTTCGGTGTCGTTATCGTCTTTCATGTTCATTGCTTCAACCTCAGCCAGAACATGGCCAGGTAGACCGCGGCGATACCCGCCACCGTGATCAACAGGAACATGTTGTGCAGCCGCTCGCGGCGGCGATCGTTCGGCGTCGGGTAGAACGGTATGGCGGCCAGCACAGCCAGGCCGGTGGCCTGCTCCAGCCGTTCCACCGAACGCACGCGCGGATCAAGCTTCACCAAGCCAAACAGCAGTCCGATGGGCACCGCCAGCGCAAGCGCGATACCAGCCATGCTGAAGTGCGTGAAGCGAAGTCCCGAGGGCGCAAGCGGCATCACTGCAGGGTTCTGCACCAGGAAGGTAAGGCCACGCTGCTCGGCATCCAGGTTCATGGACACGCGTGCGTTCTCGCGGCGCTTGAGCAGATCCTGGTAAACGTCGCGATTGACGTTGTAATCACGCGTCAGCTCGGCCGTGACGTTCTCCGAGTTGGCAATGCGTGCGCTGCGCTGCAATTCCGTCTGCAGCATGGATTCGCTCGCACCCAGGCGCGCAGCGGCCGCCGCGCTGCCGGCCCGCGTCTCGGAAAGCTGGGTCTTGATCTGCTCGTAAGCCGGGTTGAAGCGCACGGCACCGTCGAGCACGGTCGGCGATCCGGCCGCCTGCGCAGCGTCCTTGCGCTGATCTGCCTGCGCCATCTGCTGCCGCACATCCTGCATCTGATGGCGCACGCGCACCACATCCGGATATTCGTCGGTATAGGTGAGCAACAGCTTGTCCAGCTGCGACTGCAGGTCCGCCAACTGGCTCTGGTAGACACCCGTCGCAGTCTGCACCGTGCTTACTTCCGTTTCACCGGTCAATTGCGAAGCCAGTGAGCCTTCCTGCGAGCGGCGCTCCATCATGTCCATGCGTGCCGTTTCGATCTGGCTGCGCAACTGGCTGATGCGTGCATTCGTATCCGCTTCGCTACCCGGGCGCGCATCGTCATTGGCGTCGCGATAGGCCTTGAGCTTGCCTTCCGCGTCGGTGAGCTTGGTGCGATAGGCTTCGACCTGGCTGTTGATGAATTCGTAAGCCTCGCGGCTCTCGCGCTGCTTCGAGGCCAGGCTCTCGCTGATGAACAGCTGAGCGAACTGGCGCGTCACCTCATAAGCCCGTTTCGGCTCAGTGTCGAAGTAGCTGATCGTGATGAGGTTGTCGTGCTCGGTCAGCACCTTGGTGCGCGACTTGATGCCTTCGATGATGCGGTCCTGCTCCACCGGTGACGGATGCGTAGCCATCCACCCGCCCGTGACCAGGATCTCGCTCATCACCTTGCGGCTGAAGATCACATCACGAGCGATACTCGCGCGATTCTTATTGGCCGTAGCTGTCGCAGCTCCCTCCATCAACGGGGAGATGATGCTGCTCTCCTGCGCGAGGATGGTGGTCGAAGCCTCATACTTCTTCGGCCACAACAGCCCGGTTACCAGCGCCGCAAGCGCGATGAAGGCAAAGATGATCCCCATCGTCAGGCGGCGTCGACGAGCCTCGCTCACCAAAGCGGGCAGCAGGCTGGCAAAAGGTGCAAGTTCCCCATTCATAGCCTTTCCCTCGTCCAATCTCCCTGGACCATGTCGGGTATCAGAAAACCCGTAGCGGCACGGTAACCACATCGCCCGGCTGCACCGGGTAATTGGTCGCCAAGTCCCCTTGTTGCAGCACCTTGTCCAGCCGCACCGAATAAGGCGTGGTGGATCCATCACTGCCCTTGCGATAGAGCTCGGTGCGATCGGGCGCCGCAAACTCGGTGGTGCCACCCGCCGCCAGTACCGCGTCCAACACGGTCATGCCCTGGCGATAGGGAATGGATATCGGCGTACGTACCGCACCGGTCACGCGAACCCGCGACAGGTACTCATGGCTGCGCAGCTCGGTGAGGATCACTGCCACCTGCGGATCGCGCACGTACGACTGCAGCTTGTCCTTGATCTCTCCGGCCACCTCTTCCGGCGTCTTGCCGCCTGCCACGACGTCGCCAATCAGCGGCACCGTAATCTTGCCGTCGGGGCGTACCGGCACGCTCACGCTCAAATCCGGGTTGTGCCAAACCGTGATCTGCAGCTGGTCGTCGACACCAATGCGATAGACGGTGATTGCCTGGGCGTTGGGATCAACCTTGGGCGCTTCAGTGGAACCGCGACCGGTGGCGCATCCCGCCAATAGCAGAGCAACGCCCAGCACGAGAAGAAAACGGAGGCTCTTCATGGTGGTTCCCCTGAATTAAAATGTGCGCTACGTCACGATCGAGTATATCCAATCCC
>OUWB010004814.1_pt1 | contig 10621 bp, 10 predicted proteins | sample 1779821 | NCBI WGS metagenome assembly OUWB01 (sample SAMEA3914806, study PRJEB12502) | metagenome | biome: forest; material: soil | place: Canada | collected 2011-08-03 | depth 0.1 m
GGCGTACGGGGCGCGCTTGTCGACGGTAGCCCCGCTTACGTAGCTCCAGAACAGTTCGCCATTCAGCCGCTTCATCAGCCAGTTGTCGGAGTAGCTCCCGCGCTTCGCAAGTATTGGCCCGATCTTTTTTCCCCGTATATCGAAGTCGCTCTCGCCGGCATAAAGCACCGCGAACGACAGCCCGATTATGTCAGCGCGCGTTCCTCGCCAGACGCTCGCGAACAGCTCGTTGCAATCGACGATGACGCGCTGATCCAGAACAGCGCAGGCGATAGGGCAGAGCTCGAAAACCTGCCGGTAATCAAGTGGCTCCCCAGACACCATCCGACTCTCTTGCACCATCAGTCCCTTTCCTTTTCAAGCACTTACCTAGGTAAACGAAACGCTTTGAATCGCTTTTTTGTCCCGATAAACTCGATTTTGCATTACCTATATGATTAAGTAAAAGATTAACCACAGGCAACGCCTGACCAACCGTTCACGGAACAAAGATGGAAATATCGGAATCGCTGGGCCGCGCAGAGGTCCGTCCGAGCCCATATCGGGCTATTCTCGCGACCGTTATCGGCAACGGGCTCGAATGGTTCGATTTCACGGTGTACAGTTATTTCGCCGTGATCCTGGCCAAAGTATTTTTCCCGACAGGTAACGATTTCAGTTCGCTGCTGCTTGCGGTCGCGACATTCGGCGTCGGATTTATCATGCGTCCTGTCGGCGGCATCGTGCTGGGCATCTATGCGGACAAGAAAGGGCGCAAGGCCGCAATGACGCTGACAATCATGATCATGGCCGCCGGCACGACCTTGATCGCGCTGACGCCGTCATACGCAACGATAGGGCCGATCGCGCCATTGATCATCGTGGTCGCGCGTTTGATGCAGGGCTTTTCCGCTGGCGGTGAAATGGGTACGGCCGCGGCCTTTTTGACCGAGCATGCTCCCGAAGGCCGCCGGGCCTATTACTCGAGCTGGGTGCTGGCTAGCATCGGCTTCGCCGTACTGCTTGGCGCTGCGGCGGGCACGTTCGTGACGACCGCCCTCGATCCCGCGTCTGTCATAAGTTGGGGCTGGCGTTTGCCGTTCCTGCTCGGCATCCTGATTGGTCCGGTGGGATTTTATTTCCGCACCAGGATTACTGAAACACCGGTCTATGAGAACAAGGCGCATCGCGTTGTTGCATCGCCGCTACGTGAATCCATAACGACGCATGCCAGAGACACATTCGGCTGTTTCGCGATGGTCATGCTATGGACAGTCGCCATCTACGTGCTGCTGTTCTATATGCCGACGTATGCGGCGCACGTTCTGCATCTCCCCCAGTCGGATGGCTTCATTTCCGGAATGGTCGGAGGTTTTACCATGATGTGCAGCGCACCGCTTGCCGGTCTGCTCGCCGACAGGGTGGGACCGGGACGGGTGTTGGTGCCATCGGCGGTGCTTGTTTTTCTGCTCGCCTGGCCGATGTTTACCTACATCAATGCTGCGCCGGGCCTAGTGTCGCTGCTGGTGTTCCAGGCTATCTTCGGCATTCTGACCGGCACATATACGGGTCCGATCCTGTACGCGTTTTCACAGCGCTTTCCGAGTCCCATCCTCGCAACGGCCATATCGATTGCGTACAACTTCGGCGTGACGGTTTTCGGCGGTTTCGCGGCGTTCTTCGTGACCTGGCTGATTGTCGCCACCGGCAGCACCGTCGCGCCGGCGTACTACGTCATGCTCGGCGCGGCATTCAGCCTGCTAGGCATGTGGCTGCTGCGGCGGGGAAATTGATATGCAAAGCGAAACCTTAATCTGCAAGAATGTGCTGTTGAGCAGTGGCGAAACGCTGCCCGAGGCGAAGCTCGTATACGCGACGGCCGGCCGTCTCAATGACGCACGCGATAACGTTATCCTCTACCCCACGTCGTACGGCACCAGGCATGTCGACATAGCCTGGCTCGTCGGTCCGGGCCGGCCGCTAGACACCGACCGTTATTTCGTGGTCCTGGCGAATATGCTTGGTAACGGCTTGTCGTCGTCACCGAGTCACTACCCGCCGGGCACGTTTCCGTCGATATCCGTCAGCGACAGCGTGAATCTCCAGCACGCACTTATTCGTGACTCATTGCGCGTGGAACGCTTGGCGTTGGTCGTCGGGTTCTCGATGGGGGGACAGCAGGCCTATCACTGGGCCGCCCTATTTCCTGAAATGGTGGAGCGCGCCGCAATCATTTGCGCGTCCGCAAGAACGTCGGTTCATAACAAGGTATTTCTGGAAGGATTGAAGGCTGCCTTGATGCTAGATCCGGCCTGGAACGGGCGATATTTCTCCGACGCGGCGCCGCAAGGCATTCGCGCAATGGCGCGCATCTACGCGGGTTGGGGCATGTCCGCGGAATTCTACAGACGCGCGCTATACCTCACGGCCGGATACCGCGATGTCGAAGATTTCGTGATTAACGACTGGGGCGCGTATCTCGCCCGTACGAATCCAAACGATTTGCTCGCCATGCTCGATGCCTGGCACGGCGCGGACATCAGCAACAACGCGCGCTACAACGGTGCGTTACCGACTGCCCTCCACGCCATTCAGGCGCGATGCCTCGTCATGCCCAGCCTGACCGATATGTACTTTTCCGCCATGGAAATCTGCGACGAAGCGCGCCAGATCAATAACGTCGACATCCATCCCATTGATACGGTCTGGGGCCATCGAGTCAATAATCCCAGGCAGAATCCCGATGACGCCCGGCTGGTGGAGCGCAAGCTCACCGAGTTGCTTGGCTACAAGGATTGATTGGTTCGGTTGCGTTCTTTGCTATGCCGCGCCCGTTGTCGGTCTTCAAACGGTCCCCGGCAGCAGGATCCGCTGGTCCACGCGGCGGATGTCGGTGTGCCCGCAAAATGCCATCGAGATGTCCAATTCTTTGTGGATGATCTGCAGGCACCGCGTGACACCGGCCTCGCCCATCGCACCCAGCCCGTAGAGGAAGCTGCGGCCGATCAGCGTGCCCTTGGCGCCCAGCGCGACGGCTTTTAGCACGTCCTGTCCGCTGCGGATGCCACCATCCATCCACACCTCGATGCGCGAGCCGACCTCACGTGCGATCTCGGGAAGGGCCGAGATCGACGACGGCGCACCGTCGAGTTGGCGGCCACCATGATTGGAGACGATCAGCGCGTCGGCACCGCTGTCGGCGGCAAGGCGCGCATCTTCGACATCCATGATCCCTTTCAGAATGAGCTTGCCGCCCCACAGCTTCTTGACCCATTCGACGTCCGCCCAGCTCAGCGCCGGATCGAACTGCTCCGCAGTCCATGAGCCCAAGGAGGTAAGATCGCCTACGCCCTTGGCGTGACCGACGATGTTGCCGAAGCTGCGCCGCTGGGTGCCGAGCATGCCGAGACACCAGCGTGGCTTGGTTGCCAGGTTCATGAGGTTCCCGAGCGTCAGTTTGGGGGGAGCCGATAGCCCGTTCTTGATGTCCTTGTGACGCTGACCGAGGATCTGCAAGTCCAGCGTGAGCATCAGGGCGCTGCATCGGGCCGCCCGGGCGCGCTCGATCAACCGTGCAATGAAATCGCGGTCGCGCATCATATAGAGTTGGAACCAGAACGGCTTGCTGGTGTGCGCGGCAACGTCCTCGATCGAGCAGATGCTCATGGTGGACAAAGTGAACGGGATGCCGAACTTCTCCGCCGCGCGCGCCGCGAGAATCTCGCCGTCGGCGTGTTGCATGCCGGTCAACCCAGTTGGTGCGAGCGCCACCGGCATGGCGACCTCCTGTCCGACCATCTCCGTGCGCGTGCTGCGGCCCGCCATGTCGACCGCCACGCGCTGGCGCAACTTGATGCCCTGGAAATCGCTCTCGTTGGCGCGATAGGTACTCTCGGTCCACGAGCCACTGTCGGCGTAGTCGTAGAACATGCGCGGCACGCGCCGCTGCGCGAGCACACGCAAATCCTCGATGCAGGTGATAACGGACATGATCTCTCTCAATACGGGGATGAAACACGAGTATACATTCTCGAAGCGGTCGCCCGTTAATCCGACAACACTCGCGGCAGTCCGCTCCCGGCCCGAATTCATTGCCCCCGCGCGATTCAGGTCACACGGCAGGCGGGCCACGCGTCGCCCGCCTGCCAGGAATACCCATACGCCGCCCAGCCCCTCTTACTGAAAGCCCACCACGTCATGCGGCACGTATGACGCTTCCAGCGACGCCATTTCGTCCGCTGTGAGGTTCACATCGAGCGTCGAAACCGCATCATCCAGATGATGCGGTTTCGACGCACCAATGATCGGCGCGCTCACCTCCGCCTTCCCGATCACCCACGCAAGCGCTACCTGGGCACGCGGAATGCCACGCGCTGCCGCAATCTTCGCGACCGCTTCGATCACGCGACGATCGGCGTCCGCCGTCTTGTCGTAGAGACTATTGCCGTAGCCATCAGTGTTCTGGCGCTCGGTGCTCTCGTTCCAGTCGCGCGTGAGACGGCCCCGCGCGAGAGGACTCCACGGAATCACACCGATCCCTGCGTCCGCACAGAGCGGCAGCATCTCTCGCTCTTCTTCGCGATACAGCAGGTTCAGGTGATTCTGCATCGTCACGAAGCGCGTCCAGCCATTTTTCTCGGACACGTGCAACGCCTTCGCGAACTGCCATGCGAACATCGAAGACGCGCCGATATGGCGCGCCTTGCCCGCTTTCACGACATCGTGCAGTGCCTCCAACGTTTCTTCGATCGGCGTCGCGTAATCCCAACGGTGGATCTGATACAGGTCCACATAGTCCGTGCCCAGGCGTGACAGGCTCGCGTCAATCGACTGGAAAATCGCCTTGCGCGACAAACCCGAGCGGTTCGGCTTCTTCGCATCCTCGCGATTGCCCAACGGAAAATACACTTTCGTGGCCAGCACGATTTCATCACGTCGCGCGAATTCCTTCAGAGCCCGTCCGAGGAATTCCTCTGAGGTGCCGTCCGAATACGTGTTCGCGGTATCGAAGAAATTGATGCCGGCTTCCAGCGCCTGGCGGATCAGCGGCCGGCTCGCGTCTTCGTTCAGCGTCCACGGATGCGCGCCGCGCTCGGGCACGCCGTAGGTCATGCAACCCAGGCAGAGCCGGGAAATATCGAGTCCGGTGCGACCTAGCTTCACATAGTCCATTTCATTCTCCGTGCAATTTGAGATTCGATTATCAAGTAATTCTTCGGGCGCTGCAGTGGACGTTTGCGCGCAGCAGCAATGGTGAAAGCCGGGCCACCGATTGAATCCGCACTAGCCAATTACAACAATCGGTCCCTGTATTTCCGCCGCCATGCCATCGCTACAGCACGGGAGGTCCATTTTCCGAGACGGGGTCGGAAAGCGCCGGCTAAAGGCAAATCGGATCGCCCCGGGGCTATGGTTTTCCCTGGCACGGCAGCAAATTCTGATCTATAAAAGGAAGAAGCCGGTGTGCCCGGCGGCAATATTGCGCGAGTAAGCCATGATTCAACACAGAATTCCGGTCAGTGTGATCTCCGGCTTCCTGGGCGCCGGCAAGACTACGCTTGTCAACCATCTGATGCGTCGGCACACGTCCGAGCGCATCGGTGTCGTCGTGAACGAATTCGGCGAAGTAGGGATAGACGGCCAATTGATCGTCGCCGACCAGGAAGTGCTGATCGAGATCAGCAACGGTTGCGTGTGCTGTACGGTGCGCGCGGATCTGGTGGCAAGCGTCAAGGAACTGCTCGCACGCAACCGGCAAGAGGGCGACAAGCGGCTGGATCGTTTGATCATTGAAACGTCTGGACTCGCCGATCCCGCGCCTGTGCTGCAGACTTTTCTCGCTGACCCCGATTTGCGCGAACAGGTCGAACTCGAATCCGTCATCACGGTGGTCGACGCCTATCATTTCAGGCTTCAGCTTGGCGACGCAATCGTGCGGGAGCAAGTGGCCTTCGCTGATGTTGTGGTAATGAACAAGGCCGATCTGGTCGCGCAGGAAGCGCTCGAATTGCTTAAACAGCAAATCCGCTCACTGAACCGTACCGCCACGGTCATCACGGCCATCCATGCACGGGTCCCCGCGGATTCCCTGCTAGGTGTGCGACGCTTCTCATTGCCGACACTGCTCGAAATCGAGCCCGGGCTGCTCAACGATACCCCTCACGATCACGAACACGACGCCTCGATCCAGTCATGCGCGTTGGTCGAAACCGGCGCGCTCGACCCTGACCGGTTCAACCGGTGGATCAATCGGCTCGTGCAACAGCACGGCCAGCAACTGATGCGGATGAAAGGTGTGCTGCACTTCCGTTCGGAGCCGCGACAATTCCATTTCCATAGCGTCCACATGTTGCTCGAAGCAAGTCCGGGACGACCATGGCGCGCCGGCGAGGCGCGTGACAGCAAGTTCGTATTCATCGGGCGAAATCTGGACCTGCGCCTCCTCCGCGAGGGGTTCGTCGACTGTCTGCGCTAGGGTTCGGCATCGGCTGCCCTTCCCCGATAATACTCTCCGTGCTCAAGGAGTACGCGATGAAAAAATATGAGGCATATACGGTTAGCATCGGCCTGCTTGCCTTCGCCGACACATACCTCACGGGCACTGTATTTCCGGTCCCTGTGTGGGTGACGTTCATCGCATGGGCGTCGTTCTTTATCGTTGGCGGAGGCACGGCAGGCTTCGTGAAAAGCGTCGCGTCGAACCTGACAGGCCTCGTCATCGCATCGCTAGCACTGCTCGCCATTGCGTACTCGAACCAGACGCCGTTCATCGCGGCAGTCTGCGTGGGTGTGGGCAGCGCCGCGATGGTGCAGACCTCGAGGCTCAAGCTGCTCGACGTACTGCCTGCGGTGGTGTGGGGCTTCGCGTCAACGGTCGGCACCACCGTCGCAACCGGCAACGCGATCACGACAGTGGGCATCCACAATCCGGCGCTCGTCGCAGCGGCTGCGCTGATTACCGGCGCAGTGTTCGGTTTCGTCTCCGAGAAATTGGGTGACGCCCTGACCCACAAGTCCGCACTGAAACTCAACTGAGTTCATCTCGTTCCGGGAGAATCGAATGAAACTACAGCACACCCTTGGCGGACTGGAGAATCTGGGTCCGGTGCACGTCGAGACGCAGGTATTCGTCGAACCGTGGGAAAAGCGCATCTTCGGCATCCATACGGCGATGATGGCGGAGAGTACACACTTGAGCAACGCTCTGCCGCGCTACCCGATGGCCGGCCTGCCCACGACCTTCAGAAATACATGGACCTGGGCGTCATTGCGCACCGGTGCCGAAGGCATGCAGCCATTCGAGTACTTCAAGTATCGCTACTACGAGAAGTGGCTGATGGGCATTTCGCAGTTCTTCATCGACGAAGGTTATCTGTCGGCGGATGAACTTAAGCAGAAGATCGACTATTACCGTGCTAATCCCGGCGCACCGCTACCCAAGCAGCCCAACCCGGCGATCGCCACGCAGATTGACGCGTACCTCACCAAAGGCGATTCGGGCCTGCACGCACTAAAGCAGGCACCGCGTTTTGCACAAGGCGACGAGGTTCGCGTGGCCGACCCCGATGCAGTCGATCACACGCGCCTGCCTGGCTATCTTCGCAACAAGCTCGGCACGGTCGATACCGTGTATCCCGGTGCGTATTCGTATTTTGTCTCGACGGGGACAGATGGGATTGGCGATCCGATGCCTGTGTATCGCGTGTCATTCGACGCCGCCGACATCTGGGGCGAGGCAAAAAGTGAACCCAACACGACCATTTACGCAGACCTGTTCGAAGCCTATCTGCAACCGTCCTATTGACGAGACACTCGGACTTACGATCATGAACGAAATATTCAAATACGACGATGACCGCGAGGCAGCCAGCGCCGCGAAAGTGCGCGCGCTGGAAGCGTTGCTGATCGAAAAAGGGGTCATCGGCAGTGACTCGGTGGATACCGTGTTGAATCACTTCGAGCGCGTCGCGGGACCGTTCAACGGGGCGCGCATCGTCGCGCGCGCCTGGATCGATCCTGCGTTCAAGCAGCGCCTGCTCGCCGACACACCCAAGGCAATTGCCGAACTGAGTCTGCCGCAAGGCATGGACGGTGCCGAAGGCGAGCATATGGTGGCGGTGGCGAACGGCGACGGCGTGCATAACCTGATCATCTGCACGTTGTGCTCATGCTATCCGTGGCCGGTGCTGGGACTTCCGCCCTACTGGTACAAGGACCCGGTATTCCGGGCGCGTGGCGTGCGAGAACCCCGCGCGGTGCTGCGCGAATTTGGCGTGCCCGTCGCCGAGGACACCGATGTCAAGGTATGGGACAGCAGCGCGCAGATCCGCTGGTTCGTGGTGCCCGAGCGTCCCGCCGGCACCGACAATCTGACCGAAGAAGAACTTGCCGCGCTCGTTACGCCAGAAGCCATGATGGGTGTCGCGCTGGTACCTTCGCCCAGCCCATCCTCGACCACGCCATAAGCCGCCATGTTCACGCGCTTCGAAGAGTTTGCGGCCTCCAGCATGCTCGGCCAACCTGATTCGCCACCGCGGCTGCAGGGTAAGCTGCTGTTTCGCGAAGCGTGGGAACGTGAAGTGTTTGGTCTTGCACTATCGCTCTCCAAGGCCGGCTGCTTCGAATGGGAAGACTTCCGGCAGAACCTGATAGAGTTGATTGCCGAGTGGGAAAACGCCCCATGCGCCCCATCCGACGGGCAACCTCGCTGGGATTACTACGAGCGGTTCTTCCTCGCGCTGATGAAGACAATCAAGGTGAGCGGCTTGCTGTCGTCTGCCGAGCTCGCCGCACTCGAACCTCGGCCGGCTCACGATGCTTGATATGCGCAATCATGTACCGGCTTTGCATATGTCACATTCAGACCGGCGTAAGTACCGGTTCACCCGCAAAGTGCCGCGTCGCGTTCGATATGAAGTTGCGCACCGAGGCATCGATCGATTCGGGCGAGTGACCGCCTACATGGGGTGTCAGCACCAAATTGGTCAAAGGCAGCAGTGCCTGCGGCGGTTCGGGCTCGCTCTCATAGACGTCCAGCCCCGCGCCTGCGATCCTGCCTTCCTTGAGCGCGGCAGCCAGGGCTTCCGTATCGACGACGCTGCCGCGCGATATATTGACGAGATAGCCGTGTGGTCCGAGCGCATCGAGCACCGTGCAATTGATGAGGTGACGCGTTGCCGCGCCGCCCGGGGTCACGACGACGAGGAAGTCGCTCCACTCGGCAAGCGCAACGAGGTTGTCAAAGTAGCGGGCTGCGGTCGCAGAACGCGGATTGCGGCTATGGTATGCGACCTCCATGTCGAAACCTGTCGCGCGGCGCGCGATCCTTTGGCCGATGTGGCCGAAGCCCACGATGCCGAGCCGCTTGTGCGAAACCGTCGGCGTTAGCGGCAAGGCGTCACGCCAGATTCCGTCGCGGCACGCCGAGTCGGATTGAGGCAGCCGGCGCACCGCGGCGAGCAGCAGCGCGAACGCGTGATCCGCCACGCAGTCCGTGTTCGTTCCCGCGCCATTGCAGACAGTGATGCCGCGCGCCCGCGCATGGTCACGGTCGATGTTCTCGTACCCGGAGCCGAGCGCGCTGGCGAATTCGAGACAGGGCATGCGATCCATCTCGGCGGACGTCAGGCCAAGGACGCCATTGGTCAGCACCGCGCGTATCGTCGCGCCATGCGACTCGATCGCTTCCGCGCGCTTGGTCGGGCCTACCGCAACGATGACCTCGAAAGATTCGGCGATTTTTGCAAGATGGTGGTCGGGCAACGGAATGAGGATCAGCAGGTGGGGCTTCATGATGACAATGGTCTGAGCGGGGTATGGAAGTCCAACATCATATCCGATGATGGCACATGCGCGGCGGAGGCGGCGAGCATGCCCAGGCTGCTTTCACACCAAGTCACATTTCTTCTCGATCGTAATATTTTTGCAATAAACAAGCGTGAAATGCTGTTGAAAGCCTAGCGCCGCCGATTATTGTTTTATTACCCCGTACGCCTCTTCGTATACCTGGCGTAGTGATTCGACAAATAAACGGTTCGCCGGAGGCAGTGGCACATCCGCGCGAATAAACAATGCGATAGGCGGCAGCGTCCATTCGAACGAGTAAGGCACGATAGACACACCGGCGAAACGCACCAGTTCCTCGGCGATATCCGCCGGCACGATAGACACCGCGGTATCGCTGGATGCGATCATTTCGCCGATCAGCTTGGACGAATAGGTCTCCACCATGGGGACCGGCGGTGTGGTTCCAGCCGCCAGAAACAGATCCGAGACCTGTTCGCGCATCGGGCTATGCTGCACGCCGAGGATCCAGTCCAGTGCCGCCAACTTGCTCCAGTCGAGCTTCACGCGCCCCAGTTGTGCGGCGAGGCGGCGGCTCGCGATCAACCTGGGCTGCTGCCGGTACAGCACTTCGAAGCTGATCTGCGGCCGCTCAGCAACCGACGACGCCCGGCCGATCACGATATCCACGGTATGGTCCTGCAATTGGTGCAGTAATTGATCGCTCGTGCCCTCATGGATCGTCACGGTCAAGCGGCGCTCCATGCTCGCTTGCTGACGCCGCAGCGCCGCGGACAGTATCTGACCGGAAATAAATGGGATCACGCCGATGTGAAGATGCGCGCCATGGCCCGCAGCG
>OUWB010000942.1_pt2 | contig 10616 bp, 10 predicted proteins | sample 1779821 | NCBI WGS metagenome assembly OUWB01 (sample SAMEA3914806, study PRJEB12502) | metagenome | biome: forest; material: soil | place: Canada | collected 2011-08-03 | depth 0.1 m
GCGTTGGCCAGGGTCACGTTGCGCACGTTCTGCGTGATGAGCTGCGAGTTCGGCACGATCATGGTGGAGCGGTCGCTGAGCTGGATTTCCGTGGCGCGCACATTGATGCGGCGGATGTCGCCTTCCACACCGCTGATGCTGACCCAGTCGCCGACTTTCACCGGGCGCTCGGCCAACAAAATCAGGCCGGAGATGAAGTTCTGCACGATGGCCTGCAGGCCAAAGCCGATACCGACAGATAGTGCGCTGGCCACCCAGGCGATGCTTTGCACATCCACCTTCAGTGCGCCCAGCACCAGCACGAATACCAGAATGCCGCCGACATAGCCGAGCAGGGTGACGATGGACGTCTGCATGCCCACGTCCAGCGACGTCTTGGGCAGCAATTGCTTGCCGAGCCAACGCTTGATGATGCGAAGCACGATGAAACCAATCGCCAGCACCAGCAGGGCGTTGAAAATATTGGCGGGGCTGATGGTCAGCGAGCCGAGCGAGCGGCCAGCCAACAGATGCGCGCCGCGGTCCATCAGTGCGGACGGGCCCGCGCCGTACGGCGACAGCACCAGCGGCAACGCCAACAGCAGCAGGAACATCCGGCTCACGCCCGACAGCACCGTAGCGGATTGCTCCAGGCGCGCCGGTGCAATGCCGAAGTTTTCCTGCATGCGTGCGCCAGTACGTGAGTCAGGCGAGAGCAGCGATTCGCACAGGTCGTTGACCAGGTGCATCAGCACGTACAGCGCTGCGAGCAGGAAGCCGGCGCGCAGCATTTGTCGCGCCACGAAGAAGGCCAGGGCGATGTAGCCGGTCAGTATGCCCAGCAAGGTCAGCGCGACGCCTATGAACGCACCACCCACCAGCACGCCAACCCACAGTGGCCGCTCTATTGGCGTTTCGCCTTTGGCGAGCAGTGCACGACGCGCACGCCCCATGCGGACCAATGCCGCGCCCACGAGTCCACCGATCAGGGTCGACGTCAGTGCGTTGGCGGCCATCGCCGTAGCGAGGCTGGCACCGATGTCGTTGTTGATGCGCTCGATGACGCTAAGCAGCAGCGCGCTGTAGGCCAGCATGGTAGGAAAAGGCCACAGGCGGTTGGCCAGATCGTCAGAGACGGGCGGCAATCGCCACGAAGGATGCTTCACGCTGAGCATCGCGCGCCCCAGACCGGCCAGTGTCGCCGCGAAGAACATCAGCGTGACAATCGGTCGGAGCAGGTCATCCAGATCCTGGTCGAACACGCCACCCCAGTTCAGCCCCGTGTAGACCAGCCATGCGGCAAGGCCATAGGTGAGCGTGGTGCACAGGGTGAACAGCAGCGCCATCACGCTGCGGCGCAGGTGGCCGGACGGCAGGTGCCTGCTCGCCATGCCCAGCAACTGGCGCTCCAACAGGCGCCGACCGCCAGCCATCAGGGCCAGCGCTGCCACCAGGCAGGCGATAAACGGCATGCGATTGGCCGGTTGCCAGGCTTGCGCAAGCGCGCCGGTGAATGTTTTGCCGAGCAGGGCGAGGTTGGCGCGGTCGTCCGGGGCGGCCTGCGCCAGCCGCTTCCAGAAGGCGACGCTCAGCGGCGAGGCGGTGCGCTGGCTGATCTGCGCCTGGAACAAATCGCGACGCAGTGCGGCGATCTGCGTGATCAACTGCTGGCTTTCCAGGCTCAGCGTCTTCGCCTGGGTGATCTGTCCGGCCAGGTCGCTCTTGTCCTTGTTGAGCTGCTTGCGTTGCGCTGCCACTTCGGGCGTTTCTGCTGGCGCTCCCTTCTCCGGCGCCGGTCCCAATACGTCGAGCTTCGCTTGCAGCGTGTCGGCTTGCGGCGTAAGGCTGGCAGTCAGCTGATCGGCTTGTTGCTGTACCACAGTGGCCCGGGTACGCGCGTCGGTAAGCAGGGTGTCGGTTAGCTTGCCCTTGTCGGTAATGGCCTGCTTGATCTGATCGAGCTGGGCGCTCAACTGGTCCGGACTGGCAAGCTTCGCCTGCGGAATCTGCGCCGCGCTCTGCGCGTTTTGCGCATACAGAGGAGCGGCGCCACCGACGGCGACGAGAAGGATCAGCAGCAAGCGAAGCAAGATAGGCATGGCGGCATGATCCGGACCTGTTACGGAGCGGTCAATGAATAATTGCCTTGACGATTTGTTCAGACCGCCTGTTTCACGCTCTCGTCATGAGTCAGACGCGTTCGAATTTCACGACGCCATCATGGAACGGTGATGTCGCTGCGGCGCGCGCGCTGCAAGTTGAATTGGCCGGCCAGGTACGCTTGGTGGATGATCACCCGCCGTTGCGGGTGGTGGCGGGTGTGGATGTTGGCTTTGAGGAGAGCGGGGCAGTGACGCGCGCGGCAGCGGTACTGCTCGACGCGCTCACGCTGCAGCCACTGGCAGAAGTGGTTGCCCGGCTGCCGACCCGCATGCCGTACATTCCCGGGCTGCTTTCCTTTCGTGAATTGCCCGCGTTGTTGCAGGCGCTCGATCAGTTGCCTGAAGTACCGGATCTGGTTTTTGTCGATGGCCTAGGCGTGGCTCATCCGCGCAGGCTGGGCATTGCTGCGCATCTGGGCGTGATCACCGGTCTGCCGGCGATTGGCGTCGCCAAGTCGATTCTGGTGGGCGTGCATGACGAGCTTGGCCCGCTACGCGGCGAGCGTGCGCCGCTGCGCTACCAGGGAAAAATCATCGGCTATGCGCTGCGCAGCAAGGACAAGGTGAAGCCGCTGATCGTTTCGCCCGGCCATCGGGTGAGCATGGAGGCGACGCCTGAGCTCGTGCTGGCGTATTGCACGAAGTACCGCTTGCCCGAGCCCACGCGGTTGGCGGACCGGCTGGCTTCGCGGAGGGACAGGGCCAGCCAGGCCCAAGGCCGGCTGATCTGACCGACGCCGTTATTCGCGCGCAGGCGTCGCGTTGACTACGGGCACAAGCCGATAACCAAAGGCCGCTGCCAATCGCGCCACCGCGGCAACCGCTTCGGGATCGCGCGGTGTGGCAGGTCCATCGGCTGGGCCCAGGTGCCAGCGCGCACGCTGATGAGCGATGGGCCGTGAGGCGGCGAGGCCTCGCTGTTCCAATTCGCGCAAAAAGCGATACACCGTGCCCAGGCTCGTGCGGGGCTCGATGGCGGCGGCCCGACGCAGCAATTGAACTGCGTCGGGTTCGTCATCGGCAGCGCACAAGCTTTGCCAGATCGCCAGTCGGGGCAGCGTCGCCCGCAACCCGGCGCGCACCAGCACCTCGGTACCGTCGTGCGCCATCGTGCGGACAGGCTCAGCCATCCTGGCTGCCCTTGGCGATCTCATCGGCCGCCTTCTTGATGATGTCGCGCACGCGCTTGATCTCGGCCGTATTCCACGGTCCGCCGTGCATGAACAGCGCACGCTTGAGCTCGTGCATGGCCTCGCGCAAAGCCATCGGCGCTGCCGCCCGCGCAAACATCTTGGCGGTGCTTTCCATGCGCGCCATCACCGCGTCCACCGCCTCCTTGTTGGCAGCCAGGAACGCATTGCCTTCCGCGGTGATGGTGTAGAGCTTCTTGCCATCGCCGGACGCCACGCTGGCGTGACCCAGTTCTTCCAGCAGAGTGAGGGTGGGGTACACCGCGCCCGGGCTGGGAGCGTAGGCGCCATCGAACATTTCCTCGATGGTGCGGATCAGCTCGTAGCCGTGGCGCGGCTGCTCGGCGATCAGCGCGAGCAGGATCAGCTTGAGGTCACCGTGGCCAAACACGCGACCGCCGCGGAAGCGGCCGCCCATGCCATCGCCGTGGCCCTCGTCGTCGCCGAAGCTGCGGCCAAAGCCCCGGCCGAAGCCACGTTCGGAACCGCGTCGGCCAATGGCTTCGCGGATAAAGGCCTCGTGGCCCTCGTGGTGGTGATGGTGGTGACGGTCGAACAAATGACGAAATCCCATGACTAACTCCGATATATCTTAAGTAACGGTCTTAAGATATATCTAAATATTCTCAGGGCGCAAGAGGCACGTGTTCGTCATCCCTGTGAAAGCGGGATGCGCGACGGTTGGTCATCCCGCATCTTCCGCTTTGGCCCGGGCCCAGGCAGAGGCACTGGATTTCAGCTTTCGCGGGAACGGCGGCTCGGGTACCGACAGCTTGAAACCCTGCCTGCGCGCCTTCACCCAATGGCTACCCGCTCCGCTGTTTTTCCCCAAGGACGATTGCCCCATGGTGTTCCGCTGGTTCGAATCGCTGATCGACGCCTTCAAGGAGCCGGTCGACGGTATGCCGCCGCAGTCCGTGTGGCGCTTTTATGTGTTCTATCTGCGCCAGGTGTGGCCGGTGTTTGCCGCAGCCATCGTGGTGGGCTTCGGCGTGGCCATCGTCGAGGTGTCGCTGTTTGGCTTTATCGGCAGCATCGTGGATATGGCCAAAGGGGCGCCGGCGGCGAATTTCTTCCAGTTGCATGGTCGCGAGCTGCTTTGGATGGGCCTTGTCGCACTCATCGCACGCCCGGTGTTGATCGGTCTGCATGATCTGTTGGTGAACCAGGCCATCGTGCCCAACCTCACCAATCGCATCCGCTGGCAGAACCATCGCTACGTGATTCGCCAGAGCCTGGGCTTTTTCCAGAACGACTACGCCGGCCGCATCGCCAACCGCATCATGCAGACCTCGGGCGCGCTGCGTGAATCGGCGGTGCAGATTGTCGACGCCATCTGGTACGTGGCCATCTATACCGGCAGCGCCATCGTGATGTTTGCCCATGCGGATTACTGGCTGGCCTTGCCGCTGGTGCTGTGGCTGGTGGCGTATACGGCGACCCTCATGTACTTCGTGCCGCGCACCAAGGAGCGTTCGTGGCGGCAGTCCGAAGCGCGTTCGCGCCTGATGGGTCGCATTGTCGATGGCTACAGCAACATCCTCACGCTGAAACTGTTTGCGCACACCCAGCGCGAAGAGGCCTATGTGGCCGAGGCGATGGGCGAGCAGATCAAGCGCATGCGCGCGATGACGCGACTTACCACAGCGATGGACGCCAGCATCACCACGCTCAACGGCTTCCTGATTGTCGGCACCACCGCGCTGGCGGTGTGGTTGTGGAGCGAAGGCAGGGTCACGGTGGGTGCCATTGCGTTGTGTACCGGCCTGGTCATCCGCATCAACAACATGTCCGGTTGGATCATGTGGGTGATCAACGGCATCTTCGAAAACGTAGGCACGGTACAGGATGGCATCGAGACCATTTCGCGGCCGCGCACCGTGCAGGATCGTGAAGGCGCGATGCCGCTGGAAGTCACCAACGGCGCGGTGCGCTTCGAAGACATTCACTTCCACTACGGCAAGCAGGGCGGCGTCATCTCCGGCCTCAACCTGATCGTGCGCGCGGGCGAGAAAATTGGCCTGGTAGGTCCGTCGGGTGCGGGCAAGACCACCCTGGTGAATGTGCTGCTGCGGCTTTACGACCTGGAGGGTGGACATATCCGCATCGACGGGCAGGACATCTCGCAGGTGACGCAGGAAAGTCTGCGCGCGCAGATCGGCGTGGTGACGCAGGACACCTCGTTGCTGCATCGTTCCATCCGCGACAACCTGCTGTACGGCCGGCCCGACGCCACCGAAGCCCAGGTCCGCGAGGCCGTGCGCAAGGCCAGGGCGGAGGAGTTCGTTCCGGAATTGGTGGACGGGGAAGGCCGCTCCGGCTACGACGCCTTGGTGGGCGAGCGCGGCGTCAAGCTCAGCGGCGGCCAGCGCCAGCGCATCGCCATAGCGCGCGTGCTGCTGAAGGACGCGCCCATCCTGGTCATGGACGAGGCCACCTCGGCGCTGGATTCGGAAGCCGAAGCGGCGATCCAGGACAGTCTGGATATTCTCATGCGCGGCAAGACCGTCATCGCCATTGCGCATCGTCTTTCCACCATCGCCCGCATGGATCGGCTGGTGGTGATGGACAAGGGACTGATCGTGGAAAGCGGCACGCACGCGGAATTGCTAGCCCACGGTGGCCTCTATGCGCGCCTCTGGCAGCGCCAGACCGGTGGCTTCGTGGCCGCGGAAGATCCCGCCGAGGACGACGTCGTCGCCCTGTAGAGCGCACCCCGTGCGCGGCCGCTGGGTGGTGTCGTTACCGCTGCGTAGGCTTGTCGCGCACAGGGTGCGTTCCTGCAAGGAAGGCTAAGGCGGCATGCGTGCGAAATTATTCGTTCTGTGGGAGCGCACCCTGTGCGCGACCGCAGCGTGACGTGATGGCCACTCCGTTCGGTTATCGCGTGCGCGGAACGGCTCGCGCCTGAATTTCTGGCGACATTTTCAGCTTTCCTTGCCTAACGCTTCACGGCTCAGCCCGCAGCATCAGTCCTCCCGTCCGTCATCGGAGCAGCGTGATGCCAACTGAAAAAGCCCTGGCACGTGCGCGCAAGGACAAGCGCGAAGGCAAATCGCCGAGCACTCAGGCCGGTGAATTCGTGCGCGAGGAAATCGACCGTATCCGCGAAGGCAAGCATGGCGCGCGTTCATCCGCGCAGGCCATTGCCATTGGCCTTTCCGAAGCACGCCGCGCCGGTATCGACGTGCCTGCCAAGAAAGGTACGGCGGCGAAGAAGAGCACGCGCAAGAAGCCGGTTGCCAGGAAAGCGGCGAAGACCACCTCCGCCAAGCGAAGCCGCGACGCGACCAACGCGCTCAAGCGCGAAAGCACGGCAGCAGCCTCAAAAACCGCTTTGTCGCGGCACGCCCGCAAGGCAGCTTCCGAGCGCAGCCCGGCCGAACGGTCAGCCTCGGCCAAGAAGGCGGCCCGCACTAAGGGGCCAGTGGTTCGCAAGGCCGCCGCGAAGAAAGCCGCGCGCACGCGAAGTGCGGGTGGACGCGCCGCAGGGGCTACCCGCGCCACGCGCGCCCGAACCATGCGGGCGCGTGAGCGCTGAGACACCAAGCTGACGGCTTCCAGAATCGCCGCCATGCCCTGCCTGCCAGAAATACTTGCCGATCGGGGCGTGGCGTCCATCTATGGCGCAGGATCTGCACCTGCGGCCATGGCATGAAGCAAGCACCGCCGAAGTCACATCATCATCGCGACGCTACCGTCGTAGACGCGCTGGTTTTCTATCGTTCGAACACCAGCAACGTCGAGGTGGCCGTGGCGTAGAGCCGGCCCTGCGCATCGCGCAGGCTGGCTTCGGCAAATGCCACGCGGCGGCCAATGGTAAGCACGCGGCCTTCCGCACGCACGAGACCGGTTTCCCCGGTCATGGCCTTGTGGAAGGCGGTCTTCAGTTCCAGTGACGTATAACCTTGCTGCGCCGTGAGCCGCGTATGCACGGCACAGCCGCAGGCCGAATCGAGCAGCGTGGCGAAATAGCCACCGTGCACGATGCCCATGGGGTTATAGGCGTGCGGCCCAGGCACACCGGCAAACGCGGCGAAGCCTTCGCCCACATCGACCAGATCGAAATCCAGCGAGTCACCGATGCCCGGGCGTTTTCCTGACGCCATGATCGCGCGCATCTGCTCCAGGCCACTCAGGCCATGGCCAATCTCGCTAACCATGCTCATGCGCGGGCCTCCAGGTTCAGGCGCTGCTTCAGCAGCTGGCGCGAGTCGGCGAGGATGGCATCGGAGCGCGTGGCGTTCAGTTCGATACGCGCAAGCGTGAGGGCGCCAATCAGTTCCGACACCACGGAGTGCGCCAGTACCGATGCATCGGCGAGCCCAAGCGCCACCAGCTTTTCGCCAATCGTCTCGGTGAAACGCTGCACGCCCGCGGCGAACTGTTCGCGCGTCGCTTCGGACAATCGCGGCAGATCCGACGCCAGCGCGGCCATGGGGCAACCGGCCGAGCGCATGTCGCGATGCTTCTTGGATAGATAGAAATCGATATAGGCGGTAAGCCCTTCGGCGGCGCCAACGCCGTCCATCGCATGCTGGATTCGCGCACGCGATTCTTCGAACATCTGCTCGATGGCGGCGGTTACCAGTTCGTCCTTGGAACGGAAATGGGCGTAGAAGCCACCATGGGTAAGCCCAGCCTCGGCCATCACGCCAGCCACGCCGATGCGATCGGGGCCTTCCGCGCGAATGGCCTTGGCCGCCACCTGCAACACCTTGGCGCGGGTCTTTTGCTTGTGTTCGGCGTCGTAACGCATGGTAATCTCGCGTGATTTGTATGACGCCAATCATACTATTGCGGTGCGCTGCTGCAAGTGCTAGAGCGTCAAGCCGCCGTGTCCATTAAGGAGGGGGCTGTACATGCCTGGAACCATCGCGGCTTGCTTGCCGCCCGCTCCTTGCAGTTGCGTGGAGCGCCGGGCAAGCTAATCCGTTTAGCCAAAACGGAGATGTCATGTCCAGCCAAGAAACCATCATCCAGATCATGCCCGCGACCGGTTGGATCGCTGTCTACGATGAGGACGGCGATGAAAGTGCCGAGGCACTGGTCTGTTTCGCCCTGGTCGAGTCGGCCAGCAATGGCGTGAACCGCCGCGATGTGCGCCCGATGCGCGTCGAGGGCAAGGGCATCGGTTTTGCCGATCTTGACAGCAACTTCCTGCGCGTCGAAGAACTGGCCGAGTTCGAGGACGAGGAAGAAGAGGAAGAAGAAGAGGAAGACGACGTCGAGGAGTGATCCTCGAGGTTTTGGAACGCATCGCCATTGCCTTGGCGATGCGTTTTCCTGAGCCGGTTATGGCCTCAGGAAAAGAATGTCTTGGTGAAGATGGCGCTCAGCATCTTCTGCGCAGCCGCATCCGATAGTTCGTTGGGCATCGACTCGTGGAAGAAACGCACGCCATCAATCATCGCCATGGTGCCTAGCGCCAGATCGGCGGCGGGGGCGGGTAGCGTGGTGCCCATCAACGCGGAAAATTTCTCGATGAAGTAGGCGATCACGTCGCGCTTTTCCATCGTCAATGCATTGAGACGAGTGCGAAAGCGGGCATCCCGCAACGCCAGTAGTCGTGCCTCGGCCCACAGGGTGAAGCTGTTCTCACCGCAATAGGACTGCACATAGAACAGCTCGAGCTGCTTTTGTAAATCCTTGATCGACAGGCCGGCGTCCAGGATTTCCTGCAGGCCCTGCTGAATGTCCGCGTGATCGAGCTTCAGCAGCTCGATGAACAAATCATTCTTGCTCTTGAAGTTCGAGTAAAACGCGCCGCGGGTGTACCCGGCGTGCGCGGCGACGTCTTCCACGCTGCTGGCTGCGAGGCCCTTTTTCGCAATGATGACAGCCGCCGACTCCAGCAGGCGCTGACGGGTCTGATCGCGGCTTTCTTCCCGGGTTAATCGCTTACGTGCCATGGGGTGATGGTAGCACGCACGTTGCAGCGCGAATCCGTGTGCACTTGTGAACTCAAATACAAGAGTGTATTTGTATGCAAAATTGAATTTGAGTTGGTGAATCGTCGGTCCCCCGCGGTTCTCACCGACGTCCCCTGCTCAGGAGTGGCTCGTGAATTATCTTGATATCCGCGTGTCGGCCCACGTGCCGACGCGATGGCTTCCCTTTGCCGTCGCAACGCTGGCCTTGTTGTCTGGCTGCGGCAAGAGCGCACCATCCGAAGAGGCCGCGCGTCCGGTGATCGCATCGCCGGTGCAAACTGCCGATGGTTCTGCGCGCCAGCCGTTTCCCGGTGAAGTGCATGCCCGTTACGAAATGCCGCTGTCGTTCCGTGTGGGCGGGCAACTGATCGCACGCCAGGCGCATCTGGGTGACACGGTGACGAAGGGCCAGGCGCTGGCTCAGCTGGACGACGCCGACGCCAGTCGTTCGCAGGCTTCTGCACAGGCCGCACTGGAGGCGGCCGAGCACCGGCTCACGTTTGCCACGCAACAGCGCGACCGCGACGACGCGCAGGCCAGGCAGAACCTCATCAGCCAGCTTCAGCTGGAACAGACCCATGACGCCTACGCTTCGGCGCTGGCTTCGCGCGATCAGGCGAAACAGCAATTGGCGCTGGCGCAGAATCAGTCGCGCTACACCACGCTGGTGGCCGATCGCGATGGCAGCATCACCAGCGAACAGGCTGATGTGGGGCAGGTGGTGGCGGCGGGGCAGGCGGTATTCGGGTTTGCCTGGTCCGGGGATCGGGATGTGTTCGTCGATGTATCGGAGGATCGCCTCGCCGAGGTCTCGGTAGGGCAGGCCGCTACGGTGGCGTTGCTGGCATTGCCCGGTGCAACGCTCGCCGCTCATGTGCGCGATATCGCGCCGGCGGCAGACCCCCAGTCGCGCACCTACCGCATCAAGCTGGCGCTCGATCAGCCCAGCCCGCAGGTGCGCCTGGGCATGACCGCGCAGGTGAGTCTTGCTGCCTCGTCAAAAGTTGGCGTTGGCGTTCGCATCCCCGCGACGGCGCTGTTTCACCAGGGTGAGACGCCGGCCGTGTGGGTGGTGCGGCCCAGCGACTCCACGCTGGAACTTCGCCCGGTCACCGTGGTGCGCTACGGCGAGCGTGACGTGTTGGTGGGCAGTGGCCTGCACGCCGATGAGCGCGTGGTGATGCAGGGTGTGCATGCCGTCGCCGCGGGCGAGAAAGTGGCGCCGATCGCCCCGCCGCATCCCGAGGATGCGCCGCTATGAACCAGGAGGGGCGCTTCAATCTTTCGGCCTGGACGCTACGACACCCATCGCTGGTGTTTTTCAGCATGGTGATGGTGGCGCTGTTCGGCAT
>OUWB010000134.1_pt2 | contig 10599 bp, 14 predicted proteins | sample 1779821 | NCBI WGS metagenome assembly OUWB01 (sample SAMEA3914806, study PRJEB12502) | metagenome | biome: forest; material: soil | place: Canada | collected 2011-08-03 | depth 0.1 m
GCGCCGCCATCGCCAAGGCCCACATGAACGATTGCGCCTCGAAGATGCACTCGTGCGCCGGCCAGTCGGCCAAGGACCGCGATCCGGATTCGTGGGTCTACGTACCGACCGGCACCTGCGGCAAGATCGCCGGCGGCGTGGTCGTCCAGAAGTAAAAACGGCATTTTAGCGCCGATGTGAGGTCCAGCCGTGACGCGTCATCTCCCTCCCCCCAGCCCAAAGATGACGGTCCCCACCCTGGCCACCGGGATCGGACTGCGGTCCCCTCACATCGGCGCCCTCACCGCGACCCGCCCGGCCGTCGGCTTCTTGGAAGTGCATACCGAGAACTACTTCGGCGGCGGCGCCAAGCTGAAGATCCTCGACCGCCTGCGCGAAACCTACCCTCTGTCCTTCCACGGGGTCGGCCTGTCGCTGGGACGTGCCGACGGCCTCGATCGCCAGCACCTGCGCGATGTCTCAGCCCTCGTGCAGCGGTTCGATCCGTTCCTGGTCTCCGAACACTTAAGCTGGAGCGCCTATGCGCACGTCGCCACGCCGGACCTTTTGCCCGTTCCCCTCACCTCTGAAGCCCTGGCGGTCTTTGTCGCGCACATCGACGCATTCCAGCAATGCCTTGGCCGCCGGATCCTGATCGAGAACCCGTCGAACTATCTGGCCTTTGACGGCCTCGACTATTCGGAACCGGAATTCCTGCTCGAGCTGGTCGGGCGCACCGGCTGCGGCCTGCTGATCGACCTCAACAATATCTTCGTCAGCGCGCGCAATCTGGGCCGCGACGCCGGCGCCTATCTGGCAGCCCTGGGCACAGGTGACGCCATCGAGCAATTCCATCTGGCCGGCCACGATGAAGTCACCTTCGACGGCAGTGAGACGCTGCTGGTCGATACCCATGGACAGCGGGTCCGGGCCGAGGTCTGGGATCTCTACGACCGCGCGCTGCAGGCCTTCGGCGACCGTCCGACCTTGATCGAATGGGACACCGCCCTGCCCGATCTCGACGTGCTGGTGGACGAAGCCGCGACCGCCGACGCCCATCGCGCGGGAGTGACCGCCGATGTTTGACACGACCCGATTGGCGCAATTCCAGCAATCCTTCCTGGCGGCGATCATGAGCCGAGACGACGCCGTCCCCGCCGGGCTTCAGGTCTATCGCGACACCTGGCGCTTTGGCCTGCTCGACGTGCTCAAATCCCGCTACGAAGCGTGCGCTATGGCGCTCGGCGAAGAGGCCTTCAAGGCGTTCGGCCGCGACTATGTTCACGCCTTCCCCCTCGCCACGCCGGATTGCAGCGGGTACGGCGATCGCCTTCCAGAGTTTCTACGCCAGCATCGGGCCGCACAGGATTTCGACTGGATCGTTGATCTGGCCGCCTATGAAAAGGCGATCGACCTAGCCCACCATGCCGCCGACGCGGCGCCTTGCGGATTTGAGGATTTGCTGTCGGCGGACATCCGGTGCGACCTGCATCCCTCGGTGCAGGTCGCAGCCTTCCAGCGCGACGTCAGGGCCTTTCACGGCGCCGTCCTGCGCGATGAGGTCACGGACGCCCCGCCCCTGTGCCCGCTCACCCTGCTGATCGGCCGTGACCGCGCCGACAGCGTCATTTCGGCCGAACTGACGCCTTACGAGGCGCAGTTTCTCCAGCTGATCGGGGAGCGCCATTCGTTGATGGAGGCCCTCGATCGCCTCACCCCCGATACCGATCAACTGTCTCAGCTGCAAACGCTGCTCGCCCGCATGGTCGCGCAGGGACTTTTCATAACCCTCTGAATACTGGAGATTTTTCGAAATGGAAAAGGCACTGAAAGCGCCGACCGGATTTCCGCTCAACCTCGTCCAGGCCTATGCCGGCTTTGAAACCGGCCTGTGGCAGCGGGAATGGCCCAAGGCGATCGTCCTGCTGGCGGCGCGAATCTGGGTCGCCAAATTCTTCTTCTATGGCGGCTTGACCAAGATCGCCAGCTGGCCGGCGACGGTTGCCCTGTTCACCAATGAGTACAAGGTCCCGGTTCTACCGCCCGAGATCGCCGCCTATATGTCGGCGACCGCGGAACTGGGCCTGCCGATCTTCCTGGTCCTCGGCCTGTTTACCCGCTTCGCCGCCGCCGGCTTCTTTGTCATGACGACGGTGATCCAACTGTTCGTCTACCCGGACGCCGCCGAAAATCCGTTTATCCTGATCACCACCGCCGCTCTGGTTGTCCTGGGCTCCGGCAAGCTGGGCGCCGATTACTGGATCGGCAAAAAACTGTCCTGATCGCGCGGGCGGCGCAACTCTCGCTTATCGATAAACGATAATAATATTTGACAGGCGCTCCAATGTTTATTATCGTTTATCGATAAGGAGAGCCGCCATGACCCATCGAAACCGGCTTGTAAGCCTCTCTACGGTCTTCGTCCGCATCGCCCTGATCCTCAATGGCTGTGTGTTGGGCGCCATTGGACTGGGCCTGATCCTGTCTCTGGTTCTGGGGAACCGTTTCACCGTTGTGTTGCTCGGTATCGACGCCTCACCGGGCATCGGCCATACGACCTGGGGTGTCCGCGGCCTGATGCTGGTCGGCCTGCTCGCCTTCGGGTCAACCCAGTATATTGTCTGGATCCTGGCCAAACTTGTCGGTTCGGTGGCCGCGGACGATCCGTTCATGGAGGCGAATGCCGATCGCATCCGCCGGATCGCCTGGGCTTTGTTGGCGTTGCAGATGCTCGACTTTCCGATGATGGCCATCCGGCACTATGTCCCGGCCCTGGACCACGCCGTGCCTGACGACGGCGTGTCGCTCAGCGGCTGGCTCGCCGTCCTGATGCTGTTCATCCTGGCGCGCGTTTTCAAAATGGGAACGTCAATGCGTGACTACCTGCGTGAGACGGTCTGAAGCATGCCGATTGTCGTTACGCTTGAAGACGTGCTCGCCAAAAGCGGCATGACCCTGACCGAATTGTCCGAAGCGGTCGATCTGACCCTGGCCAACCTGTCGATACTGAAGACCGGCAAGGCAAAAGCCGTCCGCTTTACGACGCTGGACGCCCTCTGCGACGTTCTGGATTGTCAACCGGGCGACATCCTGCGTTTTTCCAGGGACACCGACGACAGCCAAACCGAGTAGCCTGCTTATTCAAAGGAAGTGGAGAAGATCATGGACAGCGTCTCGACCCTGCGACTGAACCTGTTGCGCTGCGGCTATCTTCTGCTGGCCGCCGGCATCGGCACCTATATGTGGCCCACCCTGTTAACGCAGGGACCAAGGCTCGATCTCATGCAAGGCGTTGAATTATCGCTGCTGTGCACGCTGGGACTGCTGTCGGTTCTGGGTTTGCGCTATCCCTTGCGGATGCTGCCCTTGCTGCTGTTCGAAATGATGTGGAAATCCCTCTGGCTGCTGCGCATCGCCCTGCCCTTGTGGCTGGACCATCGCCTGACCCCGGATGTCATGGAACTCGTCTTTGCCTGTTCGATCGCAGTCGTCTTTCCGTTCCTGGTGCCTTGGGGATATGTCGTTCACTTCTATCTTCAAGCGCCCGGCGACCGCTGGTGGGGAAAAGCCCAGGCGTAGGGGCTTACACAACCGGACTCGCGCCGCGGTATAGCCAATGGCCCCCGATTGTGCGTACAACGGCAAGGAGACCGAGGGGGACATCATGCTCACTGCCTTGCTTTTCGCCGCCGCGGCGCTCGCCGACCTGCCGGCCGCCGCGATCCACACGGCGCCGGTCGACGGCCATCCGTTCGGCATGGTGGCGACCAACGATAGCCAACATCTCCTGGCGACGATCGAGGGCAAGTCCTCAGGGATCGCCGCCTTCGGCATTACCCCTGACGGCATGACCAAGGAGGGCTTTGCCGCCCTGGACGGCACCCCGACGGACTTCGGATTGACGCCGCAGGGCGACATCGCCGTCGTGACGACGTTTAAGCATGTCTATTTTGTCGATGTCTCCAAGCTCATCGCCGGCGCCGCCGATGCTGTCCTCGGGCGGGTCGATACCTCCGGCTCCAGCGTCAATGCGGCCGTCTCGCCGGACGGCGCAATCGCCTTGGTGGCCGAGGAGAATGACGGGGTCATCAGCGTGCTCGACTTGGCCGCCGCCCGCACCAATGGCTTCAAGCACATCCCCGTCTTGGGCCAAGCCGCGGTCGGCACCAATCCCATCGGCATCGCTTTCGACGGCGCTTACGCCTATGTCACGGTCGAGCGCGCCGCATCGGGGCTGAACTGGCCGGACAGTTGCGCCGCCGAGGGCCCCGGTGGGGATCAGGCGGGGGCCAAGGGCGCCGTCGTCACGCTCAGCCTGAAGGCGCTGGAAACCCATCCGAACGGGGCAACCCTCGTCGGCATAACCCCGGCCGGCTGCGTCCCGGTGCGGCTGGCCCTGAGCCACGATGGCTCACGCCTCTTCGTCAGCACGCGCGGCGACGGCAAGGTCCTGGCCTTTGACCGGCTGAAACTGGCAAGTGATCCCAGGCACGCGCAAATTTACGAGACGACGGTCGGCTCGGCACCGATCGGCATCGTCGCGTCGGACAAGGCCGTTTTCGTAGCCCTGTCGGCCCGGTTTGGCGACGCGGGCGCCCCCTCGTCCGTCGTCGCGCTCGATGCCGCGACCCTGGCGCCGATCGCCACCCTCCCCGCCGGCAATTTCCCGCGCGAGCTCGCCCTGACGCCCGACAGCCACTGGCTGTTTATCGGCAATTTTACGTCGGGCACCGTGGAGCAGGTCGATTTAACGGCGATTTCGGCCGGGTCCCGGTGATCCATCGCGCTTGACGCGCGTAGAAGAGGAAAAGGTGGCGTGCGCAGCCGCAGAGTTGCGCCGGGTGCAAGTGGTGTGGTGTATGCGTAGGTGGGCGTTCGGCTGGGGTTTGGGTGTGATGATCGCGGTCGCGGCGACTGCGCCGTCGGGCGCATTTGCGGCGTCATCCGCCTCGCTGACGATTTCGGGCAAGGTGCCACTGTCGTGCAATATCGCGGTCACGCCAGCGTCGGGTGCCAGCAATATCGCCGACCTGTCGCAGGGCAATTCCAGCCTGCTGGTCGCCACCGTCTCGGAAAACTGCAACGATCCCAGCGGCTATTCGGTCAGCGTCGCCGGCGCCAATTCCTCAAGCTTCACCGGCCTGTTCAAGGATGCGGTATCGCACGCCACCCTGCCGTTCTCGGTGACCTATGATGGCGCCACCGTGTCGTCGGCGACCGTGACCAATGTCACGGCGCCCGCCAATACGGCAAAAGACGTGCGCATCGCCTATGCCGCCACGCCGAACCTGACCGGCTCGGCGGGATATACCTATGCGGAAACCCTGATCTTCGCCATCACTGCCAAGTAGCCCGGTTAGCTGACGCGGCAGCTTTGCCGGTACTGCGTCGGCGTCAGTCCCAGCCGCTTGACGAAGACCTGGCGCATATGCTCGGCGTGGCTGAAGCCGCATTCATAGGCGATGACCTTCAGCGCCATGTCACTCGACTCCAGGCGATTGCGCGCGGCATCGATACGGGCGCCTTCGACGAATTCCGCCGGGGTCTTTTTCGCCTCTTCCTTGAAGGCGCGCGCAAAGGTCCGTGGGCTCATGCCGGCAATGTGGGCCAGGGTCTCGACGGAACTGGCCTCGCGCAAATGGCTCATCACGTGCGCGTAGACTCGGGCGATCTGTGAGTCCTTTTCAACCGGCGGCACCAGGTACGGGCTGAATTGCGATTGTCCGCCCTGGCGTTGCGCCACCACGACCAGACGCTTGGCGACGGACAGCGCGACGTCGGCACCATGATCTTCCCTGACGATGGCCAAAGCCAGGTCGATACCGGCCGTCACCCCCGCCGAGGTGACCAGGACGCCATCGCGCACATAGATCCGGTCGAATTCGACATTGGCGAGCGGAAAGCGTTCGGCCAGCCGTGACGCTTCCTGCCAATGGGTAGTGACCGTCTTGCCGTCGAGCAGGCCGGCATGCCCCAGGGCAAAGGTCCCGGTGCAGATCGAACCGTAGTGCCCGGCCCGGGGCGTCGCGTGACGCAACCAGGCGACGAGGTCTGCGTCGGCGGCCGCCTGGGGCAGGTCCGGACCGCCGGCGACCAGCACCAGGTCGAACGGCGCGCGCGCCTCGTCGAACCTCATATCGGCCGCCAGGCGCAGCCCGTTCGAGCTGCGAAACGGCTCGGTCGACGCGGCCACCAGGGTCAGGCCATAGCCGCGATCGGCGGGCAGGAACCGGTTGGCTTCATAAAAGACATCGAGCGGACCTGCGACGTCCAGCGACTGAACGCCAGGGAAGATAGCCAAGGCGACGGTTTTCAACGGGATCCCCTTTTCAAGCGACCCTAAAGCGCTTTCCGAAACGAAACAGCTCTTTTCGGCGGGGCGCTGGCAGAAAAGCGGGGGTGTTTGGCAGCCGCGCGGGGGGTAGCGCGATTGGAATGCGAGCCGGCCGGGCCGATAAAGGGGCAACACCTTTACCCATCCAGTATTCGGAGACACAGAATGAAGACGGTCATTGCCGGAATTGCGGTTCCCGACAGCCAACTCGCCAATGAAACACGCGAACTCGTGCGCGATACAGAGTCGGAGCTTTTGTTTCATCACTCCAACCGGGTTTTCCTTTGGGGCGCGCTGGCCGGAAAGCGCAAGAGTCTTATGGTCGATCTCGAACTGCTCTACGTCGGGGCGATGTTCCACGACATGGGCCTGCAGGCGCCTTACGCCAGCCCGTCGGAACGCTTCGAGGTCGACGGCGCCAATGCCGCTGCCAATTTCCTGCGCGCCCACAAGATTGCGGAGCGCGATATCGACGATGTCTGGGATGCCATTGCCCTGCATACGACGCCCGGCATCCCCCAGCACAAACGGCCCGTCGTGGCCCTGGTGACGGCCGGCGTCGAGATGGACGTGCTGGGCATCGACTACGACCGGTTCACCCAAAAGCAGCGCGACGAGGTCTGCGCCTGCCATCCGCGCGGCCACGGCTTCAAGACCTGCATTATCGACGCCTTCGCCAAGGGCACCATGGCCAAGCCCGAAACCACCTTCGGCAACGTCAAGGCCGATGTCCTGGCGCTGAAGGACCCGACCTACACGCGCGTCAGTTTCACAGACGTCATCCTCAATTCGAAATGGGCCGATTAGGGCCTCCCGACAAAACACCACATCCAATCAGGAGATAGATCATGACAAAAGTATCGACGGTTATTCTGGTTCACGGCGCCTGGGCCGACGGCTCCAGCTGGTCGAAAATCATCCCGCTTTTGACGGCCCAAGGCGTGCGTACGCTTGCCGTTCAACTGCCCTTGAATGCGTTCGCCGACGACGTGGCGACCGTCAAACGCGCCATCGCCCTGGAGGCCGGGCCGGTGACCCTGGTCGGCCATTCCTACGGCGGCCAGGTCATCACGGAGGCCGGCACCGACGAAAAGGTCGCAAGCCTGGTCTACATCGCCGCCTTTGCGCCCGATGCCGGCGAGTCAGCCGGATCGCTCGGCGCCTCCGTCGAACCGGCTCCGATGGGCGCCGAACTGCGCCCGGATGCGCAGGGCTTCCTCAAATTGACGCCGGCGGGAATCGCCAATGATTTCGCGCAAGACCTCACGGCCGCAGAAAAGGACGTGCTGTTCGCCGTGCAGGGCCCGACCCATGCCGCCGCCCTTGGCGCCAACGTCACCCAACCCGCCTGGAAAACCAAGCCGAGCTGGTATCTGGTCGCCACCGAGGATCGCGCCATCCAGCCGGATCTGGAACGAACCATGGCGGCCCGCATCCAGGCGACGACCGTCGAGGTCACCGCCAGCCACGTGGCCATGCTGTCGAAGCCCGAGGAAACGGCGGACCTCATCCTGAAGGCGCTGGGCTAGACCCAGGTCGTCGGCATTTCGCCCAAGTCGAGCCCGCGCGACCTTTCGCTTACCCCTGCTGTGGATCCTTCGCGGTCCACGGCAGGATACGTTCCAGCACGCCGTCGCGCAGGACCAGGCCGTGAAACAGGGCGGCCCCGGCATGCAGACCGATCAGACCCAGCAGGGTCCAGGCCGAATATTCATGCACGGTATGCAGGACTTGAAACAGCGGCTTGTTCTTGGCGACCAGCGGCGGAACGTCCAGGCCGAACAGGATAAAATCGTGGGCCCGGAACAAGGTGTCGCCCAGGCCGGTGATCGGCTGCAGCAGCAAAAGGGCATACAGGCCGAACTCATTGGCCTGGGCGATGCGCCGCTGGATCATCGGCATCGTGTCGGGAAAGGCCGGCAGATGGGCGCAGGTATGGCGCCATACCAGGCGCCCGATGACCACAACCAGGGTCAGCGTGCCCATCGAGCGATGCACGATCAGCAGAAGCGGCGCGTTTTGATCGCCGAGCGACAACCACCAGGCGGTCGCGAACTGGCCGACGACCAGCAGGACCGTCAGCCAATGAAACCCCAGGCTGACTTGATCGAAACGCCCCGCCTTCGGAATGCGTAAGGCGCCATTCGCCGATCCTGTCCGTGAAATATCCTGTGCCATAGCCGCTCCTGAGTGAGGTCGATGTGCCGACACACAGGAAACGCGAAGCCATCCCGTTTATTCCGTGCCGATACCCGTTTCTCGTTTTTCCCGAAAAAATTTCACTGGAGGGAATAAACGCCGGACGGCCCGCGTTTCCATTGCGTCACTCAGGTCGCACATGGAGATAGCCAATGACCGACTCCCCCGACGAGGCCCTCAAGGACGCCTCCCGCCGTCAAATTCTCAAGTGCTCGGCCTGGGCCGGGACGGGTGTGGTCTGGGCCATGTCGGCCGGCGTCCCCCGCGCCTTCGCGCTCGATGCCTTGCCGGCCGCCAAGATGCACTATCTGTTCGCCCAGATCAGCGACACCCATATCGGCTTCAACAAACAGGCCAATCCCGATCCGATCAAGACGATCAACGAGGGCATCGACAAGATCCTCGCCCTGCCCACCGCGCCTTCGGTCATCCTGCATACCGGCGACATCACCCACCTCTCCAAGCCCGAGGAATTCGACACGGCGGCGCAACTGCTGGGCCGCCTGCCGGCGCCGGTGCGCTATATCCCGGGCGAACACGACGCGCTGGACGAAGGCGCCGGCAAACTGTTCCTCGATCGCTACGGCAAGGGCACCAAGGGTGCGGGCTGGTACAGCTATGACCTGGGCGGCGTCCACTTTATCGCCCTGGTCAATGTCATCGGCTTCGACAACGGCAAGGAAGCCAGCCTCGGCACCGAGCAGATCGCCTGGCTGAAGGACGACCTGCGCGCCGTGCGCCATTCCACCCCCATCGTCGTCTACACCCATATTCCGCTGTGGGACGTCTATGCACCCTGGGGATGGGGGACGACCGACGCCGCTCCCGTTATCGACATGCTCCGGCCCTATGGCTCCGTGACCGTGCTGAACGGGCACATCCACCAGATCCAGCAAAAGGTCGAAGGCAATATCACCTTCCACACCGCGCGCTCCCTGGCCTATCCGCAGCCGGCGCCGGGCGCCGCCCCCTCGCCCGGACCGATGACCGTGCCCGCCGAACAGCTGCGCAGCTATCTAGGCATGACCAGCGTGAAAGTCATGAGAGGCGCGCATGCCCTGGCCCTTACCGACACCACCCTGGCTGATAACTGAGGTTCCTTATGAAATATCTTGTCGCGTCTTTCGCCATCCTCTCCGCCACCGTGGCGATTGCCGCCTGTACCCAGGCGCCGGCCCAGGCCCAGGCACCGGCCCCAAACCCGGGTCAAGCTGCCGAAAAGGTCATCGAAATCAAGAACTACATGTTCATGGAAGTGACGGTCGCGCCGGGCACCAAGGTCACCTGGATCAATCGCGACGAAGTCCCGCACACGGTCATCGAGCGGACCAAGCTCTTCCACTCGCCGGCCCTGGATACGGACGACAAGTTTAGCTTCGTCTTCACCAAACCCGGCACCTATGAGTATTTCTGCTCCCTGCATCCCTACATGGTCGCCAAGGTGATCGTAAAATAGCCGGCATTGGCTGCCCCGGTCCGTCTCGTGTGTGCGAGGGAACCGGGGCAGCCGCCATTTTGTCAGACAATGCAGCTTGCCAAGCCGCGCCAAGGTGGTAGCGTTCCCAAAATCAGTTCAGGGAAACGCTCATGTCCACCACGGCTTCGAACGATGCCACCCGGCGCGGTGTGCTCAAGACCCTGGGCGCGGCGGCCCTGATCGCGGGTGTGCCGGTCGGCCAGGCCCTCGCGCAGGCCCGGCCCAAGCGCTTCGACGAGGCCATGCGCTGGATCCAGCTGGCCTTTACCGAGGACGATCCCGGCCGTTACGATCCCGACTTCTGGTTCGATTTCTTCAAGGCGACGCGCTCGGAAGCCGTCTGTCTCAGCGCCGGCGGCAGCATCGCCTTCTACCCGTCGAAAGTCCCCTATCACCACCGCGCCCGCGACCTCGGCGACCGCGATATCTTCGGCGAGATGGTGACCGGCTCGCGCAAGCTGAACATGGCGGTCATCGCCCGCCTCGATCCCCATGCGCTGAGCCAGGATGCCTTTGCCGCCCATCCGGAATGGGTGGCGCGCACGCCCGACGGCCAGCCCAAGCGTCATCCGACCGCGGCCGACCTCTATATCGCCTGCCTCAACGGGCC
>OUWB010001442.1_pt1 | contig 10591 bp, 7 predicted proteins | sample 1779821 | NCBI WGS metagenome assembly OUWB01 (sample SAMEA3914806, study PRJEB12502) | metagenome | biome: forest; material: soil | place: Canada | collected 2011-08-03 | depth 0.1 m
CGCTCGGCGCCGATGCGGTCTTCGGCCATGTTCATGTCCGACGTTGCGTGCGTCGGCTGCATCGAGGCGATGATGTCGAGTTGTTTGAAGCGCGGGATGTCCGATAGCGCCACGACCTGGGCGTGTTCGATGCGGTTGCGCAAGTCGCGTCCGCCGACGTTCTTGTAGGCTGCTTCGAACGCATTTAGCACCTGGCGGTTGGCGGCGTCGCCGATGGCGTGCACGTTGACCTGGTAGCCGGCCTTGAGCGCGATTTCGACCTTGGATTCCATCTCCGCGTCGCTCATGAAGAGCAAGCCCTTCTGGTCCGGTTTGTCCGAGTACGGTGCGAGAAGCGCCGCGCCGCGGCTGCCCAGGGCGCCGTCGGCAAACAGCTTGACTGCACGCACGGTCAAATGGTCGTCGCCGTAGCCGAGCAGGGGACCGCTGGGAGACAATTGATGGAAGTCGTCGCCGGCGTCGCGGATCATGGCGTAGACGCGCACGCTCAACTCGCCGGTATCGGCGAAGTGTTTGTACAACGCGATGTCGGCTGCGGTATCGCCGGCATCGCCCACCGATGTCAGTCCGACCGAATTCATGTGATGCAGCGCCGCCGTCAGTGCATGTTGGCGTTCGACTTCACTCGGCTGGGGCAGTGCCTTGTCCGCCAGGTCCATGGCCTTGTCGACGAGCACACCGCTTGGGTTGCCGTGCTCGTCGCGTTCGATGCGTCCGCCCACGGAATCCTCGGTTTCTGCCGTGATGCCGGCGGTTTGCAATGCCTTGGTATTGAGCCAGGCGGCATGGCCGTCCACGCGCCATAGCAGGGTCGGCCTGTCGCCCACTGCGACATCGAGTTCGGCGGCGGTTGGGAAACGGCCAAGTTTCCACGTGACCTGGTTCCAGCCGTCGCCCAATATCCAGCTGTGCTGCGGATTGGCTTGCGCGTAGGCGCGGATCTCGTCTTGGGCCTCGGTCAGGCTGGTGGTTTCCTCCAATGCTACCTGCGTACTCTCGAAACCGAGACCGAGCACGTGGCCGTGCGCGTCAATCAAGCCCGGCAGCACGGTCTTGCCCTTGCCGCCGGTGATTTGCGCGCCGGGGTAGCGCTTCTTGAGCGCCCTGGCTTCGCCCGTTTGCACCACCTTGCCGAAGTTGAACACCATGGCGTCAAAACGCACCAGCTTGTTGCCGGCGAGCGTGTAGCCGTGGATGTTTTCGAGCAGGGTGGGGGCCGCATGCGCCTGGAGGCCGACGGCAGTAGCGAGAGCAAATAGAAGGCGCTTCAAGGACGGCATGAGGGTCTCCGGCAAGAGTTATTCGAAGTAGGCATGTCGGTGATTGTAATGCGCAGCTGGTGCGCCGACTTAGCAAACTTTGCGGACTTATGCGCTCAATCGCCGCTGCAATCAAAGCCGCTGATAGCTGCACCGCCCCATTCGGACGAATGCGGCGGTGCGTCTTAAAACGGGCCTCAGCTTACCTTACTTGCCAACGTTGAGGAAAGGTATCGGTGCCCCTGCATAGATTGCTTGAGGCAAGGCGCCATTCCATTTTTCTGCCTTGACGCGTTCGACTTCGATGCGGCGCAATTCGAGAATATCCTTGTTCTGCGCCAGCGCTGCGCTTTGCACTCTCAAGGCTTCGGCCTGCGCTTCTGCCGCTTTCGTCGTGGCATAGGCTTCACCGTCGGCGCGGGCGCGCAGTGCGCTGGCCTCGGCTTCGGCAATCGCCACCTTTTGCTTTTGCTCGGCTTCCACGGTCTTGAGCTTGTTTTCGGCGCCCAGGCGCAATTGTTCCTGCGTCACTTTTTCATTGATGGCGCGCATGTAGGATTCCGAGAACGAGAAGTTGCGCATATCGATGTTAATCACCTGGGCACCGTAGGTTGCCAGCTTTTGCGCCAATGCGGAATTGATGTCGGCCGACACCTTGGCGCGTTCCGCGATCAGTTCCGGTGCGCTGTAGCGTGCCGTCACGGCCTTGAACACTTCCTGCGTTGCGGTCGCGACATAGGACGACAGGTCGCCGTTGTGCGAATACTTTTCGTAGACCTCGGACACCTTGTCGGTCGCGATCGAATAGCGCACCGTCATCGATACCTTGACCGGTTGCGTGTCGGACGTGCTGCCTTCGGCGTTTTCAATGTCGGCCTGTTCGGCGCGGATGCTGAAGATGGTCAGCTTTTTCCACGGCGGCAGGATGACCAGGCCTTCGTCTTCGATGCCGGTGATCTTGCCGAAGGTCGTGACGACCCCACGGTTGCCTGTCGGCACCGTGTAGAACGGCCAGACGAACATGAGCAGAATCAGGATGCCGAGGATGCCGGCACCGTGTTTGAGTAGTTTGCTGCCTTCGATATTGAATGCCATGATTTCTCTCCCTTGTTGGTTGTCGTGTTCATTGATGGCAAGTGTCAATTTAACACGAGGCCAGTGGCATGAATACGGTAAAAATTACGCAAAATCACCTGGCTTACAGCTCGGCAAAACGTTGTTTCAGTTCGCGTGAAAGTGCGTGGAAGTCGGGCGTATCCTCGATGCCTTCGTGCCACGCCAGGCCGCGCGCGATCAGGTCATACTTATATTTGATCGATGCCCCGGCCAGTGCATGACCGTTCGCATCGAACTCGCGCCCGAGCAGCCAGATCGTGTCGGCAATGGCGATCGAGGCATCGATGTCGTGCGTCACCACGATGATGGTGTTGAGTTCATCGAGGGTGGCAATCTTCAGGATGGTTTCGCACACCTTGGCCTTGGCGCGTGGATCGAGTCCTGAAAACGGCTCGTCCATCAGCAGGAAGTGCGAACTGCACAGCAATTGCTGGGCGATTGCTACGCGCTGGCGCTGGCCGCCCGAGAGCGCGGCGGGATAGGCCAGCGCTTTATCGCCCAACTCGAATTCGGCCAGCAGCGCCAGGCAGCGCACCTGCGCGTCCTTGTCGTTATCGATCTTGCGCCGTGCCGCCACCATCAGGTTGCCCAGCACGGTGCGATGCGGCAGCAGAGGATAATCCTGCGCCACCACGCCAACTTCGCCGGGCGCCACGGGCGTGCGCTTGCCGTTGAGATAGACGCCGCCCGAATCGGGAATCTGCAAGCCGGCGATGCAGCGGAACAGTTGCGTCTTGCCGATTCCGGAAGGGCCGAGCAGGCATACCACCTGGCCTTGCGTGACACCGTCGCGGATCAAGTCGTCGATTGCTTCGTTGACCTTGGACAGCACGGGTGCGTCGTAGGCGACGCTGACCTGGTCGATGGTGACGAGGCGTTCGCCGATGCGATAAGGAAATGGGGCATTCACGATTTCACTCCGATGTTAACTAAAATCATCACTCTGTTTTTCCGATTGCCGCATAGGGGCAAAGCAAAAATTTCAATTTGGCCAGCAGGCTATCTTGCAGCAAGCCATAGGCCAGGATGGTCAATTGGATGGCGAATACCCCGGCAAGCTGGAAGTAGCGGTTCTGGTTCAACAGCAGCGCGCCAATGCCGCCTTGCGAACGGGTCAAGCCTTCAACCATGGTCAACAGCGTCCAGCCGATGGCGGCATTTTGCCGCAACAGGTCGAGGAACACGTCGGCCTTGCCCAGCACCACCAGCTCCCAAGTGATGCGCCAATCGCGCATGCCCAGCGTCTTGCAATGGTCGACCGCCGATTGCGGGATCGCCTTCACCTCGGCCAGCATGGCGGTGACCATCATGACCGTGATGCCGAATACCAAGAGCGCCAACTTCAATTGCCAGGCGTTGGCAGTCATCAGCATGAATAGATAAGTGAGGCCGGCAAAGCCGAGGAAGCGCAAGCTCGACGACAGGCGCGCCAGGGGCATGAAGAGCGGTGCGGTTGCCAGCGCGGCGATGAATGGCGAGAGCATGCCGGCAATGATCAGCGAGAACAGCAACACCTTCATGCTGCCCCACAGCTCGAACAGCAAGCCTTGGGTCTGCGCCAGCGACCACCAGGCCTGCAGGACTTCGGCCGGCGTCGGCAGCTTGCCCGGAAACAGCGTCCAGGCAATCAATGCCAGCGCGGCTTGACCCAAGAGGAGCAGGCGTGTATTGGTTGCGCCGAAGGGCGTGTATGGCGACACCGTCAATGCAATCTTTTTCCAGTTGCTTGTCATGATGTTGCTCATGTTCGTGCTCATTGTCGTGCTAATGCATCGCCCTTGCGGGCGATGCGTCCTTCCCTGTTGATGCTCAATTGGTCTTCAACAATGCCACTTCCACGCGGCGGTTCCTGGCGCGGCCATCGGCGCTGCCGTTATCGGCAACGGGCTGGCTGTCGCCATAGGCGCGTACACGCACCCGGCCTTCGGGGAACTCCGACGCAGCATTGGCTTCAAGCCAGTCGCGCACGGCTTCGGCGCGCTTCTTCGACAGTTGCAGGTTGCTCGACGCATTACCGACATTATCGGTATGGCCGCTGATCTGTATCGTCAAGCCCGATACCGAAAGCTGGTTCAACAAGTCTTCCAGCACCGGGCCGGCTTCCGGCTTGAAGCTGGCCTTGCCTGTCTCGAACTCGATCGCCCAGTTGCGCTTGGCGAAGGTGCCGGCCGCCGGTGCTGCCGTGTTGAAGCTAGGTGTGTCGGCCTTGGCGTGCGCGCCCGGCGCGGCCGCCAGCGCCTGCAGATAGTTCGTGTTGACGACGGCGTCATACGACACCAATTCCGGCATCTCGCTCGGATAATATTGACGCGCGATATTGCCGTAGACGTTGTAGACGCGGCGATACAGGTTATCGTTGCCGTTCAAGCCGAACAGGTACAGATTGTCGGCCAGGTTGCTGACGGTTGAGCCACCCAGGCGGATGTCGAAGCCCTTGCGATCTTTTTCGACGACGCCCTTGTAATACTTCATCCACCATTCGGGCGATTCTTCGCCGGCCACCTTGGCTACCACGGTGGAAGCTTGCAGCAGCGCCGTATCGCCGGTGCGGATGGCATCGGCGCCTTCGAAAGCGGCGGCCAACATGTTCTTGACGAACTCGGGATTCTTCGCCATCCACTCCTTGTTGCCGATGATGGTGGCCGGCATTTGCCACATGTATTCCTTGGTCGAAGCAACTGCAGCCAGGCCGCCCACTTCGCGTGCAACCTTTACGTCGCCCGGGGTCCAGGTGGCGGTGCCGTTTTGGCATACCTTGCGTGTTTCGCCCGTCGGTTTGCCGGTGCGAACCACGGGGCGTTCTTCGCAGGCGCCGTTGTTGGCGGCGGCAATCAGTTTCTCATCGGCTTCGGCGAACGAACCCACACCGACGAAATTCATCGCGTCGGGATCATAGGTCTTTACATCCGGGTTGACCGGGATCTTGTTGTCGGCCGCATACTTCATGCAGATGTTCCAGTCGCCGTCGCGCAAGACCGCGCCGATCAGCGAACCGCGCGCTTTCTGCGGATCGCTTGCGACTTCAGCCGGCAGCATGCACTTGTCTTCGCCGCGCGAATAGCCGAGCGAGCCGACCACTTCGAGATGCTGGCCGAGCTTGTCCATGGTTTCGCGCGCGGCGGCGAAATAACCCGGCGCGCCGTCGCCCATGATGACGACGAAGGCTGCACCCTTGGAAGGCTGGGCCACGCCATTGGCGACCTGGCCGGCGAACACGGCTTGTTCGGCCAGCATTTGCGAATAGTCGTCCTGGCGCTCCAGCCTCAGGTGCACGCCGTGTTTTTCCATCAGGCTGCCCGGTGCCGTGACGGCATCGCCGTTGGCATAGTGCAGCGCGGCTTCGGCGTTCCACGGCAACACCAGCACGCGGGCCGTGTAATTGCCTTGGGCCGGCGCGATGTTGAGCGTGTCGCCGGTCGATGCAGTTTCCTGCATCGTCGAGGCGGTCGGCACGTCGATGGAGGACGGCGTCACGGTCTTGGCAAAAGCCGTGCGCAGGCCGCCACGGTTTTCGACATAGCTATTGATGCCATATGTGGCGAGGCCGACGCCGGCAACAATTAACAATAAACGGGGTAGGGGCTTGAGCATGATTTTCTCCTTTATAGTTCAAGCAAATAAGCAAGCAAATCCAATTAGGTGCGATCGAACCATTGTTTCGATCCGCCTTCCGGGGTCGAAGGATTGCGATCTTCGACCTTGTTCGTTTCCACGCCGGCATAGCTGCCTTCAATCATCAATCGCTTGGCATCGGCGCCCAAGAGGATCGAATCGCCGCGGCGTTCCCATTCCTCGATCATCTTCAGCGCGTTGGCTTCATAGACGCCGTTTTGCAGGTCGATGGTCGAGACGAAGGTGTCCGACATGCGCACGAAGTCCTCGATCTCGCCGATCTTCATCGCGTAGTCCGCAGCCAGGTATTCGTTTGCCATGTCGAACATCGCGCGTGCATCGGGATCGCCGTTGATGATGCTCCTGGCCGATTTGATGGCGGACCAGGCGGCATCGGCCATCTGCTTCCTGCGCGTCTTCACGTCGATCTCGCGCTTGATGTCCTTGATCAGGAAATTCGAAATCTCCTGGTACTTCACCAGCACGTTGTAGAGCAACTGCATCTTCGACAGCAAGTCCTGGTAGGTCATATTGGCCTCCTGCATGCGGCCGGCTTGACGCGACTCTTCGGCCACCACCAGCGTCTTGCCGGCCTTCCTCGCTTCGCGGGCCATCATCAGCGAGGTGGTCTTGATGCCTTCGTTCTTTTTGATTTCCTCCTGGCAGGCGCGGATCATGCCCGACAGACGCGCAATGCGGCCGTTCATATGCACCAGCTTCTTTTCCAGTTCGGCCACGTAGCTGTGCATGATGCCGATCGGGTCGATTTCGACGAACACCTGCGTGATCTTGCGCATGGCGCTCTGATACAGATAGGAACCGAGGCGCCAGAAACGGCGGTCCGTGATCACGTACAGCATGGCGATCACACCCACTGCCAATGCTCCGGCATAGAGCGTGTTCTCCAGCAGCGTAATGATGGCCGGCAGCAGCTTGTAAAGCAGGTAGCCGGCGCCGGCGAGCATTGAGACGCCGACGATCTGGCCGGTCACGCCTTCGGGACGTTCCCAGAAGGTCTTGGGCTTGTAGCTGCCCGTAGTATTTGGAATTAAGTCGTTCATGATGTTCTCGTTATCAAAAAATGCCGCCTCGATTCATCCGAGGTAACGTTGCAGCTTCGCCTTGTCGTCGGCGAGGCGCGTTTTCACCGTTTCGGCGGCGGTTTCGAAATTGCGCGTCGTGGCGGCGATGGCTTGCTTCTTTTGTTCCGCTTCGCGCCCCAGCGTGCGGGCGCGTTCCTGCTTTTGCGCCAACTCTTCCTGCATGCGGCGGATGCGCGCTTCGCAATCGGCGCGCAGGGCCAGGATCTGCCGGTTGGTTTCCTCGGCCGAGGCGTTTAGTGCCGCGATTTCCTTGGCGCGCGCGGCGATGCCGTCGTTCTCCGCGCTATCCGATTGCGCGGCGAAGCGCGTGCGCTCGGCATCAAGCAAGCCAAGATGCACATCGATCGCCTGCACTACCTGTTCCACTGTCCTTTGCTGGGTTTGCTTCAGCACGGCAAAGGCGGAGCGGTAGCGCAGGGCCTCGTCCATCGGAATCTCGGCCAAGGCGGCAATGGCTTCGCTCAAGGCCGAATAGGCGGTTGGGCGGCTCAGCACCACGCCGAGCAATTCGGCGGTCATGCCGGTTGGCTTGGCGGCTTCCACTGCTGCTACCGCTGTCACCGCAGCTTCCGGTTCAGAGGCCGGTTTGGCTGGTTTGCTCTCCCTGATTGCCGCAGCCGGCGCGCTCTGGACCGGGTCTTCCTGCCACACCAGATCGCGTGCGCCGTGCAGCAGGCGCGTAGCGAAATTTTCCTGGCTTTCTTTGACGCTCATGTTTGCTCCCTGATTGATCTTGCGTGGTGTTTTGTCGTTGAAATCAGATTAGCAACGAGGACGTAAAGAGTGCGTAACGAGTTGGGGGCGGGGAGTAAACAGGAAGTAAATGTCTGCGTACCCGACGGCCGGTCGCCCCTCGTCCGCAGGCGGGAGAGGAGTGGGGCGGGGGACATTTATGCGCCGTTTACGGCGGCGCGCCGACTCGTTACGAAATATTTAGTGCGTAACGGTTAAACTATCTTCCATGGATTCCTTCACGGCATCGCAAGAACCCCCGGCCCGGCCGCGCGGCAAATTGCGCATCTATTTCGGCGCAGGCGCGGGTGTAGGCAAGACCTACGTCATGCTGCTGGCCGCCGGCAAGGAACGCGCGGCCGGGCGCCGGGTACTGCTTGCGGCGATGGGAAAGGACAACCGGGAAGAATTGGTTGCATTGCAGAGCGGCTTCGAAGTCTTGCGTGCCGCCGATGACAGCGAGTCCTTCGATCTCGACGCGGCCCTGGCGCGCGGCCCCGACGTGGTCGCGCTCGATCGCATGGCCTGCGCCAACTGCGCCTCGGCGCGCCATCCGCAGCGCTGGCAGGATGTCGATGAATTGCTCGGCGCCGGCATCGACGTATTCACCACGTTGAACGTGCAGGATTTGGAAAGTCTATGCGACGTGGTCGGCGACATCACCGGCACGCGAACACGCGACACCGTGCCCGATGCCTTGTTCGACGACGCGGACCAGGTGATCCTGATCGATGTACCGGTCGATGAAGTGCTGGCGCGTTTCCAGGCCGGCAAGGTACGCGCAGCCGAAGGCGAGGCGACACCCTTGCGCAAGGGCCACCTGATGGCATTGCGCGAACTGGCCCTGCGCCGCACGGCGCAACGCGTCGGCGACGACGTGCTGGCCCAGCGCAGCGACGAGGATGATGCGCCGGTATGGAAGACCGGCGTGGGCCTGCTCGCCTGCATCGGCCCAGGCCCCGGCTCGGAAGGTCTGGTGCGCAGCGCCGCACGGCTGGCCAAGGAACTCGGCACCGGCTGGCGCGCGGTCTACGTCGAGACCCCACGCCTGCAGCGGCTTTCTCCGCTGCAGCACGAGCGCGTCTCGCGCAGCCTGAAGCTGGCCGCCGATCTCGGCGCCACAACGGCGGTGCTGGGCGGACAGGACGTGGCGGCGGCGATCGCCGACTATGCACGGAGCCTGAACGTCTCAAAGGTGGTGTGCCGCCACAGCCGCCGGCGCTGGCGTTTTCCCTGGAATGCGGACCTGGCCGAGCGCATTGCCGACTTGGCGTCCGACATCGACATCATCGAAATCGGCGGCGAGTCGCGTGACGCGCCCGTACGCGCAGCGGACCGGCGCAATCCGTCGGCGGCAGCGCTGGGGCCGCAAGCACAGTTGCAGCGACATTTGATTCGCCGTTACAGCTGGGCTGTAGCGGCGAGCCTCACCACGGCCTTGGCGGCGCTGCCGCTCATTTCTTATCTTGACCTCGCCAACATCGGCTTGCTGTTTTTGCTGACGGTGGTGGTAGTCACAGTGCGCTTCGGCCGCGGCCCTTCGCTGGCGGCGGCGGTGACGGCCATTGCCGCTTTCGATTTCCTGTTCGTGCCGCCGCGCTTTTCTTTCGTCATCTACGATTGGCAGTATCTCGTCACTTTCGTCGTCATGTTCCTGATTGCGGTCATGACGGGCAAGCTCACGGCCGACCTGCGTTACCAGGCCGCCATCGCCTTGCAGCGCGAAGCGCGCTCGCGCGCCTTGTACGAATACGCGCGTACGCTGTCGGCCTGCCTGCAGACGGTGCAAATTTTCGATGCCACGCGCGAAGCGATCCAGGCCGTGTTCTGCGCGCGGGCAACACTGCTCTTACCCGATGGCGCCGGCCGCCTGCAGTACCCCGAAGCCGGCGCGCGGCTCAAGGTGTTCGACATGGGCGTGGCGCAATGGGCTTACGACCACGGCGTGCCGGCCGGTCTCGGCACCGACACCCTGCCGGCCGGCGAACTGTTCTATCTGCCGCTGGTGGCGCCGATGCGCACCCGGGGTGTACTCGCGGTCGAACCCGAGGACGCCGGCTGGTTCGCCTTGCCCGAGCAGCAGGAACACCTGGCTGCATTCGGCACCTTGGCTGCCATCGCGTTGGAGCGGGTGCACTACGTTGATATCGCACAAGACACGCTGGTGCGCATGGAATCCGAGCGGCTACGCAATTCGTTGTTGTCAGCCTTGTCGCACGATCTGCGCACGCCCTTGACTTCGCTGGTCGGCTTGTCAGAATCCCTGACGCGCTCCAACCCGCCCTTGAGCGCGCAGCAAAGCGAACTGGCCGAAGGCTTGCGCGACGAAGCGCTGCGCATGAATCACCTGGTTTCCAACCTGCTCGACATGGCGCGCATTGAAAGCGGCCAATTGCGCCTGAACCTGCAATGGCAGACGCCCGAGGAAGTAATAGGCAGCGCCTTGCACGCCAGCCGCATGATGCTAGCCGGGCGCGAGGTGCAGCTGGTGCTGGCGCCCGACCTGCCGCTGGTGCGCTACGATGCCGTCGCCATCGAGCGCGTCTTGTGCAATCTGGTCGAGAACGCGGTCAAATACACGCCGCCCGGCACGCGCTTGGCCGTCATGGCCGAGGCTTCCGAAGGCTTTCTCAAGATGCAGGTGGCTGACCACGGTCCGGGCTTGCCGGCCGGTCAGGAAGAATTGATGTTCGAGAAATTCGTGCGCGGCGAGCGCGAATCGGCCAAGCCCGGCGTGGGCCTAGGCTTGTCGATCTGCCGCGCCATCGT
>OUWB010005162.1_pt1 | contig 10567 bp, 13 predicted proteins | sample 1779821 | NCBI WGS metagenome assembly OUWB01 (sample SAMEA3914806, study PRJEB12502) | metagenome | biome: forest; material: soil | place: Canada | collected 2011-08-03 | depth 0.1 m
GACGGAGGGGGCCGCGGTGCATTGTCCCCTCGTCGTTAGGCTTCTGCGCGCTTCAAAGCCCCCTCCGTCACGGGGCTTCGCGCTACGCACTCGCTCCCGTGGCACCTCCCCCGCTGCGCAAGGGAGGAGAGGCAAATTTGGGACTCCCGTCATATCGGCACTGACGCGTTTTGACATCAGGCGGCGTAATCTGCCGCTATGACATACACACTTCTCTGGGAATTTCGCGTTGCGCCGGCCCGGCGCGGCCGTTTCGAAGCCGCCTACGCCCCCGATGGCGACTGGGTGGCCCTGTTCTCGCAAGCCTCGGGCTATCGCGGCACGCAGCTGCTGCACAGCGCCGACGAGGCCGGGCGCTACGTCACCATCGACCGGTGGGACAGCCGCGAAGCCTTTCTCGCCTTCAAACGCCAGCACGCCGAGGCCTATGTTGCGCTCGACCGGCAATGCGAGCCTCTGACCCTGTCAGAAAAGCCGATCGGCGCCTTTGAGGCGTAACTTAGCGGGAGGCGAAGGGACAGTCCGGGCAGAGCGCGCAAAACCAAAGCACCAATGCCGCGTAGACCAGCCAGGGCAAGGCCAAAACCCATCGGGAAAAGCGCTTCTCCTTCGGTGTACATCGCCGAAACAGAGCCAGGCATCCCATGACGACCATCGCTGAAATCGCCGAGACAAAGACCAGGTTTATCCCATTGACGCCACAGCGCCATTCTCCCCAGGCCTCGACAAAGAAATTAGCGGGATAGGCGACGGCGATCGTCGCGAGGCCAATGGAAACAATCCTGCCGAGCGGTCGCGCAATGGCCATTGCCAGTCCTCAAGTTGGATCGACCACGCGCCAGAAGAATTTCTGCAGGGTCACGATCAGCGTCTCGCGGTCGATCAGCTCGGGCGACAGGATAACCTCGTCGCAGGCCCCATGCACCGCGTTGAACAGCATGACCGCCAGCAGGCGCGGTTGTTCGACGCTCCAGGCGCCCGCCGCGGTGCCGGCCTTCAGAAACGCCTCGACATGGTCGACGACCGGGTTCTGGTTCATTTCCTTATGCTCGGGCGGCGCGTATTCGTGGAAGACGACGTCGTGCGCCGGCAGTTCAGCGAAGAAGCGGTTGATGGCCGTGCGCAGCCAGATATTCATCCGCCCTTGCCAGTCATTTTCCGGCAAGGCCGCCTGGGCATCGACCAGGGCGGTCAGAAAGCGGGCGATATAGCGGTCCTGCAGGGCCTGGAGCAGCGCATCCTTGGAGGCAAAGTGATGATAGAAGCCGCCCTTGGACACGCCTGCCGCGGTGACGATGTCGTCCATGCTGGTCGCGGCGATGCCCTTGGCGACGAACAGGCCAAGGGCTGCGTCCATCAGCTCCTCGCGGCGGACATCGGCAGGCTTGGTGCGAGCGCTATCATTCGTCATGCACCTGCATAGATCGCCGGACGTCAAATGTGAAGCTGCCATGTTTATGTCAGGGTGTGGGTGGCAATCAGCCGGGTGTAGCGATCTTTCCAGGCGACCAAGTGATCGTGCCGGCCCTCTTCGACCACCGTGCCCTGCTCCAACACGACGATCCAGTCGGCCAGCTTGACCGTCTCCAGCCGTTGTCCGATCAGCAGTACCGTGCGGCCATGGCGCACACGGGCAACCGCGGCGGTCCAGGCGGCTTCGTCATCCGTGCCTTGCCCTGCGACCGTTTCGTCGAGGATCAGGATCGGCGCCCGGCCCAGCACGGCGCAGGCCAAGGCCAGCCTTTGCCGCTCGCCGGCCGTCAACAGGCCCGCCCAGACGCTCGCCGGGGTGTCATAGCCTTGCGGCAGGCGCAGGATCGTCTCATGGACCTGGGCCAAACGCGCCGCGTCTTCGATCTCCGCCGCCGCGGCGCCGGGCCGCGCCAGCCGAAACAGGTCACGCACCAGCTCATGCGGCAGCCGGCATGTGCGCGGCACCACCGCGACCAGATCGCGCACCACGGCCGGCGGCAGGTCACGAATGTCGACACCACCGACACGCACGCTTCCACTTTCGACGTCCCACAAGCGTTGCAGCAATCGCGCGCAACTGCGCTTGCCGGCGCCGGCATGTCCCGTCAGGGCGACCATCCGGCCCGCTGGAATATCGAAGCTGACGTCCCGCAGTATCGGATGGCCAGTGTCTTGGTAACCGAAGCTGACCTTGTCGAACGACACGGCCATGTTCGACGGTGCCGGCCTGGCGCTGCGACCGCTCGGCATTGGAAAAGAAATGACCTGGCCGTGGGCCAGAACCGACTGATGACCGCGCATCCCGTAGCTCCCCTAACGGAAGCCACATTGACCGACCGACGGTCGGTCGTCAAGTTAATTGCGAGTCATTATCGAAAGCGGACCCAAGCGGCATCCTCTACCCAATTCCCTTCATAGTGCTAGGATGCCGTACGCAGGGGGAGTGGATACATGCGATATGGGTGGGTTGCACTGATTGCCGCCATCGGTGTGGCGGGGTGGTGCCTGTTCGACCTGGGTCTTGCGCCGAGCAGCGTCGACATCTGGCCGCAAAAAGGTGCGCCCGCGGCGACCATTCCAGATCCGGCGACAACCTATTCCGACGCCCAGTTGTTGTCCGCCGGGAAAGAAAGCTTCGACGTCTTCGCGCACAGCTATTACGGCCAGCCTATCTATATCCCCCGCTCCCTGACCTACGTCCGCTTCGCCTTTAACGCCTCCGTCGTCGACAAGCCTTTTCCCCTCTTCTATTTTACCAATGCCTCGGTTCCCGTCGATACGTGGATGCTGGAAACGGATGTCGTCGTAAAGCCGGCGACCCTGAACCATATTTTCGCCAGCGCCCAGTCCCTCCCCTGCGCTTCGAATTCGAACGATCTGAAACAAAAGGGAGGAGATCTGTTCGACGTACAGCGCCGCGGATCCGACGGCATTCTCCGCAGGTGCCTCGTTTCAAAGGCCGTGGGCTGTACCCTGCTGCGCCGGACCGAAAACGACCTCATGGTTTTCGACACCCGTCGAAAAGGCGACTTGGATGAAATCACCGAATTGCGCAGACGGATGTCGTGTTCCCAAGGGGTTTTCTAGACACCCATCGGACGTCATTCGAATAGCCGGCGCAAACCAGCAATCCCAAGGACCAGCCATAGAAGCGGCGTAAGAAAAATGCCTGCATCGTAAAACGGCGGCCACGGCGCCGGCGTTTCCCAGTCGCCGCCCCACGCCAGTTTAATCAGGCGGTCGGATTGCCACCACGGCCTGGGTTGTCCCGGATGAGCGCGCGCCCAAGCACCCTCTTCTCCGCCACCAACCTCGATATCCAGCGACGGGTAGGGCTTGAGCACCAGTTCGCTTTCACCCAGCGATCCCTCGACGTAGACCCGGGCCGTCATCAGGTAGACGCCGGACAACAAGATGGCGACGATACCGATCAGAACCCGTCCGCGTCCCCTCATCGGCCGCCCGCAGGCGGCGCATAGTAGGCATCCCACAGCTGGTTATGGAACTTGTCGCCCGGATCGAGCTGCGCCTTCAGCGCGAAATAGTCGGGGGCCCGCGGATAGGCCTTCAGGAACTGGTCTTTCGTGGCGATGATCTGGTAGGGCAGGTAATAGTCGCCGCCCTCGTCGATCGACAGCTGGATCAGTTGCGACGTCCAGACCTTGACCGCCGCCTCGTCCTGCGGCCGCGTCCCCTGGGCATAGTAGAGCACAAAGCAGAAGCTATCCTGGCGCGCCCAGGACAGAAGGGTGTCGGGGCTCCGCCGGCGAATGGCGGATGGCGATATTGAGCACATCGGCCTTATGGTCCCTCAGGATTTGCGCCATCTTCGGCACGAAGTCGGCGAACTTGCCGACCGGTACGAAATATTCCTGGAGCACATAGGTCGTCTTCGCCCGCGACGCCGGCTCGAGCTGGTTAGCGTCCTGGCTGGCGGCATAGTTGCGCCACACCACCTGGGTCGGACCACCGTCGACCGGGTCGTAGAGATATTCCCTGACCCATTTGCCGAACGCGGTATCGGTGACAAAGCCGAGCATCAGGTGATCGAAGGCCGAAGGGTGAGCGACCGGCGCCAGTCGATCCTTCACCGTGACCGGCTTGTCGGTCGTGTAGTAGGTGACGGCGCTGAGGGTCTTGTATTCCGGCGGATAGAGCGTCGCGTAGTGCAGGACGGCATCCGGGCGTCCCTTGACCTGGCCGGCGAAGAACGGTTCGTAGTCGTCGATTTTCAAGCGCTTGACCACGCGCTCCAGCGGCCGGTTATCGGCGAGATCCAAGGTTACCTCGACGATAATGCCCAGCCCGCCATAGCCGCCGATGGCGCCATAGAAGATATCGGGATGTTCATCGCGGCTGGCCGTCACGATGGTGCCGTCGGCCAGGACGATGCGGAACGACCTGACCGAATTGACCACCGGCCCTTCGTTGAAATAGTTGCCGTGCGCATTGACGCTCAACGTGCCGCCGACGGTGAAGTTCGCATAGCTCTGCATGATGTGGACCGACAGGTCCTGCGGATCGATCGCTTCCTGGATCGCGCGCCACGTCGTGCCGGCCTCGACCGTGATCAGGTGCTGTTTGGCGTCAACGCTCAGCACATGGTTGAAGTGGCGCATATCGACAAACAGACACCCCGTACAGGCCGTCTGGCCGCCTTGCGAGTGACGCGCGCCGCCGATCGAGATCGGGCCGGTGTGGTCGCGGACGATGCGGCTGATCTCGTCGATCGAGGTCGGGGTGACGACCGCCTCGACGGCGATCGGATTGAGTTTGGTCACATCATTGACCGTCTCACCGGCCAGGGCCGGCGCGAGCGGCCAGACAGTCAGAAGCGCTACAAGAAGCGCTGCGCTCCATGATTTTCCAAGCATCCCGCCCCCCTTGGACACGGCTTAATTCCGCTCGTAGTGGAAATCGACCTCGTCACCGCCGTCGCCCGAAGGCCAGAACAGCTGTACCGGTGCGCAGCCATCAGTCGCAATCGTCAAGCCGATGCGATGGTCGGCGCCCCAACCCTTGCGGTCGAGGTCCTTTTGCGCCCACAGGCTCTGGCGAACCGACACATGGTCGGCATTGCACAGGCCCATGGCCTCACCGGGACGGGCGCGCAGCAAACGATAGGCGGATTGTTCGTGATCGCCGCTCTTCACCCGGGCATCGACCTCGACATAGTCGCCATAGGTCTTGCTGCGGATGATACGCCAGCACACCGTATCGGGGATGCCGTCGCCATTGATGTCGACATGCGCCATGTGCTCGGCCTTGCCTACGGCGCAGGCGGCCGTCATGGCGATATGCCAGTCGCCGATCTGGGTGTCGGACGGGTCGACGATCGCCGCGGCGGACGACGATGCCGACGATGCCGTCGTGTGCGCCTCCACCGGCTTGGCCGAGGCTGGTGGCCGACCTCCGCCGTCGGTATCTTCACCGGCCAGGTCGTGGGCCGCCTTTTTGACGCGGTCGCAGCCCGTCGCCAGCAGCAAAACCATCAGCGCCGCAGCGCCCCATCGGATCGGTCTCATCCCGCTCTCCCCTCGTTCGAGGACCTTATGACACGGGACAGCGACGCACGCCACAAAAATTTGAACATTGTTCAAATTTTTGTGGCACGCTCGGCCATCCTGTGTCATAAGGTCCTCGAACGAGGGGAGAGCGGGATGAGACCGATCTTGAACGGCGCCCTGGCGCTAATACTGGTATTGACGATAACCGGCTGCGACCGCGTGCAGAAGGCGGCGCGCGACTTGGCCGGCGAGGACGGTGACAACGGCAAAGCGCCGGCCTCGGCCCCGAGGCCCGCCGCCACTCCGGCGAAGGCATCGGCCGGCGCACCGCCCGCCGTGGCGATCATCGATCCGCCGGACAGCCAGCTTGGCGACTGGCATATCGCCATGACCGCCGCCTGCGCCGCCGGCAAGGCCGAACACATGGCGCACTACGACATCAATGGCGACGGTCTGCCCGACACAGTGTGCTGGCGCGTCATTCGCAGCCAGACCTATGGCGATTTCGTCGAGGTCGATGCGCGCGTCAAGGCCGGCGACCGCGAACAGTCGGCCTACCGTCTTTTGTGGGTGCGTCCCGGCGAAACCATGGGCCTGTGCGCCGCCGATCGCGTCAGCGTCAAACAGACCCTGTGGCCGCAAAAGGATCTCGATCAAAGGGGCTGGGGCGCCGACCACCGTATCGGCCTGACGGTCGCCAATGACGGCTGCGCGCCGGTGCGGCTGTTCTGGCCGAAGGACGACACGGGCGACGAGGTCGACTTCCGCTACGAGCGGAACTAGATATTTCCCTCCCATTCTTACATGGGGGTAAAACAGTTTCGTTCAAGAATTGGCCGCGCGCTATTTTATCGCTAAATCTCAAGGCCTTAGCCGACGGGATTGATCCCGGGTCGCGGCGATTGGGAGCGAACGATGACCGAACATGCGGTGGTGATCGCCGGCGGCGGTCCGACGGGACTGATGCTGGCGGGCGAGCTGGCCCTGGCGGGCGTCGATGTGGCCATTGTCGAGCGGCGCGCCAGCCAGGCCCTGGCCGGCTCTCGCGCCGGCGGTCTGCATGCCCGCTCCATCGAGATCCTCGACCAGCGCGGCATCGCCGAGCCGTTCCTGGCGGAGGGCCAGGTGACGCAGGTGGCCGGATTCGCCGGCGTGCGTCTCGACCTCGGCGACTTTCCGAGCCGGCATCCCTACACGCTCGGCCTGTGGCAAAACCAAATCGAGCGCCGGCTGGCCGGCTGGGTCGATACGCTGGGCGTGCCGGTCTATCGCGGGCGCGACGTGACGGGACTGGGACAGGACGACCGCGGCGTCGATGTCGCGCTGTCCGAGGGGCCGCCGCTGCGGGCGGCCTGGCTCGTCGGCTGCGACGGCGGCCGCAGCCAGGTCCGCAAGGCGGCGGGCATCGCCTTTTCCGGGTGCGATGCGACCACCAGCAGCCTGATCGCCGAGGTCGAGTTGGCTCAAACGCCGAAATTGGGCCTGCATCGCGATGAATTGGGCGTCCATTCCTTCGGCCGCGTCGAATACGAGATCCGCGACGGCGAAGTGGTCTTCGCGGACACGGGGCCGGTGCGGGTCCTGGTAACCGAGCGGCAGGTCGGTCCCGCGACCGAACCTACCCTGGCCGACCTTAGCGAAGCGCTGATCGCCGTCTACGGCACCGATTACGGCGTGCACAGTCCCACCTGGATATCCCGGTTCAGCGACGCGGCGCGGCAGGCCGAGGTTTATCGCAAGGGCCGGGTGCTGCTGGCGGGAGACGCCGCCCACGTGCATCCGCCCGATGGCGGCCAGGGTCTCAATACCGGCGTGCAGGACGCGGTGAATCTGGGGTGGAAACTGGCCCAGGTGGTCAAGGGGATATCGCCGGATACACTTCTCGACACCTACCATGCCGAACGCCACCCGGTGGCGGCCCGGGTGCTGCGCACGACCCTGGCTGCGGTGGCGCTGCGCCGCGAGGACGCGCGCACCGCGGCATTGCGTGAGGCTTTGGCGGAGCTCCTCGGCATGGACGAGCCGCGCAAGCATTACGCGGGGCTGCTGTCGGGTCTGGATATTCGCTACGACCTTGGCCAGGGCCATCCGCTGGTCGGGCGGCGCATGCCCGATCTCGACCTGGTCACCGCCGAAGGGCCGCTTCGGGCCTATGCCTTGTTGCACACGGCCCGGCCAGTGCTGCTCAATCTTGGTAAGCCCGGCAGTATCGACATCGCGCCCTGGGCCGATCGCGTGCGGACGGTCGATGCTGACTATGCGGGCGTGTGGGCGTTACCGGTCGTCGGGCCGGTCGCGGCGCCTTCGGCGGTGCTGATCCGTCCGGACGGCCATGTAGCATGGGTAGGCGAAGGGAGCCTTGAGGGACTTGCCGAGGCGCTCACAGCCTGGTTCGGCCTGCCACGATCCTATCTTTAGGCCTCGAAGGCGCCGATCGGTTTTTCCGACAGGGTCAGCGGCTCGCATTGCCGGTCGAGCGCGCTGTAGGCTTCGGCGTTATCGCGCTTGAAGGCCAGGAAGGCGTCGCGGCTGTCCCAGCGGTCGATGGTGACATAGCGCCCGGCCTCATCGGCGCTGTGCAGCAATTGCGTGCCGCGATAGCCGGGGGCTTGCGAGAACAGGGCCACCCAGTCGCCGTCGGGGGCGTAGGCGGCTTCGAAACGGTCGCGCCGGGCAGGTATGACGCGGAATTCCCAGAGGAGTGTGTATGTCATGAGGCCAGCTTACGCCGCCCGCTGTCAAAACACGTCAGTGCTCTTACTTTCCTCCCTTGTGAGCGCAGCGAAACGGGGGAGGTGGCAGACAGCGCGTAAGCGCTGGATGACGGAGGGGGCCTGCGCCGGTGGAATAGCCCCCTCCGTCGCGGACTTCGCCTTCGGCGAGCGCCGCGCCACCTCCCCCGCTGCGCTTCGCTTGCAAGGGAGGAAAGAACGCTTAGTGCTGGTTTTCCGGCATCCGGACGATCAGCCCATCCAGAGCGTCGCTGACGATGATCTGGCACGACAGGCGCGAATTGGGGCGCAGGTCCTGGGCGAAGTCGAGCATCGATTCTTCCATCACCGAGGCCTTGCCGGTCTTGTCGGTCCAGGCCTCGTCGACATAGACGTGGCAGGTGGCACAGGCGCACGCCCCGCCGCAGTCGGCGTCGATGCCGGGGATATTGTTCTTGACGGCGCCTTCCATGACGCTCTGGCCGCTCTTCACCTCGAGGGTATGTTCGGCGCCGGTATGTTCGATATAGGTGATCTTGGCCATGGTCTTGTTCTAAAATCTCGAAGGGCCGAAGCCTGAGCTCCGGCCCTTCATATAGGCAGCAAAAGGTTTAGCGCCGGGTTTACCCCTTCGCCGGCATCATCTTCTTGATCTCGGCGATGGCCTTGGCCGGGTTCAGCCCCTTCGGGCAGACCTGGGCGCAGTTCATGATGGTGTGGCAGCGGTAGAGCTTGAACGGATCCTCAAGCGCTTCCAGCCGCTCCTTGGTGTTCTCGTCGCGCGAGTCGGCGAGCCACCGGTAGGATTGCAGGAGGGCCGCCGGTCCCAGATACTTGTCCTGGTTCCACCAGTAGCTCGGGCACGAGGTCGAGCAGCAGGCGCACAGGATGCACTCGTAGAGGCCGTCGAGCTTGTCGCGGGCCTTCGGCGTCTGCAGCCGTTCCTTTTCGGGATCGGGCGTCTTGACCTGAAGCCACGGCTCGATCGAGGCGTACTGGTTGTAGAAACCGGTCAGGTCCGGCACAAGGTCTTTGACCACCGGCATGTGCGGCAGCGGCGAAATGACGATATCGCCTTGGAACTCGTCGTGGCCCTTGATGCAGGCCAGCGTATTGCGGCCGCCGATATTCATGGCGCACGACCCGCAGATGCCTTCGCGGCACGAGCGGCGCAGCGACAGGGTCGAGTCGATATTGTTCTTGATGTGCAGCAGGCTGTCGAGCACCATCGGGCCGTGATCGGCCGAGTCGATCTCGTAAATGTCCCAGCGCGGGTTTTCACCCGTCGTCGGATCGAAGCGGTAGATCTTGTAGGTCCGCGTCGTCTTGGTCTTCTTCGCCGCCTTGAAGGTCTTGCCCTTCTTGATCTGCGAGTCGCGGGGGAGGGTCAACTCAACCATATCAGTACACCCGGGCTTTCGGAGCGATATAAGCGATGTCGTTGGTCATGGTGTAGGTATGCACCGGACGGTAATCGATCTTGGTGTCGCCGGACTTCAGGTCGATCCAGGTCAGGGTGTGCTTCATCCACTTGTCGTCGTCGCGCGCCGAGAAGTCCTCGCGGGCGTGGGCGCCGCGGCTTTCCTCGCGGTTCGACGCCGAATTGATCGTGACCACGGCCTGGGCGATCAGGTTGTCGTATTCCAGCGCCTCGACCAGGTCGGTGTTCCAGATCATGCCGCGGTCGGTGACCTTCATGTCGCTGGATGCCTTGTAGATCTCGCCCAGATGCTTGACGCCCTCTTTCAGGGTGTCGCCGGTGCGGTAGACGGCGGCGTCCTTCTGCATGGCTTCCTGCATGTCCAGCCGCAGCTTGGCGACGGGCGTCGCGCCCGAGGCATTGCGGAAGCGGTCGAGGCGGTCGAGATGCGCCTGGACGGTCGTGTCCGGCAGGGCCTTGTGGGCCTCGCCGGTCTTGACCACTTCCTTGGCGCGGGCACCGGCGGCGCGGCCGAAGACGACGAGGTCGATCAGCGAGTTCGACCCCAGGCGGTTGGCGCCGTGAACCGAGACGCAGGCCGCTTCGCCGACGGCCATCAGGCCCGGCACGACCGAGTCGGGATTGCCGTCCTTCAAGGTCAGCACTTCGCCATGATAATTGGTCGGGATGCCGCCCATATTGTAGTGCACCGTCGGGATGACCGGGATCGGCTCCTTGGTGACATCGACGCCGGCGAAGATGCGCGCCGATTCCGAGATGCCCGGCAGGCGCTTGTGCAGGATTTCCGGCGGCAGGTGGTCGAGGTGCAGGAAGATGTGGTCCTTCTTGGGACCGACGCCGCGGCCTTCGCGGATTTCCATGGTCATCGAGCGCGACACGACGTCGCGCGAGGCCAGGTCCTTGGCCGACGGGGCATAGCGCTCCATGAAGCGCTC
>OUWB010004296.1_pt1 | contig 10552 bp, 11 predicted proteins | sample 1779821 | NCBI WGS metagenome assembly OUWB01 (sample SAMEA3914806, study PRJEB12502) | metagenome | biome: forest; material: soil | place: Canada | collected 2011-08-03 | depth 0.1 m
GGCGTCGGCGGCGGCGTCGGCGGCTGAACTGGCATTCTGCGCCGCCTTACGATCGCCGTCCCTTTCGCATTGCACGGCCGCTGTTTCGAGCCTGTCCGCGTGTGCCGGATTGCGCTTCTTTGCGATACGCAGTGCGCGAGGCACGATCTGTCGAATGGTCTGTTCGACAACGATGCGCACGAACTTTTCTTGATCGATGCTGTCCGAGCCCAGCTGTGCAATAGCCAACTTGCGTAAGCCTGTCGTGCGGGCTGCATTTGAACTCCATCGCGCATCGTTGATACGGATTTTGAAACGACGCACTGCAGCGCCCACACACGTCGGCTTGTCGCTATGCGGCAAACCCATGGCGTAGCACACCGCAGCTTCGACGCACATCGAGCCAGGCTTCGGCGCGCCCAGGCCTTTTACTAGCCCGGCGTCGACAACGTCGAGCACTTTGCGGGCGAGATCTTCGTTTAGCTCTTTCATTGCGGCAGTTCCTTGTGTTGGTGCTGCGAACTCTAAGCGCGCGTCGCGCGAATGTCAACACTATTTCGCAAACTATTTTAGTCCCCCCCCAACGGTCTGACTGCCACGGGTGAGTAGGCGCCCGGCATACCGTGCATATCACCGCAGAAAGGGCAGGCGATGCATGCATGGAAATCGTTGCAGTCCTCACAGTAGTAGCCGGAGCTGCAGCCGTCGTGCACATTCCAGAATCCACCAGGCGACCACTCGCCGCAGCCAGTGCAATGCAGCAGGTCGTCCGTCGACGTTGGCCGTTGTGGTGTGAAGGCGTTGCAGTTATCGAGTAGATCGCGCAGCGTTACCATGATCAGTCCTTACCCCAACGGTCAGACACCGCGCCATCGGCGCCTAGCGGCAATCCGGGCGCCCAGGCGGGTGTGATGCGCATCCGGGCCAGCAACTCGTCCAGGCGCTGCGCTGCGCGCTCCTTGGGCACTTCAAGAATTACCTCGTCGTACACGCGGTGGACGATACGTTCAACGCGCTCGGCATCGACCAGGATCTCCCAAAACAGGTCGCGGGCCAGTCCTTGCGTCAGGTTGTTGCTGAGCGTCTTGCGGTCCAGGCGTTCGTAGTAGCCCTCGGGCTTGAGGTAGACGGCCACGGGGACCGTTGCGCCAGGCTCCATATGCAGCTTGGCGTCGTGGTAGCTGATCGCACGCCCGGACGGCAATTGCATGCGCAGTGCGCGATCGTCGCGCAGAAACGTGACCTTACCGCAATGCCCGCGGCCAATCGGCACGTCGACCGGCTTGCCAGGCTGATCCAGGGCGATCAGTGCGGCGTATTCCAGCATCGACCACCAACGCTCGAACGCGGGGCGTGCGGCACGCCAGTTGGTAACGATGTCCTGCACCTGGTCATCGGGGAGCTGCACGCCGTAGTTGGCGGCCATGCTGGTGAACGCCATCGCCCCGCCGCCGTAGGTCAGCGCGAGCTGGCAGTTATGGACTAAGGCTGCGCCGTTTTTTGTTCGCACCAGAAAGCGGTTACGAGGCCCCGCGTTCGCCAAGTCATAAACCCGCCGCTTCGCGTTTGAGCTTTTCAAGTTCTTTCTCCAGTGCCAATATTTTTAACGATAATACATTAACTTTTCGCTTATTTCTCGCGTTTTCTTTACGAGATACAAAACGTAAGTTACCGGGAGCGTAGCCTTCGTCTGTACGTTCGCGGTCCAATTCCAATAACGCCGCATGCATGACGCGCGGCAAAGTCATCAGATGTGCCAGGAACGCTTTGCGATCGGTGCGCCACGGTTCGTACACGTGAATGCCGCGGCCGCCGTAACTCGGGTAGCCTTTATCGTTCGGGTTGTGGCAACGGTTGATGCACGCAGCTATGCGGCTGAGCAACCTCGTGCGCAGATCATCGTCGGGGCATACATCGGCGTAATCATAGAAAGCCTTGCGCGTATCGCTGCGTTTCTTGGCACCGCAGCGCCTGCAACCTCTGCTCGCGCCTTTGTGCAGATTGTCAACGGAGACCGCCGACAGCGATCCACAAGCGCAACGCACCTGCACCACGTAGTAGGCACCCTGACGCACTTCGTCCGTTAGCACGGTCCAGTCCCCAAAGACGTCGCCGGAGCGCACCTGCGGCAGTGTCTTTTTGAACTGTGTGCGCAGCTTCGCCTCGCCCCTGGTGGCAGACCGCACTGCGTTTGCAAGTGCTTTGGCGCATACGGGACACCGCCCGCGTCGAAACTGCACCGCGCCAATCTCACCGACGTGACCGGCCGTGCATGCGGCGGTTACTCTGTAATTGTTTGCGTGTCGCCGCTCGTCTGTGTGTGCGACAAGGCTTCCGCACCTGTCGCCAGCACGCACGCTAGCAGCCTTTCGTCGATATCCTCGGCTTTCGTCCATTCTAAACCCGTCCAAAATAGATGATCAGGTGTGCACCGCACGCCATCGATAAGCAACGTTTCTTGCTCGCCGTTATCGATCAAACCGGCATGCGGCACCCAGTCCGCGCCGTCCCACAGCAAATCGTCTGGCGCGACATCTACAATGAACTTCCAGCCCGCCGTAGTCAATACCTCCGTGTCTCCTGATAGACACACTTTACCTACTTGTCTTTGGTCTTTTGTGACAGCTTCATACTCAACCCCATACACATTCGTAGCGGCCAGCTTGTAGGCGTCGGTGCCTTGCTCGTAGGCCACCAGTAGCTGTTCATCGTTGGCCAGCCACGGGGCCATGCGCGCCTCAATGCCGGACAGATCCGCCGCGATGAGCGTATGCCCTTCCATCGTGGCGCAGAACAGCTGGCGCTGCGCGTCGGCCATGGCCGCAAGCGCGGGTCCGACGTCGGGCTGCGAGAGAAACGCCTTGTCCTTGCGCTTGACGGCCGCCAGGTACGCCTCGCAGTCCTCGCGCGATTTACCGGGACGTGGGCGTGCCACGTTGAGCAACTGCACGTCGCCGCAACCCATGGCGGTATCGCGGCCCGTCAGCGCGCCGTGAAACACCGTGGCGTGCGGCATGCGCCCATCGACGTGGGCGCGCAGGATCGCTTGGTGTTTCTTGGGCGTGCGCGAGGCGTCCAGACGTAGGTTGAGAATCTCACGCAGCTCCGCGGGGATGACTGAGCCGTCTGACAGTAGCGTCTTGAGCGATTCGCGGCCCGCGTCGGTGAGCTCGGCGCCCATGTCACTGGCCATATCCTTGATCTTTTCAATTTCGGTGGCCGCCATCACTTTGCCGCCGGTGAGCACGGTGACTTTGTAATCGATCAGCGCCTGCTCGTACTCGGCCAGCTCAGCCATCGCCTGGGCGGCCTGTACGTCCACACCAAAGCCACGCGCGTTGATAAGCATGTCCAGCTCGTAAAACGCCTGCTCGCGCGCTGGCAGCGGCTGGGTGGCTTCCCACAGCCCGATCATCGCATCCACGTCGGTGATGTTGTAGGCGCTCTGTATCGCAAACTCGTTGGGGTGCGTTTCGGGCGTGGCGTCGGGGTTGACCATCAACACCTTCATGGCCTTGGCGCCTTCCACGTCCTTGCGGATCGGCAGATTCATCAGCTCGCACGCGCGTTCCAGTCCACCGGGCAGGCCGTTGTAGCGGGCGCGCGTGGCGCTGCAGCGCATTTGCGACCGCTGCAACTTGGGCAAATGCGGGTAATCGCGCCGGAACACCTCGTTCCAGATGTTGAAGTCAAAGCCCGCATTGTGCGCGACGACCATCACCCCCGCCTCGATGCATGCGGCGACGTCCTCCGGCAGCGGATCGCCGAGTACCCATAGCTGCGTTTCGGTGGTGCGCGGCAGGCGATAGGCCCACGAGTTGGCGCGCGTGGACGGGTCGCGCAGATAGCGACCCAACCCGTGCAGTTTCAGGTCGCAAAGCGATGTCGTCTCGGCGTCGAAAAACAGTTCATTGTGCAGCATGTTGGCGCTCGCACGTGCAGGCTTCCATTTCCGGCATGCCGGGCCCGATCAGCATCTGATCCCAGTCGTGACAAAAGTGCCAACCTTCGGCGCGTTCGGCGTCGGTGAGCCCGTAGCCCTTGCGGTCTACTTCGAAATAGCGTTTGCGTTCCATCATCAGCCCTTGTAGCCCGGATCGTATCGAAATTCGCGCAGTTGCCCGTCGCGGAGGAATCTTATGCTCGTGATAAATACAGCCGAATCTTGGTACTTGGTCAATGTTATGTCAACGGGTTTGTCTATCAGGTCACGCATCAGCAAGGCACGATGCGGTTCGCCAGGTAGCTTCCGACCGGTAGCCAGCTCGAAGAATTTGCGTGTGTAGGCGTAGTAAGCGCCGTCCTGCGCGCTGCGGTCAAAGTCGAGTCGCAGCTTGCACGGGCCAAGCTCCGTGGCGTAGTCGATGCGCAGTTGCGAATTGCCGCCGGGCGTAAGCACCATGCCGTCGACGGGCGTCGTCATGGTTTGCGCACACACCTCGTCGGCTAGCACGACGTCGTCTTCGTCGTGCAGGATGTAGCTATCGTCCGAGCCCAGCGGGTTAGGTGTGCTCGCTGCGCGTTTCTGGATGACCGCCAGATAGCCCTGCCGCGGTCGACCACACTGACGGCATGTCAGGTGTTCTGGGTCGTTCCAGTAGCCGCACGGATCCGTGTCCAGGCCTTCTAGGTCGAGCACGACGCGCAAGTCGACTTCGTCAGGCACCGAGTGCATAGGGAAGCGAATGGCCGAGCGCTCGCGTGGGCTCACGCTCTCGCCGTTGGCTTTCTTCGGCAGGTTGGAGTTGATCGTGAGCTGATCGGAACACGCCCACATGCCTTTACGCGAGTCGCCGTTGTCCTGGTCTTCGTTGAGCGCACCGTGACGGGCGAAGTTCCCGCCCGCGTCCAGGGCAAGACAGTCATCTTTGCCATCGTAGATGCGAAAGCCGCGGCCCACAATCTGCTTCCATAGCACCAGTGAGCGCGTGGGCCGCAGGCATACCAGGCAATCGACGAACTTGGCGTTGAAACCCGTCGTAAGCATGGCCACCGACACGATATGCCGGTGTGCTTTCTTGAGGTAGGCCTCGATGCCGTCGACGCGCTCGCCTTTGTCTAGTTCGCCGTGGATGGTCACCACCGACTCGCCGCGCTCGACCAGGGCGTCGTGGATCATGCGGGCGTGCGCAATGTTCACCGCAAACCACATGAAATGCTTGCGGTCAGCGGCCACCTCTAACGCGACGTCGACGCACTCGCCCGTGACCTGCATGGCGCGCTTGGCCAGCTCCGCCTCGTCGTAGTCGCCGCCCTTGGTGCGCACGCCATCCAGATCGATCTGCGGGAAGCGCACGGCCGGTGCAGTGATGCGGGAGATAAAGCCTTCGCGCACCAGACGGTTAAAATTGCGCCCGGACGTCAGGTCGTAGACCTTGCTGTTGAACAGCCCGCACTGCGACAGCGGCACGACGCGCAGACCTTGCATACGAAAGTCAGTGCCGGTGAGCGCCACGAAGCGCACGTGCGGGTTTTTCTCTTTCAGCGTGTCGACGATCTTACGCGCCGTCTTGGTCGACAGGTCAAACGCATGTGCTTCGTCGACGATCACCACGTCGAACGCCGCAAAGTGGCGCGCCTGGTTCACGAAGCTTTGCGGCGTAGCGAACGTGATTTGCTCGGTGCGCTGCTTCATGTTGAGCCCGGCGCAGAACACACCGATGCGCGATGCCAGCGCAGGCGCCAGGTAGCCTGCCGCCTCGGCTACGTTTTGGCCGATCAGCTCCATCGACGGCGCCAGTGAGAGCACGCGCCGGTTGGGCCAACGCTGGATCACTTGCTCGGCGATCATGGCACCAATGAGTGACTTACCGCCGCCCGTGACCACGGCCGCGATGGGGTGCGTGTTTTCGGCCTGTACCAACGCATTCATGACGGCCGTGGCGGCTTCGTCCTGATACCAATAAGGGACGAGCCGCGTCATTAGCCGGCCTTCGGCACGTAGTCACGCACGGCAGGGTTCAGGGCGAACACTTCGCGAATGGTGGCCAGGGTGTAACCGCGTTCGCTGGGCCAGCGCTTGCCCGCGACGGGCTTGTCAATCCAAGGAATGCCTTTGATGCGGCAGTACATCGAGGCGTCTTTGCCCAGCTGCTGCAGGATCGGCAGCGGCACGGGTTGGGTGCAGGTGAGAAAGCGCAAGGCCTCCTCGACCGTGTAGTAGATGACGGCAGACTCGGGTGTGCTCATGATTGTGGCGTCCGTGTGGCGTGCGGTGAACGTTAGCTTATTCTTACGGAATAGTAAACTCTAGTTCGCCCGGTATCGGGTCACCTTCTTGCCCTTCTAACGGGAACCAATTCAGCGGCTCTTCAGTCGTTTCGTGTGGCAACGGCTTGCCGATTTCGAATGGGCCGGCCACGAAATACGTGCGATCGCGGCAAGCCTTCTCGGCCGCCTCCCAACTTGCGAACACGCCTGCGAACTCCCACACCTGCTGGCTGCACGGAAAGTCAGGCACAGGCGCGTGTATGGCGCGCACTTGTCCGACGATCCAGACCTCTTTGCCCTCGATCGTTCGAATACCCATTGTGTGCTCCTTTACTTAGTGAAGGCTGGCGCTATCGTCAGAGAACGGGTTGATAGCTTGCGTCAATGGTTCGTCACTCGTTTGGGATATGTGATCGAGTGGTGGGTCGAACAGATACCCCTGGCCATTGCGGCGGCGCTCCCAACCCCGTGCCATCAGCCATTGGCCCACGCGGCGCGAGGAAATCTGACGGCCGGACGGCAACATGTCGAGTGCCGTTCGGATGGCAGCGCCCGTGATAGATGGCCCGACTTTGGACAGGCGGCCAATGATGCCGGGCATCAGATCGTCGATCGTGTCGTGGATGGCACCCTCACCGACGCGCATGTCGGCGGTGTTGTGCGCCAGCACCGCCATCGTGGCGGCAGACACCATGTCGCCGTAAGCGGTATCGTCCATACAGAAACGGTCGCGCGCTTCGGCTAGGATTTGCGGCAGTTCCAGCACCCAATTGGCATCGATGGGTTGGGTGACCATCACGGGCATAAAGCGTCGATTACCGGTTTCGTCGTTGTTTAGCTCATGCTTATTGGCGGTGCCGATGAGCACGAAACGACGCGGGTGCGGTGTGCTGTCGCGATCGTACAAGTCTTTGTAGATGTCGTCGTTGTTGGTGGCCCACAGCTTGACCGCTTCGGCGTCCTTGCGCCCGTGGCCAGACATTTCGGCCAGTTCGGCGATCAAGGCACTGCGCGCGTCGCGGCTCATGCGGTCGGGCTCCTTGAACTCGATCTGCGGCACCATAGGGCTGCCTAGTGCCGTAGCCAGTGCCTTGACAAAGCGGAAAGACTTGCCCACGCCTTGCCCGCCGATCAGCACGGGGATCACACCCTGCATCTCGCCGGGCTTGAATTGACGCATGACGATGGCGGAGAACAGCGCCTGACTGGTGCGCACCAGCGCCTCGCACGCAGGGGCTCCGCACACGTCGGTCAACAGGCTGTCCAGCCGCGGGATCTGATCCCACACGGGCAGGTTGTCGATGGTCTCGCGCCACGGGTCGTAGGCGTTGGACGTAGCAACCGCATAGACGGCCTGCTTGTAGTTTTCCTCCTTGAGCCCCCGACAACCCACCTGGGACAGCGCGCGCCACACGGGTGCCATCTCGGTGACGGGCAATCCTTCGGCGCTGAACGTGGCCACGTTGTAGCGGATAGGCACGTTGGCCTCTCGCGCCAAGGCGTCCAGCGCGGTGATCACGTTGAGCGCGGGCGTGCTGCCGCGGCCCATAGGCTCGGGGTAGTCGATCGAACCCTCTACACGCAAGGCCGCTTGCATCCAACGATCGAGCTTAGGGGCTACAACGCCGTGGAAGGAATAGAACTCGTTGTCCTTGAATGAGAACAAGCCCATACGCCCTTCACGCAGGGTGAGCACGCCTTTGGTGAAATGGCGTGGCTCTAGATCTTCGCGCAACGCATCCTCGGGCGCGGTGCATGACTCACCCACGTAGTTATCCCAAAACGCCACCAATTGCGAGACGGCGACCAGACCGTGATTTTCGAGGTTGATTAAAGCTGCGCCAGATAATTGTTTGTTGTCCCGGGCGAAGATGGCTGCCGTTGCGAGACGCTCGGCGACATCTTCGGTCCAGCCGTTGGCCTGGGCACGTGCCTTGTGCCAATCGAACGCCACGCGATTGGCCTGGGTCTTGGCGCGTTGCTTGGCGCCGGCGATGGCCGTCTCGACCTGACGCAGCTGCAGTGCCTTGAGCGGTGCCAGCTTACCCACGTTGATCATGCCGTTCTCGGCGTGCGCGGGCGGCCGTCCCGCCGCGATCTGCCGCGCGCGGATCACCCATTCTTGGCCGGACGGTATGACGCGTGTGACGCCGTCGCCTAGCACCGGTTTGGCCTCGAACATGATGCGCTGCGTTTGGTAAATCGACGCGTCAGACAGCTGGCGCACCAGTAACGCGCCGCTTTTGCTGATCTTGACGCTGCCGCGTCCCGCCAACCATTGGTCCTGTTGGAGTCGTTTGCCCAGCTCCGGTATGCGCGCGCCATCGGTTACCGCCAGATAGACGTGCACGCCGCGCAGGCCACGGGTGCCCACGTAAGACGATGAGGATGGGCAGGCGACGCGCAGGGCATCCTTGAGCCATTCTGAGCACGATTCGAGTGCTGTGAGCACGGCCTCGACGCTGCGGTACTCGGAACCCTCGTCGACATCCACGTCGATAGCAAAGAGTGCCGGGCCTTGCGGCCAAGCGAAATAGTCGGTGGTACGAGCGACTAGTCCGGGCGTAGCGGCAGCGTGCTTGCCGGTGGTCAACGGGGTGTCGCCGTGGATCGAAAGCCCGCAGCAGATGGCTTGATTGGGCTTGAGCATCGCCAGACCCAGCGGCAGTGCAGACACGTCGGGGATTTCCGCTCGTTGGGCGTGGCCGCTGGCCATGTTGGCGATAGTGGAGCTTTGGAGCTTGCCCTCGGCCAGGTGGAACTCTTTGGCCAGCGAGCAGTGATCGGACGTCAGCAGCGTGAACGGAATACTCATACGGCTGCGACCTGGGCACAACATGTGGGGGTCGTGTGCTTGACGTCACACCACGGGTGGGTGATCATGAAATCGGTTCCTTGTGTGCAGTTCTTGACGCCGTCCGCTTCCAACGGGCGGCGTCTTTTTGTGTGCGTGTCGCGCGAAAAAAGCGTGACGTCTCGGTGAGGTGTCAGTCTAGGCTGAATTTCCGTCGTCTGGCAAGAACTTTGTACGAAAATGCACCGCCTTGAGTTTGCACTTTCTATCATTCATTGAACTTATACAAAGCTTATACTTAACTTTGTTCGACGCTTCGTTTAAGACTATAGGTATAAAGTATTAAAGTGTGAAAGTGTAAGTTTTATAGTAGTAAGTAGTAGTAGTAGTAGTAGTAGTAGTAGTAATATAGTTATATATAAGGAATATAGATAAAAGCACAGATAATTAAAGGGAAATTTTTGTATAGGGAGAAAGGGGAAAGGTCGCTTACACACATTATTTTCACACCTCGCACCAACAAGCACAGCCAAATCAAATAGCTACGCTTTCTTAACAAATCGACATCGTGCACGAGCGACGACTATTTATTTACTGCCATCGCGTAGATAGTTCAGTAATTGGTTAAAATTTAAACAATTATCCAACCAACACTTATCAATCAGTACAGTTAACGAATTACTAACACCATACGGCGACGCACGGTTGACGACGCAGGGTGCCATCGCTACCGTTTCAACCATGGACACCTTGGCGCTAGACACGACCCTGTGGGATCTTGACGTCGATGCGGCGGGCAACTGGCGCACGGTCGGCGACGCCACCGGCACGGGCAACAGCGCGAACGGCCCCGGCATGCGCTTGGCCCAGGACGTTGCTACGCGGTGCCTGGCCTTCGCCGGCGAGGTGTACTACGACACGACCCAAGGCATCGCTTACGGCAACATCCTGGGCGGGCCGCCAAACATGGCGCTGGTCAATAGCGCGTTCCAGGCGCAGGCCGTGAAGGTGCCTGGCTGCGCACAAGCCCTGGCCAACTTCGTCTACACCGCCGGACGCCAGCGCAAGGTGGCGGGACCAATGGTCGTCACCGACATTGCCGGCAACGGTGGCGTGGTCGCCGCATGACCTACCAGATCGTTCAGCTGTCGGTGACCGCCAACCAGTCGTTTTCGGTGGTGCTGGACGGGCAGAACGCCGACGTCAATCTCACGACCACGGACTACGGCCTGTTCGCCGACGTGGCCTATGCGGGCGTGCCGGTGATCAGTGGGCGCTTATGCCTCGATCGCGTGGATCTCAACCCAAACCGATACAACGGCATGCCGCAGGCGCTGTTCTTCGCCGACACGCAAGGGACGTCGGACCCGGTCTGGACCGGCTTCAATTCGCGCTACGTGCTCGTCTACGGCGAACCGAGCGCCAATGGCGGCAACACCACCGCATGACCGCCCGCGCGCCTTACGCGCCCGCCTAGAGGGCTTGGTGCGTGCTCAAGTCCATTACTGTTCCGCTGACCGGCGCCGATGCTGGTACTGTCATCACACTGATCGAGCTGCCCGCGCTGGT
>OUWB010018116.1_pt1 | contig 10502 bp, 8 predicted proteins | sample 1779821 | NCBI WGS metagenome assembly OUWB01 (sample SAMEA3914806, study PRJEB12502) | metagenome | biome: forest; material: soil | place: Canada | collected 2011-08-03 | depth 0.1 m
CTTCACCAACGCCGGCTTCGAATGGCGCGAACCGGGCTGTTCGATGTGCCTGGCGATGAACGCCGACCGGCTGGAACCCGGCGAGCGCTGTGCGTCGACTTCGAATCGTAATTTCGAAGGCCGCCAAGGCAACGGTGGACGAACCCATCTGGTGAGTCCAGCAATGGCGGCGGCTGCTGCGATCGAAGGCCATTTCGTCGATATACGCAAACTGCCCTGAAGTACGCCGCGAGGCACTTTCGGGCACATCAGGAAAAAGCGCGACAGCGCACAGCGGAGTTGGCCCCAGCGGCCAGCAAGGTGACAACCCAGCCGCGGCTTTGCCGCGGCGACACCTGCCGGATGGCATCATGGAAAAATTCGTAGTTCATACGGGCAAGGTCGTACCGCTCGATCGGGAGAACGTCGATACCGACGCGATCATTCCGAAGCAGTTCCTGAAGTCGATCAAACGCACGGGCTTCGGCGAGAACCTGTTCGACGAGTGGCGCTACCTGGATCATGGCGAACCTGGCCAGGATTGCTCGACGCGGCCACTGAACCCGAACTTCGTGCTGAACCAGCCTCAGTATCGGGGCGCGACGGTCCTGCTCGCGCGCAAGAACTTCGGCTGCGGCAGCTCGCGCGAGCATGCGCCGTGGGCGCTGCAGCAATACGGCTTTCGCGCCGTCGTGGCGCCGAGCTTCGCCGATATCTTTTTCAACAACTGCTACAAGAACGGCTTGCTGCCGGTCGCGCTGACTGAACAGCAAATCGATCATCTGTTCAACGACACCTATGCGTTTACCGGCTATCAATTGACGATAGACCTGGCGGCCCAGGTGGTGCGTACGCCGGACGGACGCGAATACGCGTTCGACATCACCGGATTTCGCAAGCACTGCATGCTGAACGGTTTCGACGATATCAGCCTGACTTTGCAGCACGCGGACAAGATCAAAACCTTCGAGTCAGAGCGGTTGGCCACACAACCCTGGCTGAACCACAAACTCGTCGGCTAAACAGGGACGGGGCGCGGCCGGCGGAGGGCAGTGCGCCCGCGCCGGCCGCGCCATTTGGGGCATGGGTTGACTCAATTTGCAGGTTCAATTCGCAGGATAAATTATGAAGATCGCGGTATTGCCGGGTGACGGCATCGGTCCCGAAATCATGACGGAGGCCGTCAAGGTACTGAATGCGCTGGATCAGCGCTTCGAACTCGAAACCGCGCCGGTCGGCGGCGCCGGCTATGAGGCGCATGGCCATCCCTTGCCCGACGGCACGCTTGCGCTCGCCAAGGCGGCCGACGCGATCCTGTTCGGCGCGGTCGGCGACTGGAAGTACGACAAGCTTGAGCGCGCGCTGCGCCCGGAACAGGCGATCCTCGGCCTGCGCAAGCATCTGACGCTGTTTGCCAACCTGCGCCCGGCCATCCTTTACAAGGAGTTGGCCGGTGCGTCCTCGCTCAAGCCCGAGATCGTCGCAGGCCTTGACATCCTGATCGTGCGCGAATTGAACGGCGACATCTATTTCGGTCAGCCGCGCGGCGTGCGCAGCGCGCCGGACGGCCCGTTTGCCGGCAGCCGCGAAGGCTTCGACACGATGCGCTACAGCGAGCCGGAAATCATCCGGATCGCCCACGTGGCATTCCAGGCTGCGCAAAAGCGCAACCGCCGCCTGTGCAGCGTCGATAAATCCAACGTGCTGGAAACCTCGCAGCTGTGGCGCGACACCATGATCGAAGTCGCCAAGCAGTATCCCGAAGTCGAGCTGTCCCATATGTACGTCGACAACGCGGCAATGCAGCTGGTGCGCGCGCCGAAATCGTTCGACGTGATCGTCACCGGCAACATGTTTGGCGATATTCTGTCGGATGAGGCCGCCATGTTGACCGGTTCGATCGGCATGTTGCCGTCGGCATCGCTGGACGCCAACAATAAAGGGCTGTACGAGCCGTCGCACGGTTCGGCCCCGGACATCGCCGGCAAGGGTGTGGCTAATCCGCTTGCGACCATCCTGTCGGCGGCGATGATGCTGCGCTATTCGCTGAATCTGCCCGAACAGGCCGATCGGATCGAGGCTGCGGTCAAACAGGTCTTGGCCCAGGGCTTGCGCACGGGCGATATCTGGGAAGCCGGCACGCAAAAAGTCGGTACCCGCGAAATGGGCGATGCGGTGGTGGCGGCGCTCCCCGCCTGACACCGAACAAAGTGAGAGAGTCAAGATGAAAACCGTAGGTCTCGTAGGTTGGCGCGGTATGGTCGGTTCGGTACTGATGCAGCGCATGCAGGAAGAAAACGATTTTGCGCTGATCGAGCCGGTATTTTTCAGCACCAGCAATGCGGGTGGCGCTGCGCCCGCGCTCGCGAAAAATGAAACCAAGCTGAAGTCCGCGACAGATATCGAGGCTCTGAAAAAATGCGATATCGTGATCACCTGCCAGGGCGGCGACTATACCGCCGAGGTGTTCCCGAAACTGCGCGCGGCCGGCTGGAACGGCTATTGGATCGATGCCGCTTCGACACTGCGGATGGACCCGGAAGCCATCATCATTCTCGATCCCGTCAATCTTGACGTGATCAAGCGTGGCCTCACGCAGGGCGTGAAGAACTATATCGGCGGCAATTGCACTGTCAGCCTGATGCTGATGGCGTTAGGCGGCTTGTTCCGCGAGGGTCTGATCGACTGGATGACGGCCATGACCTACCAGGCGGCCTCGGGCGGCGGCGCGCAGCACATGCGCGAGCTACTCACGCAAATGGGTGCGCTGAACAGCTCGGTCGCGCGCGAGCTGAGCGACCCGGCCTCGGCCATCCTCGAGATCGACCGGCGCGTGCTGGCAACCATGAAGAATCCGGAGTTGTCGAGCGAACATTTCGGCGTGCCGCTCGCCGGTTCGTTGATTCCCTGGATCGACAAGGATCTCGGCAACGGCATGTCGAAAGAGGAATGGAAGGGCGGCGCCGAAGCCAACAAGATCCTCGGCATGCCGGCCATGGGACAGCCCGGTTCAGTACCGGTCGACGGCCTGTGCGTGCGGATCGGCGCGATGCGCTGCCATTCCCAGGCGTTGACGATCAAGCTCAAGCGCGATCTGCCGTTAAGCGAGATCGAAGGCATACTCGCGAGCGCGAACGACTGGGTCAAGGTCGTGCCCAACGAGCGTAGCGTGTCGATGCAGGAATTGACGCCGACGGCGGTCACCGGCACCCTGACCGTACCGGTGGGGCGCCTGCGCAAGCTGGCGATGGGAGGCGAGTATCTGTCAGCCTTTACGGTCGGCGATCAGTTGCTGTGGGGCGCGGCCGAACCGCTGCGCCGGATGCTGCGCATCCTGCTTGACGCCTGAAGCGTGGGGCGGATGCGGCGAATCGACGCGCACGGACCGTGGCAACCCCGAGGCGGCCCCGAGGCAGCCATTGGGCAGCGGTCCGTGGTCCCGTGACGCCGATGGAATCCACCGGGCTACAGCCGTGGCCCGGTTTTTTTTTGTAATGACTGATCGATGGCTTTGAGATTGAATCGCGTACCGTGCTGCATAGGGACCGTCCAGGCGTCTGGTGCGGCCGTATGCTTGTCTTATCCGAAGGCAAGCGATTGCCTGGAGGGCCAATGAAGATATCACGCGCGCAGCCGACTTCACCGATCTCGGCGGATCGACCGCCCGGACGACCGCGCTACGCCAGACTGCTGCAGCTGTTGCTGGCGGGCTGCGCGGCCATGACCGTGCTGCAGGGCGCCGCATGGGCGCAGGAACCGATAACCAGCAGTGTCGATGCGGCTTCCGGGGCGGCCCAGCATCCGGATAGCTACGTGGTGCGCGCTGGGCAGAGTCTGGACGATATCGCGTCGGAAATCACGCATACGACCGACAAGGCCACTCGCGCGCGGGTGGCCAACCAGTTGTACGAAGCCAATCCGCGCGCGTTTATCGGCGGCCGGCGCGACCGCCTGCGTGTCGGCGCGATGCTGCACGTTCCGTCCGTCGTGTATGGGCCCGCTTTGGCGTCCGGCACCGTGCAGGCCTCGGTGCCGTTTGCCAGCCTGGCCGCGATCCTGGCCGCCTTCAACAACCCGACGTCGGGCGGCAAGCCCGGGGCCGTGATCGCGTCCACCAACGTCACCGCGCCGTCGCAGGGCGCATCGTCCGGGAGTGCCTTGCCGCCGTCCGCGTTGCAAGCGACGGTGCCCGCCACGCTCGCATCGACGGTCTATAGCGGCGCGAAGCCCGCGGCCTTGGTCCCGGGCGGAAATCTTGCATCCAACCTGGCTGCCGGCAGCGGCGCCGTCGCGACCCACGTCGGCGCGGCGACGACTGTGATCACCGCAGTTGCAGCCACCTACACCGCCTCCGGGCCGGCGACACCGAACAATTCACCGGGCAGCGCGGCCAATGACGCCAAGCTGTCCATCGCGCCGCCGCTGCCGGCGAGCGGGTCCGCGCTGGCATCGAATGCGGTCGGCATGCCGGTTTCCGATGCGCAGGCATCGGCCGGACAAGCCGCCGCCGCGTCGTTTGTCGCGGCTGCGGCCGCCGGGGCATCCAATGTCAATGCAGCCAGTGCGGCTGCGCCGGCGTCGGCCGCTGCGCCTGCATCCCTGCCCGTGGCCAGCGCGGCGCAAAGGACGCAGGCCCGGTCTGAATCGTTGTGGCTCGATATCCTGATGCGCCTGCAGAATCCATCGACCTGGTACGCGATCGGCGGCGCCGCCGTGGCCCTGGTCCTGGCGACCCTGGCCATCTGGCCACGCAAGAAGAAGGAATTGCGCGCCGATCTCGAACCGCTGCCGACGCTGCATGAGCGCGCCGCCGCTTACGAGGAGTCGGTCCGTCTGGCGCAAGTGGATGACGCGAACTTGGTGAACGAAGCGGGCCAGATTGAGGCCGGTGCGTTGGACGCTGCTGCGGCTGCCGACCACAGCGCCGAAACGGGCCACGAAGCGGCTGGAGATCGGCCGGGAGAGGCCTATATCGAATCGGCATTGGACGCTGCATATCAGACGGAGGACGCGGGTGCTGCTGTACCGCTTGCGTCGATCGGCAGCGCAGCCGACCCAGAGCCCGCGCTGGATCGGGATTTCGATTTCGGTGCGGCCGACCCAGTCGGGCACGCGACGGAACCCGAGGCTGCACCGCCCGGGCCTGCTCAGGCGGCGGTCGACGCCGAGGCAGCGCCGGTGTTCGAGACCATGCCCGAATTGGCGCCCGAAGAACCAGTCGAGGTCGCGGAGATACCTGTCGACGTACCGCCGCCTGCTCATGGTGCCGAAGAAATCGGCGCCGCGCCCGACGATGCGCTGCTCGGCGCTGTGTCGCTCGGCCAATTCACGTCGGCAGCATTGACCGCACCTACGGAGCCCGTTGCCGACGATGTGGCGAGTTTGCGCGCGGCCATCGAGCAGTCGCCTAACGATAGCGGACTGCGGTTGCGCTTGGCCGGATTGATGGCACAGCGAAATCAGATGATCGGTTTCATCGACACCTTCTATGATCTGCGCACCCTCACCAACGCCGAGGGTGACGATTGGCAGGCGACGCTGGCGCTGGGCCGACGCCTGGACCCGGATAATCCGCTGTTCCAGACCGAGGAGGAACGGGTGGCCGCACGCGAGCGGCGGGCCGAGCAAGCGGCGCGACAAGCCGCTGCCGAGCGCAGCGCCTCGGCAGCCGACGCCAGCGCCGACCCGCGCCTGGCTGGCGCGTTTGCGGGGATCGATCTGTCGCTGCCGAGCGAAGCGGAACCTCAGGCCGACACGGTGCCGGCGACCGACGCGACCGACGCGACTGCGCAATCGAATGCCGTCAGCGGCGGGCAGGAGGCGGCTGCCGAGCCTGTTGCGGTGGCTGCAGCCGAAGCGGCACCGATCCCGGAAATCGCGGCGGATCCCGTGCCGGAGCCGGTACGCGAACCTGAACCCGCACCTGAAATTCAGGCCGAACCAGAAGTTCAGGCCGAAGCGCAGGCTCAGCCCGCTCCCGCGCCGGTCGGGGCCGCTGCGCCTGACGCAGCAGCCGAGTCTGTTGAAGCACCGGACGAGCCGGCACCGGCTGCGTCTGCGTCCAAGCCGGACGAAGTGATTCCGGAAGCCACCCCGGAAGTACGCCCCGTAGCGACCCCGGCAGCGGCGCCAGCCGTGCCCGAAGAGGATGTGTCGACGCCCGACGGATTGCCGCGGACTACCTCGATCGCCGGGCAGAGTGCCGCCAAGTTCGGCGTGCTTGATCTTGATTTCGATCTCGACTTGCCGGAACTGGCGGCCCGTGTGCCTGTCTCGGCCCAGCCCCTGGATCCAGTGGCGGTATCGCGCAACAAGCTGGAACTGGTGCACGAATATGTGGCGTTGGGCGATCTTGACGGGGCCCGCGCGCTGATCAACGAAGTGCTGGATTCCGGCGATCCGGCGACGCGCGAAGCTGCCCGTGCGCTATGGGACACGCTGGCGTGACGGCTTGAAGGGCGGATATGCGTATCGCTTTGGGGCTTCAATACGAGGGTGCCGCGTTTCACGGCTGGCAGGTCCAGCCGCACGGCAAGACCGTGCAGAACGTGCTGGAGCACGCGCTGCGGCAGTTTGCCGGGGCGCCGATCCAGACCGTGGCCGCCGGCCGTACCGACACCGGTGTGCACGGCCTGGGGCAGGTCGTCCATTTCGATACGTCGCTCGCGCGCGCCGATTTCTCGTGGGTGCGCGGCGCCAACGCCTTCTTGCCCAAGAGCGTGGCCGTGCAGTGGGCCCAGACCGTCGACGACGGTTTCAACGCGCGCTTTGCCGCCTTTGAACGCACCTATTTTTACGTACTGTACAACCATCCGATCCGCTCGGCGCTGTTGGCCGGTCGCGTCGGCTGGGTCTATGTACCGCTCGATATCGCGCGCATGCGCGAGGCCGCAGCCCATCTGATCGGCCATTACGATTTTTCGTCATTTCGCTCGTCCGAATGCCAGGCCAAGTCGCCGGAAAAGCACGTCTACGAGATCAGCATCGAACCGCGCGGGCACTTTATCCATTTTCGTTTTCGCGCCAACGCCTTTTTACATCACATGGTGCGTAATTTCATGGGTTGCCTGCTGGCCGTAGGCCGCGGCCGGTACGAACCGGACTGGCTGGCCGAGGTGCGCGACACGCGCGATCGTCGCGTCGCGGCGCCCACTTTCATGCCGGACGGCCTGTATCTGGCCGAGGTCGGCTATCCGCCGGAATATGGCATTCCGCAGCCGAATCTGGCTGCCTTTCCCTGGAGCGACGTATGGACACCACGCTGACTTCGGATCCGACTTCGGACTTGCCGCTGCGGCAGCGCACACGCATCAAGCTATGCGGGATGACGCGGGTCGACGATGTGCGGCTCGCAGTCGATCTGGGCGCCGATGCGATCGGCATGGTGTTCTACCCGCCCAGCCCGCGCTACGTGCCGATCGAGCAGGCCCGTCGCCTGACCGAAGGCCTGCCGCCTTTCGTCTCGGTCTGCGGGCTGTTCGTCAATGCCGACCTCGAAAGCGTGCGCGCGGTGGCAGACGCGGTACCGCTATCGGTGTTACAGTTTCACGGCGACGCCGGATTCGACACGCCCGAACGTTGCGCGCAGGTCGCGCGCGCGATCGGCCTGCCTTGGATCCGGGCTTTGCGGGTCGGCGCCGATGCCGCGCCGGCAGATTTGCTAGAATGGCAGCATGATTATGTCGCCGCCGGTGCCAACGGCGTGCTGCTCGACACCCTGGTCGACAGCTATGGCGGTGGCGGGAAGGTTTTCGATTGGTCACTCATTCCAGAAGAGCTCGCGCGTCAGGCCGTTTTAAGTGGTGGCTTGAACGCGCAAAACGTTCGTGATGCCGTGCATCGCGTGCGCCCGTACGCGGTCGATGTCTCAAGCGGCATCGAAGGCGTAGGGGCCCAGCACGTGAAAGGCGTGAAGGATCACGCCCAGATGACGGCCTTCGTGCGCGCGGTACGCGCGGCCGATGCCGAGTAGATTCAACACAGAATCGTGCTCCCGACGAATGCAAGCTGCGCCCCGTGCGGCGCAAAGGATGACCCAATATGTACGACTTACCCGATCAGCGTGGCCATTTTGGCCCTTATGGCGGCGTCTTCGTGGCCGAAACCCTGGTTCACGCGCTGCGCGAACTGAACGACGCCTATGCGCGTTATCGCGACGACCCCGAGTTCGTCGCCGAATACCAAGCCGAGCTCAAGCACTTCGTCGGCCGTCCGTCGCCCGTCTATCACGCCAAGCGCTGGTCCGAGCAACTGGGCGGCGCGCAGATCTATCTGAAGCGCGAAGACCTCAACCACACCGGCGCCCACAAGATCAACAACGTGATCGGCCAGGCCTTGCTCGCCAAGCGCATGGGCAAGCCGCGCGTGATCGCGGAAACCGGCGCGGGCCAGCATGGCGTGGCGAGCGCCACCATTGCCGCGCGTTTCGGCATGGAATGCGTGGTCTACATGGGTTCCGAGGATGTGCGCCGGCAGGCCGCCAACGTCTATCGGATGAAACTGCTGGGCGCGACCGTGGTGCCGGTCGAGTCGGGCTCGCGTACCCTGAAGGATGCGCTGAACGAGGCGATGCGCGACTGGGTCACGAATATCGAAAACACCTTCTACATCATCGGCACGGTCGCGGGCCCGCATCCGTATCCGATGATGGTACGCGACTTCCAGCGCGTGATCGGCGACGAATGCCGGGTGCAGATGCCCGAACTGACGGGCCGTCAACCCGACGCGGTGATCGCATGCGTGGGCGGCGGTTCCAACGCGATGGGCATCTTCTATCCGTATATCGACGACGCGGCGGTGCGCTTGATCGGTGTCGAGGCGGCCGGCGATGGCCTGGAAACGGGGCGCCACGCGGCGGCACTGACGGGCGGCTCGCCTGGCGTGCTGCACGGCAACCGGACCTATCTGCTGCAGGATGAGAACGGCCAGATCATCGAGACCCACTCGGTCTCGGCGGGTCTCGATTACCCGGGTGTCGGGCCCGAGCATGCGTGGCTCAAGGACAGTGGCCGCGCCGAATACGTGGCGGTGACCGACGAGGACGCGCTGCAGGCCTTCCACGACTGCTGTCGCATCGAGGGTATCATTCCCGCGCTCGAATCCTCGCACGCGCTCGCGTATGCGACCCAACTCGCGCCTAGCCTGCCGCGCGACACGACGCTGCTGGTGAATCTGTCCGGGCGCGGTGACAAGGATATGCATACCGTTGCCGAGCGCGGCGGCTTGCAGCTATGAAGGCCGCCGAACCTGCCACTGCGCGCCAGCCTAAAACTTGGGAGCAGCCCCGCGTTTTCTCGAGAGCGACGCCTTGAGTTCGCGTACGATGCACGCCGAAGCGATGCCGCCGGGCGAAGCCGGCGGCGCAGGGGGCGCAGGTGGGGCCGCCGAGCCCAACCTGCCGCCCGGCATCGAGCTGCACAACCGCGATTTCGTCGCCGAAATCGAAGCCTTGCCCGACGCCGGCTTCGACCTGATCCTGTCCGATCCGCCGTATGGTCTGGGCAAGGATTACGGCAACGACTCCGACAAGCTGAGTGCCGACGCGCATCTGGCGTGGACCTACGACTGGCTCGAGCGATCCATCCCCAAGCTCAAGCCCGGCGGTTCGCTGTACATTTTCTGCACCTGGCAATATGCGCCCGAGATCTTCTGCTTTCTGAAGCAGCGCATGCTGATGATCAACGAGATCGTCTGGGACCGCCGGGTGCCGAGCATGGGCGGCACCACCCGCAGGTTCACCTCGGTGCATGACAACATCGGCCTGTTCGCGGTGTCGCGCGACTATTACTTCGACCTCGACGCGGTTCGCATTCCCTACGATGCGGTGACCAAGAAAGCCCGTTCGCGCAAACTGTTCGAAGGCAGCAAGTGGCTGGAACTCGGTTACAACCCGAAAGACCTGTGGTCGGTCTCGCGCCTGCATCGGCAGCATGCCGAGCGGGTCGAGCATCCGACCCAGAAGCCGCTTGAGATCGTCGAACGCATGGTGCTGGCGAGCTGCCCGCCTGGTGGGCGCGTGCTCGACCCTTTCATGGGCAGCGGCACCACTGCGGTTGCCTGCGCGAAACACGGTCGCCGCTTCGTCGGCTACGAAATCAACCCCGAGTATTGCGCGGTGGCGCGCCAGCGCCTGAGCGATCTGGCCTGCACACCCCCGCTCGCCTCTGAAAAAGACTCCGAAAAGGACTCCGACTATGTCCCGTATTGATGCCACATTTGCCGTGCTCCGCGCGCAAGGCCGCAAGGGCCTGATTCCCTTCCTGACCGCCGGCGACCCCGATCCCGCCCGCACCGTCGAATTCATGCACGCGCTCGCCGCGGGCGGTGCCGACGTGATCGAACTCGGCGTGCCGTTTTCCGACCCGATGGCCGACGGCCCGGTGATCCAGCGCTCGAGCGAGCGTGCGCTTGCGCGCGGCGTGACGTTGCGTCAGGTGCTGGCCGACGTGCAGGCGTTTCGCGAGACCAATGCCGACACGCCCGTGGTGCTGATGGGCTATGCCAACCCGATCGAGCGCATGGGC
>OUWB010000518.1_pt1 | contig 10498 bp, 9 predicted proteins | sample 1779821 | NCBI WGS metagenome assembly OUWB01 (sample SAMEA3914806, study PRJEB12502) | metagenome | biome: forest; material: soil | place: Canada | collected 2011-08-03 | depth 0.1 m
GGTGGCCGCCGGCGCCGGCGGCACGCTGCCGGGCGGACCGGCTGACGCCCTGCCCGCCGCGCCGCGCCAGGAAGCCGCTGGCTATGGCTATCCCGCCGCGGCCTCGGCGGTCGCCCAGGTCGCGGCCGTCGCGCCGGCCCAGGCCGACACCTATGCCGACCGCTGGACCGAACACGACGCGCCGGAGGACGCAGCCCCGGCCACGGCAGGCCAGGCGCCCAGCTATGGCGACGCCCCGAACGGCGGCCAGCCGCAGTCTTGGCGTTAGGGGTCGACGCGGCGTCGTTCGGCGGATGAGCCTGGCTCAGTCGCCGAACAGCTCGCCGATCATCGCCTCCGCGCTCTGGACCGGGCTCAGAGGCGTTCGGCCGACGTCGTCCAGCAGGCTGTCGATCTGCCAGAACGAGCGGCCCACATGCACGCCCATCGCCGTCAGCTCCTGACGGATCGCCGCGCGGGTCGGCTCGGGCACCGGCTTGTTGCTGGCCAGGCGCGCCTGATCCAACACCCAGCCGAAGGCGAGGTCGCGTGTGATCTCCACCATCGCGTTCGGCGGCTCGACCCACTCATAGAAGGCTGAGCGGCCGGATACGGCGCGGTGGGCCTGACTGCGCAGGCAGTTCTTGTAGCGCAGGGCCGCGTCGATCACCGCCGCCCGCGTCCGCAACGGGCGCAGGCGCTGCGTTCCGGCGAACGGCGGCGGGGCGAGCTGACCCTCCAGGTCCTCGCTGACCAGCTTGGTCAGCTGTTCCGCGCTGGCCGCCTCCGACCAGCGCCGGGCGGCGTCCTCGGCGGCGATCTCGCCATCACGGCCGGCGATGGCCGAGAAAGCTTCGCCGATCAACTGGGCGGCGGGCAGGCCAAGCCCCCATTGGGCCAGGTGCGGCCCCAACATCGCGCGCGGCAAGGCGGCCAGGGCCAGGATCTCAGTCTCGTCCAGCCGGTCGCGATGACGCAGCAGCTTGGCGCACGGGGCGATGGCCAGCAGATCGAGCAATTGCACATAGGCCTCGGCACGCCAGGCCTGCTCGCCCATGTGGCTCAGCGCGCGCGCCAGACCCGTTGGCGGGCTGGGCGCCGCCTGGGTGATGGCCGCCCGTAGCGGCCGCTCCAGCAGCCGGCTCAGCGAGGCGTCGGCCGGCCCTCCCGCCGCCAGGGCCAGGCAGACCAGCTGACGCCGGGCGGCCGGAGCGGACAGAAAGCCGAGGTGCGGCTTGGGCCAAACGCCAGCCACGCGCGCGGCGAATTCGCCGGCGAGATGTTCGAGCAGGGATGTGGGCGAGCCGGCCGCCGTGGCGGGCAGATCGCGGGATTTGAGCAGAAACACGTCACGGTTCCCAGAGCGGTGGCTCTGGGTGTGAGCGGCCGCGGTTCAGGCGTGGCCGGCGCGGCGCAGCGCCGCGATCCGAAGCAACCGCGCGCGCGAACGCCCGCCGAGGCGGGTCGATATCGAGAGCGGAGGCGGATGGATCATACGGCGGCGGTCCGGAATTGAGGGAGCGCCGCTATCTCACAGAGCAGTTTCCCGCACAAGGCGAGAGCCGGGATTGTCGCCTCGCGAGCGGGCTCAACGTGGCGTCGACGCCACAGGCCCTAATCCCCCGCCAGCGCCGCCCAGCCCACCGGGTGGGCGCGGCGGGAGCCCAGGGCCACCACCACGGGCGGGGCGGGGAACAGCCCGGCGAAGGCGGGATCGCGCACGTTGAGGCCGCCGGCATAGGCGCCGAAGGCCGGCAGGATCAGCCGCTGGCCATCGGTGACGAAGCATCGTCGGCGCACGGAGCTTCCCCGCGCCACCACCCGCGCGCAGGGGTGCAGGTGGCCGGCCACCTCGCCCGGCTGGGGACCGTCCTGGGGCTCGTGGCGCAGGATCAGGCCGGCCAGATTCACCGTACCGGCCGCCTCGCCCGGCAGGCGGCGCGGGCCGTCGGCGTCGTGATTGCCCACGACCCAGGTCAGGGTCAGGCCGCGGGCCAGCTCGGCAACGCGCTCAGCGTCGGCGGGGGCCAGCCGCGCCTCGGCCTGGCGGTCGTGCAGGGTGTCGCCCAGCAGGATCAGCCGGCGCGGGCTGAGGGCCGCGACCTCGGCGCCCAGGCGGCGCAGGGTCTCGCCGGTGTCGTAGGGCGGCAGGAGCTGGCCGCGCGCGGCGTAGGCCGAGCCCTTCTCCAGGTGCAGGTCGCCGACCACCAGGGCCTGCTGGCCCGGCAGCCACAGGGCGCCGGAGACGCGCAGCAGCACCTCGGCGCCGGCGACGGTGGTGCGCGCGCCGCCGCAGGGCGCAAGGACGAAGACCGGACCGAAGGGTATGGAGGGAGCCAGGGCGTTCACGCCAGGGCCTCATGGATCAGGGCGCTCAGCGAGGCCGCCTCCAGGATCATGTCCGGCGCCTGGCCCGGCGTGCGCTCGCGGCCGATCTCCACCAGGATCGGCACGGCGAAGGGCGACAGCTTGGCCAGTTTCAGCACCCGCAGCCGCCCGCGCACCCGCGCCAGCAGATCGCCCAGCCGCGCCACGTCCAAGAGGCCGGTCGCCGCCTCGGCCCGGGCGCAGCGCAGCAGCAGGTGGTCGGGCTGATGGCGGCGCAGCACGTCATAGATCAGGTCGCTGGAGAAGGTCACTTGCCGCCCGCTCTTCTCATGGCCGGGAAACCGCCGCTCGATCAGGCCCGAGATCAGCGCGCACTGGCGGAAGGTGCGCTTCATCATGAAGCTCTCGTCCAGCCAGGCCTCCAGGTCGTCGCCCAGCATGTCCTGCTGGAACAGCGCGTCGAAATCGAGGCCCTCCATCGGCTCCAGCGCCCAGATGCACAGGGCGTAGTCGTTGGCCACATAGCCCAGCGGCCCCACGCCCAGCCGGTCCAGCCGCCGGGTCAGCAGCATGGCCAGGGTGGTGTGGGCGATGCGGCCCTCGAACGGATAGCACAGCATGAAATGGCGCTTGCCGTGGGGGAAGGCCTCGACCAGCAGTTCGTCCGCCTGCGGAATGGCCGAATGGTCGCGCTGAATCTCCAGCCATTCGCGCACGTCCCCGGGCAGGGCGCGCCAGGCGGACTCGTCCTGGATCAGCCGCCGCACCCGCGCGGCCAGGTAGGTCGACAGGGGGAATTTCGAGCTGCCCCAGCTGGGGATCTTCGGCTCGGTGTCGTTGGAGCGGCTGACCAGCACGTCAACCCCGACCAGGGTCTCGAAACGCCAGACCTGGCCGCCGAACAGGAAGGTGTCGCCGGCGGTCAGGCCCTCGACATACCATTCCTCCACCTCGCCGATCTTGCGCCCCACCACGCCGCGCCGCCCGGCCAGGCGCAGGTTGAGCACCGCGGCGCCGACAATGGCCCCGCAGTTGAGCCGGTGGCGCAGGGCGGCCTGGGCGCTCGTCACCTTCCACAGGCCGTCGCGGCCCTGAACGATGCGGCGGAAGGCGTCATAGGTCTTCAGGGCGTAGCCGCCGGTGGAGACGAACTCCAGCACCTGGTCGAACTCCGGCCGAGGCAGGTCGGCGAACGGCTGGGCGGTGGCGATCTCCGCATAGAGATCATCGGCGGCGAAGGGCTCGGCGCAGGCGCAGCCCATGACGTGCTGGGCCAGCACATCCAGGGCGCCCTCGCGGGACGGATCGCCGTCCAGGGCGTTCTCGGCCACCGCCTCGCGCGCGGCCTGGCATTCCAGCATCTCGAAGCGGTTGGCCGGCACCAGCAGGGCGCGCGAGGGCTCGTCCAGCCGGTGGTTGGCGCGGCCGATGCGCTGCACCAGGCGCGAGGAGCCCTTGGGCGCGGCCAGCTGGATCACCAGGTCCACCGCGCCCCAGTCGATGCCGAGGTCCAGGGTCGAGGTGCAGACCACGGCGCGCAGCTCGCCGCGGGCCATGGCCGCCTCCACCTTGCGCCGCTGCTCGGGCGCCAGCGAGCCATGATGCAGGGCGATGGGCAGGTTGTCCTCGTTCAGGCTCCATAGGGCCTGGAAGGCGAACTCGGCCTGCCAGCGGGTGTTGACGAACACCAGGGCGGTGCGCGCGCCCTTGATCACCTCATAGACCTCGGCCATGGCGTGCTGGGCGGTGTGGCCGGCCCAGGGCACGCGGTTCTCCGAGAGCAAGACGTCGATCACCGCCGGCGCGCCGGGCTCGCCCCGCACCAGGTCGGCCTGGCGCGGCGCCGGCGACAGCCAGCGGCGCAGCAGGTCCGGCTCGTCCACCGTGGCCGACAGCCCCACCCGGCGCATGTGGGGCGCGAAATGCTGCAGGCGGGCTAGACCCAGGGACAGCAGGTCGCCGCGCTTGGAGGCGCGGATGGCGTGGATCTCATCGATGATCACGCATGACAGGTCGGCGAAATAGGCGCGCGATCCCTCCCAGGCGCAGAACAGGGCCAGCTGCTCGGGCGTGGTCAGCAGCATGTCGGGCGGATGGGCCCGCTGGCGCTGGCGCTTGGCGAGGCTCATGTCGCCGGTGCGCGCCTCGATGCGGATCGGCAGGCCCATCTCGGCCACCGGCGTCATCAGGTTGCGCTCCACATCGGTGGCCAGGGCCTTGAGCGGCGAGATGTAGAGGGTGTGCACGCCGCGCGGCGCATTGGGCGCCGGCCGCTGGGCCAGCTCGGCCAGGCTGGGCAGGAAGCCGGCCAAAGTCTTGCCGCCGCCGGTGGGGGCGATCAGCAGGGCGTCGCGGCCCTCGCGCGCCTTCTGCAGCATGGCCAGCTGATGGGCGCGCGGCCGCCAGCCGCGCCCCTCGAACCAATCGGAAAAGCGCTGGGGCAGCAAGGCGGGAAGCGCGGCGCCATCCATCCGGACGGCTATAGCATGTTCGTGGTTTGTTTTGGGAGAGGCGCCGAGCGGAGCGCCTTGACGCAGACGCCGGTTCCAGCAGATTGGCCCACGCGTTTTAGGGGAACGCACGACGGTTTCGAGTCGAAGGGCTGCGCCGCGGCGGACGCCGAGCGGCGATCAAGGCCGGACCAAAGGGGGGACCATGGCCGACACATCCACACGCCTGCATCCTTGGCTGTCGTTTCGCGGACGCTGTTCGCGGGCGGCGAACGCCAAGTTCCTGCTGGGCTATCTGGGCGTGCTCGTCCTTGCGGTGATGATCGCGGCGTTCGCGCGGCTGCCGATCAAGCCTGTGCTCATCGCCGTCGTCATCGTGGCGCTGTGGCCAAGCCTGGCCTTCGCGGCGCGCCGTCTGCACGACGTCGGCCTGTCCGCCTGGCTGCTGCTGCTGAACCTGATCCCTCTCGCCGGCATGGCGTTCGCCTGGACCGTGGTCTTCAAACGCGGCCAGGCCGGCCCCAACCGATATGGCGACGACCCGGCGCCGACGACCACGGCGCGCAGAAGCGCGGCCGCCGCAGAATGGACCGTCGCCGCCGCCTGCGGCCTGGCGATGATCGCCCTGACGGTCTGCCTGCGGATCTTCGCCGTCCAGGCCTACACCATTCCGTCAGGCGCCATGGAGCCGAGCCTTTTCGAGGGCGACTACGTGATCGTGGCCAAGTCCAGCTACGGCTTCAGCCGGCATTCCATTCCGTTCAGTCCGCCGCTGTTCAATGGCCGGCTGTTCTTCAAGCCGCCCGTCCGCGGCGACATCATCGTCTTCAAGCTGCCGCGTGATCCTCGCGTCGACTATATCAAGCGCTTGATCGGCCTGCCGGGCGACCGCATCCAGATCAGGTCGGGCGTGGTGTTCGTCAACGACAGGCCGATGGACCGCCGCCCCGCCGCCGGCGGCCAGACCAATATGGGCTTTGGCCCGACGCCGGTGGATCGCTACCGCGAGACCACGCCGGAAGGGCGCAGCTATCTCACCAACAGCATCCCGCAGGACCAGGCGGCCGAGAACACCGGCGTCTATGTGGCGCCGCCGCACTGCTACTTCCTGCTGGGCGACAACCGCGACAATTCCCTCGACAGCCGGTTCGACCCCGGCATGGAGGGCCAGCCCCTCGGCCCGGCCAATTGCGGCTGGGACCCGTCGGTGGACGCCTACATGCCCGCCGAACAGGGTGTCGGCTTCGTGCCCGAGCAGAACCTGGAGGGTAAGGCGATCATCGCGGTCGGCCCGCGGCTGGCGGCGCACCTGCGGTGGCTGACCGGCGGCTAGGGGCGCCGCGACTCAGGTCCGCCCGCCCCTCGCTGCGCTGCACAATCCGTAGGCGTGCGGAGCATCGGCTGCACAGCACAACCCCAAGCTGGGCTTTGCGCCCTGCCCCGGCCACGGTGACGCCTGTTCGGCGGCGTCAAGCTGCGGCAGCGTGGCGCCGATACGTCCGTGCAACCAAGGCGAGCCCATGTCCCGCGGCCTCGAATTGCCTATCGAAGTCTATCTCGGCGTCGGCCGCCCACGGCGGCGCTTCACCCCCGAACAGATCGCCCAGATCGTGCAGGACAGCCACGACAGTTCGGTGGCCGAGGCCGCGTTCCGCCATGGCGTCTCCCGTGCGCGCCTGTTCGCCTGGCGGCGCGCGGCCAGCGGCCGGGCCGCCGTCGAGGCCAGCGCCGATCCCGGCCTGCCCTTCGACCTGGAGCTCGAAGTCAACGGCGTCACCGTCCGCGTGGCCCGCGACGCCGCGCGCGGCACGGTGGATGCGGTCATGGAAGCGCTGCGGGTCCGGGGCTGATCAGGGCCGCACGCCCTCGGACGAACCCAGCGCCGAAAGCAGGGCGGCGGCCTTGTGCGGCCACAGATGCCCCTGGGCGATCAGCGCGCGGCCGCGGTCGGCGATGACCTGAGCCTCGCCGGCGGCGAGGACCGAGACCAGGACCGCCTCGATGCTCTGCGGCTTGCTGCGGTCGAAAAATCTCAGGCCGCCCTGCGCCTCAAACTGCGTTTGCAACAGGGGACCATGGTCGGAAACCACCACGGCGCCGGCGGCCATGGCCTGGATCGCGCGTTCGCTGCCCCCATTGGCGGCGTTGAGATTGAAGACCACGCGCGACTGGGCGTACAATTGGTCGAGGCGGCTGACCTCCAGGTTGTCCAGATAGGTGATGTGGGGCCGTTCACCCAGGCGCTCGCGCCAACTCGACCCGCAGATCACGCAAGGCAGACCGAGATGGACCAGGGTCCTGGCCACCTGCAGGCGGTCGTAGCGGCGCACGAACAGGCCGATATTGGCCAGGATGCTCGACAGGCTGGCGTCGAAGCGCGGCTCCATCCCGATCTCGGCCAGCACAGCCTGGTAGGCCTCGAACAGATCCGCCTGGGGATCGGCCAGCAAGCGGCCGACAACGCCCTCCACGAGCGTGTAGACGAACGTGCCCTTGGCGTCCGCCCACCAGATATCAGGCTCGCCCAGCCAGGTCATGGCTATGGCGGCGGGGATCGGCCGGTCCTCGATCGCCAGCGGCTCTGCGGCCGCCGCCGCCGCGCCGGGCAGCATAGGCAGTTCGCCCGCGCGGCAGCCCATCAGCTGGGCGAAACGGGCATGGGACGGCGAAGCGTTGATCTGGATGCGCCGGGCGATGGGGGCGCTGAACCGGCCGAACTGGTAGGCGGGATGATCCACGTCCCAGCCGACGAAGCCGCAGCCCGCCACATCATAGACCGACCGGCCGTCCAGCGTGCGCAGATCGGCGCCGTAGGAGGCGAACCCGATCACCCAGTCCGCCTGGGCCGCGGCGATCGCCTGCGAGACGGTCTCTGCGGATCGGGCGGAGTCAGACGCGATCCACCCGATCACGGCCCCACGCTCAGCCAGCGCCGAGGCCAGGCGTTCGGACATCTCGGTCAGGACATTGTGCTGGGACAGCGCCTCATAGATCAGGATGTTCATGCCGCCCCCTGTCGCCGGGCGACCGATCCTGGGCGTTCATCCCCGCGGCGCAGCAGCCCAGCCATTTAATAGGCCGGCCGCCGGACGCAAAGCGCCTTGCGCCCTCACCGCCGCCGGCTGAGCCGCTCGATCAGGCCGAAGATCCCGCCGATCCTGGGCGGCCCATAGGACACCGCCAGCACGTAGCAGACGCCGTCCGGGTCGGCCTTGGGGGCATGAGTGAAGTCGCCCTGGGCCAGGGAGATGTCGCCCGGACCATATTGGGCGTGGCCGTCGCCATAGCCGCCCTCCAGCACCAGGGTCACCTCGTCTCCGGTGTGGGCGTGGGGAACCACGCCGCGACCGGGCTCGATGCGCATCAGCTCCACATGGCCGCCGCTGGGCACGTTCAGGGCCAGACGGCGGATGCCGAGGCCGGCGAAGCGCCAGCGCTGCCTGTGGTCCAGCGCCGCCAGCGCCGCCTCGCGCGCCGGCGACGGCAGGCGGGCGATCTCGGCGCGGACGGGATCGTCGCCGGCGCCGGCCCGGGCGGCGGCGTCGCGGGCGGCCTCGGCGTCGATCCTGGCCATGACCTGTTCGAAGGCCTGGGCGGCCAGGGCCTGGCCCGGCTCCTCGGCCAGGAACAGGGCGGCGGCGGCGTCGGTGTCCTCAGCCACAAAGCCGGCGTCGGCGCGCAGGGCGGCGGCGGTGCGCGCCATCAGGTCAAGACCGGCGTCGTCCGGCCGCTGGCGACGATAGGCTTCGAAGCCGCTCATTCGCCCGCCTCCTCGCCGGCCGAGGGCGAGAGCCCGGCCAAGGTTCCGCGCAGGGCGCTGAAGGCCTGGCGCAGGCGCGACTTGACCGTGCCCAGGGGCATGCCGGTGCGCTCGGCGATCTGGCTGTGCGACAGCTCTTCGTAAAAGGCGGCGCGCACCAGGTCGCGCTGAGCCGTGGGCAGGGCGCACAGGGCCGCGCGCACGCGCAGCTCGGTCTGGGCGGCTTCGGCGGCGGCGTCGGGCGCCAGGCTGGGCTCGGGGCGCAGGCTCGGATCCTCGCCGTCCAGCTCGGCCCGCTGGTCGCGGCGGAACAGGTCGATGCGGCGATTGCGCGCGATACGGAAGATCCAGGTCGACACCGAGGCCTGGCCGCGGTCATAGCTGCCCGCCTTGCGCCAGACGGCGACCATCACCTCCTGGGCCAATTCCTCGGCCTGGCCGCCGTCCAGGCCCAGCCGCATCAGATAGCCCTTCAGCCGCGGGGCGAAATAGGCGAACAGACTGGCGAAGGCGGCGCGGTCGGCGCGCAGGGCGATGGCCTCGACGCAGTCGGCCAGGGCGGCGGGGTCGCCGGCCGCGTCCAGGCTGTCGTGCAGCGCCACCAGGCGTCCTCCTTTCGCGCGGTCCGGTCCCGCCGCGCGCATGCGGCCCCAAGGACGCGGGGAGCCGACGTCGCTGTCAAGGGCTGCGGATTTGGGCGCGGCGCCCCCATCTGCTATGAGCAATACGGATTTCATGTCAGGTCCTACGCATTGAACGTCACTCTGGATTTGTCCCGCGCCGCCGCGCCGCCGCGTCCGAGCGCCAAGCCGAACCTCACCGGCCTGACCCGCCCCGCCTTGGCCCAGGCGCTGACGGAGGCGCAGGCCTGCGAGCCGGGCAAGGTGCGCATGCGCGCCGAACAGTTGTGGCGCTGGATGCACCATCGCGGCGTCACCGATTTCGACCACATGACCAATGTGGCCAAGGACGCCCGCGCCCTGCTGGCCGAGCGCTTCGATCTGTCGCGCCCCGAAGTGGCCGAGCGCCAGGTCAGCGCCGACGGCACGCGCAAGTGGCTGATCCGCTTCGCCCCCGGGATCGAGGCCGAGACCGTCTACATCCCCGACGTGGGCCGGGCCGGCGCCCTATGCGTGTCCAGCCAGGTGGGCTGCACCCTGAACTGCACCTTCTGCCACACCGGCACCCAGGCCCTGGTGCGCAACCTGACCGCGGCCGAGATCATCGCCCAGGTGCAGGTGGCCCGCGACGACCTGGCCGAATGGCCCTCCGACCGCGAAGACCGGCGCCTGTCGAACGTGGTGTTCATGGGCATGGGCGAGCCGCTCTACAATCTCGACAATGTCGCCGACGCCATGGACGTGATCAGCGACAACGAGGGCCTGGCCCTGTCGCGGCGGCGGATCACCGTCTCCACCTCCGGCGTCGTGCCTGAATTGACGCGCCTGGGCGAACGGACCCAGGCCATGCTGGCCATCTCGCTGCACGCCACCAACGATGAGCTGCGCGACGAACTGGTGCCGATCAACAAGCGCTATCCTCTGGCCGAGCTGATGGCCGCCATCCGCGCCTATCCCGGCCTGTCCAACGCCCGGCGGGTGACCTTCGAATACGTCATGCTCAAGGGCGTCAACGACAGCGCCGCCGAGGCCCGCGCCCTGGTGCGGCTGGTGTCGGGCATACCGGCCAAGATCAACCTGATCCCATTCAACCCCTGGCCGGGCTCGCCCTATCAGTGCTCGGACTGGAAGACCATCGAGGCCTTCGCCGCCATCCTCAACAAGGCCGGCTACGCCTCGCCGATCCGCACCCCGCGCGGGCGCGACATCCTGGCCGCCTGCGGCCAGCTGAAGTCGGAAAGCGAAAAGCTGCGCGCCAGCGTGCGGCGGCGGCTGGAGGCGGAGGCGAGCGAAGCGGATAAGGCTGGGGGCGCAGCGGCGGAGTAGCCGCTCACTCCGCGTCGTCATGGCCGGGCTTGTCC
>OUWB010000111.1_pt2 | contig 10493 bp, 13 predicted proteins | sample 1779821 | NCBI WGS metagenome assembly OUWB01 (sample SAMEA3914806, study PRJEB12502) | metagenome | biome: forest; material: soil | place: Canada | collected 2011-08-03 | depth 0.1 m
CGGCGGACCGGCCGGGCTGACCGCAGCGCTTTATTTGGCTCGCTTCAAACGTCGTGTCCTGTTGGTGGACGAGGGAAAAAGCCGGGCCGATCTCATTGCGAAATCGCACAATGTCCCGGGCTTTCCCGACGGGATCGCGGGCAGCGGCCTCCTAGAGCGACTTCGTGAACAGGTCGACGCTTATCCCGTCGTCGTGGAAAACGGCCGCGTACGCGACCTAAGTCGTGAAGACGAGCTATTCAAAATCAGCTGGGGACGTTCAGCAGTTCTTGCCCGCAAGGTTATCCTGGCGACGGGTATCACCGACATCGGCGTTGATCAGCCCCGGTGGAAGCAAGCGCTGGCTGGAGGAAAGCTACGTCTTTGCCCCATCTGCGACGCGTTCGAAGTACAAAATCACACGATCGGCCTCATTGCCAAGGGATCAAAGGCGATGGGGCATGCCCATTTTCTACGGCGATTCACCGAGCGGCTGACCTTGGTCACACTGCGCGACCAAACCGATTTGAAGCCGGCCGACCATGCGTGGCTTGAGGAAGCGAAGGTCAAGCTCATCGAAGCTGATGTCGTCGACCTTGAGGTTGCGGATGATGGACAGGTAAGCGTTCAAGCGGACCGGCTTTCTCTGCAATTCGATACGGTCTATCCGATGTATGGTAGCCGCGCCAATACGGAGCTGGCATTGCAGTTGGGCGTAGAAACCGACGCCGACGGCGAAGTGAAAACCAATGTTTACCAGGAGACTTCTGTGGCGGGCCTGTTCGCGGTCGGCGATGTCGTAAGCGGGCTAAATCAGATCAGCGTCGCTGTCGGCCACGCGGCCATCGCGGCGTGTCATGCCAACACACAACTCTGACCGGACCTGGAAGTCGAGCTTCTACGTATCTAGGTGTCCCGACGTCGGCCCGGCCTGCAGCGCGCTATTGCAGGCTGACCTCGAGTGTTTTGCCGGAGTGCCTTATAGGCAGGTCTTGCTGTCGATCCGCATTGCTCGCGGGCAGGGCGGTCGCCACGCTGGCGCGCCAGCCAAAGGTATAAAAAGCGCCGAACACCATGGTGCCAGAGAATAGCGCCACGACGAGCAGTGTAATAACGACTCTCCGTGCGATCCCGTTGTTTTCATGCGGCGTCTGCTCAACATATTGAGCGTCCTCGAGCGTCAGGGCCGACATTTTCACTCTCCAGGTTCGGTACAGTCCGAAAAGTGCCTGAAATGAAAGAAGTGATCAGCCCTGAGAATGCCGGGTGCTGCAATATTGACCTAAAAGCATCTCGATATTGCGAAGTTATGCCGAACCGGTCCGGACTTACCCGGTTCTGATGCTGGAAAGTCCGGCGGCGAGTCGAAATTGCAAGCCTTGATGGCTGATGGCTGATGGCCGTTGTAAGTGCCAACTCAGCCAGATTTCCTTCAAGTGGCAGGAAACATGAGGGTGGCAGGCGTGTCCAATGGGCGCCGCATTGAATATTTGCAGGTTGCCCGGCCTGATCAGGTCTCACGGGGACTGGGCGGCACATGGCGCTGGCTTTCAATATTCTGATCAATAAGCGCGCGGGAACGGTTCTCGCGATGGGGGAGGCGGCCATCGAGGCGGCAATCCGGGCCGCCGGCATTGAGGTCGCAGAACAGGTCTTCACTGAGCCGGATGATATCCATCACGAATTGGAACGTCTGGCGGTGCTGGAGCCTCCGTTGCTTGTCGGTGGCGGGGACGGCACGATCCGCGACTGCGCCGAGGTTTTGGCTCGACACAAGAAGGCCTTCGGTGTTCTGCCGTTCGGCACGATGAACCTGCTGGCGACCGACCTTGGTATTACCTCGCTCGCCCAGGCGCTGAAGGCCTATGCGGCGGGCATCCGCGAAATCCGCATGGATGCCGGCTTCGTCAACGGCAATATCTTTTTGTGCTGCGCGAGCGTGGGCACAATGCCGCATGCCTCGGTCTATCGAGAGAAGCAACGACTAGCCAGCAAGGCGATTTTGATTCCGAAGCTGTTTTTGTTCGTGCTTCGGCACTTCAAGATGCACAGCCGTGATCGCGCCGTGCTCGAGGTCGACGGGAAGATGTCGAAGGTGCGAACGCCGGCCATCGTCATCTCGGCCAATCGTTTCATGGACAGTCAGAAGCTGATGGAAAGCAATTTCAAACGCGGCGCCCTGGATGCGCACGAATTGGCCGCTTATGTCTTCACGGCGCGGACGCCGATCACCCATATCCGCTTCATTGCGCGGCTGATCTTCGGCCATTGGCTGAAGGATCCGGACCTCGATGAAACGGTCGGACAGAAGATGAGGCTGTGGAGTCGGCACCATCGGCCGCTGGTCTCGATCGACGGTGAGGTCACCAAGCTGGAGTCGCCGCTGGAATTCACGTTGAAGGCGGGATGGGTGCACGTCCTGGTTCCCGAAGCGGGGAAAGCCGAATGAAGATCGCCCAGATTTCCGACTTGCATTTCGGTTGCACCGCGCCTGATGTCGTCGCGGCGCTGCGGGCTGCCTTGGACGAACACGTCCCTGACCTGGTCATTGCCAGTGGTGATCTGACCCAGGATTCGACGGTTGCCGAATTCGCCGAAGCGCGCACTTTCCTGGACGCCTTGACGCAACCCGTGCTGCCTGTTCCCGGCAATCATGACCTGCCGGGCTTGGACCTTATGCGGTTCATCAATCCCTTCGGACGCTACCGCAGCGCCATATCGCGCGATCTCGAGCCTGATCGGAGGCTGGGCCTGGTCGACATCAAAGGCTTGAATTCGGCGCGGATGATTCTACCTCATCCAAACTGGGCGAATGGCGCCGTCAGCGCCAGGCAATGCCGCGACGTCGAGACCTTCTTTTCCGCGTCAACCGCGCCGTGGCGCCTGGTCGTACTGCACCATCCTTTGGTGACGTCGCCGGACCTGCCGCTTGACACCGCCGTCTTCGGCAGAGCTCGCGTCCTCAAGACCCTCGGCGCGGCGCAAGTCGATATCGTCCTGGCCGGCCACCAGCACCACGCGTTTGTCGAGCCGGTGCTGACGGACGGCAGGACAACCTTGTTCGTCAATGCCTCGACCGCGACCTCGACGCGGCTGCGCAAGCAGCCGAACGGCTTCAACCTTCTGGAATTTACGTCAACGGATGTCCGCGTCACAATGCTGCGTTACGGCGCCAACGGCTTCGAGCCTTTTTCGGTCGTCAGCCATACCAGGTCTTGAAGCCAAACGCCCAGCAAGCTCTGGCCGAGCGCTTCCGTGTCCGTCGTAATTTTCAGAATTGGATTCTTATCGACTGTTCTCCGATATTTATCCGCCTTCGGATCAATTTTCGTCAGAGCGATGGATCATTTCCTCTTCAATGGCTGGGCCCCGCTCGCGCATATCGCCGTCGTCGGTCTCGTCGGCTACGCAGCCCTCATTCTTTTTCTAAGGCTTGCCGGCAAACGAACCCTATCGCGGATGAATGCGTATGACATGGTGATGACCATGGCATTGGGTTCCGTTCTGACCAAGGCCATGCTGACGCTGGACCAGACTGTCGCAGAGACGATCTTTGCGATCGCCCTGCTGATTTTCTTCCAATACATCGTCTCGTTCGCTGCCTTTCGCTGGCAATGGGCCGCATTCCTGGCCGCTCCGTCGCCGACGGTCCTTTTCCACAATGGCCGCTTCCTGCAAGGCGCGTTGAAAAAGGAGCGCGTCCGGCAATCGGAAATCGAAGACACGGTCAAGGAAAAGGGCCTTGAGGACATGAAGCAAGTCGACACGGTCATTCTCGCCGCCAATGGCGAGATCAGCGTGCTCGTCAAAGCCGACCGCGTACCGGCCGGCCCCACCACAGTCCGGTCGCACAAGGCCGGCCTTCGCTGACGGAACCCAGAATGGAAACCTCCCTCAAGATACGCAAGATCAAGGTCTCGGATTTACGCCCAACCCAGATGACAGCCGGCTTCCGCGAGATAAAAGCGAAACGACGGGAATGGAAGGACGCGGACGGGTCACAGTCGGAGCGTCGGAAGTTCATCGACGATCATGTCATTCCCGCCGTCATAGGCCCGGACAAAGATATCTATGTCACCGACCACCACCATATCGCCCGGAGTTTTCTCGATGAAGACGTCAAACACGCCCTCGTTGTCATCCACTGCGATCTCAGCGATCTGCCTCGGATGACGTTCTGGAACTTCATGGACCAGAAGTCTTGGTGCCGGCCAGTCGATGACAATGGGCGGCGACAGGATTTCGATCAAATTCCGGATGACCTCGCGGGGCTTAAAGACGACCCGTACCGGTCGTTATCGGCGGCCGTCGAGCGCGCCGGGGGCTATGCGAAGGACGGCCAGCCTTTCAACGAGTTTCTCTGGGCAGACTATTTCCGAAGCCACATTCGTCGCAAGAGCCTGGAAAAGGATTTCGATGCCGCAGTCGATCGCGCCATTGAAGCCGCTCGCACTAACGACGCCCGCTATCTGCCCGGGTGGTGCGGCGGCTCGCAATAGCCAGTGGTAGGGTACCGTCTGCCGAGCGGTGACAGCTTTCATTCGAAACGAAGATCATTTATTTGGCACTCCCTGGCGCTTCGTGCCCGTAGCGACGTGATCATCGCAGACTTAGACGGTTGGTCTTCCCTGAAGGAAGGAAGTAATCGTTTGCTTGTGCCCCTCGCTGTAACTCACCTTGATAGCGCCGAGAGGCTCTAAAATTGGCGTCTGAGCGAGATACGGCCCATCAGACGATGTCCATGTCGATCGACAAGGTCCGAAACCGCTCTAACTCGGATTGTCGGGCGGCCATGGCCTGTTCGAGGAGGTCTACGCAGTCGGCACCTGCCACAAAACGAAGTGGCGGATCAGGTTGCTCCGCCAGCTTCACAATAGCTCCGGCGAGCCGGCGAGGGTCGCCGGGCTGCTGACCATCGCCGGCTTTTGAGCCTGCTCGCATCGCCCCGGCAGTCCCTGCGTAATCTTCGATCTCCCGTTTGGCGAGGACGAGAGAACGGTCGCCCAGGAAGCCCGTGCGCATATAGCCCGGCTCGATAATGGTCACACCGATCCCGAGCGGCCGCACCTCGTGCGAAAGGCTCTCGCTAAGTCCTTCGACAGCGAATTTGCTCGCGCAATAGGCGGAGGCGCCTGGGAAGGCGACGATGCCGGCGGCCGAGGACATGTTGAAAATGTGGCCCGACCGCTGCAGCCGCATCGTCGGCAGGACTGCTCGCGTGACCGCGGCGAGGCCCAGCACGTTGGTGGCGAATTGGGCGCTAAGTTCTTCGGCCGTGCACTCCTCGACGGCGCCGAGGAGCCCGTAGCCAGCGTTGTTTACAAGAACATCGATGCGGCCGAAGTGAGCTAGGGCCTCTTCCACAGCGCTTTTTGTCTGGGTATTGTCTGTGACATCGAGCGCCACAGGCAGAACGTCAGGACCGTTTCCGAACACGACCTCGACGGCTTCGCGCTGGCGGGCCGTCGCCACGACCTTGTGTCCAGCGGCGAGCGCCGCCTTGGTGATCTCCGCACCGATTCCGCGGGCTGCGCCCGTAACAAACCATACTTTCGACATGTAATCCTCAGTCTTTCTTAGGCGGCGCAGGTTGCGCGGCGGTGGCTCGAGCGGTGACAGGGCCACGGTATGCAGCCTCCGGGATGTTGCTCAGCTTGGACTCGTGGATCTGGCCGCTGGCCAGGCCATAGAACTTTTGAAAACTCATAATGAGCGGCCGCCACTTATCCGGGTCCACCCGGTCGTCGTGATCGGTCATAAGAATCTCCGGATACACCTCTCTCGATCGTGTCAAACCCCGTTTCTTGCCTTCAACATGAAATTCCGATCGCCCTGCAACACATTGATTTAAGGTCAGGATTCGGAGTTTTTAGCCGATCTTGCCGGCCTATTGATGGGACAGGCCGAGAGGAACCCTCCCGGCCTGCGATGATCAAGTCAAATGCAAAGGCAAAGACAATGAGCAAAGAGACAGACAACAAGGCGATCGTGGGGCGTTGGTTCACCGAATTCTGGGGCGAAACGTACAACCCGCAGGTCATCGACGACCTGGCGGCTCCGGATATGCTCCTGCATTACTCGCTGCACGAGCCCCGCCGTGGCCACGACGACATCAAGGCGTTCATGCGCGATTTCCGCCAGGCTTTCCCCGACCTCGCTTTCGGCGGCGCCGCTGATTTGATCGCCGAGGGCGACTATGTCGTCGGTCAATGGATCGGCGGCGGCACGCATACCGGACCGGCGTTTTCGGATTTCCTGGTTGGTGGGCTTCCCGCCAAGACTGGCCGCACCATGCGCTTCACCGGAACGACCGTCCTGCGGATCGAAAACGGCAAGATCGCTCAGGAGATCGGCTTGGACGACGGTGTCAAGGCGCTGACCCAGCTGGGCCTGATCAAGACCGCCTAGCTTCCAGGAATGAACCGCCGCCTCCGGGCGGCGGTTCATTCCTATTTTAGGATCGATCGTGAACCAGGTCGGCAAATCAGGTCTATTTGTCCGCCTCGGCCCCAGCGCGGCATGTTGAGAGGCGCTTCATATTTTCTTGTCTCGAAGGTTAAGAGAAGCGCTGGGCCTGGAGTGTGCGTGCGGCGAGTCCCATATGTGACCAAACATTGGAGAGACCTGCCATGAAAGCTTTCGTTGTCAGCGCGCCGGGGGGACTGGACCATCTCAAAGTCGTCGATCGGCCCGACCCCGGCGAACCTGGGCCAGGTCAAATCCGGGTAAGGTTGCACGCCACGTCGCTGAACTACCACGACCTGTCGGTTGCGAAGACGCCTTCCGCAACGGCGGACGGTCGGATCTTGATGGCCGACGGTGCAGGTGTCGTCGAAGCCATAGGCCCAGGGGTCTCGGAGTTTGCAGTGGGTGACAATGTCGTCTCCTGTTTCTTTCCCCAGTGGTCTGACGGCTTACCGCAGGGCGCCGTCGGGGATTTTAGCCGCACGCCCGGCGACGGCATCGATGGCTTTGCCACGGAATATGCCGTTCGTCCCGTTCAAGCCTTCACGCATGCCCCTAAGGGGTGGACTCACGCTGAAGCGGCCACGATTACAACGGCCGGCCTTACCGCATGGCGCGCGCTGATATCCGACGGTGGATTAAAGCCGGGGAACACGGTGCTGGCGCTCGGGACGGGGGGCGTTGCTATCGCCGGTCTGCAGATTTCCAAGCTGATGGGGGCGGCCGTGGTCATCACATCGTCCTCGGATGAAAAACTGGAACGCGCGAAGGCCTTGGGAGCCGATTACACGGTGAACTACAAGAGCCATTCCGATTGGGGGCGAAAGGTCCGTGAGTTGACCGAAGGTCGCGGCGTCGATCACATCCTGGAGCTTGGCGGCCCAGGTACGCTGGCGCAGTCGATCGAGGCTGTCCGGGTCGGCGGTCAGATTTCGCTCATCGGCGTACTTACGGGCAGGGCGGGCGAGGTGCCGACGGCGGCTTTGATGGGCCGGCATGCGCGATTGCAGGGCCTGATCGTCGGCAATCGGCGTCAGCAACAGGAATATGTAGCGGCGCTAAGCCTGTCATCCCTCCGACCGGTGATCGATCGTTCATTCGATTTCGCGGACCTGCCCGAAGCTTTTCGCTACCAGGAGAGCGGAAGTCACTTCGGGAAAATATGCGTGGAGTGGTAGCGCTGTTGGCGCGGCATTTTGATGGAGAGCGAGGCCGGGCGGTCGGCGCCCGGCCATAGGGTTCGTCTTGGCTGTGGTGATCTGGCGGCGAAGGTAACGGACACGCCAAAAGCCCATCGAATTATAGACCCTCGGGCGTCGTACTTTTTGGGCATTGCTCCCAAGCGAAGTGGCCACCATCAAACGCGGTGCATGCTCTGTGCGCGATTTTGGCGATGGTGTGTTTCATAGTCTCGCCGCCATCGGAAGCCGAAGATAAGTACGGAAGGCGGCTAAGCCGCATCGTGCCGCTCAAGACATTCGGTCAAAGTGTCCAAGAGCTCGCGTAAATAGGATTCCTGGCGGCCAAGCCCTGCCTCGCCCGCCTTTATGGCCCGCCGCAGCTTATTATTCAGGTCCATTATTTGAAATGACAGTCGCTCAATTTCTTGCTCGGCAGTGCCGGAGGCGGGCAATGCCTTGTAACGAACGCAAAAGCGACCCGGTTCATCAGGTACTTCGACAAAGTCGAAGGTTTCGAACCGCGGAGCGAAAGCCGTCCGCATTCGTGAGAACAGCGCGTGCATGAAGATTGCGTCCTTAGCCTCGCCGCTCTCGATCGCCCCCAGGGTTTGCCGCGTCATGGGCTTGATCGCGTCAGCCATGTCGGCCAGCTTCAACCCGAGATCGCCCCGCAAGTCTGCGAGGTTCGCCAAAACTATCTTTCGTTTCCCCGGCACGTCGCCCCCCGGCGTTATTATAGCGCGATCCGGATATCGTCTGACGCTTCTAAACACAAGTCTGGATTGAAGCCTCTCGCAAATTTTGCGCAACTGGCTCTTTGCCCTGCGATTTTAGCAACATCAGGCCGCGGTGAATGCGTGAAGAATGCCTGGTTACGGTTCTCGATTGATCGCGATCAGCTGTCGGAGAACAAGGTACTTAGCCCGATCATTTCCGGTTCGGCCGCGGTGATCATGTAAACGGGTGTGGCTTTCAACATGTCGGAAAGGCGCCCCTTGTCGGTGAAACGTTGAGCGAAAGCCAGCGGCGACAACAAACCGTCCAAGACTTTGAAAAAGGTGCCCGCAAGGACAATTCCGCCTCGGGCCCCCGCGGCCAGAACGGTGTCTGCGGCGGTGGCCGCCAGCCAGCCAAACGCCAGTTCGACGGCTTCGCGCGCGAGCGGTTGGCCCGCCAGGGCGAGTTCCGCAATTTGCTGAGCTGTAACGTTAGGGGCGGTGACGCCATCGGCAACGTGGAGCGCTTCATGGATGTCGATTAGTCCACGGGTTGACAGGGCGCGCACCCGGGAGACGTGTCCAAACTGTTGCGTAAGGTAGCGCACCACGGCAAATTCGCGCTCGGTGATGGCGGGAAGATCGCAATGTCCGCCCGCGCAGGGCAGGGCCATGGGGCCGCCGAATTCGTCTCGGATGATGATGGTTGTTCCGAGGCTACGACCGACACCGAGCAGCGCGCGCGGAAGGCTGGGATCGCCGACGCCCGCGTGAACCGTTACCAATTCGGACGGTCCCAACAGATCGATCGATAGCGCAGCAGCGACGATATCGTTCACTAGATGGACGCGTGAGACACCCAGCCGTTTGCGCACCCATTCACGATCGATCTGATAGGAGTGGTTTGGCATCTCAAAAACGCCGTCACGCTCCCACCCGCAGACTGACAAGGCCGCGCCCATCAATTCCGGATCACCATGCGCGGTCAGGAACCGTCCGATCTCAGCGTCGAGGTCGGAGAGTTTGTGGCAATAGCTGATGGCCGGGGGCGGTGGCCGCTGTCCTTTATCAGCCAGGGCCATGCGGACCGAATTATCAGCGCTAAAATCGACGTAAAAAATGCCGGCGCCCATATTCGTCCTCAAAACAGCAGCTACAAGGTTTCATTCGAATCTAAAGGCGGCGGATTCGAAAGAACACTCAAGCCACTTATCGGCCGTTGGGAGCCTTATAGGGACTGGACTGGCTAGATTTTGGACGAAACCTTACCGACCGGACTGCGTCCGAGCCGACGTTCGGGTAAAGCCGTAATCGGATCGAAAAGCGGTTGGCTGGCGAAGGCAGCAAGTCCATTTATATCCAGACGATATCGCCATCTTGGACGGGCGTCAGGTGGCGGCCGGAATTCAGACGCCTGACGCGGCGAAAGATTGAGACCTGCATCGATTGGTCTTCACAGTCGCCGCCGCAATGACGGATGCATGACGCGGCTATAAAGGCTTCAAGATCCGCCAGCAGGGCGGGCTCGGGTTGTGCGGTCAATTCGTCATGGATTCTGGCGAGGAGCAAGGACGATGCGTCAGGGGGAGTGAGCTCTCCGAGCTTCAGCTGCCTTACAATATCTGCAATGTTTTGCTGAAAATTCATGGCCCATACCTCCAAATACATCCTGGGGTAATGTGGTAAATAAAATATCGCCTAAAAATAGTAAATGAGCGGAAATTTGTGCGCTGCACCCTACGCCAGCGATATTTACCCGGTACGCGCCGCGGGCAAAACAAGTGCTATCCAACCGGCTTCAGATGAATAGCTGGCGCCGTAGGCTATCACGCTTGGCAAATCGCGAGAATTGCCCACAGCCAGATCGGCGTTTAGCGGTCATCGAATAGCTGGGCTAAACGATTTGCTGCGCAGGCAAGCCGTTGATGGCTGGCAAAATTTTTCAAATTTTGGCCAAACTGAGAAATGACGTTTCTTCCCGGGAACGTCCCCCTAGTGTCCCCAACTCGTCGTGCGGTATTTTTATACCACAGACGCAATCTTCCTTGGGCTCATAACTATTTGAATTATAAGGGGAAAGATTGGAGCGGGCGAAGAGGATCGAACTCTCGACATCCACCTTGGCAAGGTGGCGCTCTACCGCTGAGCTACG
>OUWB010000045.1_pt1 | contig 10488 bp, 12 predicted proteins | sample 1779821 | NCBI WGS metagenome assembly OUWB01 (sample SAMEA3914806, study PRJEB12502) | metagenome | biome: forest; material: soil | place: Canada | collected 2011-08-03 | depth 0.1 m
CGGCAAGGTCGAGCAGGTTCACCGCATCGAGCGCCGCATTGTCCGTCCTGAACATTCCGACGGCTGAGGTCTTCCTGCCGCTGGTCGCGCCGGCGCGCGACAAGGGCGCCTATGGCGGGCGCGGTTCGGGCAAGTCGCATTTCTTCGCCGGCCTGATGATCGAGGACTGTTTAGCCGCGCCGGGCGACAGCGGCGAGGGGCTGCGCGGTGTGTGCCTGCGCGAAGTGCAGAAGGATCTGGCGCAGTCGGCCAAGCGGCTGATCGAGGCCAAGCTGGCGGCCTTCGGGCTGGGCGAGGCCGATGGTTTCAAGGTGTTCCGCGATGTTATCCGGACGCCCGGCGACGGGGTGCTGATCTTCAAGGGGATGAATGATTACAGCGCCGAGTCGATCAAGTCGCTGGAGGGTTTCACGCGGGCGTGGTGGGAAGAGGCGCATGGGGCCACGGCGAAAAGCATCGGCCTGTTGCGGCCGACCTTGCGCGCGCCCGGATCGCAGATGTGGTGGTCTTGGAACCCGCGCCGCAAGCTCGATCCGGTCGATCTTATGCTGCGCGGAGTGGAGCGGCCGACGGGCGCGGTGGTGGTCAGGGCCGGGTGGCGCGACAATCCGTGGTTCACGCCGGAACTGGAACAGGAACGGCGCGACGGCCTGCGCATGACGCCCGACAGCTATGCCCATGTGTGGGACGGCGACTACGTATCAATGATTGATGGCGCCTATTATGCGCGGCATCTGGCCGAGGCGCGGGCGGCCGGACAGATGGGCCGGCTTGGGCGCGACCGGATGTTTCGGCTGCGCGTCTATGCCGATATCGGCGGCACGGGGTTGCGCGCCGATGCGGCCGCCTGGGTGGTCTGTCAGTTCGTGGCGCGCGAGATCCGCGTGCTGGCCTATTGCGAAGGCCAGGGCCAGGAGCTGAGCTATTATGTCAACTGGCTGACGGCCAAGGGGTTCACGCCGGATTGTACAGATGTGTTTTTGCCGCATGACGGGGCGCAGGGCGACAAGGTGTTCGCGACGTCGTACGAGAAGGCCTTGCGCGAGGCGGGTTACCACGTCCGCGTGGTGCCCAACCAGGGCAAGGGCGCGGCGCTGAAGCGGGTCGAGGCCGGGCGCCGGCTATTTCCGCAGATCCATTTCAATGAGGTCGAGTGCGCGGGATTGCTCGAGGCGCTGGGCTGGTATCATGAGAAGCGCGACGCGGCACGGGGGATCGGGCTGGGGCCCGAGCATGATTTTGCCAGCCATGGCGCCGATGCGTTCGGGTTGATGTGCGCTGGCTATGAGCCGCCAAGGTCGGCCCTGGCGCAGAGTGTCGTGGTGCCGAATTTTGGGGCTGTTTAGGTTCGACGGCCAGGAACCGTCACAGAGGCATTCAAGGTAGTCAAAGAGATTTATTTCTAACGTTATGTGAGAGGTGGCTGCTTAGGCCGTGCCGTATCCATCTTGTGGGACCAGATGCATCACGATGGTCGATTCGACTTCGGGCGAATTTACTATAAATTGCGAATATGGACGATACACCAGAATCGCAGCGCGAGTTGACATCTGTGTCAACTCCCCCATATTTGGAAGCGGTGAACTCGGATTTGGTAGGGATTCCAATTCTCGACCGACGCCGCGCTCCAAACGGCGAGCCAAAGCGCATGCTTTTGGTTCCGCCAAATATCGCTACAGTTCTAACAGGTGTGCTAAGTATTGATCAATCACCCGCCCCGAGATTTGCACACTATATCACGATCTACCAGCTTGGCTATTTCGTGAAAGTCTCGTTATCTGGCTTAGATAGTGAAAGCAAAAAGCCGTTCTTGGAGCGGCTTGCTGGTTTAAGCGAGGTATGGGTAATGTGCTTTCGCGACCCTAGAGCCAGTCAGTGGAGACTATTCGGTAGATTCGTCAGGCAGAATTGCTTCGTTGGGATTAAGCTTCACACACGAGAGAATCTCGGCCAAAAGGAAAACTATAATGCGGAGGGAGAAAATTTTATCAACCTCTGGAACAAGTTGTTTTCTCAATTTGGGTACGTTTTAGGATCACAAGCAGATGAATACCTCAGTGAGCCATTCGGGGACGTCGATAACCCCACTCTCTAAAGATCGTCTAGAGTACGAACGGGAGATGATTTATAACGAGTTCTACGGGGCTTTGATCGCGGCTATTAAGGCTCGGAAAAAGGAGAAGGGGCTGACTCAAACGCAACTAGCGGCGCGTCTGGGTAAAGACAAAACACGTCTGAGCAAAATACTGTCAGGACCACAAAATTGGCAAATTGGGACCGTTGCTGAACTGGCGGTAGCTCTGGATATAACACTTGAGCTAACCTTTAGGGACGACGCCAAGCCATTTAGAAGATATACTCCGTCCGGCGCTTCAGAGGTGACGCCTACCGAAATGTCTATGCTGGTAACTGATTTCCAGAACAGTACCAGGAATCTTGTGAACGGGCTAATGCTAGCCGGGCATAGCGTAAACGCGCTCCAAGCTTCCGGAAATCTATTTGGAAATAACATCGGGATATTTGGAAATTCTCGGGCGCTCACACTTTCAAATAACGTCCCCACAACAGTAGTAAATATGAATGCCCAGTATATTAAACCTCAATCTGTGAGGACGATATAGAATGAAGATCGTTTCATACCTTGAAGGTAGTGTCTCTTGGAACGCCGCCTGGGATGAACTTCGGCCTTTGGTTGGAGCACCACATCAATTGGTTATGGCGAGCTTACAAGCCGTTTTTGGCTTTTCAGAGGCCGGAGCGTCGCCGACGGCTGCCACTCAGAACTTGATGACGCCGTATCTGAGATTCGGTTCAACTATTTCTGAGCCGCAAATCTCCATTAATGGCGTTGATTTCCAGGCGGATCGTGTTGTAGCAAGCTCATCACGCACAGATCTCGCTGAGCAAGCGCTGTTGCAGATCGTCGAATATCTGCAAGCAACTTTTGGATTTCGCCAGCCACCTGACGAACGCACCTATAACTACCACAGCACTATCATCTTCGATCCGGAGTCGGATATCGAAGCTAGTTTTCATGCACCTTGGGGGCCGTTGCTCGATAAGTTCAAGCAGGCTCCTGAAGAGGATATTAGCTCTCTAAGCGCGTTCGGAATGCGGTTTTTCCCGGCGAATCCCGCTATTACAGCTGAATCGGTCTTTACTATAGAAAAGCGGGTACCATGTCCTCCTGGCGAGAACTGGTGGTTTAGTACCGGCCCCTTCACAACTGATTTTCACGAGCAATTGCTTGTAGCGATCTCACAATGCGGCCACGAAATAAAATCAGAAATGCTTCAACCCACACGGTGAAATGATACTGGCCTGTGCTTAGACGTTGCCGGAGGCTGTGCATATCTACCACAAGGGCATTAGGACATGACCGACTTCGAAGAAACGAGAGAGCGGTTCGAAACCGACCTCGGCCATTTCCTGCTGGACATCCAGACTATTCGAAAAGTAGACCGGGTAGCGTTCCAAAAGATTGACCGAGACGCCGAGGGACTTGCCCGCGCACTGAAAGGACAGGCCCTTGTTCCGAAGGCCCTGCTCAATGATTTTCGGATTGCAATAAAGATATTGCATGCCGAGGCACCTTATATCCCCGGTGAGCAAAGCGAACTTATTCGGATGGCCAATAAATTGGAAATGACCTTCGACCTTATCCTCATCGGGGAAAGTCCGGAGGACCGGATCCCCGGCGTGCCGCGAATTATCTGAGCGCAGGAAGGTATCGCCGTTTGAAAAGAGCTGCTGAAACGGGAACGCTCGTTCCTTCCATCAATCCGCCGAACCAGATCGAGACCTCGGGATTCGAGTCGGCCGACAAGGTCGCGCACATGATCGAATGGTTGGGGAAGGGACCCGACTTCCGGCAATTTGTGGTGAGCGATATCGAGTCCGAGCTTTATAGCCAGACCCCCGGCGCCCAGGTCCTGGCCGTGAGAGGCTATGGTGAACCCGAGGTCAAAACGAAGTTGAAGCCTGTGGAAGGCCATATGGCTATCGTCACCGATTTTAGCGTGACCTTCCCGGTAACGGTTCGCGTCAAGGCGCCGGACGGGGCCATCTGGAAACTGGATGTGAATTACAATTATGACGCGGGCAATATTCATGTCCGGGATGAGCGAAGGACGTTGAGGCTGAACTTCGAAATTGCCGCGCACTTCCGGGAAGCTTGAAGGAGCGGTTACGGGCGAGCCCTAGGTTCGAGCGGCGTAAATGACCTGAGGTCTCAAAAAATCGCGGCGGGGTAATATCAATCGCATGCCCGGTTTGGATCAGTAAACGACTCTGGCACCGTTATTCCCGTTCACGCGTCCATCGAAGCTGCTCAAGGGGATTTCGGGCAAGGCGTTTCTTGCCGCCAGTGGAATAGCCCCCTCCGTCACGGGGCTTCGTGCTCCGCACTCGCTCCCGCGCCACCTCCCCCGCTTCGCAAAGAGGCTCGCAGGGGAGGAGAGGCAAAATGTATGAACGACGTAGCCCCATCCAAGCCTGGCGCCAGGGCTTTTCAAGACGCGCAATTTGCAAAATACCCCATGGGAGTCAGGCGTGACCGAAACCGATATCGTCGACCAGGATCTCAGCGATGAAACACGCGAGCTGCTGGGCCTGGTCCAGGCGGAGATGCGCGCGGCGATCGGCTTCGAGAGCGATGCCGATCTGATCGGCCAGCGCGAGACGGCTGTGCTGTACAGCCGCGGCATCATGCGCGATGTGCCGGCCTTGCAGAACCGTTCGCGCGCCGTGTCGAGCGATGTCGAGGATGCCATCCAGACCGCGCTGCCCGACCTGATCGAGATCTTCGCCGAGGGCGACGATACGATCGTCTTTACGCCGACGGGGGCCGAGGACGAGGGCCAGGCGCAGCAGGAATCGGACTATGTCCGCCACGTCTTTTTCCAGCAGAACGACGGCTTTGGCCATCTGTACACCTATCTGCTCGACGCCTTGAAGGTGAAGACCGGGCTGTTCACCTGGTGGTGGGAGGACGCCGATTTGCCCGAGCCACGGCGCTATCAGGGGAAGTCGGCGGTCGAGGTCGGCATGCTGGTCGAAAGTTTCGGGCCGCAGGCGGTGGCGGCGGTGCCGGTTGGCGACGATCTGTACGACGTCACCGTGCAGGAGCCGCAAAAGCCCGGCAAGTGCCGCATTGCCGCCTTCGATCCCAACGACTTCACCATCTGCCGCGACGCCGTGTCAATCATTGACGCGACCTATTGCGCGCGCCGGTCGCGGCCGCGGGCGCAGGACCTGATCGCCATGGGGCTGGATCCTGCGCTGGTGGCGATGCTGCCGACCTGGGCGCCGGCCGACGTCAACGCCGCCGAGCTGGCGCGTGACACGGTGATGGAGACGGGCGCGTCGGGCGGCGGCCTGGCGCCGGAGCTGCGCCAGGTGCTGGTGGTCGAGCATTATCTGAAGCGCGTCGAGGACGGGCGGGTGGTCATCTGGCAGGTGCTGACCGACTGGGCCTGCGGGATCGTGTTGAAGACCGAGCGCGTCAACCGCATAAATATCGCCGCGGGGACGCCGTTTCGCAACGCGCACCGGTTCTACGGTACGTCGCTGGCCGACAAGCTGATCGAGATCCAGCGCATCAAGACGGCGCTGTGGCGCATGTCGCTGGACAGCGGTTATTTCGCCATCAACCAGCGGCCGATCGTCAATATGCAGGCGGTCAACGAGTTCACCCTGCAGGACCTGATGAACAATATCCCAGGCGCGGTGATCCGCGTCGACGGCGATCCGGGCGCGGTGGTGCAGATGGCCGGCGGGGCGAGTCTGAATTACGACCCGCTGTCGTCGCTGGAATATGCCTCGACGGTGGCCGAACAACGCACCGGCATCGTGCGCAATGCCCAGGGGCTGAATCCTGACACCTTGCACGATACGGCGACCGGGGCGATCGCGCTGATGACCCAGGCGCAGAAGCGGTTGCGGCTGATCGCGCGCTGTCTGGCCGAGGGGGTGCGCGACATGTTCCTGGGGGTGCATGCGACGCTGTGCGAAAACGCCAGCGGCGCCGATATCGCGCGGTTGCGCGGCCAGTGGCTGCCGGTCAATCCGTCGGATTGGGCGCGGCGCGACGCCATGACCATCGAGATCGGCCAGGGCGCGGCCAATGGCGCCCACGAATTGATGGTCGCCCAGACCCTGGGCCAGGCGGCGCAGCAGATGGTGATGGTCCAGGGCGGCATGAGCGGGCCTTTGCAGACCCCGGCGAGCCTGCGGGCGATCGCCTTGGATATGGCCAAGGCCTTGGGGAAGAAGAATCCCGAGCGCTATTTCCCCGATCCGGCCACGTATCAGCCACCGGCGCCGCCCGTGCCTGCGCCGCCGCCGCCCGATCCGGCCATGCTCAAGGTGCAGTTGGACGCCCAGCGCCATCAGAGCGACGGCCAGGCCAAGGCGGCGGAGCTGGAGCTTAAACACGCCCAGCTGCAGGCCGAGATCGCGCTGAAGAACGCGCAGATCACCGCCGAGATGGAGCTGAAGACGTACGAGATCGATGCGGGGATCGTATTGCAAAGGGAGCAGGCGGCGCGGAAGGCGGGATTGGACGCGCAGGGGGCGTGGCCGGGGTCGGATGTGCGGCTGGGCGGGAACTTGGCGTAGGCGTGCCGCCGTCGGCCGAGCGTGAAGAAAGCAAGAAGCCCCACCACCACGCGCCTGAAGTAGGCGCGCGGTCCCCCTCCCCAGCAAGTGGGGAGGTATGATATGGAGCCGGCCGATGAGTTCTGAAGAGTTGAAGCACGCGCTGGAGACGGCGCGGCCGTTTTTCGACGCCTGCCGCCAGAGGTGGGCGGAACTGATGATCACCACCCTGCCCGGCGAGGGCGCGAGGCGCGAGAGCTATTACGCCATGATCTGCGGGTTGAACGCGGTTGAGCGTGAATGGCGCGCGGCGGCGAATCCGAGGGTGGAGGCGGCGCCGGTTCAGGCCGGCGAGGCGGGGTGGAACGGGTTGCCTGTCGAGGACGGGGAATAGCCCTTTGCGGCCAAGATCGCCCCGCTTCGTTTAACATGGCGAGGACTTATGAAAGCATCGACCAGTGCGTCGTCGCCGTCCCCGGCGGGGCGACGGATCGTATGCCCAGCCGTATAGTGACGCGTTAAGCCAACAGAGTTTGAACACCGCGCCGCCTCAGCCGGACCTGTACGTGGTCCGCAAGGGGGATACGCTTTCAGGTATCGCCGGCGGCGACTACGCAAAAGTGACCGCCATTGCCACGGCAAACGATCTGAAGCTGCCGGCTTCAAAGGGGCAATGGTCGGGAACACCCGGGGATTCGGATTGGATTTCCGATAACCCTGCCGTGAACGCGGTCACGGACGATCAACCTATTCCCTTCAGGCGAGGCCATCCCGACTTCAGCCAGTGGGCGCGGGGATCGTATAAATTTGACGACATGACCGGTGACGATAGCGACTTCGGAAAGGTCTATGATGCCGTTGCGAAAGAGCAAGGATTGCCCAATCGCTCCGCTGGACAAAAATGGCTTAGTACGCAAGAACTGACCCCGCATCACGTGCACGATGGGGCGACGATCGAACTCGTTCCAAGAGCTCTGCACGACAATGTCCCGCACCTTGGCGGCGCATCCGGATTGAGAAACGGGGGGTGGAATGACGACTGAGGTCGCTCGCAAACTGATTGAACTGGGTTACCACACGTTTCGCGAGATGGAGCGCGGCGTTGAAGCCCTTCCTGGCTCGGAACTGAAGCGCCTGGGTATTGTCCTTCCCGATGACTATAGCGCGTTTTTGGCGGAATTCCCCGAAACCGGGATGTTTGATCGACAAGTCGGATTTCGTGGCCGCGAGCCGACGCCCTGGAATCGCCGCACCGGCGTGGCGGTGTTGGAAACCTTATATGGCCGTTGTGATATCGGCTCTTTCGATATCATTTCCGTTCGACATCAATATCTCGAAGACTTCGGGCCATCCTATCTGGTTATTGGCGAGGTAAGGGGGGTCAATAAGGTTTGCCTGTCTTGTGCCGGGAGAGATCGCGGCCAAATATACGTATGGGATCACGAGCATTTTGGCGATCCGCGTGACGCATTTTATCCGGCGTTCGACAGTTTTTCGGACCTCATCAACGGTCTTTTTGAATACGAGGACCCGCCGACGAAGACCAGGCTTGTGGAAGAGGCGCCGCCGGAGTCCTTTATGGCGCAGATGCGGAATTTTTTTAAAATTGGGAAATAGGACGTAGGCGCCGCAGAGGCGCAAAGAGCCGGAGAGGTGCGGGCTATTGCGCGCCGATCTCGGACAGGGTCGCTTCCTTTATGACCGCTGCATCTCGACCAGGCGGGTAACGTTCTCGCGACTGACAGACATGGCTTTACTCTGGATGGAAACCGGCCGGATGAGCGCGCCATGGGGCACCTGATCGGCACAGGCGCGCGTGAAGATCGTGATTTTCCAGGCCGATTGGATCCTGCAGCCGGAAATGTTCGAGGGCACGCAAATGAGATTGAAGGTTTGGGTGAGCCCAAGCCGATCATCTCGGAAGAGATTGATACGACGGCGATTGCGGCGCGTGATGTGCTGTCCGTCCAGGGCAAGGGACCTGTTGTCGCGCAGGATCCCAAGGTCTGCACGCAGACGCGGTAGTGATGCGGCGACCTGCTTCGCCGCCAAGGTTTCGTAAAAAAAGACAATACTGGTTTGCCGACAACGGATGGGAAAAAGCCCCCTCCGTCGCAGGGCTGCGTGCTCCGCACTTGCGCCTGCGCCACCTCCCCCGCCGCGCTACGCTTGCATGGGAGGAAAGTTTTCTATTTTAAAAGAAGGAGTAAGCGCATGGCCGAGGCCCCGCTGAAAGACCAGGACGCCGTCGAGGCGATCCAGAACCTGAACGATGCGCCGCAAGACGGCGATCAGGATCAGGACACGCAGCCGGATGATCGTGAGGACGATGACGACGATCAGGACGGCGACGGCGACGACGGTGCCGGCCAGATCGCCGCGCCGCAGTGGTGGGACGCCGAGGCCAAGACGGCCTTTAACGACATCCCGAATACCCCGGCGGCGAGAGACTATGCGCGCAAGATCCAGCAATATGTCGCGGAGGCCGAGGCCAAGCGCGAGGCTGTGACCCAGCGCATGAAGGCCGAGGCCAAGGGCCATATCGACGCGGCGAAAAGCGCCGTCGCCACGCTGCACGGCGCCCAGCCTGGCGAGGTCGACCAGTTCCATCGCGACTACGGCGATATCGACTGGGCGAAGATGCCGCAATGGGCAGAGGCAAATCCGGCCGAGGCCGGGTCGTTCTTCGCCCAGTACCACGCCCGCCGCGGACGCGTCGAACAGTTGCTGCATGCCAAGGCCGTGGCCGAGCATGCGGCGAACCACAATTTCGCCCGCGAGCAGGGCGCCAGGCTGCACCAGATCGCGCCCGACCTGGCAAGCAATCACGACCATCTGCGGGCGCTCGGCGAATATGCCCGCGGCACCGGCCTGCATCCTGAGGCGATGAAACAGGCCAGCGCCGACGAGCTGGTCATCCTCAACAAGGCCCGGCTTTGGGACGAGGCGCAGGCGCGGGCCGCGGCCGCCGCGAAGAATCCCAGGGCTCAGGCTATGCCGACTAAAACCGTCCGCCCCGTGGCGGCTCAGGTTTCCGGCACCCACGCCCAACGCACATACGCCTCCGCCCGGGACAAGGCCCTCAAGTCGCGCAACGACGATGACGCCGTGGCCGCGATCCTGGCCGGCGGGTTTTAAGTTTTAGAAAGGATTTGCCGTCATGTCGGCCAATGCCAATTCCACGACTACCCTGATCAATGTGGGCAACCGCGAAGATCTCGACAATATCATCACCCGGGTCGTCGCCGACCAGACGCCGTTCACCAGTTCGATCGGCACGGTGACCGCCAAGCAACCCTATCACGAGACCCAGACCGAGACGCTGGCCACCGCTTCGGCGACCAATGCGGCGCTGGAAGGCAACCAGAACTTCCAGACTATCGGCGCGCCCAACCTGACCGCGCGCATCGGCTGCCGCGTGCAGATCATGACCAAGATCGGCGAAGTCTCAGGCACCCAGGAAGCCACCGTCGCCGCCGGCCGGGCGTCGGAACTGGCGCGGCAGAAGCTGCTCAAGGGCAAGGAACTGGCCCGCGACCGCGAAATGCGCTTCGTCGGCAACTATGCGTCGAACGCCGAATCCGGCGGCACGGCGCGCAAGACCGGCGGCGCCCTGGCGTGGTTGGTCAGCAATATCTCGCTCGGCTCGGGCGGCACGCCCGGCGGCTTTGCCAGCAACGACGTCGCGGCGGTCAATCCCGGCACGACGCGGACCTTCACCGAAAGCCTGGTCAAGTCGGTGCGCGCCACGGCCTTTGCCAATGGCGCCACGCCGTCGGTGGTGCTGGTGCCGCCGACGCAGAAGCAGGAATTTTCCAGCTTTACCGGCATCGCCGATATTCGCGCCGACGTGTCGGGCCGCGACCAGGCGACCATCTATGCCGGCGCCGA
>OUWB010236539.1_pt1 | contig 10481 bp, 5 predicted proteins | sample 1779821 | NCBI WGS metagenome assembly OUWB01 (sample SAMEA3914806, study PRJEB12502) | metagenome | biome: forest; material: soil | place: Canada | collected 2011-08-03 | depth 0.1 m
CCCAGCGGATAGAGCGCCAGGTCGATGGCGTGGTTCTTCTGCGACAGGCGCACATAGTGGCGCAGGGCCTCGGGCTCCGACAGCCCCGGCAGGCCGATGGGCGCGGCGCGGGCCAGCTCGCCCAGGTCGCCGGCGTCCAGCTCCGCCGGCGGCAGGTCGACGCCGGTCTTCTCCCAGCCGCCCAGCTCGAAGATCAGGGCCTCGTTCTGCAGCAGGCCGCGGCCGGCCGGGGCGGCGGCTTCGGCGGAGACGGTCTCGGGCCGGGTGGGCCGGCCGACATTGGACATGGTCATGAACAGGTTCCAGCCATCATCCCCTCTCCCCTTGCGGGAGAGGGAGGGGCCCAGGCGCAGCCTGGGAGGGTGAGGGGTTTCTCGGACGGGGCGGTTCGATGGGAGCCGCCGGTGCGACCCCTCATCCTCCCAGCCGCCTTGCGGCTGGGCCCCTCCTTCTCCCGCAAGGGGAGAAGGGAAATCACGCCAGCACCGCCTTCAGCCCGTCGGCCAGGGCGGCGATGTCGGCGTCGGTGGTCAGTTCGGTGGCGGCCACCAGCAGCACGTCGTCCAGGCCGGCGTTCGGGGCCAGGCGGCTATAGGGCACGCCGGCGATGACGCCGCGGGCGGCCAGGGTCTCGGTTACGGCGGCGGCGTCCTTGGACAGGCGCACCGCGAACTCGTTGAAGAAGCGCGGGGTCAGCACCTCCACGCAGGGCGTAGCGGCCAGGGCCTGGGCCGTCTTGCGCGCCTGGGCATGGTTGATCGCCGCCAGCTGGCGCAGCCCCGCCTCGCCCAGCAGCGACATGTGGATGGTGAAGGCCAGGGCGCACAAGCCGCTGTTGGTGCAGATGTTCGAGGTGGCCTTGTCGCGGCGGATATGTTGCTCGCGCGTGGACAGGGTCAGCACGAAGCCCCGCCGCCCGTCGGCGTCCACCGTCTCGCCGCACAGCCGGCCCGGCGCCTGGCGCACATATTTCTCGCGGGTGGCGAACAGGCCCACATAGGGGCCGCCGAAGTTCAGCCCGTTGCCGATCGACTGGCCCTCGGCCACGGCGATGTCGGCGCCCATCTCGCCCGGTGGCTTGAGCAGGCCGAAGGACACCGCCTCGGTGGTGACCACGATCAGCAGGGCGCCCGCGGCGTGGGCGGCCTCGGCGATGGCGGTGACGTCGCTGGCCGTGCCGAACACATTGGGGGTCTGCACCACCACGCAGGCGGTGGCGGGGTCGATGGCCCCGATCACCCCGGCCTCGCCGTCGATCGCCGCCGGCTGGGCCACGATCTCCACACCGGCCACGTGGGCCAGGGTGCGGATGGTCTCCAAATAGTGCGGATGCAGGCCGCCCGACAGCACCGCGCGGGCGCGGCGGGTGACGCGGCAGGCCATCATCACCGCCTCGGCCGTCCCGGTCGAGCCGTCATAGAGCGAAGCGTTGGCCACATCCATGCCGGTGAGCGCCGCCACCTGGGTCTGGAACTCGAACAGGTATTGCAGCGTGCCCTGGGCGATCTCGGGCTGGTAGGGCGTGTAGCTGGTCAGGAATTCCGAGCGCTGGATGATGTGGTCCACGCTGGCCGGCACATGGTGGCGATAGGCGCCCGCGCCGCAGAAGAACGGCCCCTGTCCCGCAGGCCGGTTCTGCGCCGCCAGGCCCGCCATGTGCCGCTCCACGGCGATCTCGCCCTGGTGCAGGGGCAGGTCGACCAGGCCGTCGCGGCGGGCGGCGCCCGGCACGTCGACATAGAGTTCGTCGATCGAGGCGGCGCCGATCGCGCCCAGCATGGCGGCGCGGTCGTCTGGGGTCAGGGGCAGGTAGCGCATGGGATCAGCAGGTCATCCGGGGAGGTGGCTTAAAATGGCGAAGGGATCATCCCCACCGCTGTGCGTCCTTCGAAGCTCGGCTTGCGCCGAGCACCTCAGGGTGAGGAAGATGGGCGATCCTGGGTTCACAGGCTGGCCAGGTAGGTCTCATAGGCCGCCCGGTCCATCAGCCCATCGACCGCGCTGGGGTCCGCCAGCTTGAGCTTGACGAACCAGCCGGCGCCTTCCGGATCCTGGTTGACGGTCTCGGGGGCGTCGGACAGGGCCGCATTGGCCTCGACCACCTCGCCCGCGGCGGGAGCGTAGACGTCGGAGGCGGCCTTGACGCTCTCCACTACCGCCAAGCCCTCGGCGGCCTTCACCGCCTTGCCCGGCGCCGGGGTCTCGACGAACACGACGTCGCCCAGCTGCTCGGCGGCGTAGGCGGTGATGCCGACGGTGGCCACGCCATCCTCGACCTTGATCCACTCGTGGTCCTTGGTGAAACGCATCTTGGGTCTCCGGGTGCTGGTCGGGGATGATCAGGGTTTGCGCACGTAGCGGTGCGGAACGAAGGGCATGGACGTGACCTCGGCGGCCTGGGCCTTGCCGCGCACCAGCACCTTGAGCGCCGTCCCCGGCGCGCTGAGGGCGGGCGGGACGAAGCCCATGGCGATGGGCGCCGACAGCGAGGGGGAGAAGCCGCCGCTGGTGACCTGGCCCACCACGGCGCCGGTTGCATCAGTGATCTCGGCGCCTTCGCGGGCCGGGGCGCCTTCCAGCACCCGCAGGCCCACGCGCACGCGGCTCAGGCCGCCGGCGCGCTCGGCCGCCACCCGCGCCGCGCCGGGGAAATCCTGGGCCTTGAGCCGGCGCTTGGAGACGGCGAAGTCCAGCCCCGCCTCGATCGGCGAGACGGCCTCGTCGGCGTCGTGGCCATAGAGCGGCAAACCCGCTTCGAGCCGCAGGCTGTCGCGCGCGCCCAGGCCGATGGGCCGCACCCGCTCGTCGGCCAGCAGCCGGCTCCAGAAATCCTCGGCCTGGGCGGCCGGGACCAGGATCTCGAACCCGTCCTCGCCGGTATAGCCGCTGCGGGCCACCACCAATTCGACGCCCTCGAAGGTCTGGCGGGTCAGCTGCATGAAGCCCAGTTCCAACGCCTGCGGGAACAGCTCGCCCATCACCGCCGCGGCCTGCGGCCCCTGCAGGGCGATCAGCCCGCCGTCGTCGGCGCGCTTCAGGGTGGCGCGGCCCTTGGCGGCGGCCTCGATCAGGGCGAAGTCGCCGGGCTTGGTCGCCGCATTGACCACGATATAGAGGCCGCCCGACGCCCAGGCTGGACGCGCGATCATCAGGTCGTCGATCAGGCCGCCGCCCGCATTGAGCAGCAGGGTGTAGCGGATCTGGCCCGGCTTCAGCCCGGCGATGTCGCCACAGACCAGGGGCTCGACCAGGGCCGCCACGGCGCGGTGATCGGCTTCGGGATCGCCGGTAGGCGCATCCAAGGTTAGGAAGGCCGGCCCCATATGCGAGACGTCGAACAGGCCCGCCTCGGCGCGGGTCCACAGGTGCTCCTTCAGCACCCCGTCCTTGTATTGCACGGGCATGTCGTAGCCGGCGAAGGCGACCATGCGCGCGCCCGCGGCCAGATGGGCGTCATAGAGCGGCGTCTTGAGCAGATCAGACAAGGCGGACTCCGGCGTGCGCGGCGACCTCGTCGCCTGTTTCGACACGCCCCCGCTGTCCTTAAGGCCTGAGAGATTCCGGCCCGCTCCCGTGGGAGAAGCCTTGCTCCTTCGGCGAGCCGGCCCGAGAGGGACGGCTGCTTTCCAGCGTCTATCTGTCTCCGCGGTCCTTTTGCCTGAGCGTTTCCGGGGCGGTTGCGCCTTCGGCGCCGGCGGCGAAGCGCCGGCCTCTCCCGCGAGAGTCGCCCGAACCTGCGGGAGGCCGGCGGCGGAGTCAACGCCCCACCTGCTGCGGCGCACAAGACAATGGCCGCATGAGGCCGGGCGGCGTCGCCCACCCGTAGGAAGAATATGCCGCAGCTTGGGCATAAACTGCTCACCACGCCACAGGCATCATCACAACAATCTGAATTATAACGAAAAATATCATCGCCCACGTTGGCACAGGCATTGCGTGCGCAGGCGGAGGCGGAAAGCTTCCGCCAGTTCAAGTGAGCCGCGATGGACCCCCATCGACTAGCAGCAGCGTTGATCCGCGCGCGGGGCCTGCCCTCGCCGCGCGCCAGCCATGGGAACGCGCCGCAGTTCAGCTCCGGAACGGGGCGCCGCGCGGCATGACCGTCCAATCCGCCACCTACACCGCCACCCAGATCGCCGCCCTATCCAACGCCGGGGTCGCCGCCCTGTCGGCGAACGACCTGAGCGGGTTCGACGCGACCCAGATCGCGGCCCTGACGCCGGCCGAGATCACCGAACTGAACGCCTCCCAGTTCGCAGCCCTGACCGCCAAGCAGTTCAGCGAGTTTTCGACGGAGCAGATCTCCGCCCTGACGCCGAACCAGATGAGCTTTTCCGGCGGTCAACTGGCGCTGCTCGACGCCGCCCAGCTCCAGGCCTTCAGCGTCACGGACCTGGGCGATCTGAGCAGCGGCCAGATCCAGGGGTTCAATCCGCAGGCCCTCGCCGGCCTGACCGCCGGCCAGCTTCAGAGCCTGAGCACCGGCCAGGTCTCGGCCATGACCACGGCCCAGGTCTCCGCCCTGACCACCTCCGACATCGGCGACCTGAGCGCGACCCAGCTGAACGCCCTGGGCCAGACACAGATCGCCGCGCTCAACGGCGCGCAGGTGGCGGCCCTGAGCGCGACCCAGATCGCCGCCTTGACCCCGTCCCAGACCGCTGCGCTTTCGGTGACGCAGCTGCGGGCGCTGACCTCGACCCAGGTCGGATCCTTGGCCCCGGCGCAGCTGCAGGTCCTGTCCACCACCGACGTGGCCGCCCTGAGCAGCACCCAGGTCAAGGCCCTCACCACCACCCAGTTCGCCACCCTGAGCAGCACCCAGATCGGCGCGCTGTCGGTCTATGGCCTGACCGGCCTGACGGCGGACGCCCTGGCCGGCGCCAGCGCAAGCCAGATCGCCGGGCTGACCCAGACGCAGATCGGAACCCTGTCGTCCAGCCAGATCGCCGGCCTCACGCCCTCGCAGCTGGCAGCCTTGACCACCTCGCAGATCGGCAGCCTCGAGGAATCGGCGCTCGAAGGCCTGGGCGCCGGCCAGCTGTCGGCGTTTTCGACCACTCAGATGGGCGCCTTGACCGGCCCTCTGCTGGATGGCCTGAGCAGCGCCCAGATGAGCGCGTTCAGCGACACCCAGATCGCCGCGCTCAGCACCACCGCCATGAGCGGCCTCACGGCGACCGCGATCCGGAGCTTCTCCGCCGATCAACTGCAAAGCCTGAGCGCGCCGCAGCTGCAGGGCCTGCAGAATTTCGCCCTGCAGGCGCTGACCTCGGATCAGCTGGCCGCCCTGTCCGCCTCTCAGGTGGCCGAGCTCACCACCACCCAGGTCGGCGGCCTGACCAGCACCATCCTGTCCGGCCTGTCATCGACCCAGCTGGCCGTCTTCTCGGGCGCCCAGTTCGCGGCCATATCGGTGCGCGGCGTCGGCGGCCTCTCGTCGTCCGAGCTGGGTCAGCTGGCCCCGGACCAACTTGCGGCGCTGACGCCGACCCAGATCTCCGTGCTGTCCTCCACCCAGGTGGCGGGCTTCACCTCGGCCCAGCTCTCGGCGCTCAGCGTCGCCCAGCAGAAGGCCTTGTCGGTCGAGGGCCTGTCCGCAACCCAGCTGGCCGCCTTCTCCACCGCCCAGATCGGCGACCTGACCGCGCTGCAAGCGCAGCAGCTCTCGGCCGCCCAGCTGAACAGCCTCAGCAACACCGACGTGACGGCGCTGAGCGTGACCGCCCTTCAAGGATTGGGCGCGGGGCAGCTCGCGTCGCTGAGCACGGCCTTCCTCGGCGCCTTGAGCACGAACCAGATCGAGGCCTTGACCGGCGGCGACCTCAACGCCCTCTCCGCGACCCAGTTGGGCGGCTTGTCGGCCGCCCAGCTGGCTTCGTTCACCTCAACCCAGATGGCCGGGCTGAGCAGCGCCACGGTTTCGGCGCTCAGCGTCAGTCAGTGGGCCACGCTGTCCAGCAGCCAGGTCGCGGCCCTGTCCAGCGCGGGCGTCAAGGGACTGCAGACCACCCAGCTCGAGGCGCTCAGCGCCACGCAGATGGCGGGCCTGAGCGCAAGCCAGGTCGGCGCCCTGTCCCCCACCCAGGTCGGCGAGCTGGCGACGACCCAGTTGGCCGCTTTCAGCCCGGCCCAGCTGGCCGGCCTGTCCGGGCTGGCCATGACCGCCTTGACCACCGGTCAGCTGGCCGTGCTGGGCGCGGCTCAGATCGCGGCGCTGACCCCGGCGCAGATGAGCAACCTGTCCTCTGGCCAACTGGCGAGTCTGAGCCCCACGCAGATCGAGGCGCTGAGCTCCAGCCAGATCCAGGGGGTCGCGCTGGGCGGCCTGGCGGGATTCTCGTCGACCGAACTCGGCGCGCTCTCGACCACCCAGCTCTCCGGCCTTTCCAGCACGCAGTTGGGCGACCTGACCTCGACTCAGGTCTCGGGCCTGACCTCGGCCCAGATGGCCGCGCTGACCAGCGCCCAGATCAGCGGCCTTTCCGCCGGCGACCTCAGCGCCCTGACCGCCAGCCAGGGCGCGGCGCTGACCACTAGCCAGATCGCCGGGCTGGCCGCGGCCAGCCTTTCAGGACTGAGCGCCAGCCAGTTGGACGCCCTGAGCGGCGCCCAGCTTTCTGCCATGACCACCGGCCAGGTCGCCGCCCTTTCGGCCACCCAGGTCAGCAGCCTGGCCGGCAGCCAGATCGCGGCCCTCTCGACCAGCCAACTGGCGCAGCTCAGCACCGCGTCCATAGCCGCCCTCACCCCGGAGCAGCTGGCGGCGCTGGCCCCGACCCAGATCGCCGGCTTCACATCGGCCCAGGTCGCCGCCCTCAGCGGAACCGACGTCGCGAGCCTGGCGTCCAGCCAGCTGTCGGCGCTCAGCGCCACCCAGATGTCGGGCCTCACGGCGACAGCCATCGGCGGCTTGACCACCAATCAGGTCCTGCTGCTCAGCCCGACCCAGATCCAGGGCCTGTCCGCCGCCGCCCTCGCCGCCTTGAGCGCCGGCCAGCTGAACGCCTTGAGCCCCACGCAGCTGTCGGTCCTGAACGCGAGCCAGATCGGCAGCCTGGCCTCGAGCCAGGTGGCGAGCCTGTCAGGGACGCAGCTGGCCGCCCTGTCCGCCTCGGCGATCGGCGGTTTGACCTCCGCCGAGGTGGCGGCCCTGGCGGCGACCCAGGTGTCCATGTTCTCGACCAGCCAGTTCGCGGCCTTGTCGAGCGCAGGCGTAGCCGGTCTCAGCGCGTCCGCCCTGGCCGCCATGAGCGCCGCCCAGTTCGGCGCCCTGACCGCCGCATCCATCGGCGGCCTGGCCGGCAGCCAGCTCAACGCCCTGTCCTCGGGCCAACTGGCGTCGCTGACCGTCAGCCAGGTTCGAAACCTGTCGACCACCGCCATTTCCGGCCTGACGACCACCCAGTTCGCCGGTCTGTCGCAGACCCAGTTCGACGCCTTCAGCCCCGGCCAGATCGGCGCGATCTCCACCACCGACCTCGCCGGGATCTCGACCCAGGCCCTGGCCTCCCTGACGACGACGCAAGTGGCGGGATTGTCCCAGACGGCGCTGGGCGCGCTCGCCCCCAGCCAGCTGGCGACCTTCGCCACCACCCAGCTGAGCGCCCTGACCACCGCGGCGATGGGCGGATTGAGCGCCGCCGACATGGCGGCGTTCAACACGGCCCAGGTCGCGGCCCTGGACTCCGCCCAGCTGCAGAGCCTGTCCACCACCGCGGTCGGCGGCTTGGCCGCCAGCGACCTGGCGGCCCTGTCGGCCACCCAGCTGGCCGACCTGACTTCGACGCAGATCAGCGCGCTGAACGCCACCCAGTTCGCCGACCTGACCTCCACCCAGGTCGGCGCGCTCTCGCCGGCCAGCGTGGCCGGGCTGTCGGCCACCGTGGTCGCCAGCCTGACCTCCACCCAGATCTCGACCTGGAGCGGCGCGCAGATCTCCGCCCTGTCGTCCACGGCCGTCGCCAGCCTGGCGCCGAATGACGTCGCCGCCCTGAACACGACCCAGATCAACGCCTTGGCCTCCGCCGCCATCGGCGATCTGACCTCGACCCAGTTCGCCGCCCTGACCATCACCCAGCTGGGCGCCCTTGGCGTCACCGGCGTCGGCGGCCTGACCTCGACCCAGATCGCCTCGCTGAGCACGACCCAGGTCTCGGCCTTCAGCGCCACCCAGATCTCCGCCCTGTCCGCCAGCGGCGCCGCGGGACTGTCCGCCGGTCAGATCAGCGCCCTGGCCACGACGCAGCTGGACGCGTTCTCCGAGACGGCGCTGGCGGCCCTGTCCTCCACGACCATCGGGAACCTGAGCACCACCCAGATCGGCGCCCTCAGCCCGACCCTGATCGAGACCGGCGTGCTGCCATCGGCCTGGGCGCAGGCCCTGACACCCAGCCAGATCATCGGCGCGGGCGCGACCCTGATCCCTTATCTGTCGCAGGCGGACATCAACAGTCTGGCCTCCAGCCAGGTGGCGGCGCTGAACCAGACCGCCTTCGCCGCCCTGACCGCGACCCAGATCGGGGCCCTGTCGCCCCAGGGGCTGCTGGGGTTGACCACCAGCCAGATCGCCGACCTCACCCTGACCCAGATGGCCGGTCTGACTACCGGGCAGATCGGTTCAATCAACCCGAGCGCCATCAGCGGCCTGACGCCGACCGACCTGGCCGGCATGAGCGCAGGCCAGCTCGCCTCCCTGGTGCGGATGCAGCTGAGGTCGCTCAGCGGCGCCCAGCTCGCCGCGCTGGCGCCGTGGCAGGTCGCCAGCTTGACCTCCAGCCAGGTCGGCGACCTGACCACGAACGAGGTGAGCCAGCTGACCGCGACCCAATTTGGCGCCCTGACCTCCAGCCAGATTGGCGGCATGACCGCCACCCAGCTGGACAGCCTGAGCACGACCAGCCTGAACGCCCTGTCGGACATCCAGCTCAGCGGTCTGACCACGTCGCAGCTCTCGTCCCTGTCGACCACCACCTTCGCCAACCTGACCACGACGGCGATCGAAGCCTTCGACCCCGCCCAGGTCGGCGCCTTCACCCCGGCCCAGCTGGCGGTGGCGACCCAGGGCCAGCTCGCCGCGATGCAGATCGCCAATTCCTGAGGCGAGGCGCCGCAACCAGGCCGCTCATTCCGGCGAAGGCCGGAATTCAGATTCAATCTCAACCGCCTCCGGATGAAACTGGACCCCGGCCTTCGCCGGAATGAGCGGATGATGAGGGCGCCGCGCCCTAATACCCCTCCAGCCGCGGCAGCTGGTCCTTGGTCAGGTAGTGCGGATTGTTGTAGGCGGCCTTGATCAGGTCCGGCGGATTGGTGATCCCGTCACAGATGAAGTCCGTGTGCCAGACCATGAAATACAGCCAGTCGGCGCCCGCCGCCTCGGCCTGGTCCGGATCGGGGATCGGGCCGCACTCGTGCAGGGCGATGGGCAGGCTGTCGCCGCTGATCGCCCGCACCGCGTCATAGAGCGGCTTCTGCGGGCTGTGGTCCTTGACGTAGGTGTCGCCGCCGATGATGTCGACCTGGGCGCGGCCGGGAAAATAGTCCGGGTCCGGCTGGTTGGTGTAGCCCAGGATCCAGATCAGGTTGTTCAGCCCACGCTCGTGGGTGAAGTAGTCGTACATCGTCCCCCACAGCTGCTTGAACACCGCTGGGCCCCACTTGCCCCACCAGAACCAGTTGCCCGTGAACTCGTGAAACGGCCGCCACAGCACCGGCACGCCATTGTCCTGCAAGCGGCCCAGCCAGCCGGCGATCTCGGCCAGGTCGCGCATCATCGCCTTGTGCTCGGCTGTGCCGGCGGTCAGCGCGCTGGGGACGTCGAACAGGGTCTTGGCGTTCTCATAGCCGGGGCCGATCATCGGATTGCCCCAGTGCCAGCACAGGGTGGGGATGCCGCCCTCGACCTTGTACCAATGGGTGGCGCGTTCATTGACCCCCCCGCGATCCTTGGGGTCGATATAGTCCAGGCCCAGGATGGCCGGCAGCTTGCCCGAGACCTGCTGGATATAGTCCAGCTCGTAGCGCGGACCGCCCTTCCAGGTGGATTCCTGCTGGCCGGTCAGGGTCTTATGCCCCCAGACGTCGTTGATATAGCGGTAGAGCGATCGGGCCTGAGCCGTCGCCTTGGGATTGCTCAGCTGGCCCTTGGCCGGCCCGGCCAGCCCAGGCGCATCGGCCACGGCCCGCGGGCCCACAGCCAGGGCGCCGGCCGCGCCGGCCAGGAGTTCGCGCTTGTTGAGATTCATGGCCGACCTCCCCTTTGATTTTCTGTAGCGGATTCGAATCCGGATCGCCTCAATTCCTCCCGCATAGGGGCGGGGCTGTCGCCTATGGACTGAGCGATCTTTCCTGCCCCGCGGGGCGCGGGAGGTGGCGGCGCGAAGCGCCGACAGAGGGGGCGTTCACCGCCTTTACCGCCGCAGCGCCCCCTCAGTCAGGGCTGCGCCCTGACAGCTCCCCCGCTTCGCAAGGGAGCAAAG
>OUWB010000499.1_pt1 | contig 10477 bp, 10 predicted proteins | sample 1779821 | NCBI WGS metagenome assembly OUWB01 (sample SAMEA3914806, study PRJEB12502) | metagenome | biome: forest; material: soil | place: Canada | collected 2011-08-03 | depth 0.1 m
TGGATCGGCGGCATTCCATGCTTTATCTTGGTACTGGGCCGGCTGCACGACGCCGATGGCTGGCGCCTGGTGGGCGCGCGCTTTTCGCGCATGTCGATGCTCGGTGTGGGCTGCATCGTGGTTTCCGGCGCCATCATGAGCGTGTTCTATATCGGCAGCCTGCAGGGCTTCTATGGCACCGCTTACGGCGTCATGGTGGGTGCCAAGATCGCCATGTTCCTCGCCCTGCTCGCACTGGGCTTCAGCAACTTTCTGGTCACCGAACGGCTGCGCAAGAAGCAGGACGCGCCGGTGATACGGCTGCGCCGCTTCGCCGAGATCGAGATCGGCATCGGCTTCACGATCTTCTTCGCCGCCGCCTCGCTGACGTCCGTACCGCCGGCTGTCGATCTCACCACCGATCGCGTCAGCCTGCATGAGATCGCCGTGCGCAATGCACCAGCGTGGCCGCGATTCAGTTCACCCGACCATGACCAGCTGGCGGTTTCCCAATTGCAGGCACGCCTGGACGATGAAGCGGCGAACAGCCACCGCGCCGCCGCAATCGCCATCGTGCCAGGCTCCGGCATCCTGCCACCGCGCAATGCGCAAGATATCGCCTGGTCGGAATACAACCATCACTGGGCTGGCATTTTTGTCCTGCTCATCAGCTTGCTGGCCCTGCTCAACCGCGCCGGGGTCGGGTGGGCAAAACACTGGCCGTTGCTGTTCATCGTCATGGCCGCCTTTCTGCTGCTGCGCTCAGACCCCGAAGTATGGCCATTGGGCAGCGAGGGATTCTGGGCCGCGTGGCGCGACGTGGAGGTCGCGCAGCATCGGTTCTTCGTGCTGCTGATCCTGCTGTTCGGCGTGTTCGAGTGGGCCGTACGTACGGGACGGCTGCGCAATCCCAACGCGGCCCTGGTGTTTCCGTTGCTGGTGTCCGTGGGCGGCGCGATGCTGTTGACGCACACTCACCAGATTTCCAACGTCAAGGATCAGCTGCTGATCGAACTGACGCATACGCCGCTGGCGCTGTCTGGCGTGGCGGCTGGCTGGGCTCGCTGGTTGGAGCTGCGCCTGCCGGGGCGCGGTGGGCGGATCGCCGGCTGGGTATGGCCGGTATGCTTTTTGTTTGTCGGCATCATCCTGCTCTGGTATCGCGAAGCATGAAGATCAAAGCGAGCTGCGCAATGATAAAGTTACGCAACGATTGCCTTACCTCACTCTTTCCAATCGTGATTCATGCAGTGATGCCAATCACCCCGACGTCTATCGCGGCTACCCCATGAACCTGATTTCCGAGGTTTCCACTTTCGACACTCGTGTACCGGCCTATCTGCATCGGCTGGAACACGCCATGGATGCCTACCTTCCATCGGCCGACACCGATCCCGAACGGCTCCATCGGGCGATGCGTTATGCCTGCGGTGGTGGCAAGCATCTGCGCGCACTGTTGATCTACGCCAGCGGCGCAACACTCGGCGTGGAGCCCAATCGACTCGACCCGCCGGCTTGTGCCGTCGAATTCATCCACGCTTATTCGCTGGTACACGACGATCTGCCCGCGATGGATAACGATGACCTTCGACGCGGACATCCGACGGTGCACAAGGCTTACGACGAAGCGACTGCGATCCTGGTCGGCGACGCCCTGCAGACGCTTGCTTTCAACGTGCTGGCGAATGCGGATGCGCTCGACGCGGAACAGAAGGTCCGCATGATCAGCTGCCTGACGCACGCTGCCGGCTCGCTGGGCATGGCCGGTGGCCAAGCAGTAGACATGGCCTCGGAGGACAGCATGCTGAGTATCGAGCAGCTGGAATCACTGCATGGACGCAAGACGGGTGCGCTCATTCGCGCCGCCTGCCAGCTTGCCGGCATCGCGGCCGGAGCGCCCGACCTCGTGAGGCAGGCGCTCGACTGTTACGGAAAATCCATTGGACTGGCTTTCCAGATCCAGGACGACGTGCTGGACCAGATCGCCGATACCGCAACCCTGGGCAAGACCGCCGGCAAGGACCAGGTCCAGCACAAATCGACTTTCCCTTCCCTGCTCGGTCTAGGACAGGCGCAGGATCGCGCTGCCGCGTTGTTCAACGAGGCGCGCGCCGCTGCCCGCAAAATTTCCAACGATCCCGGGCCTCTGCTGTGGCTCACGGATTTCATCCAGCAGCGTGATCACTGAGAGCTCGCGAAGACCACTCGACTCAATTTGGCCACGCCGAGTTCTGGATGATGCTGCAGAAGTCGGTGCGGTGAAAATGCGGATCCTTGAGCGCCAGTACATCGGCATTTACATTGCCGAACGTCGTATCTGGCTTGTGCTTGTTGCCCTGGTAGAACGCCTCGATGATGCCCTGCTTGAATTGCGGGTCACGCGGATGAGCTTCCACCACCAGCTGCCGATCACGATCGGACACCACTGAAAAGCCAAGCCCCAGCACGTCCATCTCCACACCCGCGGTGACCAGCGCAACTTCGGGCTTCTTGTGTTGCGGAATACCTGGTGTCGTGTGCAGGGCGATGGCATCCCATACGAGGTCGATGGACGCTTCGGCAATGCCGTGGTCGCGCAGGAAGTTCCGTGCGGCGTTGGCACTATCGACTTCGAAGCGCTCGGTAGGCGTGCTGTACGGCGCCACCAACCCCATGTCGTGGAACATCGCGCCGATGTAGAGCAATTCGGGATCGAAGACCAGCTCCTTTTTCTTGCCGGTCAATGCGCCAAACAGGAACACGCGGCGTGAGTGGTGGTAAAGCAACGACGTTTCCGTGTCGCGGACCAGTTCGGTGGCTTCCCGCGCCAGCTGGCTGTCGGGTATCTGGATACCTGCGATGGTATTGCTCATGTTCGGACGCCTCTCATGGGTCAGGTGCTTAGCGCCGGGTTGCAGGCACTTCGCTTGGTGGCTCCATTGAAGTAGCCTTCGCCCATGGCAGAGATGCATACGAAATAGCAATTTCTGCCATTTTGTCGCTAATTGGGACGTGGCGCAGGCCGCGGGCCCGGAAGGACCCGAAGCGGAGGAGCCCATCAGCAAGATTATCACCCTACTCGCCTGTCCCGGTGTGCAGATGCTTGATGTCTCCGGACCACTGGACGTGTTCGCCGAAGCCAACCGGCAGATCGGTCGCGCCGATTTCTATCGATTGCGCGTGATCGGCGCTTCTTCGCGAGCGATCGTGAGCTCATCGGGCGTGCGCGTCGTTCCGGATGGCACGATTCGCGATGAACCGGGCCCTGTAGACACCGTGCTCGTCGCCGGAGCTCCCGGCATCGTCGACGCACCAAGCCATGTGACGATGCTTCATTGGCTCCGTCGCGCGGCACTGTCCGCACGGCGGTATGGATCAGTCTGCAACGGGGCGTGGATGCTGGCGGCTACCGGCCTGCTGGATGGGCGTCGCGTCACCACCCATTGGAGCATCGCTGCGCGACTGCAGCAGACCTTTCCCGGATTGATTGTCGAGCCGGACTCCTTTTATGTTCGGGACGGACCGGTGTGTACGTCGGCGGGAGTCACGGCAGGCATGGACCTGGCGCTGGCCCTGGTCGAAGAGGATCTTGGACGCGAGGTTGCCAAGGACGTGGCAGATCAGCTGGTGATGTTTTTCAAGCGTCCTGGCGGCCAACTCCAATTCAGTCGCCATGGCGAAACCGAGTTGAGCGGCAGTCTGATTCTGCAAGAGTTGCAGCGCTGGGTAACGGCGCACCCGGAGGCTGACCATTCGGTGGCCGCGCTCGCCGCACGTGCAGGGCTGAGTCCACGCCACTTCGCGCGCGTCTTCCATCAGGAGATTGGGATGACTCCGGCCGAGTTTGTCGAAGTCGTCCGCGTCGAGTCGGCGCGCCGAATGCTGGAACACGGACTGGACCCACCCAAACGCGTGGCGTCCCTTTGCGGCTATGCCGATGCGAATGGCCTGCGGCGTGCTTTCGTTCGACGCATGGGTGTGACGCCAGCCAACTATCGCAAAGTTCATCAGAGCCACGCTGATCGTTAGCAGACCCGTCCACTCGCCGTTATTGGGGTTCTGGAACGAGCGACGCCAATAGCACCCGAGGTCGCTTCTTTCCGAATCAAAGATCGCAGACCCCGCATCTGAAGAAGTTCGTTTATCTCGGGGCGATATCGACGACAGCGTCCACAAGCGTTCCGTCGAGATCGAATATGGCTACGCGCGCAGGCAAGCCTTCTCGATACCGAGCTGAACGATTCAAGGGCGAGCCCCTCTCCGCGCGGAAATAGCAGGAAAGGGGCCAGAGTGCACTTCCGTCCACCAGGAAACCAAAAACAACGCTGGATAGTGCAATCTGACCCGTGTTTTTCCTACTTTGACGAAAGCTGGATCAAGCCAGCTGCGCAACCTGCTTCGGATCTTCCCCAAACCGGTTTTCGCCAGGTGTGCCCTCGGTGCATACAAAGACGAGGTTCACGATAGGAACAATAATCCACCAACCACTGTGATCCGTGTCGTGCATGCGACGCACACCCACAGCGATGCTGGGGATCAAGATGGCCAACTGATAGATATCGACCAGGGTATTCGCGCCTGAAGGTGAATGAGCCAAGCCCATGATAAAGCCGAGAGCGAAGCAAATGATTACGTTGAACAGGAAGAACATCCAATATTCTTTGCGGCGCGCACGACCATTGAACACTGCGTACTTCTTGAGTACTACCAGATACCATTCCATTCGATTTAGCCCCTGTTGATTGCGTGGACCTAGATAGCGAATCTAGTTGTCTAGGCCGACTGAGTATGCATGTCTTTCAATTTCGTTCGCAACAATAAAGTCCAAACAATGCATAACCTTCAAAAGCAACCCTGGACTGCGGAACCCAACGGCTCAGAGACATTTTCTGACGAGTGCCAACGGCTTGGCTTGATGGCGGAACGGGCGCGGCCTGGGGATGACCCAGCCCTCAGAGAATTAGAGAGCCGGTCATGACGATAACTCCGCTACCGGAAAGCTTCACTCCGTCCTGGAGACTGACGGTGAGCCTGCTGGGACGCCCCATGTATCGACCTTGCTCAATGACGATCGACCGGCCTTGCTGCACCAGCCCATGGGCATCGAGAAGCGCCGCAAGAGGTCCGGCCGCAGTGCCCGTCGCCGAGTCCTCCCACAAGCCGACCGTGGGATTGAAGAAGCGCGCGTACGCAGTGAGGTCATCGCCCGTGCGCTCCATCGAGAACAGGTAGCAACCCTCGCCTTGAGCGGCACGCAGCTGCAGGAGAAGTCGTTGCGCATCGGGCCGCGCCTTATCCACGTCGGCGCGAGTGCGCACACCCACCAGCAGGTGCGATGCTCCAGTCGACACAACCTGGGGCAAGGGATCGTGGGAGAAATCATGCGGATCGATTCCGAGCGCTTCAGCAAGACCCGGCAGATCTTGAGCATGGGCGAGGAACTCCGGCGCTGCCTGCGTCATGACAGCAATGGCACGCCCGCCTTCCATTCGAACGCGCACAGGCAGCACGTGCGGCCCAATCTCCTGCCGAAACTCACGCTCTGTATTCAGATTGCCCAGTTGCCCTGTCTCGGCGAGCCAGAGCCAGGCTCCGAGGGCGTTGTGCCCTGCACCAAACACTTCAGCCCCGCTTGCCGTGAATGAGCGCAACTTACGGTCAGCTCCAGCGGCAGCAGGCGCGAGGATAAAGGTGGTTTCCGATTGATTGAACTCGCGCGCCACCGCACGAAGAGTGCCGTCGGAAAAATCATCCCCACCCCTGACCACCGCCAAGGGATTGCCATTGAGCGGGGCCTCAGCGAATACATCAACGAAAGCGAAGTCGAGTTTTGGCACACGGTTCTCCGATTGGGGCTGACAAAACCTGGCTGGGGATGGGCTCATATCAAGCGAATTGGTCCGCCTCATCTGCGAGCAGATAATCTTGCTCTTGCCTGGCAGCTATTCTCCTGCTGTCATGAGTCACGACAAGCGCATACTTTGCTGGTCAGACACAAATTTGACATGAGGCTCGGACATGGCCCCGCGCGCCGACTGGCTACCGTCTCTGGCAGCATTCGAAACCGCTGCCCGTCACCAAAACTTCGCCCATGCGGGAGAGGAGCTGCACCTCACCGCGAGCGCAGTCAGCCATCACGTACGCAAGCTCGAAGGCTGGCTCGGCGTTGGACTATTCCATCGGCACGCGCGCGGAGTAACGCTGACGGTCGAAGGCCGCAAACTTGCCGACTCCGCCAGCAGTGCGCTGGCGGACATGGATGGCGTGCTGCGCAACTTGCGCGCTACACCCGACGAGCACCACGTTCGCATCTCGACTCTGCATTCGTTGACCAACACGTGGTTGTTGCCACGGCTGCTCGGCTTCACCGCGACGCACCCTCATATTCATCTGAGCTTCGACACGGAAACTACGCTCGCCCGTTTCGACAATGGCGGCCCCGATCTCGCCATTCGCCAGGGTTCAGGCCACTGGCCGGGTCTGACATCGGTCCTGCTGATGAACGAGATGCTTTTCCCGGTCGCCGCTCCTACGCTACCGGGTATCGAGGCGGCGGTCTGCGCGGCCGATATCGCGAAGTTGCCACTTGTGTCGGATCTTGCGCGGCAAGGCTGGCACGACTGGTTTCGCGCTGCCGGTGTGCACGCAAGCAAGCTTGATGAGCGGTATCACTTCAGCGAGACCACCGATGCGCTCGACGCTGCCGCATTCGGTCTGGGCGTGGCGTTGGGGCGCGAGCGCATTGTCGCGCCCTACCTGAACAGCGGACGCGTGGTGCGGTTGCCGGGGCCGCCATTGGTCGCACGCTGGAGCTACTACGTGGTCTATCCCAACCACCGCAGCCTGCGCCCTGCGGCACAAGCTCTCGTCGACTGGTTGATGCTGCTGCCCAAGGGCTGAAGTCCCCGGCGCACGCACCACTCGCACCTGTCGTGGACCAGCCTCGTGCCAGACAGCCCGAACTCCTGTGATGCCTTGCATCTATACAGAGCTTTCACCTGCTCAATTCCATTGTGTGGGGACGCTAGGCACGGGGGATCACCGCGTCGTCCTACCGTCTGGCCCCGGTACCTGGCTTGCGCCACCGAGGCACGACCACGACGCGCTCCGTGCTCGGCAACTGCCGGATGGACACCCATGCACGAACAAATCGAACCGGGCTTCATGGTCTTCCTTTCCGATGGCGAAGATGGCATCGGCGCCGTGCGCGAGGTCAGGCACGGCCTGCCCGAGCTGCTGATCTACATTGAGAATGCGGGCGACTTCGTGGTGCCGATGTCAGCGGTCGCGGCGGTGCATTCAGGCAAGGTAATCCTCGACCTTGCACGCGTGGGGCTGCGCGTACGTGATGCGCTCGCCAATGCACGTGACTCGGAAGACCCCTCCTACACCGCGCCAGCCACCGACGCAGACGAATAGTGGCAACGCCGAGGAGAAGCCCATGTCGAAGCAACATACCGAATTGAGCCGGGAATTCATCGAACAGCAGCACCAGCGCCTGCTGGCGCTGCGCAGCCAGCTGCTTGGCGGCGAGCACAACACACTTTCCGATGAGCGCCAATTCCAGCAGCAACACGGCGACGAGGCAGAGGAGTTCGAGGAAAAGGCGCAGGACATGGCGCGGATGGAGGTCGACCAGGCGGTGCAAGACGTGGATGCCCATCGCATCGCGCACGTCGAACGCGCATTACAGAAAATTGAGGATGGCAGCTACGGCCTGTCTGACCTCAGCGGCCAGCCAATTCCCAAGGCACGCCTCGAGAGCACGCCGGAGGCGATCTTCACCGTGCAGGAAGAGCGCAGCCAGGAAACCGACCGATGACGATGGGCCGGTCGCCGCCCCGCTCCCAACCGTAGCCGACCCGCAGGGTCATCAATACCCGAGCCGCGCCCACCATGAGCACCCGTCCGCCAGAATCGCCGCTGCGGATTTCGCCACGCCCCCAACCAGACAGTCGCGCTGAAGGAATTCCGCGACCGCAACGTGAGCCTGGCGTTCCAACCGCCAGATGAAGCCGACAAGCGATTGCGCCGCTGGCGGGACCTCGAGTGACATGCCAAAGTGAACCTCGACAGGGGTGCACGAACAATGGGGATACCGTGGCGGTTACTGCATTGGATAGGCCGAGGCTTCGTGCGACCTTCAAGATGAAACGGTTGGTCGGGCATATGTGCAAGCCGTGCTCGCTGGTGCCGAGAAACACGTTCGTTCGATTCGGCATCGCGGCCATCCTCTGGCTCGCACTCTCTCCTGCCGTATCCGCTGCGCCATCGAGCCCGGCGATCGCCGAAATTGCCAAGCAATTCGATAACCACCCTTTGATCATGATCGGGGAACTGCATCGCAGCCGGGAGATACACGCCTTCCTGCAGCAGATGCTTCGCGATCCCGCGTTTATCTGCATAGTGGACGACATCGTTGTCGAATTCGGAAATTCGCGCCTGCAATATCTAGCGGACGCCTATGTCTCAGGTGGAGACGTCACGGAAACACAGCTGCAAAGTTTGTGGCGGGAAACAGCGGTACCGCTCACATGGAATTCGCCGGTCTACCGGCAATTCTACGAAACCGTGCGCGACATCAATCAAGAGCACCTCTGCACGCATTCCATTCGCATAGTCCTTGCCGATCCGCCGCTGGATTGGTCGAAAATCAAGACCGAAAAAGACTACGAACCATTTACAGACCGCGATGGCAGTTATGCAGATGTCGTCGAGCGAGAAGTTCTCTCCAGGCATCATCGCGCGCTGCTGGTAGCGGGAGAACTGCACGCGATGAAACAGCTACCCAAAGACTACCAAAGCGAACCCGAGGACCCTTCCGTCGCCCAGCGCATCGAGCGCAAGCACCCCGGCGCGCTATTCAGCATCGTGTCGGTGCCTTTGCCGAATGCCGCAAAAGCCTTGGACATGGGGCCAGCCCCAAGCTTCCGTGTCGTGCGGGGAAGCGCGCTGGAACAGGCGGACTTTCAGTTGACCGACTACGCCTCGACGGTGACGCTGATTTCCGTCAACGGGAAGCAGGTCTGGAAACTGGAACCCGCCAAGCACTGGCCGCGGATGGGTGACGTCGTGGATGGGCTTTTGTATCTCGGTGGCGATCACAGCCTGTATCCGTCGCCGACGATTTATCTGGACCCGGTTTATCAGCAGGAGCTTCGGCGCCGCGCCATGATCATCAAGAACTACAACGGTCAGGATTTCACGCCGGGAATTGATGAGCTTGTAAAAGAAGGTAAGGCCACGCAGAAAAACAGCCATTAGCGATTGGCTGCGAGGCCGATGATTCGTGCTTCCTGCCCAGACCCAGAACCTTCGCGCAGACAGCCATCGGTGCTTCGACGACGCGTCTTTACGCCACCTTGATACCGCCGCCCCAAAATCCATCGCCGTCTTGAGACGCGATTCCCCAGCATGCATCCTCCTTCAAAAGCGGACCGATGCCCTTCACCAGGCTCTGCGAGCGATCTCTGCCATCGGCATCATCCACACCACGAAATATTTATGAATGACATCCAATCTGTCGTGCCACCTCCCTTCTTGATCGCCACGACCACTTTCGTCAGCGCGCCCGCCAAGTCCTGAAGGCGGGTCGACCCACTATTGATTTTGCCCAGCCCTCCATTGTCCTTGCGACGATGCCCCTGACGTTGCATAACGTGCTCTGCCGATCCGCGATCGGCCGCTGAGGCGCGTCCCACGAAGCCATGGCGGATGCAGCATCAGCCGCCCGTCATGGAGACAAAGTCGATCGATCTCTTGACTACGCCGTACATATGAAGCACCCAACAGCCCCGTTCATCCCGCCGAGCCATTGTTCGAGCAGGTATCATGCAAGCCTCGCGTCCGAAGATTGCAGCACGCCATGATGAGCGAAGGACGGCCCAACCCGGATCGACTTCTCGAAGCCCTAACGGACGAGACGAAGCAGCAGGGCCGCGGGCGACTCAAGATCTTTTTTGGTGCCTGTGCTGGCGTCGGCAAGACGTATGCGATGTTGCAAGCGGCGCACCAGCAACATGAAGAAGGCGTCGCCGTAAGCATCGGTTTGGTGGAGACGCATGATCGCGACGAGACGCACCGCCTGCTGGATGGCCTGCCCCAGCTTCCCACTCGCAGCGTTCAATATCATGCGCATTCGCAGCGGGAATTCGATCTCGATGGCGCCCTGGTGGCCCAACCATCCTTGATCCTGGTCGATGACTTGGCGCATACCAACGCGACAGGAAGCCGCCATGGCAAGCGCTGGCAAGACGTTGAGGAATTGCTGAGTGCCGGCATCGACGTATACACCACGCTCAATGTGCAGCAACTGGAAAGTCTCAACGATGTCGTTGGGAGGATTATCGGCGTCCGCGTGCAGGAAACCGTTCCGGATCAATTCTTCGATAGAGCGAACGATGTGGTGCTGGTCGATCTGCCGCCTGATGAGCTGCTGGAGCGACTCAAGCTAGGCAAGATCTATCTGGCGGCGGCTGCACAACAGGCCAGCAGCAACTTTTTCCGCAAGGGCAACCTG
>OUWB010000906.1_pt1 | contig 10477 bp, 10 predicted proteins | sample 1779821 | NCBI WGS metagenome assembly OUWB01 (sample SAMEA3914806, study PRJEB12502) | metagenome | biome: forest; material: soil | place: Canada | collected 2011-08-03 | depth 0.1 m
CCGTCGCAGCGCACGCCGGTACAAGCCTGGCTCCAGGCTTTGACCCAAGGCGCGAAGCTGGGGTGGAGCGGCAGCGTCAGCATGTTGCCCAGGCGCAGATCGTCGAGGTCTTTCAGCGACGTCGACACCATCACGTAGATCGGGAACAGGAAGTACAGCGCGAACAGGATCAGTACCGCATGGATCATCGCGCGATTGAACGTGAAGCCGTCCATCGGAGTGCTTGCCGTGGTGCCTGCCGGGGCGCTTGCTTTAGAGGCCATTGCGCGTGCTCCGGGATTCCAGATACATCAACGGCACCAACACGGCGATCACGGTGGCCAGCATCATCATCGACGATGCCGCGCCGACGCCCAGTTCGCCGCGGTTGAACGAGAAGGTATACATGAACATCGCCGGCAGCGAAGACGAGGTACCCGGACCGCCCGCGGTGAGCGAGACGACCAGGTCGAAGGTCTTGATGGTGATGTGCGAGAGGATCAGCAGCACCGAGAAGAATACCGGACGCATGCTCGGGATCACGATCTTGCGGTAGACGGTCGGCAGGCTGGCGCCGTCGAGTTGGGCCGCCTTGAAGATTTCGCTGTCGACGCCGCGCAGGCCGGCCAGGCACAAGGCCATGACGAAGCCGGTCGATTGCCAGACGGCGGCGATCACGACGCAGAAGATGGCTTTGTCGGGGTCGCCCAGCCAGTCGAAGTTGAAGCTGGTCCAGCCCCAGTCGTGCAACACTTTCTGCACGCCCAGGGTGGGGTTCAGGATCCACTGCCAGGTGGTGCCGGTGACGATGAACGAGAGCGCCATCGGATACATGAACACCGCGCGCAACGCGCCTTCGGCACGGATCTTCTGGTCCAGCAGAATCGCGAGGAATAGCCCCAGGGCCATGCAGATCGCGATAAAGGGAATGCCGAACCACGCCAGGTTGGCCGCGGAGGTCCACCAGACATCGTTGGCGAATAATTCGGTGTAACGCGAGATGCCGTCGAACGTATAGTTCGGCATCAGACGGGAACGGGTAAGCGACAGATAACCCGTGACGATGATGAAGCCGTAGACGAACACCAGGCTCATCACGATGCTGGGCGCCAGCACTAGCCTGGGAATCCAGGCGTCGGCCAAAACCGCGAAGCGCGACGCGGTGCGTCGTGGGGCACGTTGGGGCGCGAGTTCGTCCGGCTTGTGTCCGCTGAGAGAGGCAGTCACTGCACCACTCCTGAAAGCGCCGTTTGGCGGAACCGCAGCCAGCGGCAGGATAAATCAATGGGCCGCGCCGACGGACAAAAACGGAGTCCGTCGACGCGGCCGGACGCGGTCTGAATCGTATTACTTGGTCTTCGCAGCCTTGGCCAGTTTGGCTAACGCTGTCTGCGTGTCTTCGTTCGAGTTCATGAACGTGGTCACGACGTCGCTGATCGCACCGGCGACGGCGTCACCCTGAGCCATGCCGTGCGCCAACGATGGCACATAGCCGCCGCTCTTCAGAGCAGTTTGCTCATCGGCGTACGACTGCTTCGCGCACGCATCGAACTGATCCATCGGGACGCCCAGACGAACCGGGATCGAACCCTTGTATAAGCTGAATTGTGCCTGGAAATCCGGGTTCATGATGGTACGTGCCAAGGCCAGCTGACCCGGCGTCGGACCGGATTGCCCCTTTTGCGTGAAGAACACGAAGGAGTCCACGTTGTAGGTGAACGAGGTTGCGGTGCCCGGAGCCGGGGCGCATACATAGTCCGTACCCGGGACCTTGCCGGCGTTGACGAATTCGCCCTTGGCCCAGTCGCCCATGAACTGCATGCCCGCCCGGCCGTTGATGACCATCGCGGTCGCAAGGTTCCAGTCGCGCCCGGCACGGCCTGCGTCAAAGTAGCTCTCGATCTTGCGCACGATGTCGAATACTTGGGCCATCTTCGGTGAGGTCAGGATAGCCGGGTCGAGGTCGACCAGCGCCTTCTTGTAGAACGGGGCGCCTTCGGACAGCACCACGGTTTCCCAGATCGTCAGGTCTTGCCACGGTTGGCCGCCTGCCGCAACCGGGACGTAGCCCGCCGACTTCAGCTTGTCGGCCAGGGCGAAGAATTCCGGCCAGGTGGTCGGGGGTTTGCCGCCAACCTTGTCGAGCGCTATCTTGTTGATCCACAGCCAGTTCACGCGGTGCACCGAGAACGGTGCGGCGACGTAGTGGCCCTTGTACTTCATCAGCGTATCGATGGCCGGCGGCAGATTCCGGCTCCAGTCGCTCGCGACGGCGTCGATGTTGGTCAGGACGCCTTCGTCAGCCCATTCCTTGATTAGCGGACCCTTGATTTGTGCCGCGCTGGGCGGGTTGCCCGAAATGACCTGGGTTTTCAGCGCGGTCATCGCCGCGGCACCTGCGCCGCCGGCGACAGCGAAGTCCTTCCACTGATAGCCCTGCTTGTCCATGTCGGCCTTCAGTGCGCCGACGGCCTTCGATTCGCCGCCGGACGTCCACCAGTGCAGCACTTCGATCTGTTCGGCGGCGCTTGCAACTTGAATACCTGCTGCCATCAGGCCGGCCGCGCAAAGCGCACCCATCATCGTACGCAATTTCATTGTGATCTCCTCCAGACAACAAATTGAAAACGTTATGTTTCAGTCTCGTTGGGGCAGTTTGGTTCTAGGGATACCGCTTGATTTTAATTGTAGTTAAACTACAATTAATCGTAAAAAATTGTTTTATCAGACTACTCCGGTGGCGCGCCGCGGCCAGCGCAACGGAAGAAAATTGAACTCCGCGGCAAATTTAGCCATGACGATTAGGACGAGACGTGATCCATTTGCACTCTTTTGACGACCCGGACGCCCAAGCCGGGGCGCTGGCCCGGGCTGTCGCGCAGGCGCTGGCCGAGCCTGCCCAGGCTGAGGCGAGGCGCACGCTGGCGCTGTCGGGCGGGACCAGTCCGCGACGGTTTTTTGAGTACCTGGCGCGTACGGACGTGGACTGGGCGGCGGTCGATTTGACACTGGTCGACGACCGCTGGGTCGCCGAACATGACGCTGCCAGCAATGCCGCGCTGCTGCGCGCCACGCTGCTGCAAGGCGCGGCCGGCAGCAGCTTTCTGCCCCTCGTGGATGTGGCCCAAGATCCCGCGCGGCATGTGGCCTCGCTCAATCGCGATTCACGTTATCGTCAGCCCGATGTGGCCGTGCTCGGCATGGGCGAGGACGGCCACACCGCGTCGCTGTTCGCCGATGCGCCCGAATGGGCGGCGGTGTTGGCGACGCAGGACCGTTACGTGCTGGTGCACCCGGGCGCGGCGCCGCACGCGCGCGTCAGTTTGTCGATGGATGCGCTGATCCACACCCGGCGGCTGTTTCTCCTGATCTCCGGCACCCGCAAGCTTGAGGTGCTGCAGCAGGCCGTCGCCGGTTCGAGCCGTAACGCGATTTCGAAACTGGCGAATCATGAGGGGGTGCAGATTGATGTCTATTGGTGTGCCGACTGACGGCTTGAGCGCCAAGACGGGTGCTGCAGGAGGCGCCTCATCTCGCCGCGGCACGGGGCGCGGCGGCCGTCATCCCGACGGTCCGCGTCTGTTGGCCGATATCGGGGGGACCAATGCACGCTTCGCCCTGGAGGTCGCTCCCGGCGAGATCACCGAGGTGCGGATTTATCACTGTGTCGATTTTCCCGATATCGCCAGCGTAATCCTGCAATATCTGAAGGATGCCGAGGTGGACCGCGTGAACCACGCGGCAATCGCGATCGCCAACCCGGTCGACGGCGATCATGTCAAGATGACCAATCACGACTGGAGCTTCTCGATCGAGGCGACGCGCCGCGCGGTCGGCTTCGATACGCTGCTGGTGGTCAACGACTTCACCGCGCTGGCGATGGCTTTGCCGGTGCTGAACGACAACCAGCGGGTCCAGGTCGGTCCAGGCGTGCGACGCCAGAATGCGGTGATCGGACTGGTCGGCCCCGGTACCGGATTGGGTGTGTCTGGCCTGATTCCGGCTGACGATCGCTGGTTTGCGCTGGGTTCCGAAGGCGGTCATACGAGTTTCGCGCCGTCGGACGAGCGCGAGGACTACATCCTGTCGTATGCCCGCAAGTTCTGGCCGCATGTATCGTTCGAACGTGTCGCGGCCGGTCCCGGTATTGCGCTGATCCATCGCGCGCTGGCGGCGCGCGCCAAGGTCAAGGAAACCGCCGGCAAGCCGGTCGACACCATCGAGACACCGGCTGTAGTCGAGATGGCGCTGGCGGGCGATGCGCTTGCGGCCGAGGCGCTCGACTGCTTCTGCGGCATCCTCGGCGGATTTGCCGGCAATATGGCCGTCACCATGGGTGCGCTGGGCGGGATCTATATCGGAGGCGGTGTGGTGCCGCGTCTGGGCGAGTTCTTCGCCAAGTCGTCGTTCCGTGCGCGCTTCGAGGCCAAGGGGCGCTTCGAAGCTTATCTGAAGGCTATCCCGACCTATGTGATCACGGCGGACAATCCGGCCTTCCTCGGCGTCGCGGCGATTCTGGCGGACCAATTGAGCGTGCGCACCGGCGGCCGTTCCGCGGTATTCGACCGGATCCGCCAGATGCGCGACGCCCTGACGCCTGCCGAGCGCCGCGTGGCCGACCTGGCGCTCAATCATCCGCGCTCCATCATCAATGATCCGATTGTCGATATTGCACGCAAGGCTGACGTCAGCCAGCCTACGGTGATCCGGTTCTGCCGCTCTCTCGGTTGCCAGGGCTTGTCCGACTTCAAGCTCAAGCTGGCGACCGGCCTGACCGGCACGATCCCGCTCAGCCATAGCCAGGTACACCTGGGCGATACTGCTACCGATTTCGGCGCGAAGGTGCTGGACAACACGGTGTCGGCAATCCTGCAGTTGCGCGAACACTTGAATTTCGAACAGGTCGAGCGGGCCATCGATCTATTGAGCAATGCCCGCCGCATCGAGTTCTACGGCTTGGGCAATTCGAGCATCGTGGCGCAGGATGGACACTACAAGTTCTTCCGCTTCGGCATCCCGACCATCGCCTACGGCGACCTATATATGCAGGCCGCATCGGCTGCGCTGCTGGGCAAGGGCGATGTGATCGTCGCGATCTCGAAGTCCGGTCGGGCGCCCGAGCTGCTGCGCGTGCTCGAAGTCGCGATGCAGGCGGGCGCTCAGGTAATCGCGATCACCTCCAGCAATACTCCGCTTGTGAAGAGGGCGACGGTGTCACTCGAAACCGATCATATCGAGATCCGCGAATCGCAACTGTCGATGATTTCGCGCGTGCTGCACCTGGTCATGATCGATATGCTGGCGGTCGGCGTGGCGATCCGTCGCGCCGCACCCGGAGGTACGCTGGTGAAGTCGGTCAATCAGGCGCGCGACAACGGCAATACGGCGACCAACGAGGTGCTGGATTGGCTCAGCCATGGCGTCGCGCCGGGGCCGGCGCGGCGGCGTGGCAGCGAGTAGCAGCCGGGGGAGCCCGCACGGAGCGGACTGCGCCGATTACATTCATTTGCGGAACAAACGGTTGCCGCTGCGCCGATTGTGTTGTGCGCTCGGACTTTATAGAGTGTGGTCTAACGATAGGTTTTACCAAATAGACCAGGAGTTTGCGATGTTGACGATACGCCGTTCGGAAGAGCGTGGCCATGCCGATCACGGCTGGCTCGACAGCTTCCATAGTTTTTCGTTTGCCGATTACTATGATCCCGCGCATGTGCAGTTCGGTGCGCTGCGCGTGATCAACGAAGACCGCATCGCCGCCGGCCAAGGCTTCCCGCCCCATCCGCACCGCGATATGGAAATCGTCACCTATGTGCTGGATGGCGCGCTTGCGCACCGTGACAGCCTGGGCAACGGTTCGACCATCCGCCCGGGCGATGTCCAGCGCATGAGTGCGGGAACCGGTATCCGGCACAGCGAATTCAACCCGTCGCCGAGCGAGCCTCTGCATCTGCTGCAGATCTGGCTGATGCCCAACGTCACCGGCATCGCGCCAGACTACGAAGAGAAACATTTCGCTGCAGCGGACCGGCGCGGCCGGCTGCGGGTGGTCGCGGCCCCCGACGGGCGGGACGGCGCGGTCAAGATCCACGCCGATGCGACCTTGCTGGCCGGTCTGGTCGACGGCGCCGAGCAGGTCGAATATGCGGTGGCTCCCGGCCATCGGCTCTATCTGCATCTCGCGCGGGGCGCTCTGACAGTCAATGGCGAGCGTCTGCGTGCCGGCGATGCGGCCAAGCTCGACGCGATCAACCGGCTGCATTTGACCGACGGCGAGGACGCCGAGGTCCTGGTGTTCGATCTATTTTGAGCGCGTTGCCGGCGGCGGGCGGTTCAGTCGCCCGGCACCCAACGGCTGGCGCGAGAAAGCCGACGCCCGGACCCTGGCCTGAGCGCCGGCTTTCTCGCGCCAGCTGGCAAAACCGCGTTATTGAAGTTGGTGAAACCGCGTTATTGCGGCTGCGAAGCCGCGCCGTCCGGCTTCTTGTGCCAATGGTGCGCCAATTTCTCGCGATGCGCTTCCATCTTATGCCAGCGTACCTTCAAGAACGTGCTGACCAGCGTTTTTTGCTCGGTGTTCAGCGTATCGTAGAAGTTCAGCCAGGCTTGCTCGTTTTGCTGGCGGGCCTTGTGCGCTTGCTCCAAGATTGGTTGGCGCGCCGCGCTTATGGCACGCAAATCCAGCACCGGAGCTTGCATCAGGGTCTTGATCTGGTCGTGCGACTGCATGAAGGCCGCGCGCTGCTGCTCGTGAGCAGCCTTGCTTTGGGCCTTGATGGCTTGCAATTGCTGTTCCTGGGCCGGCGTCAGCTTCAGTTCATCATGAAGCTCGTACACGATTTGCCAAGGGCCCTGCGGGTGATGGCCGTGATGCCATTGTCCATGTCCATGCCAATGCCCATCCGTTGCCGGCGGGGGCGTGTCTTGCGGGGCCGCATAGGCGGTCGAACCGAATGCGAGGCAAATGGCGGCGCATAGGGTCAGTTGTTTGATCAAGCGGGACATTTGAATTCCTCAAACTATGCCGATAGTGGCTAAATTGAAGCTTAGGACAGACTGAAGGCGATGGGGTTACCGTCCACCGTGCCTACATTACCGGGCGTTACGCGGCGATTTAACCGTAACGGCCGGTAACGCCTGCGTGAACTTGCTAGCGCTGACTGCCGTCGAACCCCGGAGTAAACTGACGCCATGACTACCCAGATTCTTATCATCGACGATGATCCCGAGTTGCGCGACCTGTTGCGCGATTACCTGACCCGCCAGGGCATCGAGGTATCGGTGCTGCACAGCGCCGTTTCCCTTGAGCGCCGGCTGGAACTCGAACGCCCGGACCTGATTGTGCTCGACCTGATGATGCCCGGCGTCGACGGGTTGACCGCGCTGCGGCAATTGCGTGCTTCCGGCGACGATATTCCCGTCATCATGCTGACCGCGCGCGCCGACGACGTCGACCGCATCGTCGGCCTTGAGCTTGGCGCCGACGACTACCTGGGCAAACCGTTCAATCCGCGTGAACTGTTGGCCCGCATACAGGCGGTGCTGCGGCGCCGCCGCACGGTGCCGAGCGCGGCGCCCGAGCAGCGCGAACCCTATCGCTTCGGCCGCTTCATACTCGATTTCCAGACCCGCACGCTGATGCAGGACGGTCAGTTGGTCCAGCTCTCAGGCAGCGAGTTCGCGCTCCTGAAGATCTTCGTCAACCATGCGCTGCGCACCTTGACCCGGGAGCGCCTGCTGGAACTGCTGCACGGCCCGGAGTACGACGGTACCGACCGCGGCATCGACGTCCAGGTGTGGCGCCTGCGCCGTATCCTCGAGGCCGATCCGTCATCGCCACGCTACATCCAGACCGTGCGCGGCCGCGGCTATGTCTTTGTGCCGGACGGCAAGCATGAAACTGCGGCCAATTGACACGCTGTTCGGCCGTTTGGCGTTTTTGGTCATCGGCGTTCTGCTGATTTCCCATTTCGCCTGGTTCCTGCTGGTCCGTTTCGACCGCAACGAAAGTCAGAGCCGTTACGCGACCGAGGAAACCGTGTTTCTGCTCGACGCGATCGAGCAGCATCAGATCTATAGCCCGCGGCAGCCCTTGCCATCGCAGGTACAACTGCAGCCGCTCGACTCGCCGCTGGTGCCCCCGGCCGGCGCCCAAGACCGGCCGCAGATGCTAAAGCGCTATCTGGACGGACTGCGCTCGCGCTTGCCGGCCGGCACCGATCTGCGCATCGCGGCGGAGCCCAAGCATCCGCCCCAGCTCTGGGTGCACCGGCCCGACGCGCAACATTGGATCGTGCTGCCGCTGCGGGCTATGCCGCAGCCGCGTTCGGTCGATCGCATGGTGATCTGGCTTGCCATCATCTTTGCCATAGGGGTGCTGTGCGCATTGCTCGCCACTTGGCGTTTGCAGCGGCCGCTGCAAAAGCTGGTGGCTGCGGTCGCTGATTTCGGGCGGGGCGAGCAGGTGCCTCCGCTATCCGAGCGCGGTCCGCGCGAACTGCGCTCGCTGACGCACGGCTTCAATCAGATGGTGAGCGATATCTCGCAGGCCGAAAGCAATCGCCAGATCATGCTGGCCGGCGTCGCGCACGACCTTAAGACGCCGCTCGCGCGGCTGCGGTTGCGTGCGGAGTTGCTGGAAGACAGCAAGTCGCGCGACGGGGTGGTGCGCGATGTCGACTCGCTGACGCACATCGTCGAACAGTTTCTCGCTTTTGCGCAGGACGGCTCCGACCAGAGCATGCCGGTCAACGTGGACGAACGCTGCGAGTGGATCTACCGCAACTACCGCAGCGCCTTGCCGGAGGGCACGCGCATCGAGCGTCTGCTGCGGGCCGGCCCGGATTTTATGTTGCCCACCGCCACCTTGGACCGGCTGCTGTCGAATCTGATCGACAACGCGCTGGCCTACGGGGCGCCGCCGATCACGATCGAGACTGGGCGCTTGCCCGACGCTTGGCAGTTGGTGATTTCCGACCAGGGCCCCGGGATTGCCCCGAGTGAACTGCGCGACGCCAGCCGGCCGTTCGTGCGCCTGGACCCGGCCCGCGGCGGCAACGGCCACAGCGGCCTGGGTTTGGCCATCGTCGAGCGGCTTGCGCGCCGCGTCGGCGGCATCTGCCATATCGCCAACGGCCCCGAGGGCGGGTTGCAGGCGACGTTGACGTTCCCGCTCTGACACCTGTGCTGGTGGCCGCCCTTGGCTGTTGTATTAAAGCCCCATCGCGGGCGGTGCCGGCGGTTTGCCTCGTGTGGGATCGCTCAGATCGAGAACAGCGAATTCAGCGTCGCCGCCGCCTCGCTATCCACGGTATTGAAGGTTACCGATCCGGCTTCGAAGATATAGTGCGTGGTAAATTTACCCAAACGTTCTAGAATCTCGGCCTGGATCAATTCGGGCGCGACGTCCAGCTTCAGGTACCACGCCGTCGACGATAGTCTGGCCTGAAAGGTGCCGTATTCCGACATCACGCCATCAAAGGCGTCCACATCGGCGTCGCGGCAGACGATCACGAGATTGCCTTTCATAAGCGCTCCTTTGCGTACCTGATTTGCACCTCTTCAGGCAGTGATAATACCCGCTATGCCGGTTGCCCGCTGCAGTGGGCCGGTGCGCCTTTCGGCCGGGGCGAGGTCTGGTGTTGCGGGATAGCCAAGCCGGCATGGCCGCGGACTGCAGATTGGCGAAGGAATGAGAGGGGAAGGTTGTGTCTGTCATGCAGGTTGTAGTAGTGTCGGCATGTCGCAAAATTGTCTTGTGCAGGACATATTTCATACCCGTCTTTTACGCATTTATATTCGTTTTTAACATGCCGGCCAAACGGTCTTATCGCACAATCGAGAGGGCCGCTCGGACGCGGCAGGAGAGTACGGTGCGCGGCGAGCCGCGCAGCGTCGGTGTTTTTTTTGCGGGAGTCGCGCGATGCGCTTGAACATCATCAATCCCGCCTTCAACGCGTCGGCTTGGCGCTTGCTGCCGAATCGCTGGGATTTCATCGCTTTTCCGCTGATCATCTGCCTGATCGCGATGGGTGCGATCGGCTTTCACCAGACCATGGCGCCGATTTCGGTGCTGAAGACCCAGGTGATTTCGCTCAGTCCCTCGATGCTGCCCGAATACGCGATGCGCACCACCTTGCGCATGCTGGCGGCGATGGTCGCCTCGCTGGTGTTTACGCTGAGCTACGGTACGCTGGCAGCAAAGAGCCGGCGCGCCGAAAAGGTGCTGGTCCCGATCCTGGACATCTTGCAGTCCGTGCCGGTGTTGGGCTATATCTCGTTTACGGTGACCTTTTTCATCGCGCTGTTTCCGGGGCGAGTGGCGGGTGCCGAGTGCGCGGCGATCTTCGCGATCTTCACCAGCCAGGCCTGGAACATGACGTTCAGCTTCTACCAGTCGCTGCGCACGGTCCCGCGCGATCTGGAAGAAGTGTCGCGCAGCTTCCACCTGACGGGCTGGCAGCGCTTCTGGAAGCTCGAGGTGCCGTTCTCGATGCCGGGC
>OUWB010000168.1_pt1 | contig 10458 bp, 8 predicted proteins | sample 1779821 | NCBI WGS metagenome assembly OUWB01 (sample SAMEA3914806, study PRJEB12502) | metagenome | biome: forest; material: soil | place: Canada | collected 2011-08-03 | depth 0.1 m
GCCGACCTTGGGCATGTATTCGCGCATGATCTTGTAGCGGCCCTTGGGCATCCACGGCATCTCGTCGCGGCGCCACTTCGGCTGGAAACCCATGCCGAGGAAGCCGATGCCGAGGTCTTCGGCGATCGAGCGCACTTCCGCCAGGTGCGAATTCACTTCGCAGCAGGTCTGATGGATGGTTTCCAGCGGCGCGCCGGACAGCTCCAGCTGGCCAGCCGGCTCCAGGGTGATGGAGGCCTTGTCGCGCGAAAGCGCCACCGGGTTGTCGCCTTCACGGGCAACATCCCAGCCGTAGCGCGTGGCAAGGGTTTCCAGCAGATGGCGGATGCCGCGATCGCCTTCGAAGGTGGGCGGGCGCAGGGTGTCGGTGAGGAAACCGAACTTCTCATGCTCGGTGCCGATACGCCACGCATCACGTGGTTTCTCTCCCGCGGCCAGGTAATCGGTCAACTGCTGGCGGCTGCCGATCGGCGTGCTCTTGACGGCACTGGGTATGGACACGGGGAACTCCTGACAAAGGGTGCCACCCACTGTGGGGGTGAAAAGAGCAAATTCAAAGTGCCAACCGACGGCACGTTGAAGGTCAGGTGGCGTCGGGGAAGTCGATCCGCATGCGGGTGCCCTGGCCGGAGCTGCCGTCATGGATGCTCAGTTGCGCCCGATGTACCCGCGCGACCTCGTCCACGATGGCCAGGCCTAGCCCGCAGCCGTCTGCCGTGCTGCCCGGCCCGCGGTAGAAGCGTTCGCGCACCTTGGCGCGCTCGGCCAGGGGGATGCCGCGGCCGCTGTCATCCACTTCGAGGAACGCTCGCCCGTCGTCGACGCCGCAGCGAATGGTGATATTGCCGCCGGTCGGTGTGTGGCGAATGGCGTTGTCGATCAGGTTGATCAGCAGCTCATGCAGCAGCCAGTAGACCCCGGTGACTTGCGCGGGCTGGCTATCCGCGCCCAGGTCGATGCCGTGGGCCAGCGCACGGTCGAGCGAGCCGTCGATCACCTCGCCGACCAGACGCGGCAGCTCGATCGAGGTGAAATGGCTGGCGCGATGTGCAGAAGGCTCGGCGCGCGCCAGCGTCAGCAACTGGTTGGCGGTATGCGCCAGCCGGTCCACGCCGCCCTGCAACAGCACGATGCGTTCCTCCAGCGGGCTGCCGGCGGTGTCGCGGCTCAGTACTTCCAGCTGTGCCTTGATGCCGGTCAGTGGCGTGCGCAACTGGTGGGCGGCATTGGCCAGGAAATGCTGCTGCGAAAGCACCGAATCGCGCACTCGACCCAATAGCGTGTTGAGCGACTCCACCACCGGTAGCACTTCGGTGGGTACTTCGTCGGTAGAGAGTTGCGACAGCGCCTGCGGCGGCCGGCCGGCGATCTGCCGGCTCAGGCGTTGCAGCGGACGCAACGCGATGCGAATGCCGATCAGGGCGATGAACAGCACGGCTGCCATCTGGATGGTGTCGTTGATCAGAAAGGCCACATCCAGGCGGTGTACGGCCCGATCACGCCGAAGCGGCGTCTCCGCCACGGTCACGGTCAGCGGTGAACCCGTCTCGCTGGTGCGGTAGCTGGCGAGGCGCACTGGCTCGCCCCGGTAATTGATATTGGTGTAGCTGAAGCCGTCAGGCGACTGGCTGTCTGGCGTCAGCGGCAGGTCGGGTACGCCAGCGATGGTTCGTCCATCAGGCAGGCTCACACGATAAAAAAAATGCTCGTCGGCCATTGCGCGTAGCGGCGGCGGCGGATGTTGCGGCAGCCCCACCTGGGGCTGGCCGTCCGCGGCCGGGTGGATGCGCGCCACGATGGCCAGCGCCGCGCGCGACAGCGAGTGATCGAACGCGCTATGGATCGGGCTGACGATGACATGGTGGTCAACCGCGACGCCGGCCACCAGCAACAGAAACAGCGGTGCCAGCAGATAGCTCAGCAGCCGGCCATGGACGCTGGCTGGGCGCTTCTTGCGACTAACCATCTTCGAGGCGGTAACCCAGCCCACGAATACCGCGCACGGTGGCCGAGCCGCCCAGCTTGCTGCGCAGGCGCGACACGTGAACCTCGATGGCGTTGCCCGAGATGTCCTCGCTCCAACCGGTGATGGCCTGGGTGAGTCGGTCCTTGCTCACCACGCGCCCGCTGTGATGAGCCAGGCATTCGAGGATGGACCATTCGCGGCGGGTCAGTTCCAGCACGTCTCCCGCGGCGTTGAGCGCGCGGCGCCCGGCCAGGTCGATGCGCAGACCACCAACCACGATCTCATTGGCGGCCGCCGCCGTAGCGCGACGAATCAGTGCGCGACAACGCGCGGCAAGTTCCGGCAGAGCGAACGGTTTCACCAGATAGTCATCCGCACCCAGGTCGAGTGCGTTGATACGGTCGTCCAATCCGTCGCGCGCGGTCACGATCAGCAATGGCAGCGAGCTGCCCGTGCGACGCAGCCGGCGTACCAGCGACAGCCCGTCTTCCCCGGGCAGGCCCAGGTCCACAATGGCGAGGTCGTAATGGGTATCGGCCAGCCGGCTCGCGACAGACTCGGCATCAGGCACGGCGTCCACCACATAACCGCTGCCCACCAGGCCACGGGTAATGGCGTCGGAAACCAGGGAATCGTCTTCGACCAGCAGAATACGCATAAGGCACGTGAGTGGTTCAGTGCCGACATGCTAACAGGCACCTATGTAAGCCTGTTAGCGAGGGGATGACTACGAGTTTCATTACCAAACGGTTACTTGACGTGACCAAAAAAAGAGGCGGCACATCCTGCGCCGCCTGGTTCGTCGGGAGCAGGTGTGCCTGCATCGGTAACGGAAGGGTGATTTGGGCCGGGATCCCGAAAGCGTTGAACCAGAAATGCTCCCCCTTGCGGGGGAGCGTGGAAGAGGAGCGGTCCATCGACTCCCTTGGGGGATGTCCTGGATCAGAAGTCGTAGCTGACGCCGAACTGCACGTAGCGCGGAGTCGTGTAGAACAGCGGCACCTTGTACAGGGCAGAAGCCTGGCCGGGGCCCGATTCCGACGTGCCGTACAGCTCGGTGGCGCGTTGCTGATCAAACAGGTTGTAGACCTGCACCGAGAACGCCAGCTTGTGCTGTGCCCAATCCGGACGGTATTCGGCATTCAGGCTGAGGATCTCGGTCCACGGCGTGCGGCCGCTGGAGCCCGGAGCAGACGGCGTGCCGTTGGGGCCGCAGAAGTGGTACGACGATCCGTAACTGTAAGGGTCGTCCTGCTGCGGGCCGAAATAGCCCAGGCAGACCACCGGCGTACCGGACAGAACCTGCAAGTTACCGCCGACCAGCCATTCCGGCGTGATCTGGTAGTAGCCGTAGGCCTTGATCTGGTGCCTGCGGTCGTTGGCCTGGTCGCCATTGGCGTAGGTCATCACGCCCTTGTTGTCCCAGTCCACGGTCTGCGACACGTCTTCCTGGCCGATATCCGAACGCACCGAGCCCTCGGTATTACCGTAGCTGTGCGACCAGGTGTACATGAGCTTGCCGTACCACTTGCCGTCGAACGGATGCTCCAGGTAGGTGTCCAGCGCCACGTACTTGCGCAGCAGCGAAGGCATGCCCAGCGCCGACCACGGCACCACCATGGTGCCGTAGCCACCGGTGGCCAGCGGCACGTTGATGTCCGCCGTGCGACCCGGATTCATGATGTAGCAACCCGAACCTTCTGCCGCCACCGGGTCGAAGCCCTGCGAGGCACCGACCGCGCCAAAGGTCGGGTAGTCGCAGACGTCGTCGAGGTCATTGCGCAGCACGCGATAGGTGCCCTTGGCGCCGGCCGTCCACTTCTCGCCGAACATCTCGAATGCCTTGTCGACACCTGCGATGTACTCGTCCTGGTACTCGGCCTTCACGTTGCTGCTGGTGACGGTCTTCGGGTCAGGCGGCACACCGTACTCATTGTCGGCGGACACGCCTGGATACACGTCCTGCGGAATCTGCGTGAGACCCGTGGGTGCACCCGTCGCCGGGTCGATGCCGGTATAGGTGAAGTACTGGCGCGTGTAGGTGCTGCCGGCGGCGCCGCGGATCGCGACGTTGGTCGGCTCGTCGAGGTAGTAGCGGCCCGCGTTGCCGTAAACCTTCAGGCTGGAGTCGCCGTACACATCCCAGCTTGCACCCAGGCGCGGCGCCCAGTTGGGCCGGCCCAGGCGGATGTAGGGAATGCTGTCGGGGTTGTAGTTGGTGAACTGATCGTTACGCAGGCCCAGGTTGATCAACAGCCGGTCGGTGACCTGCCACTGGTCCTCGATGAACTGCGCGCGCTGCTTCACGTGCACCACGGCGGCGCCGGTGGTGTAGATGTACTTGTCCACGTAGTAGCCGTCGCCGCCCGGTGCACCCACACCGGCGCCTGGCAGCGTGCTGATCGGAAGATCCGGATCGCCCTGGCCGTACTCCCACGAATAGCCCGGACCCGGCTCGACGTTGCCGATGTCGTACGACGACACATTGAGGTTGTCGATACCCGCCGTTATCGAGTGGCTACCGATCTTGTAGTTGAAGTCGAACCGGTAGTTGGTGGTCTTGTCGTGTGCGTCGGGATTGGAAACCGAGCCCGACGTCTGCGGTCCCACGATCGGAATGCCACCGTTGTAGGCCGGGTTCTGGTATTCGGCGGTAATGATGCGCGAATCTGGACCGCCGCCCGAGTTGCTGTAGCTGGTCTGCGTCATCTTGCCGTACAGCGCATCGACGGTGAGGCTGTCGGTGACGTAGCCGGTGTACTTGGCGACCCACATGTCGGCACCATTCTTGGTTGCCACATCCGGACCAAGGTAGTCGCCATACGAACCCTTGCTCGGGCCGGCGCCATAGTTGTACGCGTAGACGTTGCCGCTGTATTCCGTCTTGTTGGAAGCGCCGGTCAACTCGAGGATGTTGTTGTCCGTGATGTTCCAATCGATCTTGCCGTACCACTTTGGATCGGAATACGAGTAATTCTTCACCGTGCCGGTGGAAGTCGAGCCGACGTTGACGCCGTTCTGCTGTTGATAGCCCTCGACTGCGCCAAAGATGTACAGCTTGTCCTTGATCAGCGGGCCACCGAAATACGCGTCATACGTATAGGTGGACTGGTTGTTGTTGTCCTGGCGATAGCGATAGAGCTGGCCGTTGGTCAGGTAATAATTGTTCGGGTTGCTCTGGGCCCAGCTCGGTTGATAGAGCATCTGGCCGCCGAACTGCCAATCGTTGGTACCGCGCTTGCCGACCTGGTTGATCACGCCGCCGTCCGAGCGGCCGTAGGCGGCGCCGTAACCGCCAGTCAGCACCTGCTCCTGATCCACCGCGCCATAGGGCAGCGTCAGACCGCCGAAGTTATGCAGCGGGTCGCTGGTGTTGAAGCCGTTGATGTAATAAGCATTCTCGGCGATTGAAGAGCCGCCGAACGAGTTGAGCGCCTGGCCCGTGCTGCCGGTGAAGTAGCCGCTACCCTGGTTCACACCGGGGGCGAGCGTGGCGATGGCTTCGGCCGAACGCTGCAGCGGAAGCTTGGCCAGCTGATCGGCCGTGATTACGGTGCGCGAATCCACCTGGCTCACGTCGATGGCGGGCAGTGCGTTAGCCAACACGGTGACGGCGCTCAGGCTCTTCGCGCTGTCGGCGGTCGTCGCGGCAAACGCTACCTGGGTGCCGGCACCGACCACCAGCGTCACGCCCGAGCGTGAATCGACGACGGTGCCGTCCTTCTTCAGGCTGACCTTGTAGGTGCCCAGCGGCAGGCTGGCCGCCGAATAGCGGCCGTTGGCATCCACGGGTACTTCGCGGCTAAGGCCGCCATCGCTCTGGATGAGTACGGTTTCGCCAGCAGCCACCGGCGCGGTACCAAAGATCGAGCCGGTGGAGCTTTGTGCAAAAAGCGGGCTGGCCAAAGTTACGCCAGCGGCGATCGCAAGCGCGATCGCGGTGCGACGCATAGCCGGCTTGCGGGCCGGAGAGGCAAATCGATCGATAAACATTCAATCCCCTTGAAGCAAGTGATACCACTCAACAAAAAGACCTGGTCTGACGCGCAGCAGGCGCACGCCACCGGCCGTGCCGGGCACGGGTCGATTGACAAGGTCCTATCCCCAAAAAAGCTGCCCACCGCGGCAATGGGTGTGCGGCGGCAAAGGGCGACAGCCCGTCGGGCTACGGGCTAGCCAGTACTGGCCGCCATCCGGGCGAGCTCGTCGCGAGATCGACTGAGCACATCAAGGTTCCACGGCATGACTTTTTCCTCAGCGCAGGAACCGGCAGCGAGAGCCGAATCCCCAAAGAATGGATGCAATTTTTTCAGGCCAGCCGATCCCACCCGCTTCGTCTCCGAAGCAGTTGAATCAATAGGACAAAAATTGCTCCCCGATACTGTGGATAGGCGCTGACGCGGCCTGTTTCCCAGCGGTGCCGTACGACCTTACGGGGACCTTACGAGACGCGCAACGGTTTTGTATCGGCGCAAAAACATGCCGGCAAAACCAAACTGAACGGAATGTTACAGTTTGGTAATGCGCAATAAATTACGGTATTGGCGATGATTTTCCGCCAAATGGCCGAAAGTCTGCGCAATTTGGCATTTGAATCGTGATAAAAAGCGCGCGGATCGCATAAAGTCCGCAACTTATTACGTTGCCATTCTCATAAAAATAAACACGAGCTGAATATTTGCTCATGGATGGCGTAGATAGCTGCGCCCGGGGAGCGCAAGCGCCAAGCGCCTGAGCGTCAAGCGAGTGGGCACAAAAAAAGCGCCCGGAGAAACGGGCGCTTTTTGATCAAGGACTTACGACGTCCAATGGCCGCTCAGTAGCGAGGCACCGTCGGGTCGATCTCGCTGGCCCAGGCGTCCATGCCGCCTTCGACGTTGTAGACCTTGGTGAAGCCGTGCGCCGCAAAACGCTCGGCCACGCCGCGGCTGGAAACGCCGTGGTGGCAAATAAAGGCGATCGGGCTGTCCTTGGGCAGGGCGGCGAGGGCGTCGTAGCCTTCGTCTTCCAGCACGCGGGCCTGGGCCAGCGGGGCTGCCTGGGCGCGGCCTTGGGCCGGGCGGACATCCACCAGGGTGATGTCACCGGCGGCCAGGCGTGCCTTCAGTTCCTGCACGGTAAGCGAGCCGATTTCCTGCGCACCCGGGAACTTCAGGCTCAGCCCTTCGCCCTGCACGGTGGAAACCCAGTCGATCACGATGCCCTTGGCGCGCTGCGCGCTGCCCGGGTCGAAATGCACTTCGATACCGTTGGAGCTGACCACAATGTCGTGATCACTGGCCGGGGCCAGCTGGAAGCCGGCGCTGTGGTCCGGACCGATTTCCAGGTGCAGGGCCAGGCCCTGGGCGTTGGCGGTGCCCTGGCGGATGGCCTCGGCAGCCTTGTCAGTGATGGTGATCTCAGGCGGCGTGCGATCCGGCGCCTCGGCGCCAAACAGTTGGTGGAGCTCGCCACTGGCATACATCTGGCGAATGATATCGGCGCCGCCGACCAGTTCCCCGCCTACATAAAGCTGGGGGATGGTCGGCCAGTCACCGTAAGCCTTGATGCCTTCACGGATTTCCGCGTCTTCCAGCACGTTGACCGTGTGGTACTCCGGCAGCAGCTCATTGAGCGTGTTGGTGGCGGCGGCGGAAAAGCCGCACATCGGCTGCTGGCGCGTGCCCTTCATGAACAGCACCACGCGGTGGTCGTGCAGCAGGGATTCGATACGTTCGCGGGTGGCGCTGTCGATGGACATGGAGAACTCCGGCAAAGAGGGCGGATTGTACGCCCCCCATATGCCGTCGGCATCCGCCTCATTCAAGCCGCGGGGCGCAGTTCGCCGACATCCAGCCGGTGGCGGGTGAGTGGCGCCAGCGCCAGTGCGGCCGCCGCCGAGGGCAGCACCAGCTCGCGACTGGCCCGGCCCAGCGGGGCGTGTTGCTCGCTCCAGTGGATCAGCTCCATCGCGCCGGTATGGTCCTCCACCAACACGGTGCAGTGCTCCACCCAGTCGCCGTCGTTGAGATACAGCACGCCGTCCATATCGCGCACATGCCCGAAATGGATGTGGCCGCAGATGTGCCCATCGAAGCCGCGTTCGCGTGCGTCGTCGGCCACGCGCTGCTCGTAGGCGCGGATATACGCCAGCGCCTTGCCGATATGCGATTTCACAATGATCGAGAGCGGCAGATAGGGCAGTTCCATCCGACGTCGCATGGCGTGCACGCGGCGGTTGGTCCAGCAGATGAAGCGGTGCATCACCTCCCCCAGGTGCACCATCCATGTGCGCCCGACGTGCTCCGGATCAAATTCGTCACCGTGGCTGACGCGGTAGCGCCGGCCATCGGCGCCTTCATGCACCGCATCCAGCTCGATCTTTACCCCGCCAAAGGTCTGGCCGGCGAGGCCACGGACCGGGGCGTCATGATTGCCGGGGATATAGGTAACCTCGACGCCACGTCGGGCAAGGTCCAGCACTTCGGCGATCACTGCACCGTGGTCAGCGTGCCACCAGTGGCGGCGAGCTAACGCTTCCATATCGATGATGTCGCCCACGAGATAAAGCTTCTCGCAGCGAAGCTTGCGCAGGAAATCGAGCAGATAGCCCGCCTTGCAGTCTGGCGTACCCAGATGCACGTCGGAGATAAAGGCGCTGCGGCAGTGAAAGGTCGCCATAGCAATGTCTCCCGGTGGTTACCGGGATGCCAGAATGCCCACGGCACGTCACCGGACGATGGCGGAATGGTTGCAGAAGGGTTGCGGTCGGCGAGCCGCTGCTTTTTGTAGGAGCGCACCCTGTGCGCGACCGGGCTTGCGGCAGTCGATCGAAACGCCCGCCGCGTAGGCGGCACCCTGGCGATAGCGCCACAATTGAGAGAAAAACCACCGGATTATCAGCCCACTGTTTTAAAGCGCTTCCCGCTTCGCTGGGATGGCGAGCAACCCAGCGAACATCGACTAACTGCCGCAAGCTCGCGCATAGGGTGCGCTCCTACAAGAGGATGGCTCTCGCGGCGGGCAGGGCCGCTTCCGTCCACAGCGTGTATTGCTCCGCCGAAGGATGCAGGCCATCTTCAGCCAGCAAATCAGGGTGCTGGCGGGAGATTCCGGTGATGTCCACCCAATGCGCCCCGCGGTGCCCAACTTCTTCACGGGCCATGGCGTTATAGACGTCCAATTCCACCGCGATGCGAGCGACATCACGATCACTGTCGGCGGCAAATGGTGTGACACCCCAGTCGGGAATCGACAGCACCACCACGTGCGAAGCCCGTTGCCCTGCCAGCGCAATCGCCCGCCCAAGCAACGACCGAAACTCGTCGCGATAATTCTCCGCGTCACGCCCGCGATACTGGTTATTCACGCCAATGAGCAGGCTGACCAAATCGTAGGGCGGAGCGAAAATCGCAACGTCCATCGCGGCCGACAACTCATCCGTGGTCCAGCCCGTGGTAGCAATGATGGTCGGCTCGCCGATCGCCACACCCTCATCGCGCAAACGCGCAGCCAGCTGCACGGGCCAGCGGCCATCGACCGCGACGCCCTCGCCAATCGAATATGAATCGCCCAGGGCGAGATAGCTCAACACGCCGGTGCCGTGCTCAGGCAACAGCAGCGGTGCGGGGCTTCTGGGTCTTCGCCATGCCGGTGAGTACGCGTTCGATGCGTTCGAACACTTCGCATAGCTGGTCGGGCTGCGGCAGCAGGGTCAGGCGCAGGTGACGGCTGTGCGGCACGTTGAAGCTGCTGCCGGGCACCACCAGCACCGATTCCTCCTCGAGCAGGCGCAACGCAAAGGCGTTGTCGTCGAAATCGGCCAGGCGATCGGCGCGCACGCGTGGGAAGGCATACAACGCGCCGGCCGGTGACACGATATCGAGGAAATCACTGGCCGCGACGCCTTCGAGCACCGCGCGACGCGCCTCGTGCAGACGTCCGCCAGGGGCCGTCAGTGCATTGATGGTGGGCGCGCTCTGCAGGGCAGGCCGCACGGCCCATTGCGCGGTGACGTTCGCGCAAAGGCGCAGTGCGGCGAGCAGCTGCAGTGCATCGCGGTAGTCGGCGCTGCGTGCCGGGTCGCCGGAAAGGCTCATCCAGCCCACGCGATAACCGCATGCGCGGTGCACCTTGCTCAGGCCGCCAAAGCTCACGCAGGGCAGGTCGCCGGCGACTGCGGCCAGAGGTTGAAATGGCGTGTCGTCGTACAGGATCTCGTCGTAGATCTCATCGCACAGCAGCAACAGGCGATGGCGGGCGGCGATGGCGACGATCTGCTCGAGCAGCTCGCACGGATACACCGCGCCGGTGGGGTTGTTCGGATTGATCAGCACCAGCGCGCGCGTACGCGGGGACACCAGCGCCTCGATTTCCGCCGGGTCAGGCAGATGACCATGCTCGGCCAGGCAGCGGTAGTAGCGTGGCTTGCCGTCGTTGAGGATGGTGGCTGCGCTCCACAGCGGGTAGTCGGGACTGGGCAGCAGCACCTCGTCGCCCGGCTGCAGCAGGGC
>OUWB010001591.1_pt4 | contig 10441 bp, 8 predicted proteins | sample 1779821 | NCBI WGS metagenome assembly OUWB01 (sample SAMEA3914806, study PRJEB12502) | metagenome | biome: forest; material: soil | place: Canada | collected 2011-08-03 | depth 0.1 m
CGCGCCGGGCGCAACGCCACCCTGGCCCGGATCATCATCCCCCTGCACCACAAGGCCGCGCGCTTCTGGATCTATTCCATGGCCGACGACACGGACGCCGAGCGCGTGGACGAGATTGAACGCCACCGCGCCCTGGCCGAATTGATCGCCCAGGGCGACATCGACGGCGCCCGCGACGCCGTGGCCGGGGTGCTGGGGGTGTTTTCCGACAATCTCAAGCGGATGGTGATGGGCGGTCCGATCAGCGGCGGCCTGGCCTTCCGCGGGCGCGCCCGCCCGGCGTCGGAGGCGGCGGACGTGGCCCAACTGCGCCCCGCTGATGCAAGGCTGGGCAAAGCCTGATAATAACTGAGCGATTGGCTGTATCCTGTAAAGTTTCTTGTGAAATTTTACGTCGGGCTTTGACGAGCGTCACCGAGGGGAGCGACCTTTCATTGGGCCTTTGAGATGGGGGTTTTCCGCCGCCGGCGGAGATCTTGCGGGCCCTTCGAACCGAGGGCTCGAATGGTGAAGCATCTTCAGTTTCTGCTGGGCGGGGCGGCCTTGGCCGGCCTGATGGGCGCGGGCGAGGCTCAGGCGCAGGCTGCTGCGGCGGCGGCCAAGGCTGCGCCGACCGTCCCCGAGATCGTCATCACCGGCGACCGCGCCGGCCTGTTGGAGCGGCGGCCCAACGGGGCGGTGATGGGCCTGACCAAGCCGCTGATCGAGACCCCGCGCTCGGCCAGCCTGGTCAGCGCGACCACCATCCAGCGCTACGGCATCCAGACCATCAACGACTTCGTCGCGGTCTCGCCCAACAGCTACACGGCCAGCTTCTACGGCGTGCCCGGCGAGCTGGACGTGCGCGGTACCCTGGCCGAGAACTATTTCCTCGGCTTCAAGCTGGTGGAGAACCGCGGCACCTACACCACCCCCATCGGCGACGCCTCGCAGATCGACGTGGTGCGCGGGCCGCCCTCGCCGATCTATGGGCCGGGCAAGGTCGGCGGCTTCCTGAACTTCATTCCCAAGTCGGAGAAGAGCGAGGGCCTGACCCAGCCCACGGGCGAGATCGACATCACCGGCGGCAGCTACGGCAAGGCCAATGTCAACCTGCAGTTCGGCGCGCCGACCAATATCGGGATCGCCGAGGGCGGCATCTACGCCTATGGCGAGTACGACACCGGCGGCAGCTTCTACAAGGGCATCGACCCCACCCACGAGCTGGGCTCGGTCTCGGTGAACTACAACCTGCCCGACAACTGGTCGTTCACCGCCGACACCATGATCCTCAGCGCCGACGGGGACGTGCAGACCCCCGGCTGGAACCGCCTGACCCAGCAGCTGGTGGACAACCGCACCTATATCACCGGCCAGAACACCAGCCTCTCGGCCAGCCCGGGGGTCGGCTACCTGACGCCGAACCAGGCCTCGCCCGGCGCCTTCTCGCCCTACCCCTACAACTACACCGCCGTAGGCCAGGGCCTGTTCGCGGCCTATTACGGCTTCCCGCCCACCGGCCTGCCGGCCGCCTTCTCGCTGAACAGCGCCGGCGCCGGCCAGACGGTGACGCTGAGCCCGCGCGACGTCTATATCAGCCCCTACGACTTCTCGAAGACCTTCTCGCCCACGGTGGTTCTGGGCCTGGCCAAGGACCTGTCCGACGACAGCACCGTCAAGCTGCAGCTGTTCTACAACGGCCTGGAGAACCAGCGCTTCGTTTCCTACGGCTTCCCCGCCTGGTTCCGGGCCAACGCCTTCGAGGCGCGGCTGACCTACAATTTCAAGCTCGGCGACAAGGACAGCTTCTTCCGCGCCGACACCATCGCCGGCCTGTCCTACCGCTACTATCAGGGCCGGGACATGCAGAGCTACGACAGCGGCGTGATCGCCCTGGACCGGCGCGACCTGTCGGTGGGCGCAACCCCGACCGACACCATCTGCGATCCCTTCACGCTGGGGATCACCAACGACCAGGCGCCGGCCAACTGCCTGGGCTGGGAGACCGACGTCCACAGCCGCCAGCACGACACCGGCGCCTTCTTCACCACCGACATCGGCGTGGGCCAGCGCCTGGACTTCGTCATCGGCGCCCGGCACGACGAATATCAGGTCACCAGCTCCGACACCGGCCTCTACTACAATTACGACTATGCCGGGCCGCCGGGGACCTGGGTCTCGGCCTCCAAGGGCGCCACTTCCTACAGCTTCAGCCTGACCTACAAGCTGGGTTGGGGCCTGATGCCCTATTTCACCTCCGCCCAGGACAATACGCCCGAGGTGCAGCAGGCCGGCGACCTGCAGCCGGGCCAGGTGGAGAACGGGTTCCTGTCCAGCTCGACCCTGAACGAGGCCGGGATCAAGTTCCAGTTTCTCAAGCACAGCCTGGTGGGCAGCCTGGACACCTATCGCCAGGACCGTTCGGACCTGGCCGGGTTCAACGACGTCTCCGAGCGCACCCGCTCCGACGGGGTCGAACTGGAGGTGCGCTACCTGGCCACCAAGAACATCAGCTTCACCCTGACCGGCGCCGAGCAGCATACCGAGGTGATCGGGCCAGACACCGGCACCTACTACATCCCCGCCTACGCCGTGTGCGGCCAGACCCCGGCCTGCGAGCTGGGCTCGTGGGGCGGCGCCTATCTGGTCTACAATTTCAGCACCATGCCGGGCCGGGGCGGCGACTACGCCCTGTCGTCGATCCCGCACACGGTGGCCAGTGTCTACGGCAACTACATCACCGACGACCACAGCTGGGGCCGGGCCGGGGCGACCATGGGCGCGACCTATGTGTCCAAGACCTCGGGCACCATCCAGGGGGCGATCACCTATCCGGACTACACCCTGGTCAACCTCTCGGCCTTCCTGCAGCGCGGGCCTTATGAGGCGTCGATGAACATCGATAACCTGTTCGACACCTTCTATGTGACACCTAATTCCGACCCCACCTATGTCAACGTCGCCGCCATACCGGGGGTCGGGCGCGAGTGGCGCCTGACGCTGAAGCGCAAGTTCTAGTCGCCCAGCGCGCCCGCGTCAGGCGCGCTGGGGCAAGTTATCGGGCGCCGCGGGCCAATCCGGCCTCGGCCGCCTGGGGTATGGCTGTAGCAGGGAAGGCGGAATCGATGGCGAGAGTCGAATGGCGACCGGCGATCCTGCTCACCGTCTTCAGCCTGGTCGGGTTCCTGATCAACGCCTCCACCTTCTCGGCCCTGGGGGTGGTGCTGCCGCAGATGGTCAACGAGGCCCACTGGAGCTGGCAGCAGGCCGGCTACGGCTTCACCCTGCTGGGGGCCTGCTGCGGCTTCTCCGCCTTCATTCCCGCCTGGCTGATCAAGCGGCTGGGGGTGCGCGTGACCCTGGTGCTGGGCTCGGGCGTGATGATGGCCGGGTTCGGCTGCCTGGCGGCGACCCACGGCCTGGGCCTCTACCTGCTGGGGACCGGCCTGTGCGGGGTGGGCTACCAGATGATGGCCCTGATCCCGGCCACCCATGTGCTGGCCGCCGTCTACCGTCATCGCGGCCGGCCCTTCGGCGTCTATTTCACCGCCAGCGCCCTGGGCGGCGTGGCCGGGCCGCAGATGGTCTGGGCGGTCAACACCCTGTTCTCGCAGGACTGGCGGGTGTTCTGGGAGCTGCAGGTGTGGCTGGCGGCCATCTTCGGCCTGATCTGCGCCCTGATCGTCGGCGGCCGCGACTGGCTGGCCAAGGCCTCGGTGCGCACCGACGAGGCGGTGGCCGAGGAGATCGCCGCCACCCCGCATCCGGCCGTCTACCGCACCCCGTCGGACTGGACCGCCCGCGCGGCGTTCCGCACGCCCCAGTTCTACATCCTGCTGGCCGCCTATTTCGGACACCTGCTGATCGGTGTGTCGGTGGCCTCGATGTCGGTGGCCCACCTGACCGAACGCGGGGTCAGCGCCCTGGTGGCCGGCTCCATGCTCAGCCTGGAGTCCCTGGTGCAGACCGTGGCCCGCGCCGTCGGCGGGGCGATCTGCGACTATGTGGAGCCGCGCCGCCTGCTGCTGCTGTCGCTGCTGGCCCTGGTGGTCGGCTCGGCGGCCCTGAGCGTGGCCCACAGCTATCCGATGATGCTGCTCTACGCCCTGGGCAGCGGCCTGGGCTTCGGCCTGACCTCGCTGACCGTGACCGTGCTGCTGCTCAACTATTTCGGCCGCAAGCACAACCTCCAGATCTTTTCAACCACCTGCCTGATCGGCGGCGTCTCGGCCCTGGGGCCTACCGTGGGCGGCGCCCTGCGCGACGCCAGCGGCGGGTTCTCCTCCACCTTCCAGATCTATGCGGTCATCATCGCCCTGGTGCTGGCCGCGGCCCTGTTCATGCGCCCGCCCAGGCCCCGCGCCGAAGCCGAGACCGACACGTCCTCCGCCCTGCCTGCGCCGCATCTGGCGCAGGATCCAGCCTGAAGGCTCTTTCCCATGCTCGATAAGACCCGGCGGTCCAAGCCAGAGTTCGGCGTCTTCCTGCCCGTGGCCAATGGCGGCTGGATCGTGTCCAAGACCGCCCCCACCCTGGACGGGCTGTGGAAGCAGAACCTGGCCGCGGCCCAGACCGCCGACCAGGTGGGGATGGACTTCGTCATGTCCATGGGCAAGTGGCGCGGCTTCGGCGGCGAGACCAACCACTGGGGCGTGTCGATGGAGTCGATCACCATGATGGCCGGCATCGCCCAGGCCACCAGCCGGGTGAAGGTGTGGGCCACGGTCCACACCCTGCTGCACAATCCCGCCGTCACCGCCAAGATGATCACCACCCTGGACCACATCTCCGGCGGTCGGGCGGGGCTGAACATCGTCGCCGGCGCCTTCCGCGACGAGTTCGGCCAGATGGGCGCGTGGGACGACAAACTGACCCACGACGACCGCTACGCCCTGGCCGAGGAGTGGACCACCATCGTCAAGCGGCTATGGAGCGAGCCCAGCGTCGATTTCGACGGCCGCTTCTTCCAGATGAAGGACTGCGTCTCCGATCCCAAGCCCCTGTCGCGCCCCCGGCCGGACCTGATCTGCGCCGGCATGTCCGACCGCGGCTTCCAGTTCTCGGTGCGCGAGTCCGACGCGGTGTTCGTGGGCGGCCGCACCCCGGACGAGCGGCGCGACGCCAGCCGCCGGGCCAAGGCGGTGGCCGAGACCCTGGGCACGACCATCAAGACCTACGCCATGTGCACCCTGATCTGGGGCGACACCGACGCCGAGGCTGAGCGGCTGGTCGCCCATTACGCCGAGGGCGCCGACATGGCCGCCATCGTCAACATGCTGAAGAACTGGGGCGTGCCGCCGGAGAAGCTGACCGCCGCGGCGCAGGCCCAGGGTCCGTTCATGACCCAGACCGCCGTGGGCTCGCCCGCGACCTGCGCGGAAAAGGTGGCGGAATTCCTCGACTATTGCGAGCTGGACGGCTTGATGCTGATCTTCCCTGACTATGTCGAAGGCCTGAAGATGTTCGGGTCGGAGATCCTGCCCAAGATGGCGGCCACGGTATGAGTTTCTCCCCGGCCTGGATCGCGCCCAAGTCCGCCGCCTTGCTGATCATCGACATGCAGGTCGATTTCGCCTCGCCCGAGGGCCTGATGGGCCAGTGGGGCGCGGACCTGTCCGCCGTGCCCGCCGCCCTGGCTGCGGCCGAGCGCCTGGCGGCGACGGCGCGCAAGGCCGGGGCGCCGGTGGTGTTCGTCGGTCTGCAGACCCAGGAGGCGCTGGACAGCGCCGCCTGGAGCGAGCGCATGCGCCGCCGCGGCGTGGACGCCGACAGCGAGCAGGGCGTCTGCCGGGCTGGAACCCACGGCGCGGCCTTCGTCGGCCCCACCCCGCAGGAGGGCGAGATGGTGATCCCCAAGCTGCGCTATTCCGGCTTCTTCGGCACGCCCCTGGACGCGGTGCTCAGCGCCCGGGGGATCGACACCCTGGTGGTCGCCGGCCTGACCACCGAATGCTGCGTGGACTGCACCGTGCGCGACGCCTTCCACCTGGACTATCACGTGTTCGTCGCCCGCGACGCCTGCGCCGCCTATGAGCCCGATCTGCATGAGAACGCGCTGAAGGCCCTGGATCTCAACTGCGCCATCCTGGTCGACACCGACCAGGTTTGCGCCGCCTGGAACGAGGCGCACTGACATGGCCGATGGTTTCCCGCCCCCTGGCGCCGCCGCGCCCTTCGCCGTCAGCGAGGCCGACCACGCCGCCATCGCCGCGGCCATCGACACCGACGAACTGGTCCAGCTGGCCCTGACGCTTGGCAATATCCCCAGTCCCGCCGGCCACGAGAAAGCCGCCGGCGACTTCGTGTTCGACTGGATGGCCGCCGAGGGCTTCTCCCCGCGCAAGGTGGGCGCCACGCCCGAACGCAACAACATCATCGGAACCTATGGCGGCCAGGGCCGCGCCGGCGTGGGCAAGAACCTGCTGTTCACCGCCCACCTGGACACCGAGAGCCCCACCTGGGACCCGGACCAGGACGCGCACAAGTTCCGCCCCGCCACCCTGCTGAACCGCGAATGGCTGGAGTGCTGGCTGGAGGACGGCAAGCTCTACGGCTATCCCATCGCCAACGACCGCGGGCCGATGAGCTGCTTCCTGATCGCGGCCAAGGCGCTGAAGGCGGCCGGGATCGAACTGGCCGGCAAGATGTATCTCACCGCCTGCCCGGGCGAGATCGGCCCCGAGCCGATCGAGGAGCAGCGCGGTGTGGCCTATCTGGGCAAGGACATCGGCGCCCACTACCTGTTCCACCACGGCGGCGTGGCGCCTGACTACGCCATCGCCGCCGAGGGCTGCGACTTCGGCCTGACCTGGGTCGGCTGCGGCTATGCGGTGTTCCGTCTGCGCCTGCTGGGCGAGGCGGTGTTCACGCCGCTGCTGGCCACGCCCGAGGATGCGACCCAGCATCCCAACCCCATCTACCGCATCGGCAGGGTCACCGAGGCCCTGAACCGCTGGGCTCGCGACTACGAGCAGCGCCATCGCTATGAGAGCGCCGGCGGGATCGCCGTGCCCAAGACCCAGATCGCCTCGGTCCGCGCCGGCCTGCCTTCGGCCTTCGGGGCCGGCACCGAGGTGTGCGACATCTACCTCGAGACCGGCCTGACGCCCAAGATGCGCGTCACCGACGTGCTGCACGAGCTGGAGCGGCTGGTCGAGGCCGAGGGCCTGGGTGAGGTGGAGATCGAGCCTCTGGTCGCGCGCCACGGCTTCGAGGCCGAGGCCGGGGCGGTCGCGCCGCTGGTGGGGGCGGTGGACGCGGCCACGCGCCTGACCCTGGGCCATCCGGTGCCCCGCGCGGCGCCGGTCTATTCGTCCATGTGGCGCGACCACAACGTGTTCAACATGCAGCGCATCCCGGCCATCACCACCGGCTTCAAGCGCTGGCGTCCCACGCCCAAGGACCTGGCCGACAGCGCCCTGATCTACGCCCTCACCGCCCTGGCGGTGTGCGGCCGGGCGCAAGGCGGGCGTGTGCAGGGGCGCTCGGTTCCGGTATATGGGGACAACCCGTTCGGGGAAGGGTGATGGGGGCGCTGGATAGGGCTGAGGGTTCGCCCCGCGGGGAGGAGCCTGGCTTGACGGCTGATCGAGGCGGAGCGCGCATGGCCAAGGACATTCCTCCCGACGACCTTTTGGACTCCGTGCTGCAGGTATGCCCTGTCACCCCGCGCATCGGGGCCGAGGTCTATGGCCTGGACCTGACCCGGCCCTTGAGCGACCTGCAGATCGAGGCGCTGAAGGCCGCCATGGCCCGCCACCAGGTGCTGTTCTTCCGCGACCAACCGATCGACCACGACCAGCATAAAGCCTTTGGCCGCCTGTTCGGCGAGCTGGCCATCCATTCCGGGGTCAAGGGCCTGGCCGACCATCCCGAGATCGTCGCCATCCACGCCGACGCCGACAGCAAGTATGTGGCCGGCGAGAACTGGCACTCGGACCTGACCTGCAACGCCGAGCCGCCCATGGGCTCGATCCTCTATCTGCACACCGTGCCCGACCATGGCGGCGACACCCTGTTCTCCAGCATGTACGCGGCCTATGAGGCCCTGTCGCCGCGCATGCAGGCCTATCTGGAGGGCCTGACCGCGGTGCACGACGGCGACCATGTCTATCGCCCGCTGTTCCCCGATGTGGACCGCCGCTATCCCTGCTCCACCCACCCGGTGGTGCGCACCCATCCGGTCACCGGGCGCAAGGGCCTGTTCGTCAACGCCTCCTACACCACCCGCATCGTCGAGGTCGGCGAGGAAGAGGGCAAGGCGGTGCTGGACTTCCTCTACCGCCATTGCATGAACCCCAATTTCCAGGTGCGCTTCCGCTGGCGCCCGCACTCGATCGCCTTCTGGGACAATCGCTGCACCCAGCACATGGCGACCTGGGATTATTTCCCCCAGATCCGCTCGGGTTTCCGGGTGACGGTGGCCGGCGACAAGCCGTTCTGAGCGCGGCGGCCGCCCCCTAAAGATCGCTGGCGATCGCGGCCGGCAGGCTGGACAGTTGGGCGCCGCGACGCCATCTATCACCCGTTGAGCGGTTGCATAGATGACCCTGAAGTCGAGACTGACCCTGCGGATGACGGCCGAAGTCCTGGCCGCCGCCCTGATTCTGTTCATCCTGGTGGCTGAGCTTGGGCCGCGCCTGATCGACGCCCATACCGATCTTGGGCTGATCCTGGCTGTGCTGAGCTATGGGGTCGCGTTGGTCGTGCTCGTGCTCGCCGCCAATCGCCTGCGCGGCCATCTGCGCCGCCGGCGTCAAATCCTGCTCACGGAGCGCTGATGCGCAAATCGAAAATCGTCCTCATGGCCGCCTGCGGCCTGAGCCTGGCCGCCTGCGGCCAGGTCAAGCCCGGCTATGTGGGCATCAAGGTCAACCAGTTCGGCTCGGAGGCCGGGGTGGAGAGCCCCGCCCTGGGCGTGGGCACCTATTTCACGCCCTTCGGCACCAGCATCTACGAATATCCGGTGTTCACGCGCACCTACACCTATTCGGCCTCGCCCACCGAAGGTTCGACCAACGACGAATCCTTCGGCTTCCAGGACAAGTCCGGCCTGGCCCTGTCGGCCGACATGGGCGTCAGCTATTCGGTGGATCCCCAGCGCGCCTCGGTGCTGTTCCAGAAGTACCGCACCTCCGACGACGCCATCGTCGCCGGCCCGTTGCGCAACGCCATCCGCGACTCGCTGATCACCCGCGCCTCGCAGCTCAATGTCGACGAGATCTACGGGCCGCAGAAGGCCCAGCTGCTGGCCCTGGTCCAAGGGGACGTGGCCCGCTATTTCGCCCCGGTCGGCCTGCGCATCGAGCGGCTGTTCTGGGCGGGCAATATCCGCGTGCCCGACGCGGTCCTGCAACAGATCAACGCCCGCATCGCCAACGAGCAGGCCGCCCTGGCCGCCCAGGCCAAGGTGGCCACGGTCCAGGCCGAGGCCCAGCAGGCCATAGCCGAGGCCCAGGGCAAGGCGCAGGCCGAGAACATCGAGGGCGAGGCGCTGCGCGCCAATCCCGAGGTGGTGCGCCTGCGCGCCATCGAGAAATGGGACGGCAAGCTGCCCCAGGTCACCGGCGGCTCCACCCCGTTCGTATCGCTGGACAGCAAGTAGAACCGGTCCTTCTCCCCTTACGGGAGAAGGAAGGGGCCCGGCCGCGAAGCGGTTGGGAAGGATGAGGGGTTTCTCAGGCCCATCCGTCCGCAAGACGCCTCACCCTCCCAGGTTGCGCCTGGGCCGCTCCCGCTCCCGCAAGGGGAGAGGGCAGGCGGGCGTCCGCTAGAGCGCCACCGCGGCCCCTTGCGCCAGGCCGGCCCGCAGCTTGGCGCGCAGGTCGTCGATGGGCGCCAGGCCGCGATCGGAGCGGAAGTGCCAGTAGGTCCAGCCGTTGCAGGCCGGCGCAGCCTGGGCCATGGCCCCGACCTTGTGGATCGAGCCCGACAGCTCGCCCAGCACCAGGCTGCCGTCGGCCCGCACCCGCGCCACCCGCTCGCCCTTGGGGCAGAACAGCTTGTCGCCGGGGCGCAGCAGGCCGGCCTCGATCAGCTGGCCGAAGGGGATGCGCGGCTCGTCGCGCTTGGAGCCGGTGACGTCCAGGGAGGCGGTGTCGACCGGCAGGACCCTGGCGATACGCTCGCGGGCCAGGGCCACATAGTCGGCCTCGCGCTCGATGCCGATGAACCGCCGGCCCAGCCGCTTGGCCGCCGCCCCGGTGGTGCCCACGCCGAAGAACGGGTCCAGCACCAGGTCGCCCGGCCGGCTGGAGGCCATCAAGACCCGATGCAGCAGGGCCTCGGGCTTCTGCGTCGGATGCGCCTTGACCCCTTCGGCGGTCTTGACCCGCTCCTCGCCGGTGCACAGGGCCAAGGTCCAGTCCGAGCGCATCTGCAGCTCGTCATTGGCCATCTTCATGGCGTCGTAGTTGAAGGTGTAGCGCTTGGCTCCGCGCGACTTGGCGGCCCAGATCAGGGT
>OUWB010059285.1_pt1 | contig 10436 bp, 5 predicted proteins | sample 1779821 | NCBI WGS metagenome assembly OUWB01 (sample SAMEA3914806, study PRJEB12502) | metagenome | biome: forest; material: soil | place: Canada | collected 2011-08-03 | depth 0.1 m
TCTCCCCGCGCGCGGGGAGAGGACGAGAGCGGAACGAAGTGAACGCGATCGGGTGAGGGGCTAGAACGGTTGCCGCATTGGCCCCTCACCCGCCCATCTGCGCCCTTCGGGCTTGCTGGACGTCCTCTCCCCGTTGCACGGGGAGAGGGTTTTGGGTTTGGAGCTTAATTTCCACAACCCTCTAATGAATCGACGCCGCCACGAGCTTCAGCAGGTGGGTCAGGTCGACCGGCTTGGTCATGTGGTGATTGAAGCCGGCCGCGTCGGTGCGTTGGCGCATCTCGCTGGAGCCCCAGCCGGTCTGGGCGATCACTGTGACGCCGCTGAGCGATGCATCATCGCGCAGGCGGCGGCACACTTCAAAGCCGTCGATGCCCGGCATGCCGAGATCCAGCAACACCACATCCGGATGAAAGCCGTGCGCCACCTCGACCGCCGAGCGGCCGTCGAAACAGGTGCGCACCTCATAGCCGTTCAATTCCATGGCCCAGGTCAGCGTCATGGCCGACGGCTGGTTGTCGTCAACGACCAGGACGCGGCCGGCGAAAGGCGTGGGGGCTTGCGCCTCTGTATTGGGCAGGTCCATCGTAGGTCGCAGCTCCCCTTCTGGCGGTTTGGCTTGCGGTAGTGTGCGCACTTGTGTGCTCAACCACGGTACGAATCTTGCGGTTAATGGTCCCTTAAACGGACGTAAGCGGACGATTAGGCAAGCGTGCCGGGCGCATTCGGAAGCCATAAGGCCGGGTTTTGACGCCTCATACAAATTTAAGCAGTGTGAAAAGATCGTTTCGAGGTCTCTTCAGTATTAATCTGATGTTGGCAATAAATATCCCGGACTCGAAATCGTAGTTAACCTTGGTTTCATCTGCGCATGAAAATCTGTAGATCACGCAGTTTACAGAAGGCGCGCAAAAGGCGCGGTGTTTTAATGAGTGTTGAGTTAAATGCCCAAGGTGGCAAGTCTATACCTCTGCCGACCGGTGATATGAGCAGTGATGACCTGTTTCGGCTGGGTATCATGTATTCCACCGGTCAGGGTGGTGTCGCGGTCGACCTGATTTCCGCCCATATGATGTTCAACCTGGCCTCCATGCGCGGTTCGGTCGAAGGCGGCGTCTACCGCCGTGAACTGTCGCGCGAAATGGATCGCGAAGAGGTCGCCGAAGCCCAGAAGCAGGCGCGCTATTGGCTGGACCAGGGCCGCACCGGGCTTGCCGCTTAAGTAAGGGGCGCCTGTATAGACTTAAAAACATGAGTTGAAATCTGTGTAGACGGCGTTATTTGGCCATTTGCATTCGATTATGCTCAATTGCTGCGATTAGGCGTGAAAAACGACTGAAATCGCGGGAATAGTTATCACCGCCTCCTGAAATCTGATCACGCCGCTGGCGGGATCCCATGCAATTCTTTCCTCGTCGAAACAGCTCGAACACGTGTACATAGCGGAATGCTCGCTATGGTCGCATGTCCGCACAATAATAAACGACCATCACGAGGGACGCGTCGGTCACATCTTCTCAAGGAAGAGGGCCGGCGACAGGAGAGACGCCATGAAGACCATCCGTTTTAATACCCTGATGCTGACAGGCGCCAGTCTGCTCTGTCTGGCAGGCCCGGCACTCGCGCAGACGGCGCCGTCGAGCGCTCCGGCGCCTTCAAAAAGCAAGGACGACGCGACCGTCGTCGTCGTCACCGGTTCGCGCGTTCTGAAGAACGGCAATGCCAGCCCGACGCCGGTGACGGTGCTGAGCACCGATACGCTGACCGCGCAAAAGCCCGGTCCGGTCGCCGAAGCCATCGCCACCCTGCCGACCTTTTCCGGCTCGCGCGTCTCGTCGGGCAATCCCGGCAACGGCACGACCAATGCGGCCGCCAACGTGCTGGTCCTGCGCAATATGGGTCTTTACCGGACGCTGATCCTGTTCGACGGCCAACGCGTGCCGCCCTCGACCTATGACGAACAGACAGACGTCGACATGATCCCGCAGATGCTGCTGCAACGCGTCGATACGGTGACCGGCGGGACCTCGGCGGTCTATGGCTCCGACGCCGTCGCCGGCGTCGTCAACTTCATCACCGACAGCAAGTTCAATGGCTTGAAGCTCGACCTCGAAGGCGGCGTGTCGAACTATGGCGACGAGCACAAGGTCATGGCCGGCGTTGCCTGGGGCACCAAGCTGCTGAACGACCGCGGCCATTTCGAAATCAGCTACCAGTACAACAACGACCCCGGCATCCTGGAGCGCTCGGATCGCCAATGGGGCCGCGACGTCTGGACGATGCAGGGCTCGGTGGTCGGCTCGACCGCCGCGGCCGGCTCGGTGCAGAACCCCTATGAGCTCGTCGAAAATACCCGCATCGACACCACGACCTTCGGCGGCCTGATCAACAGCGAGACCGGTGGTTCGGCGTCGCTGGTCAACCAGATGTTCAATTCCAGCGGCGCGCTTACCCCCTTCGTCAACGGCACGAAGACGGGCAACGCCACCTACCAGAGCGGCGGTTCGGGCGGCTATTATAACGGTTCGCTGGCCCAGGCCCTGCGCACCAACCAGCTGTTCACGCGCTTCGACTATGACTTCAGCGACAGCGTGCACGGCTTCATCGAAGGCGCGTACACCGCCAACCACACGCTGAACTACGGCCAGTATAACGCCATCTCCAAGGCGACCTTCAGCGGCGAGAACCCGTTCCTGCCGGTAGCCGACCGTTTCGCCGGGACGTTTACGCTGAGCGAGCTGTTCCAGGACATGCCGCGGATCGATACCGACACCAACCAGAACCAGCACTTTATCCTGGCCGGCCTGAAGGGCGATATCCACGGCTGGAGCTGGAACCTGAGCGCGACCTCGTCGGACAGCAAGAGCGAAACGACCAACGACAACAATATCAACAATAGCCGCCTCGATGCCGCGCTCGATGCGGTCACGGTCAACGGCAATATCGTCTGCCGCGCCAGCCAGACCAATGCGGCCTTCGCCAACTGCGTGCCGCTCGACGTCTTCGGCGGCAATGCAGCCAGCCCGGCGGCGATCGCCTATATCACCCAGGCGACGAAGTTCACCGTCGACAACGGCTTGAGCACCGTCTCCGGCGATATCGGCGGCACGGCGTTCAACGACTGGGCTGGGCCGGTCAACATCGATTTCTCCGGCGAATGGCGCCGCGAGAGCTATTCGGTAGTCAGCGACGCGCAACCGTCGCAACTGGCCAGCTGCACCGGCATTCTTTATAACTGCAAGGCGACGACCGCGCTCTATGCCGACGGCACGCTGGCCAACCGCTCACCGGTCCATGAGGACGTCTGGGAAACGGCTGCCGAAACCGAGATCCCCCTGCTCAAGGACGTACCTTTCGCGGAAGACGTGTCGTTCAACGGCGCCATCCGCTATGCCCACTATTCGGTCAGCGGCGGCGCTACCACCTGGAAGGGCGGCCTGGTCTGGAAGGTCGACGACCAGTGGAAGCTGCGCGCCACCCGCTCGCGCGACTTCCGCGCGCCGACCCTCTATGACCTCTATCAGCCGCTGTCGGTCAACTCGACCACGCCGTTTACCGACAACCTGACGGGCCAGACTCTGACCGTGCCGGTCTATACCCAGGGCAATGCCAACCTGAAGCCGGAAGTCGGCAACACCACGACGGCGGGCTTCGTCTATACGCCGGTCTGGCTGCCGCGGTTCAGCTTCTCGGCCGACGCCTTCTATATCGACGTGACCAATGCGATCGCTTCGGAAAGCGGCTATAGCCCGGCGATCCAGAATGTCTGTAACGCCAGCGGCGGCTCTTCGCCCTATTGTGCCCTGATCGCGCGTACGGGCGGCTATACCAGTACTTCGGACACCAATTTGGTCACCGCCTGGTACTCGGAATCGGTCAATGTCGCCGAGCAGAAGACCTATGGCGTCGACTTCGAAGCCAACTACGCCGCCACCGTCGCCGATCATCCGCTGACCCTGCGCGGCCTGCTGACCTGGCAGCCGCACATCCTGATCATCACGCCGGGCCTGCAAACGGTCGACCAGGCGGGGTCGGGGCTGAACGCCAACAACCTGTTCCCGGCGCCGCGGGTTCGCGCGACCCTCTATGCCAACTACAAGATCGGCGCCTTCAATATCGGGCTGGACGAACGCTATCGCAGCTCGCTCAGCTTCGTCAACGATCCGACGATCCACGTCGTCAACGGGCCGATCGGGCCGCTGGCCTATACGGATGCCAACCTGGTCTACAGCTTCGAATCCAACACCTGGGGCCATTCCGAGCTGTTCCTGAACATCCAGAACCTGTTCAATACCGCGCCGCCGCCGATCGCCGGCGTCCAGGCCAATGCCAATGTCGGCACCTTCGGCGGCTTCGCCACCGGCCAGGACGATCCGATCGGCCGCTACTTCATGGCGGGTATCCGCATCCGCAAGTAGGGCGGGTTCTTAAGTTAGCCTACGAAAACGTCGCCGGGGATTCCGGCGGCGTTTTTGTTAGGGCTGGCGGCTCATAGATTGGCGGAGGTGACATCACAAGCAGGACGAGGGGCGGGGCGGGATCTGGACCGGCTGCTTTCGTGCACGAACCGGACTTTTGGGAAATTTCCCTATTGCGCGTCGCCATCTCAGCGATTAACGTTATAACATACACAATCTAAGGGGGAGTCGATGCGTATACTGGTGTTTGCCGCGGCTTTGCTTGCCTTGCCATCCGTCGGGTTTGCCGAATCGAATTTTTCCCGCCTGAACCCGCCGGGGCCACATGCGGTCGGATTCAAAGTGGTCGATCAGTATGACTATTCGCGAAGCTATCGCGGCGCGACCGATCCTCTAACCGGGAAGCCGCTGACGGGAGAGACCGCCCGACCGATCCAGACCTTGATATGGTATCCCGCCGACAAGGGCGCCAAGCCGGTCATGAGCTTGGCCGACTACGTGAAGCTCGGAGCCAGTGACGACGATTTCGATCACACGCCGGCCGAAGTCGCGGCCTTGGAAGCAAAGGCTATACAGAGGGCTACGGGCGGTGTATCGCCCGAACGGGCGCAAAGGGAATTGACCGCGCCTATGCTGGCCCATCGTGACGCCGACCCCGAGGCGGGCAAATTTCCGGTCGTCATCTATGCCCCAAGCTTTAACGCCGGGGCGATGGAAAATGCGGACCTGTGCGAATATCTGGCCAGCCAGGGCTATGTCGTGATAGCCAGCCCAAGTGTCGGTCAATCGACGCGCGACATGACGACCGACCTGGAAGGCGCCGAAACCCAGGCGGCGGACATCGAATTCCTGATCGGCTTTGCCCATGGCCTGCGACAGGCGGATACAAGTCATCTGGCGGCTATGGGTTATAGCTGGGGCGGCCTGTCCAATGTGCTGGCCGCAGCCAAGGACAGCCGTATCAAGGCGCTCGTCGACCTTGACGGCTCCGTCCGCTACTTTCCTAAAATTCTCAAGCAAGCGGCCTATGCCACCGAGGCGCGCGCCACGGCGCCGCTATTGTTCGTCGCCCACGCCCCCGATGATTTCGAGCAGATGCCGCCGGATGCTCCCAATAGCGTCACCAGTCCGCTCAACCAGATGAAATATGCCGATGTCTACCTGGTGAGTCTGGCGCCGATGGGCCATTGGAATTTCAACACCGTATTCGGCCAGCGCCTGTTAAGCGCCGGCGACTATGGCGACTATGACAAGGCCGAGCTGTCGACGGCCACGGCCTGGATGGAAACCTACGTCCTTCGCTTTTTGGATGCGTACTTGAAGGATGATGGCAAGAGCCGGGCCTTCCTTGATCTGCCAGCCAAGCAGACCGGAGCGCCGGCGCATCTTTTCACGACGCGCGTCACCCACAGCAAGGGCGTCCCGACCACCCGCGCGGCCTTCGCGGCGGAGCTTTACCGGCAAGGTTTCGACAAGGCGCCGGCGATTTACCAGTCCTTTAAGGCAAGCGATCCGGACTTCAGCTTCTCGGATGAGGATTTGCTGAACTGGGGCTTCCAATTGATGAATAATGGCGATCTGCCCGGAGCCATCGCGTTGCTTCGACTTGATAACGAAGTGCACCCGGACAAATGGCTGGCTTTCGACATTCTGGGCCAAGCCTACGCCAAACATGGTGATAAGGCGCTGGCCATCGCCGCCTATCGTCAGTCATTGGTGCTGAACCCCCAAAACGGAAATGCCGTCGACCGGTTGAAGGAATTGGGAGGCTGAGCCATCTTATTTGGACGCGAACCTGATTTACGGTTTCGAGTCCAACACCTGGGGCCATGCCGAACTGTTCCTGAACATCCAGAACCTGTTCAACACCGCGCCGCCGCCGATCGCCGGGGGCCAGACCAATGCCAGCACCTTCGGCGGCGTTTTTGTTTCAAAAGCACATGACGTAAATCCGGCTATTTTTCGAGCTCCGGCATGCTGGAGCCGATCGGCACGACCTCGATATGGACCGCGGTGTCGTCCTTGAGATAGGTCTTGGCCAGGGCCATGATGTCCTGGGCGGTCACTGACCTGTACTCGTTCACCTGGGAGAGTTGCGCCCGTCGGGCGTCGGGGTAGAGGGTCAGGGCCGGAAGGATCGTCGCCCAATAGGCATTCTGCTTGGGGGCATTGGCGATCTGTTCGAGGATCGGGTTGACGGCGCGCGCCAGTTCGTCACGGTCGACCGGCTTGGTCTTGAGGTCGGCGGCAATGCGGCTCAGGATCGCGCGGAAATCGCCGTCGCCGCCGGGCTTCACCGTCGCCCGGGCGACGATGTAGCCATAGCCCGGATAGTCGTCGTCCTGGTAGGAAGAGGTGCTGGGGCTATAGTCGGCGCCGGCCTTGCGCAGTTCGTCGAACAAACGGTTCTGCATGATCTGAGACAGGACCTGCAGGCCGCGGCCGAGCCGGGTGTCGCTGTAGAAGTCCGTGGTCGGCCACAGGAGCTCGCTGACATTTTGGTCTGTGCGGCCGGTGTGGACGAGGGTGAAGTCGTGCTGGCGCGGCGGGAAGACGAGGTGATCGGCGCCGGGGAAGCGGCGGGTCTCTTCCGGGCGCTTGGGCAGCGTGCCGAAGGTTTTGCCGATCGCGGTGACGGCGGCCATTTCATCGACGTCGCCGACGATGGTGATGGTGATCGGCGTATTCTGCAAGCTGTCGGTATAGAGCTTGCCGAGGTCGTCGAACTTGACGCCCGAGACGCGCTCCAGTCCGGTCAGGTCGTAGCGCGGATCCGCCGACAGCATGATGTTGGCGAAATACTCGCCGAGCACGAAGCCGGCGTCGGCGCGGCTGCCGTTGAGGGTGGCCGGTTCCAGGGCCTTGAAGGCGTTGAACGGGTCGGGACGCAGTCCGGGATCGGTGGCATAGGCCATCAGGACCTGCAACTGGGTGTCCAGATCGGTGGTAATGGTCTGGCCGGCCAGCACGGCGCGATTGTCGAGCAAGGCGTAGAGGGCGCCGTAGCGCTTGCCGACCAGGGCGTCGCGCATTTCCTCGGCGGTCAGCTTGCCGGTGCCGCTGTCGATCAGGAAGCGTGACTGGGCGAAGATGACCGGCCGCCGGGCGGCGGGATCCAGGCTGAGGATACCGCCCGGAAAATCGACCTCGACAAGCACCTGCTGGGCCGACAGCTTGGTCGGCTTGACGTTCAGGACGACGCCGTTCGCAAAGACGTAGCGCGAGAAGGCAAAGTCCTTGTCAACCGTGTGGCTGACCGGGACGACGGGCGCGCCGAAATCGGTATAGGGCCATGCCTTGATCAAGGGCGCCTTGTAGACGTCCGCCGGGCGGGCGTTCATGGCGAGATAGTCGGTCTGCATGGCGGTTTCGTCGAAGTCGGCGAAGCTCTCGCCCCAGTAGGACAGCAGCGGGCCGTCGCCCGTGAACATCGTCTTGAGCCGGGCGTCGAGATCGGCCTTGGTCAGCGCCGCCTGCATGGCGTCGATCACCTTGAGTTCGCCGTCGAGGCCCTGTTCGACTTCGCCGCTGTTGAAGGCGCCGAGCAAGCCGTTGGCGATCTCGGTATTGGTGCGCGACGCGAAGCGGTCGACCAGGGCGCGGCGGTTGGCCGCGAGGTCGGCCTGGATACGCGTGACCTCGTCCTGGGTCACACCCTGGTCGAGGAAGGAGCGAAAGGCGCCGTAGGCTTCGGCGAAGGCCTGGCGGCTCTTGCCCGGCTTGGGATCGATGTCGAGGCTGACGGCGGTGCCCGTCTTGTAGACGTCGCCGCGCCCCAGCTGTGCACTGACCAGGTTGCTGTCCGGGTCACGGGCCAGCGTCTGGAAGCGGCGGTTGAGCAGGTTGCTCAGGACGGTTTCCTGGATTTCGGCGACCTCGCGGTCGATCGAGTCGGGCGGGGTCTCGCCGGGGGTGAACCAGCTCAGCGCCATGCCCGAACCGATGCCGGGATGGGCGTAGCGGAAGGTGCGCAGGCCGCCCGGCTTGTGGGTGCCCCAATCGGGTTCCTGCGGCGTCGCGGTCGCGGCCGCCCATGTCCCGAAGCGCGCCTTGATCTCGGTCTCGATGGCGGCGGGATCGATATCGCCGACGACGATCAGGGTGGCGAGGTCCGGCCGGTACCAGGTGTGGTAGAAGGCCGCCAGCTCGGCCTGGGATACGTTCTGAATGGTGTCGGTCGAGCCGATGACATTGTCGCGGCTGGCATAGAGCGTGCCGCTATAGAGCTGGGCGTTCACAGCGAGGGAGAGATTTCGCCCGGCGGTGTCGCGCGCCCGCTCCTCGGACAGGATGACGCCGCGTTCCTCGTCGACCGCCTTGGGATCGAGGGTCACATCGCCGGCGATGTCGCGCAGGATGAACAAGGCATTGCCGACGGTTTCGGCGTCGTTCTTGGGACTGGACAGGGTGTAGACGGTCTGCGTTTCCGTAGTGAAGGCATTGGCGTCGGCGCCGAAGGTAAAGCCGTCACGCTCGAGAATCTTTTTCAGGTCGCCACGCGGAATATGGGTCGAGCCGTTGAACGCCATGTGCTCGATGAAATGCGCCAGGCCCCTTTGCCGGTCGGTTTCCATCATCGAGCCGGCGCCGATGCGCAGATAGATCTGCGCCGTGCCGGCGGGATTGGCGTTCTTCTGGATGATATAGGTAAAGCCGTTGGCCAGGCGCCCGTAGTGCGCGGCGGGGTCGGGCTTGAACGCCGATTGTTCCTGCGGGAACCGTGTCGCCGGCATGGGCGCGGCTGTGGCGGCGCCATGCCAGGCGCCCGCCACAGCCATGGCCGCAAGGATAGACGCGCGAACAATACCGATCGTGGACATTGATTCCCCCTGTCCGCGGCGGCGTGTTGCCGCGGAGCCCCAAGGCAGCCTAACTCAATCCAAAGCCGATAGGAAGGCGAAAGGTTAATCGCTCTTAACGTGTTCGCCGATTGCCCGTTGTCGCCGGAAGCAATCCGTGTCAGAGTTTCGAGTGAACGGTTTTTTCAAACCTGTGGGGGGCCGATGTCGTTCAATAAATCCCTTATGACCTGCCTGGGTCTATGCGCCGCCATCTGGAGCGGGGCTGTGGCTTTGCCGGCCTGCGCGGATCCGGCGACGCCGTGGACCGCGGCCGTCCTGCCGCAAGGGACGCCGGTGCACGATATCAGCGATCTCGGCGTCAACGCCATCGCCGCCGCGGTGCTCAACACGCCGTTGAGCCCGCCGCCGGCCACATTGCCACCGCCGGTCGCCGCCGATGCGATCGCCGGTGATACCCCCGTCGTCCCGCCCACCGCCGGCCGGCCGGCGACCGCCGGCGACGCCGCCCAGGACAGCGCCGCGACGGTGCCCGTCTGCGACGGCTATTTCGCCCAGTCGCGCGCCCTGGCGCCCGTCATGGTGCCGGCCATCAAGGCGCTGCAAACCCACGATTCCGCCAGCCTGATCACGCAATTGCCGGGCCTGCAGGCCGCGTTTGACGCCCTGCCGCCCGACGAGGTCAAGCCGGAAGTCTGTGGTGGCAACCACATCAATGCCTATACCCGCCAGGAATATATGGAATTGTCGGTGCTGCGCGCGCACGGCGCCGACACCGGCATGCCGAACCTGCCGGTGGTCAAGCAGCCGGAACTGGCCCAGCCTTCGCTGGCCTTTCTGATCGGTTGGACCAAGTACGAGCAAAAGGATTTCGACGGCGCGCTGGCGGCGCTTGCCCGTGGCCTGGTCATGTTCCCCCAGGACCACAATCTGCAGCACGAATATATGAGCACCCTGCTGCAATTGAAGCAGGGCTCCCAGGTCGTGGCCTTTGTCGATCAGGCCCTGACCGGCACCTATGATTACGACGATCGCGAGCGCGCGACGCTCTATGAAGGGCGGGGCATCGGCCTGTTGATGCTGCACGCCGCCGACGCGGCGGACGAGAACTTCAGCTTGGCGCAGCGCTACTACTATACCGACGAGGTGAAGGGGTTGCAGGACGCCCTACGCACCGCCCGCGCCGGCGCCCAAGGTACGGCGCCCGCAGCGCCCGCCG
>OUWB010010794.1_pt1 | contig 10428 bp, 10 predicted proteins | sample 1779821 | NCBI WGS metagenome assembly OUWB01 (sample SAMEA3914806, study PRJEB12502) | metagenome | biome: forest; material: soil | place: Canada | collected 2011-08-03 | depth 0.1 m
GACCAGCAAGGTCGGTGACGCCGGGATGACGATGGAGGAGATCCTGCGCGCGGTGCGGCAGGTCAATGCCATCATGGGCGAAATCGCGACTGCGTCGGATCAGCAAAATCGCGGTATCGATCAGGTCGCGCTTTCGATCGCGCGGATCGACGATGCGACCCAGCAAAACGCGACGCTGGTGGAGGAGGCGGCAAGCGCGGCACAGTCGCTGAGCGACAAGGCGCACGCACTGCGCGATGCGGTCGCGGTGTTTGATGTCAACACAGGCCAAGGGCGGCGCGGGCTTGCAGGCGCGGATCGCGCCAGCCCCAGCACGCTTTACAACCGTGCCGTCATGTCCGCCGCCTAGGCCACGCCGATATCGGAAGCAAGCGGGGAAGCAGGCTGGCGCTTCCCCGCCTCAGCTTGCGGGAGGCGGGCGTATCGATCAGCGCGCCGCATCGCCCATACGATACTCGGCGCTGAGCGTATCGAACTGCGCCTTCAATTCAGCGCTGAACGGCACATCGACCGCTTTCAGCGTATCGGCCAGCTGCTCGGGACGGCTTGCGCCCAGGATGGCCGAAGTGATGACCGGATTGGCCAGGACCCAGGCGACGGATGCCGTGGTCAGCGACAAACCGGCCTCGCGCACCGTCTGCTGCAAAGCCTGGATGGTCGCGAATTCGCGCTCATGCCAGTAGCGGCTCTGGTAGGTCTGGGCCGCGTTGCCGAGCGTGAAGCGGCCATCGGGCGGCGGCGCATCGCCTTTGTGCTTGCCGGTCAAGAGGCCGCCGGCCAGCGGGTTGTAGCTGATCACCCCGACCCCTTCCTCGGCGCACAGCGGCAGCAGTTCGCGCTCGATCTGGCGGAACAGCAGGTTGTAGCGCGGTTGCACGCTGACAAAGCGCGTCAGCTGCGCGGCATCGGCGCGACCCAGCGCACGCGCAAGCCGGTAGGCCAGGAAGTTCGATACGCCGATGTAGCGCGCGCGGCCCGAACGGACGATGGTATCGAGCGCGGCCAGGGTTTCGTCGAGCGGCGTCGTGGCATCGTCGGAGTGCAGTTGATAGAGGTCGACGTAATCGGTATCGAGCCGCTTCAGCGAGGCGTCGATCGCGTCAAGCAAGTGCTTGCGCGATGCGCCCTGGTCCCAGGAGTTAGGCCCCATCTTGCCCACGGCTTTGGTCGCCAGCACGAAATTGCCGCGTCGGCCCTTCAGCCAGCGGCCGACGATTTCCTCGGTGCGGCCCACGTTGGTGAGATCGCCACCCAGCGGGTAGACGTCGGCGGTGTCGATGAAGTTCACGCCGGCTTCGACGGCGGTGTCGATGATCTTGAACGAAGCGTTTTCTTCGGTCTGCAGGCCGAAGGTCATGGTGCCCAGGCACAGGCGGGAGACGTTCAGGCCGGTGCGGCCCAGGTGGGTATATTGCATTGCTGGCTCCTGGCGAATTCGATAGGCTGCGGCGCGCGTCGCACACATCGCGCACGCCGCGGAGCGATAGTCTTGCACGTTTCGCCGGAACCTGCCGAGCATTGGGCGCGCATTTACAGATATGGCGTAAAAATGACGAAAGAATGACGTGGATATGTCTTGTGTCTGACCCAAAACGATCTCTGCGTTATCGTTCGCGCTACGCCACCTCCGGAATTCGCCTTAGAACTTGTAGTCGGGGTTCTTGGGGTCGAATGCCAGCGCGTCGAAGTGCTCGGGTTTCACGTTGAGGAAGGTGAATTTCTCGAACTGGACGCCATCGTTGTCCCACGATTCACTAGTGCTGAAATAGGGATGCCGCAGGTTCAGGCCCAGGCGGGTTTTCTTCGCGTAGTAGTCGGGCTGGCCAGTCGGTGTTTCCCAGGTGAAGGCGACGACGCGCTCACCATGGTCGGTCAGGACTTCGATCTTGCTCGGCTTGTCGACGCCGGCCGCGTGATATTTTTTGAGCTCAGCCAAATAGTGTTCGGTGACGAAAGCCAGACTCAGTTCGCGTACCGTGTGATTGGACTGTGCCACGGCGCGACCGCTGTCGATCGGAGCCCAGGCCGAGATGAAGCTGAAGGTGCCGCCCGGGTGCGCATATAGCTGATTCGCGTTTTTCTGCTCGTCGTAGATCATTTCCTGCCCGGCATTGCGCCCATCCGGCAGCCATTTGACGTAGACCTGGCGAGGCATCTCGCGGTAGCGCACGTACATGTGCGCGGCCTGAACCTGCCACACGCCGTGGATGCGCTGCTGGCTGTACAGGTCGAACTGATATTCCTTGTAGCGTTGCAAGCCGAGTTTCATGTACTGGGGCAGCGTGTCCGGCGCAAGCGACTGGAACAGTTCTACCAGCTGGGTGTCGCTCATTTTCTCCAGATTGCCCGCGCGAGCGGCGCGCTCGAGCCAGGCGACTTGGCGCTCGACCGGCAGGCTGGCGACCTGGTCGGCCGGTATGGCCGCAAGATCGTCCTTGGCCGCGGATGCGGCGCCGAGGGCAACGGAGCTGGAAGCCGGCATGCCGGTCTCCTGGGCACGCGCGGTGGGGACAGCCGTGCTCAATGCGAGCGCGGCGAAGGCAGGTGCCGCGAGTTGGAGGGCGGCGGCGAGCGGCCGGCAGGCGAGTATCAAGGCGACACGTTGCATGGGAGACCTCAAGTCGGACGTTGGAGTCTAAAGATAGCGCAAAGTGGCGGGGCGCGTCAGACTATCCCGGCGGCAATGGCGCTGGGCCAAGCGCTCGTTCTTGACGCAATCGCGTCAGCGTGGCGTGCTAAGATGAATTGGTCCTGCAGGAGGCATCATGACCGGATACGAAGTCCATGAAGAGGGACTTTTTCGTTTTACTTCCATACCCAAGCAGGTTGGCGAAGGCGTCTGGCGTGTCGACGTGATCTTCGAATTCAAGGACAGCCCGGCCGACGGGACGGCCCATGGTCAGCGCAAAAAGCATACGCTGAATACCGACTTCGACGATGCGCAGTCCGCGCTCGAAGCCGGTGTCGATTACGGCTACGAGCGGGCCCGGGATAATCGCACCGGTTTATGAGCCGATGCGATTAGCCGAACCAGTGCGCTGCGGCACCGCGCAGCCAATGCACCGCTTGTTCTCCGCCCAATATGCCGAACAAGCCGACCAGCGCGACAGTAGGCGGTGCCGGCGATTTGACGCCGGTCACGCCGTAGATCACGCCGACCGCGGCGCCCAGAACCAGGGATATCAAATAGGGTTTCATCATCGTGTTGTACTTGAGCGATGTGAGGAGGGCATTCGTGCCGCGAACGCCTTGCGGGCAGATCCGCTTTACATGGTGATGACTACGCGCCCCGGCGTACCGGCGACCACGGCTTCATAGGCGGCACGACCTTGTTCCAGGCTGTAGCGTGCGGCGATCAGCGGCGGCTCCAGCTTGCCGCTATCGAATCCATCCACCAGTGCATCCATCAAGCGAGCCGATTCGGCGACGCCGAGCTTGGCGCTGTCGGTGCCGAACAGCTGCGTTTCGTTGTGATAGAAGTCGATCATGTCGAACTCGACACGGCGCTTGCCGGTCGCGCTGATTTCCACTACCCGGCCACGGCGCTTGGGCAGACCCAATGCCGTTTCGAACGCGATGCCGCCGACCGCGTCGTAGACCACATCGACGCCGCCTGTCAATTCGCGTACGCGCGCCAGGGTGTTCTCGTCGAACGGCACATAGGCGTCGATCAGCCGGCCTGCGGGAGAGTCGGCCGGCAGTGGCTTACGGTCGATGCCGATGACGCGCGCGCCGCGCGCCTTGGCGATCTGCGTTACCGCACCGCCGACACCGCCGCCCGCGCCGATCACCGCGATGGTTTCGCCCGCGGCGAGGTGGGCATAGTCGACTGTGCCCAGCCAGGCGACGACGAAATTCACGCCGATCGCGGCAGCTTGTTCGTGGCTCAGGGCGGTCGGCTTGCGCGCCAGGGCGGCGAGCGGAATCTTGATGTATTCGGCATGGGTGCCGTCGCGGGTGAAACCGATGTCGCCGCCCGTACCCCAGACTTCGGCACCCAGCCATGCGCTTGGCCCATCGACCACCACGCCGCTGAAATCGCGGCCGGGGATGCGCGGCGGCACCGTGTGATCGAAATGACCGGACACATTCTTCACGTCGCTGGGGTTGACCGACGCCGCCTTGATCTGGACCACGGCGCTGTCGGCGTCGCTGCGCGGGGTCGGCAGCTCCAGATATTCGAGGACGTCAGGCTGGCCATAGGCTTTGAATTGCAGTGCTTTCATGATGCTCGCTCCTTGAGATAGGTCGATTCGGGTGCCGCCCGCATCCTGCCGCTCATGCAGCCGATGTCGTAAGCGTATGGACCTAGTGTAGGCGTCCGATCCGGCGGTGTTCAGACAAGGACTTTCGAGTTTGAGACAGAATGCGGTGCTAGCGTGACAGCGCGAACCGTAATCCTCAGGCGGCGCTCGGCACTGGGTCGGAGGTATCGATTGCGCCCAGCGTTGCCGCCGGGCGGAATTCGGAGGGCGGTGTGCCCAGTTCGCGGCGGAACATGTCGCTGAAGCTGGCGGGCAAGTAGCCCAGCGCCCGTGCCACTGCGCTGACCGGCTGGCCTTCGGCCAGCTTGGAGATGGCGATCGCGAGCTGCACCTGGCGGCGCCATTCGGCAAAACCGATGCCCAGGCTACGCGCGAACAGGCGGGCCAGGGTGCGCACGCTGGCGCCGACCGAGGCCGCATGCTGCTCGAAGCTGATATCTAGCGACGGGTTTTCGATCACCGAGCGGCACAGCACGTCGAGGCGGCGATCCGATGCGTCGGGCAAGGGGATGCGCAAGGAATAACGCGGTGCATGAGCCAGTTCGAGCGCGGCCAGACGATAGGCGGTCTGCAGATATTTTTCGTCGCGCTCGCGTTCGCGCTCGGCAATGGTCACGATCAGTTCGCGCAACAGCCCGTTGATTTCGATCACGTCGCTGCGCGGACTCAAATGGCGGATGTAGTGCCCGTGAAGGTAGAGATTGCGCATTTCCACCGCGCTCATCATATGGATTTCGTGTGTCGTGCCGGGCGGCAGCCAGACCGCGCGCTGCGGCGGTACGACCAGCGCTTCGCGCTCGACTTCGACCCACATCACGCCGGATACCGCATACAGTACCTGGGCCCAGTCATGAGTATGCGGATCGATATGCCAGCCGCGCGGATACTGGCGCGCGAGTGCGCGACCGCTGCCGGGGTCGTCGCTGTGCACGCCGTTCAAATCGGGGGGCAAGGCCTTGGGCATTGGCGCTCGGAGTCGCAGGATGACGGGCGCGGGCGCGCCGCTATCGCGCCAGTATAGCGCGGCAGGTACGGTTTGAGCGTGGCGCCCGGCCCCCGTGCCGGCTGCCCTGGACCTGGGCTAACTAGGCTGACCGAAGTGCGCAAGCGCGAGATCGATGAAGGCCTTGACCTTGAGCGAGAGGAACTTGCGGCTGGAATAGACGAGGCGGAACTCGCGGTCGGCCAGCCGGTATTGCGGCAGGACACGGACCAGCCTGCCGGCCCGGATGTCGTCGTCGGCCAGGTAGGCCGACAGGGTGGCGATTCCCATGCCGGCCAGCGCCGCCGTACGCACCATGCCGATGTTGTTGGTGGTGAAGACGGGATGCAGGCGCACCGAAGTCGGCTGCCCATCGGGGCCTTCGTACACCACGTCGTCGCTGCCGTGTTCGGTGCGAAACGCCAGATACGGATGCTGCGCCAGATCGCGCGGATGGTCGGGGGTGCCGTGCGCGGCGAGATACCCGGGCGTGGCGCAAGTGTAGAAGTCCGTCGTCGTCAGATGCCGCGATACAACGGTCAGACCCGTGACCCGACGCGCGGCCAGAATCGCCAGATCGTAGCCTTCCTGCACCAGGTCGATCGAGCGGTCGGCCAGGACCAGATCGATTGTCACCTTGGGATGGGCCTCGCGATAGGCGGCGAGCACCGGTCCCAGCTTCTGGATCGCAAATTGGACCGGCGCGACCAGGCGCAAGCGGCCCGAGGCCTTTAACGCATCGGCCGAGACCTGGGTCTGGATATCGTCGAGATCATGCAGGATGGGGCGGCAGCGTTCCAGATAGAGCCGACCTGATTCGGTCAGCGACATCTTGCGCGTGGTGCGCTGCAGCAATCGGATACCCAGATGGCCTTCCAGATCGCCGATCAAGCGGCTGACGCGCGGCACCGATAAGTCCAACAGCTCGGCGGCACGCGCAAAGCTGCCGGCTTCGGCGACCTTGACGAAAGCGCGTATCGAATTGAGTTGGTCCATGCGTCGGTTCTCTCTACACCTTGATTGGCGTCGCCATTCTAGCCGGGTCGGAGAATTACGCCAATGTGCGACGATCGCCGGGGCCTGTTCACGCTGATAAGGGGCTTGCGAACACCTCTTGCCGAGCCGGCAGCCGGTGCCTGAAAGTGAGGAAACTGCTGGGCGTATTTGTTTGGCACCGCCAAGAACAGGAAGACGAGCGATGTCTAAGTGGTGCGAGGCGGCCTCGCGGCCTCGTGCATAATCTAGTGAATAAGCACAATTCGGAAACAGGACAACCATGCATCACACCCAGGATCACACCCAGGATCACACCCAAATACAGACGTTTGTTCGAGGCAAGGCAGAGGACACGGTAACGGGCGAGCTGTTGGCGCAAGTGCAACGCCTCGCGGCGTTCTGCGATGATGAGCTCGAAGGCGAAAACGGCAACGAAGTTGGCGGCAATCCGGCCGGCGTCTGGATAGGCGAGCGTCTGCCCGACACCGACACGATGCAGCACCTAGCCGCTGTGGTCGGCTATTCGGAAACGGTATTTGCCGTGCCGCAGTCGGAGGGTTGGCAGGTACGGTATTTTTCTCCGGAATCGGAGGTGCCGTTCTGCGGTCACGCGACCATAGCCTTGGGTGCGGCGCTGGCGCGGGCCCATGGCAAGCGCGAATTCCCTTTGCACTTGCTCGCGAGCGGAACGCGGATCACGGTCGAAGGGTGGCGCGACGGCGCGGGCTACGGTGCCGCGCTGCAATCGCCGCCGACGCGCAGTGTGCGAGCGGACGCGGCACTGGTGGATGCGGCGCTGGCCTTGTTCGACTACACGCGCGGCGATCTCGATGCGCGTATCGCGCCCGCATTGGCTCACGCCGGGGCGCAGCATCTCGTGCTGGCCCTGAATAGCCGCGAACGGTTGCGCGAGATGCGCTACGATCTCGATGCAGGCCGGCGCTTGATGCGCGAGGCCGGCCTGGTGACGATCGCGCTGATTTACGCACGCGGCGATACCACCTTCGACGTCCGCAATCCGTTCGCCTCGGGCGGCGTCTACGAAGACCCGGCGACGGGGGCTGCCGCCGCGGCGTGCGCCGGGTATTTGCGTGACCTGGGCTGGCCGCATGGCGGCGCGATCGAGATCGTGCAGGGCGAGGACATGGGGTGCCGCTCGCGCATCCGTGCCGAGATTCCGGCGGCAACGGGCGCCTCGATTCGGGTCATCGGCAAGGCGCGCGTGCTTGCTGTGTGATTTGCAGCCTGATACACCATGATGTGTGCCGGGGATGCTATCTCGAAACTAACCGTACCGGGACGACCTCTGGTAGGCTGTACCAATATGCCGCGACAGGCGTGGCACCTACCAGGGGTGGCTAGATGCAAACACAATGGCGAATGAGCGCCTATGCGGCGTTTGCCGCGTTGACGGTGTTGTCCGGCGTGGCATCGGCGCAGCAGGCACCGGCCGTGATCAACGGACCGGCCAATTTGCATGCCGGTCCGGCGCGGGATTATCCGCTCGTCGCGCAACTGGCGCCGGGTACGCCGGTAACGGTCATGGGCTGCGTGGCGGGTTACAGCTGGTGCGATGTCGCCCTGCCGGATCTGCGCGGCTGGGTGTATGCCGGGCGCCTGAGCTACGCGTATCAGGGCGGCTATGTGCCGGTGCTGAATTACGGGATGACCTTGGGTTTGCCCATTGTCGAGTTCTCGCTCGACAGCTATTGGGGCAATTATTATCGCGGCCGCCCCTGGTTCGCGGATCAGGGACGCTGGGCCCATCATCCGCCGCCGCCGATGGCGCGCCCGGGAGTTCGGCCGCCGCCGCGTCCGCTTGGTCCCGAAGCGCGTCCGCCTGGTCCGGGAGCGCGTCCGCCTGGTCCGGGAGCACGTCCGCCTGGTCCGGGAGCACGTCCGCCTGGTCCGGAAGCGCGTCCGCCTGGTCCGGGAGCAGGTGCGGGTCGTCCACCGGCACCGGGGCCAGGTGCAGGACGGCCGCCGCAACACCCTGCGGGTGACGATCGCGGCCAGGGCGGCGGGGATAGGAGTAACGACAGGGGCAGTGACCGCAATCGTCAACCGTGATAGCGGAGCTGGCTTGAGCCGGCGCAGGGCCGGGGATCGTTCCCGGCCCTGCGCTGCACATCGCGCGGTACAGGGCTAGAATAAAAAAGACCAATGCCCCTTGAGAACCTCTTAACGTGGAGTTCCGCGATGATGCAAAAAGACAGTCCTGTTTGGCTGATTACCGGGTGCTCGACCGGTTTCGGCCGTGAACTTGCGAAGGAAGTCCTGGCACGCGGGTGGCGCGCCGTGATTACCGCGCGCAATCCGGCCACCCTGGCTGATCTGGCTGGCCAACATCCCGACCATGCGTTGATACTGCCGCTCGATGTGACCAAGCCGGAGCAGATCGATCATGCGGTCGCGCAGGCTCTGCGCCTGTTCGGCCGCATCGATGTGCTCGTCAACAACGCCGGCTACGGCTATCTCGCCGCAATCGAAGAAGGCGAGGATGCCGAGGTACGCGCAATGTTCGAAACCAATGTGTTCGGCCTGATCGACATGACCAAGGCAGTGTTGCCGGCCATGCGCGAGCAACGCAGCGGCACCATCGTCAATATCTCGTCGATCGGCGGCCTTACCAGTTTCGCCGCCACCGGCTACTATCACGGTACCAAATATGCGGTCGAAGGCATCTCCGAATCGCTCGCGCTGGAGGTCAAGCCGCTGGGTATCGATGTGCTGATCGTAGAACCCGGTCCGTTTCGCACCAACTGGGCCGGACCGTCGATCAAGCAATCGGCGGTGCGTATCGATGACTACGAGGCGACGGCCGGCGAGCGCCGGAGTCAGACGGCCGCGCGCAGCGGCAAGCAGGTCGGCGATCCGGTGCGGGCCGCGCGTGCCATCATCGAGGCGGTGCAATCCGATACGCCGCCGCTGCGCCTGGTGCTGGGGCAGCCGGCGCTGGAATTGGCGCGCAAGAAACTGGACTTGCTGCGGCGCGACTTCGATACGTGGGAGCGCACCACGCTGAGCGCGGACTTCCCCGAAAACGAGCGTTAAGCTGCGGGCGGCTCGTTTGGGGATTCCACACGGGCTGCCGCGCTAGCCGACATTCATCGGCAATAGCACCATCTGCTTGCCTTGCTGATGGAGCCGCGCCTGGATTTCCACCGGCGTCTGATTGTGCAGCCAGCCGGTCATGAAGTTGACCCGCTTGAAAATCAACTTGCTGGCAAAGCACACGCTGTTGGGGAATTCTTCCATCGTGCTTTGCGCAAGACGCGTGAATTCGTCGATCGGCCGCGTGCCGAATACCACCCTGTAGGTTGCGGCGATGCCGTGGCGCTGGCAGTGCGAGGTATAGTATTCGAGCGACGACAGCATGGTCTTGCGCAGCTTCTGCAATTGCTCTTCGCCCTCGAAGCTGCGCGAATCGACTTCGCCGACGGCGAGAAACACGATGTTCTTGAAATGATCGGGGAACAGGCGGTTGACCCATAGCAGCGCATGCATGCTGGCGCCGCGATGCTTGCCGACCAGTACCAGCGCAGTCGGCAAGTCGGGATTGAGCTGCGGTGGGGCGTAGGCCGGGGCGGACGCGGGTGCGTCGCCGGCAAACAGCGCATCCTCGCGCGCGAGCTGGGCTCGGGTGTCGTTGTAGTGGTGCCTGACCAGCACGCACAGTGCGACGACGGCACTTGTCACCAGCACCGTCAGCCAGCCGCCGGCGGTGAATTTTTCGACCAAGGTAATCACCAGCACCGTCGAGGTGACCACCAGCCCCAGCGCCGACAGCAGGAAATGCCCGAGCCACTGGGCTTCTTCACGGCGATGGCGCCACCAGTAGGTGCACAGGCCCAGCAGCGACAGGCTGAAGGTCAGGAACACGTTGATACTGTAGAGCACCACCAGCACCGACACGTCGCCATGGGTCCAGGCCAGGATCAGCAGGCTCGCGATGCCCATCACGATCATGCCGTTCTGGCGAACCAACCGGGTCGACAGGTCGCGGAACTGGCGCGGCACCCAGGAATCGGTCGCCATATTGGCCAGCACGGCCGGGCCGTCGAGAAAGCCGGTTTGCGCACCGATCAGCAGCAGGCCGGCTTCCAGCGCCAGCACCACCGCCAGCAGCGCGTGGCGGGCGAAGACGGAGCCCAGGCCGAGGTGGTCGATCACGCTGCCGAACAC